>ENA-OFCX01000483-OFCX01000483.1-metagenomes-genome-assembly--contig:-NODE-483-length-20438-cov-5.795025_pt1 | contig 20438 bp, 17 predicted proteins | sample MGYA00153384_OFCX01 | MGnify analysis MGYA00153384
TTGCTCGGCCAGCTTGCGCAGGATCCAGCCGGCTTTCTCGCGCAGCGCGGCCTCGATGTCGCCCACACCGACCCAGCGCGGCGCACTCACGCACAAACCGTCGGTGCCGACCACGAAACCGATGCTGCGCCGGCGTGCGCGCCTGAGCGCATAGGCGACGATGTGTTGCTGCAACCGGATTTCGCGCGCCGCCTGCGGATGGCGAAATTCGGCCGGCGCCAGCCCCGGCGCGGCCGATTCCGCGGGCGCGGCGGGGACGGGCGTCACGGCGGCTTCGGGCAAGCGCTGGCGGGGCGGCTTGGTGGGCGCGCCGGTCGACGGTGCGACCGTCTGCGGCGCCGCCAACCGCGAACCACTGACCGGCACAACGGCATCGCCGAACAGCGATAACTGGGCCGGGTCGGTGTGACCGTGAGGCGAAGGCATGCCCAGGACCGACCGACTCAAACCGGTGCGTGAGTCGCTGCGGTAGCGTCGGCGACGCCGGGCGCGGCGGGGTAGGCCTGCGGATCGAGCCGGTGCATCTCGGCCTCGATCCATGCTTCGACTTCGCGCATCAGTCCGTCCGGCTCGCGCCCGGTCGATGGGATCGGCGAGCCGACCGACACCTCGATCACGCCGGGGCGCAGCACGAAACTTTTGCGCGGCCAGCAACGCGCCGAGGTGACCGCCACCGGCAGCACCGGCCGTCCTGTGGCGATGGCCAAACGCGTGCCGCCCGATTTGTAGTTGCCCTTGTCGCCGCGATCGATGCGCGTGCCTTCCGGGAACATGATGACCCAGTGGCCCTTGGCCATGAATTCACGACCCTGATCGGCCACGCGGTTCCACGCCTCGGTGCGTTTGCTGCGGTCGATGTGGATCATGTCCATGCGGGCCATGGCCCAGCCGAAAAACGGGATGTAGAGCAGTTCGCGCTTGAAGACGTAGCACAGCGGGTGCGGCATCAGGCCCGGATAGGCGAAGGTCTCCCAGGTCGACTGGTGCTTCGACAGCAGCACCACCGGGCTGTCGGGCAGCCGGTCGAAGCCGTGCAGGCGCGCCCGCACGCCGCAGATGACGCGCGCGCCCCAGATGGCCGTGGTCAACCAGCCCACGCACATCCAGTAGACCGTGTTGCCGCGCACGAACAGCGACACCAGCACCACCGCCAGCGCCCACGGAATCACCGTGACGATCATGAACAGCACGAACAGCGCCGAGCGCAGGCCATGGAACAACGCAGAAGCGGGCGACAGCTTCGCCGGCTTCATCAGGCCAGCCGCCCGTGGCCGGAATCGGACTCGCCGACCAGACCGCGGCTTTTCCGGTCGCGCTGGATCAGGTATTCGGCAAAGGCCGCCAGGTCGGCGTGCTGCAGTGTGCCGGGCACCTGCTCGCACAGCTGCGCCAGTTGCGGCGCGTCCATCGCGGCCGCCTTGCCGGTGCGCACCAGATGCGTCGGGCAACCGAGCGCGGCACCCGCCTGCAGATCGCGCAGCGAATCGCCGACCACCGGCACCTCGCTCAAATCGACCGAGAAGCGTTCGCCGATCAGTTCGAACAGCCCCGGCTGCGGCTTGCGGCAGTGGCATTCCTCGTCGGGCGTGTGCGGGCAGAAAAACACCGCCTCGATGCGCCCGCCCTGCTTGGCCAGCAGCTGGTTCATCTTGACGTGGATGGCGTTCAGCGTGGCCATGTCGAACAGGCCGCGGCCGATGCCCGACTGGTTGGTCGCGACCACGGTGTGCCAGCCGGCGTGGTTCAACCGCGCGATCGCCTCGAAGGCGCCCGGCACCGGCACGAATTCCTGCGGTGACTTGACGAAGTCGTCGCGGTCTTCGTTGATCGTGCCGTCGCGGTCGAGGATGATCAGTTTCATGGGGTTGCTCGGGTCGTCGGGGTCGGTCGACGCGTCAGGCCGCGAGCTTGGACAGGTCGGCCACGCGGTTCATCGCCTGGTGCAGGCGGGCCAGCAGCCCGAGCCGGTTGGCCCGCAGCGCCGCGTCGTCCACGTTGACCATCACGGCGTCGAAGAATGCGTCGACCGGTGACTTCAGTGCGGCCAGCGCCTGCAGTTCGGCCGTGTAGTCGCCGCTCGCGTGGGCCGCGTCGGCGCGCACGCCGACCTCTGCCAGCGCGTTGAACAGCGCGTGTTCCTGCGGCTGCGTAAAGGCGTCGGAGCGCAACGAGTGGCCAGCGTCCGGTGCCGATTTGGCCAGGATGTTGGCCACCCGCTTGTTGGCCGAGGCGAGCCCGCCGGCCTCGGGCAGCACGGCAAAGGCGCGCACCGCGGCCAGCGCGCGGGGCACCTCGCTCAGACGCATGCTGCGCCGAGCCAGCACCGCGTCGACTTCATGGGCCGAGTAACCCTGATCACGCAGGCCGACCGCCAGCCGGTCGAACAAGAACTCGAGCACCGCCGCGGCCGTCTGCCGCGGGTCGGCGACCCGTGCGCCGAAGCAACCGGCCGCCTGCGCGACCAGCGCATCGACGTCGAGCGGCAGACCGCGCTCGACCAGCATGCGCACCACGCCCAGCGCATGGCGACGCAGCGCGAACGGGTCGCGGTCGCCGCTGGGCAACTGCCCGATGCCAAACAGCCCGACCAGCGTCTCGAGCTTGTCGGCCAGCGCCACCACCACGCCGGTCGGGTGGCGCGGCAGCGCATCGCCGGCATAACGTGGCCGGTAATGGTCTTCGATCGCGAACGCCACCTGTTCGCCCAGGCCATCGTGGCGAGCGTAATAGCAGCCCATCGTGCCCTGCAGCTCGGGAAACTCGCCCACCATGTCGGTCAGCAGGTCGGCCTTGGCCAGCATCGCGGCCTGATCGGCCTGCTCGCAAAGCACGCTGCCGCCGAGTTGCAGGCCGATCGAGCGCGCGATCGCGCGCACCCGCTCGACGCGTTCGCCCTGGCTGCCGAGCTTGTGGTGATAAACCACACGCGACAGGCCTTCGACGCGCGACGCAAGCGGCGTCCGTCGGTCCTGATCGAAGAAGAAGCGGGCATCGGCCAGCCGTGGCCGAACCACGCGTTCGTTGCCCTCGATGACGCGGCGCGGGTCGTCGGGCGTGACGTTGCTGACCACCAGAAAGCGGTTCGTCAGGTTGCCCTGCGCGTCGAGCAGCGGAAAGTACTTCTGGTTCGCCTTCATCGTCAGGATCAGGCATTCCTGCGGCACGGCCAGGAACTCGGGCTCGAAACGGCACAGCAGCACGTTCGGCCGTTCGACCAGCGCGGTGACTTCGTCCAGCAGCGCCGCGTCTTGGATGGGTGCCAGCCCTTCCTTGGCAGCAGCGGCGTGCAACTGCCGCAAGATCTCGGCCTGGCGCGCGTCGAAGCTGGCCATCACGGCGCCCTGCTCGTCGAGCTGGCGTGCGTAATGCGCGGCATCGAGCAGCATCACAGGCGTCATCGGCGCCTCGAAACGGTGGCCCAGCGTCTGCCGACCAGAATTCAGGCCGAGGGCAGTCACCGGCACCACCTCGGCGCCGTGCAGTGCCACCAGGCCGTGCGCGGGCCGCACGAATTGAACGCTGGTCCAGCCCGGCTGGAAGTCGGCGCCCTCGCCCTGCGCCAGCTGGTATTGCATCAGCTTCGGAATCGGCAGCGCTTCCAGCGCCACCCCCAGTGCGTGCTGCAGGCCAGCGCGCAAGGTGACGCCGGTCGCGATGCTGTCGATGTAGAGCGTCTCGGCCTTGCCGTCGTGTTGCCGGCGCAGTGCGCTCACCGCGGCGGCATCGACGCCGAGCGCCGCGAGCTTCTTCAGCAGCGCCGGCGTCGGCTGCCCGTGCGCATCGAGGCCGACGCTGGCGGGCATCAGCTTGTGCGCGACGGCGCGGTCGGCGGCCTGCTCGCGCACGGCACTGATCTGCACCGCCAGCCGGCGCGGTGTCGCATACGGGACGTGCGCGCTGTGTTCGCTGGCCAATCCCTGCGCACGCAACGCGTCGTGCAGCCCGCTTGCAAACGCCAGCCCGAGCTTCTTCAGCGCCTTCGGCGGCAACTCCTCGACCAGCAGTTCGACCAGCAAGGTGCGTGTGCTCATCACGCGGCCTTCCGGTCGGTCTGGCGCTCGGCCTGCTTGTCCGGGTGCTTGTCGGCCTGCCGGGCGATCTGCGCCAACACCTCATCGGCCCAGGCGCGGGGCGCCATCGGGAAGCCGAGCCGGGCGCGGCTGTCGAGGTAACTGCGCGCCACGCTGCGCGCCAACTCGCGGATGCGCCCGATGTACGCCGCGCGCTCAGTCACGCTGATGGCGCCGCGCGCGTCGAGCAGGTTGAAGCTGTGCGCGGCCTTGAGCACTTGTTCATAGGCCGGCAACGCCAGCTGCTTCTGCATCAGGTGACGCGCCTGCTTCTCGTGGCTGCCGAAGGCGCCGAGCAGGAACTCGACATCGCTGTGCTCGAAGTTGTAGGCGCTTTGCTCCTGCTCGTTTTGCAGGTAGACGTCGCGGTACTTCAGGCCGTCGGTCCAGAGCAGGTCGTAGACGTTGTCGACGCCCTGCAGGTACATCGCCAGCCGTTCCAGCCCGTAGGTGATTTCGCCGGTGGCCGGCTTGCAGTCGATGCCCCCGACCTGCTGGAAATAGGTGAACTGCGTCACCTCCATGCCGTTCAGCCAGACCTCCCAGCCGAGCCCCCAGGCGCCGAGCGTGGGGTTTTCCCAATCGTCTTCGACGAAGCGAATGTCGTTGGCGCGCAGGTCGAACCCGAGCGCTTCGAGCGAGCTCAGGTAAAGCTCCAGGATATCGCTGGGCGCCGGCTTGAGCACCACCTGGTACTGGTAATAGTGCTGCAGCCGGTTCGGGTTGTTGCCGTAACGGCCGTCCTTCGGGCGGCGACTGGGCTGCACGTAGGCGGCTTTCCACGGCTCGGGGCCGAGCGCGCGCAGGAAGGTCGCGGTGTGGCTGGTGCCGGCGCCCACCTCCATGTCGTAGGGTTGCAGCAGCGCGCAACCCTGGGCCGCCCAGTAGTCCTGCAACTTGAGGATGATTTGCTGAAAAGTGAGCATGGGCGTGGGTCGGCTTGTGACTGCCGATTCTAGGTGGCGCACCGCGTGCGACCGGCCGCGGGCGGCGCGCCGTGGACGCGTCGCGCCACTCAGCGTATGCGGGCTTGGCGCCGCTGCGCAGTCGCCGTCAGAGCCGCGGTCAAAGCGACCGCCAGCGCCACCAGCCCAGCCGCGCCCATCAGCGGCCACAGACCGGCGCGCGATGCCCACCACGCAAACGGCGTGACGCCGCTGCGGCCCTGCACCGTGGCCTGCAACACGCCGCGCGTGCCGGGCTCGAGCAGGTGCGTGACGACGCCGCGGTGGTCGATCACCGCGGTGGCGCCGGTGTTGGTGGCGCGCAGCATCGGGCGCTGGAATTCGAGCGTGCGCATGCGCGAGATCTGCAAGTGCTGCTCGATCGCGATGGTCTGGCCAAACCAGCCGATGTTGCTGATGTTGGCGTAAACGGTCGGGGGGCCTTGCGGGTCGCGGTAGCGGGCGGCCAGCTCTTCGCCGAACAGGTCTTCGTAACAGATGTTGGGCGCCACGCGCTGGCTGCCGACCGCGAACGACGGCGCACCCACCGGCCCGCGGTTGAAGTCCCCCAGCGGGATGTTCATCAGCTGCGTGAACCAGCGAAAGCCGAACGGGATGAATTCGCCGAACGGCACCAGGTGGTGTTTGTCGTAGCGATAGAAGCCGTCCAGCAAGCTGCGCGTGGCGCCAGAGATGCCGGCCGCCGAGTTGGTGTAGCCGAGCGTCTCACTGCCCAGCGGCAGGCCGATCAGCGCGGCACGTTTGTCCTGCTGGAAGTGCTGCAGCAGCGTCTGCCAGTAGGCCGGATCGAGCTGCGCCGGCAACAGCGGGATGACGGTCTCGGGCGCGACCACCAGATCGCCGCGCGCGCCGAGCAGTTGCACGCTGGCCCAGTCGAGCGATTCGGGCAGATGCTGAATAGAGAATTTCTCGTCTTGCGCCACGTTGCTCTGCAACAGGCTGACCTCGAGCGTGCCGGCCGGTTCGCTGTAGCCGCGTGGCCCCCACAGCGCGGCCGCCAGCAGCAGCCCGGCCACGCCCAGCGCAGCCTCGCCGGCCCGCCGGCCGCGCCTGCGTGCGCTTGATCTGCCGCTACCGCTGCCGCTGCCGCTGCCACTTCCACTTCCACTTCCACTTCCACTTCCACTTCCACTGCCACTGCTTGCGCTGCCGCTGCCGCTCTCGCTCTCGCTTCCGCTTTCGCTAACGGTGTCGCCGAAACCCGCGAGGACCGGCCACGCAGCCAGTGCCGCGACGACGAAACCGATGCCGTAGACACCCAGCCACGGCGCCAGCACGGCCAACGGCCCGTCGACCTGCGAGTAGCCGCTGGCCAGCCACGGAAAGCCGGTGAAGATGACGCCGCGCGCCAGTTCGGCCAGCAGCCACAGCGCGGCAAACCACAGCGCGTCGAGAACGGTCAAACCGCTCCTGAAACGCACGAAAGCCGCCATCGCCGCGGCCAGGTAAAGCGACAGGAAGGCGCACAGGGCGAACACCGCCAGCGCTGCCAGCCAGCTTGGCAGGCCGCCGTAGCGGTGCAGGCTGATGTAGAGCCACCAGGTACCGGCCAGCAGCCAGGCGGTGCCGTAGATCCAGCCCAGCAACGCGGCCCGAGCCGGGCCTGAACGGGCCACCAGGAACGCCAGCAGCGTGGTCGTCAGCAGTGGCAGCCACCAGGCCCAGGTGTGCACGAACGCCAGGCTTTGCAGTGCGCCGGCGGCAACCAGCCACACGGCCTCGAGCGCCAGCGGCACGCGCCGCGTGCGGGCGGCACGGAATTCGGGACCGACCGGCGTCATCCGGGTTGGCGGCCGGGCACGTCCTCAGGCGCCGTCGGAGCCGAGTGCCGTTTCGGGCGCCCGCGTCACCTTGAACCAGCGTACCGCTCCGCCGCGGGTCAGCATCACGTTGAAAGTCAGCCCGCCGATCTGGGTTGATTCGCCGCGCCGGGGCACGCGGCCTAGTTCATGCGCAATCAAGCCGCCGATGCTGTCGAAGGCGTCGAGCGGCAGCGACACGCCGAACGCTTCGTTGACGGCCTCGATATCGACGTCTCCGGCCACTCGCTGGCTGCCGTCGGCCAACGTGTAGATGCCGGACTCGCCGTCCTTGTCATCGAACTCGTCCTCGATCTCGCCGACGATTTCTTCGAGCACGTCTTCAATTGTGATCAGACCGGCGGTGGCGCCGAATTCGTCGATCACCATCGCCAGGTGGTTGCGATTGGCGCGGAAATCACGCAGCAACTCGTTCAGACCCTTCGACTCGGGCACGAATGCCGCCGGGCGCAACAACGTGCGCAGGTTCAGTTCGGGTGAGCGTTGCAGCTTCAGCAGGTCTTTCGTCATCAGGATGCCGATGACGTTGTCGCGGCGCTCCTGATAGACCGGAAAACGGGAATGACCGGTGGCGATGACGATGCGCAGCAACTCGTCGTACGCTGCGTCGATGTCGAGCAGGTCCATGTGCGGCGCGGCCACCATGACGTCGCCGGCGGTCATGTCGGCCATCGAGATGACGCCCTCGAGCATCATGCGTGACTCGGGCGAGATCAGTTCACGCTGCTCGGCCTCGGCAAGCGACTCGATCAATTCGTCGCGCGAATCAGGGCCCGGGCTCAGCAGTTCAATCAACCGCTGGAACAGCGATCGTTGCGGCAGTCGCAATAACGCTGTCTTGTCGGCGCCGCGCTGGGGGCGACCGGATTGAGGCTCGGACATCAGGGCAAGGCGCGCCAAAGTTCAGGGGCTCATTAGCTTACCCGATGCTTCGCGGGGCGGCCGCTTGACACATCTGCTACCTTGCAAGACCGTTTTAAGTCCCCACCTTTCTGCTCCACGTTGAGCCACCCCGTTACTTCAAAAAGGCACGCCGCATGAGCCTCATCCCTGCAACCATCCTGACCGGCTTCCTCGGCTCCGGCAAGACCACGCTGCTCAAGCGCGTGTTGAGCGAAGCGCACGGCCAGAAGATCGCCGTGATCGAAAACGAGTTCGGCGACGAAAATATCGACAATGAAATCCTCGTGCAGGACCGCACCGAGCAGATCATCCAACTCAACAACGGCTGCGTCTGCTGCTCGATCCGCGAAGACTTGCGCACCACGCTGTCCGATCTGGCCGAGAAGCGCCGCAAAGGTGAGTTGAGCTTTGACCGCGTTGTGATCGAGACCACCGGCCTGGCCGATCCCGGTCCGGTAGCGCAGACCTTCTTCATGGACGACGAGATCGCCGAGAGTTACTTGCTCGACTCGATCCTGACGCTGGTCGACGCCAAGCACGGCGACGCCCAACTCGACGCGCGCCAGGAAGCGCGGCGCCAAATCGGCTTCGCAGACCAGATCTTCATCAGCAAAAGCGATCTGGTCGACGACAAAGATGTGGAAGCGCTGATCCACCGCATCAAACACATGAACCCGCGGGCGCCGCAGCGCCGCGTCCACTTCGGCGAGGTGCCGATCAGCGAGGTGTTCGACCTCAAGGGTTTCAACCTGAATGCGAAGCTCGACATCGACCCCGAATTTCTCAACGCGGATCCGCATGAACACGGCCACGACCACGACGGACACGTGCATGACGAGCACTGCGGCCACCCGCACCACCACGCCCGCGACGACGACGTGAAGTCATTCGTTTTCCGCTCCGACAAGGCGTTCGTGCCGGCCAAACTCGAAGATTTCCTGGGTTCGATCGTGCAGGTCTACGGGCCGAAGATGCTGCGCTACAAGGGTGTGCTGCACATGAAAGGCACGGACCGCAAGGTGATCTTCCAGGGCGTGCACCAGTTGATGGGCAGCGACTTGGGGCCGAAATGGGCACCCGGCGAGAAAAAAACCAGCAAGATGGTGTTCATCGGCGTCGATCTGCCGCGCGATGTGTTCCTGCAGGGGTTGGAGCAATGTCTGGCCTGAACCGGTTCGGCGGCGGTCGGTCAGGCCTTGTCGAAAGTCGCCGTTTGGGGCACGACGGCATGACTACAATCCGCGGCGCTCGAGACTGTGGCGCACGACTGCTCGTTCCTTGCCGAGCAGCACCCCCTCAAGTCGCAAGGAGAATCCCGTGAGCAAGACACCGGCCCAGAAGGCGACGACCAGCAAGGCGGCAGGCGTCGACAAGGACGACTCGACGCGCCCGGCGTTGGCCGACGCCGTGGTGGCACCCGCGGCCAAGTCGGCACCGAAAGCGGCAGCACCGAAAGCGACACCGAAAGCAGCACCGAAATTGGCATCGAAAGAGGCGCCGAAAGCAGCAGCAAATCCGGCACCGAATCCGGCGCCGAAAAGCGCTGTTCCGACGCCCGCGCCGGTGCCCAAGTCGGGCTCCGGCCGTGGATCGGGTCGCGCTTCCAAGTACTCCAGCGCACCCGCTGTGCAGGCTCCGCTGCCCCCACCGACGTCGCGCTTTGCGGACCGCTTTGCACCGCCGCGCCCGCCGACCCGGCAGATGAACAACGTGGAATTCGACACGCCCAAGCACACCCAGATTTCCGATCCGAAATTGGCGAATGCCTGGAAGTCCAAGCCGGGTCGCAGCTTGAGCGACGCCGAAGTGCTGGCCATGCCCGACTCGGAATACATGAAAGACAAACAGCTCGAGTTCTTTCGGACCAAGCTGCAGACTCTGAAGGACGATTTGCTCAGCAATGCCGGTGAGACCACGGAACACCTGCGCGAAGACACTTCGATCGTGCCCGACCCCGCAGACCGCGCCACCATCGAGGAAGAGCACGCGCTCGAACTGCGCACCCGTGACCGCGAGCGCAAGCTGCTCAAGAAGATCAGCCAGTCGCTCGGTCGCCTCGAATCGGGCGAGTACGGTTACTGCGACGAAACGGGTGAGCCGATCGGGCTCGGGCGTCTGATCGCTCGGCCGACCGCTACACTGTCACTTGAAGCACAGCAACGCCGCGAACTCAAGCAAAAGATGTTCGGAGACTGACGCTCAGGCGCATTCGGTCCGGCCGTTGTCCCGACGCGAAATCGCCCATGGCCGAACCCAAAGACACGACAAGCTTTTTTCGCAAGGTGGTCAAGTTCGTTGCCAATCCGGGCACGGAATGGGCTGAACTGATACCGCCGACCGGTGAGGCGCGCGAAAACGAGCACGCCAAGACCGAACTGAAGGCGATGATCGAGCGGAAGCGGCGCAACGATTTCGTGCGCAAGAGCGAGTTGGACATGCTCCGAAAGGTGCGTCGCGAAGGTCTCAGCAGCGAGCAACTCGCCGCTCTCGGAGGTTCGTCGCGGCTCGATGACTCCGAAATGCGTTTGTCCGACCTTGGCGCTCGTCAAGACAGCGGCGTCAAGGCCAAGATCGACGAAATCGAACAGCAGATGGTGGGCGACGGTTATGGCAACGCAGCGCGGCGGGCGCCTGATTTTTACAACGCCCCGACCCGTCCTGCGGCGATCGAGATGCGCCGCGCCACCGACCGGCCGGCGACCGGCAGCGGTCCGCTGGACGAATTTCCTTCGACCAGCCCGCCGATGTCGTCCGCGGCGCGGGGTGCATCGAGTGCGCCCGTGCCGCTTCCAGCCAACGACCAGCGCACCGCCCTGGCCGATCTGGGACCGCTCGCAGCGCCGGACGGCGAAGCCGGCCACGACCCGGAGCTCGACGAGGCGGTGATCGCCTTCGCCAACGCCGACTTCGATCAGTGCGAACAGTCGCTGGTCGGGCTGGTCGGCGTGGGCAGTTCACGCGCCTTGCACGCAGAGACCTGGCTGGCGCTGTTCGACCTGTACCGCGCCATTGGGCAGCAGCAGCGCTTCGAAGGCCTGGCGCTCGATTACGCGCAGCAGTTCGGACGGTCAGCGCCGCAGTGGTTTTCGATGCCGCGCATGGTGGCCGAGGCGGCCGGCGACGAGCGCACGCAACGCTCGCGCATCGACGGTCAGGTCGGCTGGGTCTGCCCCGAGCACGTCGACCCCGACGCCGTCAAACGGCTGTCGTCGCTATCGTTGCAGATGCCGCTTCCGTGGGTGTTCGACTGGAGCGCGCTCAAGGGCATCGACGTCGAAGGCTGCGCCCGCCTGAGCGAGCTGTTCCGCCACTGGATCGGCCAGAAGCTGGACATGCGCTGGCTCGGCGGCGAGAAGCTGTTCGCGCTGCTTCAGGAGACCGCCCCCACCGGCGTGCGCGACGCCGATCCGGCTTACTGGCTGCTGCGGCTCGATGCGCTGCGCATGACCAACCGGCCCGACCAGTTCGACGAGGCGGCAATCGACTATTGCGTCACCTATGAAGTTTCGCCGCCGTCCTGGGAGCGCGCGCTGTGCCAGGTGCGCGTGAGCGGCGCTGACCAGAGCACGCAGGCGCCCTCGATGTCGGTGGTCAGCGAGTTGTCGACCAGCTTCATGGAGTCGCGGCTGATCGACGAACCGGGTCTGGTGCAGGTGGCCAGCGTCGAGTTGTCGGGACAGCTGGTCGGCGACATCGGCGAGCAGTTGCGCAAGATCGATGCGCAACTCGGCCTGTCCAGCGTGGTCAACGTGTCGTGCACGCGCCTGATCCGGGTCGACTTCATCGCCGCGGGCGACCTGCTCAACTGGGTGCTGTCCCGAAGAACTGAAAACCGCAGCGTCAATTTCGTCGAAGCGCACCGGCTGGTGGCGCTGTTCTTCGGCGCGATGGGCATCAACGAACACGCCAGCGTCAAGGTCCGCACGCTCTGAGCCAGCCAGCCGGAAGGCGTTGCCCGCTCGCGAATCGGGCACCACAGCCCACCCGCAGCGCCCGATCTTCCTCAACCAACCGGCCCCTGACGGCACTGCACGTCTCCCTGTGAGCGACCCATGGAAAACTATCACGGCACCACCATCGTCAGCGTGCGGCGCGGCAGGTGCGTCGCACTGGGCGGCGACGGGCAGGTCACGCTCGGCAACATCGTCGTCAAGTCGACTGCCCGCAAGGTGCGCAAGCTCTACCGTGATCAAGTGCTGGCGGGCTTTGCCGGCGCCACCGCCGACGCTTTCACGCTGTTCGAGCGCTTCGAATCGAAACTCGAAAAGCACCAGGGCCATCTGGTGCGCGCCGCCATCGAGCTGACCAAAGACTGGCGCACCGACCGCGTGCTGCGCCGCCTCGAGGCGATGCTGGCCGTGGCCGACCGCGACGCCTCGCTCATCATCACCGGCAACGGCGACGTGCTCGAGCCCGAGCACGGCATCGTCTCGATCGGCTCGGGCGGCGCCTATGCCAACGCGGCCGCGCGCGCGCTGCTCGAGCACACCGAGATGGCGGCGCACGAGATCGTCAAGAAGTCGCTCGAGATTGCCGGCGAGTTGTGCATCTACACCAACCAGAACCACGTCATCGAGACGCTCGAATGAGGCGCGGCGGGCGCGTCCCGCGCCGGGCCGTTCGATCGACGAAGCGAGAACCACGATGAAGTCCAGCATGACGCCGCAGGAGATCGTCTCCGAACTAGACCGCCACATCGTCGGGCAGGCCGGCGCCAAGCGCGCCGTCGCCATCGCGCTGCGCAATCGCTGGCGGCGCCAGCAGGTCAGCGAACCGATGCGTGGCGAGATCACACCGAAGAACATCCTGATGATCGGTCCGACGGGCGTCGGCAAGACCGAGATCGCGCGGCGGCTGGCGCGCTTGGTGGACGCACCGTTCATCAAGGTGGAAGCCACCAAGTTCACCGAGGTCGGCTACATCGGCAAGGACGTCGACAGCATCGTTCGCGACCTGGTCGAGTTGGCGGTCAAGCAGGAGCGCGAGGCCGCAATGCGGCGCCAGCGCATGCGCGCCGAAGACGCTGCCGAGGACCGCGTGCTCGACATCCTCGTGCCGCCGCCGCGCTCGGCGGGAATCGACGGCGCGGGCGGCACCGCGTCGTTGCCGCCCGCGCTCGGCGTGACGACACCCGAGAGCACCGCGCGCCAGGTGATGCGCAAGCGGTTGCGCGAGGGCGTGCTTGACGACAAGGAAATCGAGCTCGAAGTCGCGGAATCGAAACCGATGCTGGAGATCATGGGTCCGGCCGGCATGGAGGACATGGCCGAGCAGCTCAAGGGCCTGTTCGCGCAGGCCGGCGGTGCGCGGCGCAAGGTGCGCAAGGTCAAAATCAGCGAGGCCGTTCGGCTGCTGGTCGACGAAGAGGCCGCCAAGTTGGTCAACGACGACGACATCAAGTCCGCGGCTGTGACCAACGCCGAGCAGAACGGCATCGTGTTCATCGACGAGATCGACAAGGTCACCTCGCGTGGCGAGTCCAGCGGCGGCGCCGAGGTGTCGCGGCAGGGCGTGCAACGCGACCTGCTGCCGCTGGTCGAAGGCACCGCCGTCACCACCAAGTACGGCACCGTGCGCACCGACCACATCCTGTTCATCGCGTCCGGCGCTTTTCACTTGAGCAAGCCGAGCGACCTGATCCCTGAACTGCAGGGCCGATTCCCGATCCGCGTCGAACTCGGCTCGCTCGGCGTCGACGATTTCGAGGCGATCCTGACGCAGACGCATGCGAGCCTGGTCAAGCAGTACAGCGCGCTGCTCGCGACCGAAGGCGTCACGCTCGAATTCCTGCCTGAGGCGATCCGCCGCCTGGCGCAAATCGCCTGCGACGTCAACGAGCGCACCGAGAACATCGGCGCGCGGCGGCTGTCGACCGTGATGGAGCGGCTGCTCGACGAGGTCAGCTTCGATGCCCCGAAACTGAGCGGTCAGACCGTCGTGCTCGACGCGGCAGCAGTCGACGCCCGGCTGGCCGAACTGGCGAAAAACGAAGACTTGTCGCGCTACATCCTGTAACGCCGGTTCACCATGAGGGGCACGCGGCACACCGGCGGCAGGCAACCGCAGGACGCGCAGCGGGCACCGGCTGTGCAGTTCTCCGCGCCCGTCACGGCGGTCCGATCCTGACAACCATCAAGCCCGGGCCGGGGCCGCGCTGCTACGGTGAACGATGCATTCGACGCCCATGACCACTGGCCTGCACGGGCTGACCCGGCTGCCGCGCGACACCCGGGCCGGCCGCGTGCAGGCGATCTGGGATCGCTGCAACCTGGCTGCGCTGGCGGGCACGGTGCCAGCGTTCTATCTGGAGCTGCTGGGCGCCACGCGCAGCCCGCTCGCGTCGGCCCTGTACGGCAGCGCGGCGCTGAGCTTGGTGCTCGGCCTGTGGCACACCGCGCGCCGCAGCAGCCGCGGCATGCAACACCACCTGCGCGGCAATCTGTACGACTTGCTGCTCGTGGGCGGCCTGTTGCTCGCGATGGCGCTGCCACCCAGCGTCGATTCGCAGCTGGCGCTGTCGCTGCGCTTGGCGGTGGCCACGCAGGCGCTGCTGCGCATGATGTGGTCGCTGCAGCCGGTGCTCACGCGCGGCGGACTGCCGTGGCTGCTGCTGATGGCGCTGGCCGTGCTCGGACTGTGCGGATTGGGGTTCTGGTGGTTGGAGCCGAGCGCGCGGTCGTTCGGCGACGGACTGTGGCTGGCCTTCACCACGGCCGCCACCGTGGGCTACGGCGACATCGTGCCCACCACCGCGGCCTCGAAGATCTTCGCCGTGTTCGTGGTGCTGCTCGGCTTCGGCGTGCTGTCGCTGGTGACGGCGGCGATCGCATCGATGTGGATCGAAACGCAGGAGCGTCGGATCGAAAAGGAAATCCTGCACGACCTGCATCGACAGTTGCGCGCGGTGCGCAACGACATCGCCGCGCTGCGCGAGCAGTTCACCGACGCCGGTCGGCCGCGCTGAGGTGCGAACGGAATCCTTCGTGCTGCGATCGGGACGCCCGCTTGCTGATGCAGTGCCGCGCACCGAGGCCAACTCGCCCGTCCGTCCCGCAACTCTTCGTAGGTGCGGTTGAGTTCGGGGTCGTATCGGTCGGGGGTCTTGACAGGCGCGCGGGCCTGGTCGGGCATGATCAATTGGGGCGCGCCGCCAATGACATCGCCCCCAACACCACCCGGTCGGCATCGTCCAGTTCGACAGGTACGCCCGAACGAATAAGCGCCGCAAAGCCCTCATCGGGAACCATGAGCGTCAGGCAGTAAAGACGCTCACTGCCGAGGTTTTCGACCACGTGCGAGGTGCCCGGCCGAACCAGCAACGCGTCGCCTTTGGAGATGTTTTTCCATGTCCCGTCGACGCAGGCGCGACCCTGGCCGTGCAATACAAAAAAGTACTCGTTGGCGACCTGATGTTGGTTGGGCGGGGTTCTTCCGCCTACGTCGAACACTTCGACCACGGCCACCAAGCCGCATTGTTCGCCCACATCGTCAAACACCATGACGAAGTAATTGCGTTCACCTTCAGCGATGCGAAACGCTGGGCAGTCACGCATGGTTTTGGCGACGAACGCCGCCGCCGGGGTTGGTGCGGCTGGCTGCAAATCGGTCGGACGCGGTGGGTTCATGTCAGCGCCAGGCTCAGGTCGGATGAGTCGGCCACGAAGCCAAAACACTGGCGCACGTTGTACAGGGTCGCGTCCATGCAAAACGGCGGCGAGGTGGTGGCGGTGCAGTCTTGCAGCAGCACGCAGTCGTAGCCCAGGAAATTGGCGTCTTGCAACGTGCACATCACGCACTGGTCGGCGTTCACGCCTGCAAACAGCAAGGTGGTGACGCCGAGGTTGCGCAGAACCGAGTCGAGCGGCGTGTCCCAAAATCCACTCATGCGATGTTTGTCGATCTGGATGTCACCGGTTGCAATGGTCAACTCATCGACCACTGCCGCCGACCACGAACCTTTTTCCAACACTGGCGCGCCTGTGCCCGGTAAGGTCGAGCCCAAGCCTATGCCTTGTCCCGTAGGTTGGTAGACGTGCAGCAGCGACGGGCTGAGGTTGAGCAGGTCGGGCCGGTTGCCCCAGTTCAGCCACACCACGCTGCCGCCGTTTTTGCGCCATGCGGGAAGTAGATTTTGCAAAGGCGCGATGGGCGCGCGTGCAGGGCCCACGTCGACGCCGATCGACGCCAACCAACCCTTGCTGTGGCAAAAATCGTTTTGCATGTCGATGATCACCAGGGCGCTGCGATTCACATCCAGCGTCAGGCGCTGCGGCGCGGCAGGCAAGCTCACGGCGTGCGGCGGAACGGCGTCGCGCACCAGGTTGACCGCGCTGTCGCTCACGCGCCAGCGGTTGTTGGGCGTGCTGCCCAGATGACGCCAGATCTCGCCTGCTTCGTCGGTGGGGGCTTCGTTGGCCATGGCGCAGCAGCTTACCGGGGCACTTTGCCCACCACACCGGCCACGTAATAGTTCATGCCGCCGATGTCGGCGTCGCTGAGTCCGGTGCCTGCCTTGGCCATTTCCTTGCCGTCGCTGTCTGTGAATGGGCCGCCAAACGGCTTGAGCTTGCCTGCTTTCAAGTCGGCTTCTAGCGCGCGCACTTTGGCTTGCACGTCGGCGGGCACGGCCGCGTTCATCGGCGCAATCTCGATGTAACCCTCGGCGTAAGAACCCATCTTGTTGCCACCCTTCCAGGACGACGCCAGCACCTGGCGCACCACATCGGTGTAGTACGGCCCCCAGTGATGCACCACCGCCGAGAGCTGCGCTTTCGGCGCGAGTTTTTTCATGTCCGACTGGTAGCCAAAGGCGTACTTGCCTTTGGCTTCGGCCTCGATCACGCTGGCCGGTGAGTTGGTGTGGTTCGAGATCACATCGGCCCCCAGGTTGATGAGCGAGGTGGTTCCTTGCGCCTCTTTCAAGGGATCGAACCAACTGTTCACCCACACGACACGCACTTCGGCTTTGGGGTTCACGCTGCGCATGCCCAGTGTGAACGCGTTGATGCCCTGCAGCACTTCAGGAATCGGGAAGGCCGCCACGTAGCCGGCAACGCCCGTTTTGGACATATAGCCGGCCAACACGCCCAGCAAATAGCGGGCCTCATAGAACTTGGCGCTGTAGCTGGCCACGTTGGCGGCTTGTTTGTAGCCGGTGCCGTTGGCAAATGCCACCTTCGGAAAATCCGCCGCCACGCGCAACGTCGGCTCCATGTAGCCGAAGCTGGGCGTGAAGATGAGTTGGCTGCCGCTTTGCGCCAAGCTGCGAATCACGCGCTCGGCATCGGGCCCTTCGGCCACGTTTTCGACGAACTCCACCTTCACTTTTCCGGGGAAGGCCTTTTCCATGGCCTGAATGCCGCTGTGATGCTGAAAATTCCAGCCCACGTCGGAAATCGGAGTGTTGTAGATCACGCCGACTTTGAGCGCTGCCTGGGCGCGCACGCCCAGCGCGTTCAAGCCCGCGCTGAGCGCACCGAAAGCCAGCACGGTGCGGCGCTGCGGAAGGTGTGATTTGGGTTTCATTGACGACCTCGTGAGCTGATGGAGTGAGCGATGAACCAGGCTGTGTCAAGCGCACCGCGCGGCTTGCCATGAGCCTGAATGCAATTCCCGTGCCTCGCTCAACATCCGGGTTCCATGAGCTCCTGCGCTGCCCCAATCTGGGACGCTCGCCAGCATTCATGGCCTCGAGTCCGCCACTCAGAAAATCCGGGCACCGGCCAACGGCACCGTGTCGGAGCATGAGCCTCCAGCCCCTCGGCTTGGCGCCTGGTCGAGCCCTGGGTGGGGACGCGCAAGGACCTGGCCATCCCGGGCGACCGGCAACCAGGTCGGGCCGTGTATGGGGCGAAGCGGCCTATTGCGGTGCTATGAGCTCAGAGCGCCAGCCGATGCGACTGCAGGTGCAGCAGCCCCTCGAAGAGCAGCGTGTCGACGGTTTCGAACGGCAACTCGGTGATCGGGGCCAGCTTGACGGCCGCGCCGCCCGTCATCAGCAGCAGCGGTGTTTGCCCGCTGCGCTGCACCAGCTTGCGGTGCATGCGCTCGACGGCACCGACGATGGCGTCGGCGCCGCCGCTCATCAGCGCGTCGCTGGTGTTGGTGGGGAAGTCGACCGCTTCGCCGGTCGGCGCCTTCAAGCCGGCCGTGCCCATCTCGAGCGCACGCAGCATCAGGCCGAAGCCGGGCAGGATCAGCCCGCCGATGAAGCGCCCCGAGGCATCCAGCGCATCGACCGTCACCGCCGTGCCCACCATCACCACCAGCGCCGGGCGCGGAAGACCGCCTGCCAGCACGCGCTGACGCGCGCCGATCAACGCCACCCAGCGGTCCACGCCCAGCCGGTTCGGGTGGTCGTAGCCGCTGACGACGCCACAGGCCTGCCGAGTCGACACCACCCAGCGCGGCTCGAGGTCCCACAGCTCGAGCTGCTCCTCGACGCGCCTCTTGACGCCCTCCCCGGCGACCACGCAACCCAGCATGCTCGACGGCGGTGTCAGCGCCTTCCAGTCCAGATCCGCCAGGCTGTCGATCGTCTCCAAGAAAACGGCGCCTTGTGCCAGCAGCCTGGCCGTCGGTCGCGGCACGGCGTAATGCGCCCACTTGAGCCGGGTGTTGCCCACATCGATGGCGAGAAAACTCATGCGCGGGCTCTCCAGCTGCCGTTGACTGTCATTGTGACGCGTACCCGGGCGGCGCAAGACGATGGCGATACACTCAAACCGACCGGCCAAGCCGACCGGGGCCACGCCGTGGAGGCCCATGGGCAGGAACAGCACCACCCCGAAATTGTCGGACTTCCAGCACAGTGCGGCGACCGAGGCGAAGGGCAACAGCAAGCGCTTCGACCTCGCCCGCTTCGACCCCGCGGCCAAGCCCTGGTCGAGCGGCGACAAGGCCCGTGACAGGGCCGACACCGAGGCGCTGGCGCTCGAGTTGGATGTCCTGCAAAACCTGTTCTATGCCGACCACCGCTACAAGCTGCTGGTGGTGCTTCAGGGCACCGACACCAGCGGCAAGGACGGCACGGTGCGCGGCGTGTTCGGCCAGATGAGCGCGCTGGGCGTGCACACGATCGGCTGGAAGGCACCGTCGGAAGACGAGCGCGCGCACGACTACCTGTGGCGCATCCACCAGCGCGTGCCCTCGCTCGGCGAAGTCATGATTTTCAACCGCAGCCATTACGAAGACGTGCTGGTGCCGAGCGTCAACGGCTGGATCACGCCCGAGCAGACGCAAACGCGCTACGGCCACATCAACGACTTCGAGCGCATGCTGACCGACACCGGCACCGTGATCTGCAAGTTCCTGCTGCACATCTCGAAGGACGAGCAGCGTGAGAGGCTGCAGGAGCGCCTCGACGATCCGGTCAAACGCTGGAAATTCGCGCCGGGCGACCTCGAGGTCCGCAAGCAGTGGGACGCTTACCAGCGCGCCTACAGTGCCGCCATCGCGGCCACCGGCACGCCCTGGGCACCGTGGACGATCGTGCCGGCCGACTCGAAGACGCACCGCAACCTGATGATCGGCAGCGTCGTCAAGCAGGTGCTGTTGAAGCTGAAACTGGGCTACCCGACCGGCGACCCGGTGCTGGCCAAGATCAAGGTCGAATGACCGCCGGGGCGAGCAGCCTGAGCGCGCCACCGCGATGACCGATTTGTCTGCCGAATTCCAGTCGCTGGCGCGCTACCGGCCGACGCACAAGGTGCGCTTCGTTACCGCGGCGAGCCTGTTCGACGGCCACGACGCGGCCATCAACATCATGCGGCGCATCCTGCAAGGCATGGGTGCCGAGGTGATTTACCTGGGGCACAACCGCTCGGTCGAGGAGGTGGTGACCGCCGCGCTGCAGGAAGACGTGCAGGGCATCGCGATCAGCAGCTACCAGGGCGGCCACGTCGAGTACTTCAGGTACATGGTCGAGCTGCTGAGGGCGCGCGGCGGCGCCCACATCCAGGTTTACGGTGGCGGTGGCGGCGTGATCCTGCCCAGCGAGATCGAACTCCTGCAGGCCCACGGCGTCGCGCGCATCTACAGCCCGCAAGACGGCCAGCGCATGGGCCTGGCCGGCATGGTGGGCGAAATGCTGATGCAGTGCGACCACGACCTGTCTGCACACGCGCCGCTCGCCTGGCAGGCGGTGCGCGGCTCGACGCCAGGCCACCGCCGTGCGCTGGCGCAGTTCATCACCGCGCTCGAAAACGGCCGCGTCAGCGACGATGCGAAAGCCGAACTGCACGCCGCCGCCAGGTCGATCACGACGCCGGTGCTGGGCATCACCGGAACAGGAGGCGCCGGCAAGTCGAGCCTGACCGACGAGCTGATCCGCCGGCTGCGGCTCGACCAGAACGACACGCTGCAGATCGCGCTGATCAGCATCGATCCGAGCCGACGCAAGAGCGGCGGCGCGCTGCTTGGCGACCGGATCCGCATGAATGCGATCGGTGAATGGACGGCCCCCGGGCTTGCCGCTGCGCGGACTTCGCCACCCCCCGAGGGGGCTTCCGCCGCCTTGGGGCGGCCCGGCGACGGCGGGTGGACGGCCCCCGGGCTTGCCGCTGCGCGGACTTCGCCACCCCCCGAGGGGGCTTCCGCCGCCTTGGGGCGGCCCGGCGACGGCGGGTGGACGGCCCCCGGGCTTGCCGCTGCGCGGACTTCGCCACCCCCCGAGGGGGCTT
>ENA-OFCX01000484-OFCX01000484.1-metagenomes-genome-assembly--contig:-NODE-484-length-20435-cov-4.309078_pt1 | contig 20435 bp, 22 predicted proteins | sample MGYA00153384_OFCX01 | MGnify analysis MGYA00153384
ATGAATGGCTACCCGGCGGTTTTTTCATGCTGCACAAGGTGGATGCGCTGATCGGAGGTACCGTTTCACAGTCAATCGAAGTAATCGGCTACGACGTGAAGCAGGCCTGTTACGTCACGCGCTCATACGACGATCAAGGAAAGAGCGACGGCTTTACCGCTCGTCTGAACGGTCGTGCGTGGTTGGTTGATGGTGAGAAGGTACGCTTCAGAGGTGCATTCGACGTGGGCGGCTCCGTTCTTGCCGGAACTTGGGAGCAACGTAGCGGCCATGGAAGGTGGAGCCCGTGGATGCATATTGAGCTGCGAAAGGTGACATAAGCAGTGCATGCCGATCAAGCGGCAGACATTGTGCTGCTATTTCGGGATGGGACCACTTCTTCAGCAAACTAGACCAATCAGACAGGACGGGATCAGTCCGAAGTGTGCGCCATCCACGCGGAACTTGACCCCATCGACTGTGGCGACGGTTGGGTCTTTCAACGACTCCAGATCGGCCACGGTGCGCACCATCGGTGCCCGATACATCGGCCACGTCTCTTTCGGGTACTCCAGCTCGCGCACTTCCTGGGGCATGCCTGCCATGCGAAGCAGCCGATCCAGTTGCGCCGGGGGTCAAGTTCACACATATGCCAGGACACTAGTGTCCGGTAGATTGAGCCAGAATCGACGAAGCGCCAAACAGAGAGGGGTTTAGCGCTCGATTTAGTTTGGTGCCGATTTGAAATTGGATTTGCATTCGTTGGCGATTCTCCGAGTTTGACCGCTCGGGAGAGTAGCTGTGAATGTTGGCAAGACGCTGTTTGCGCAAGTTATGGAATTTGTGCCGTGGACGAGCTTTGCGCGCATCGTTGGCAAGTATTCGGGCGACGCGGGGGTGAGCGCACTGCCCTGCACCGAGCACTTCCGCATCATGGCGTATGCGCAGTTGACGTGGCGAGAATCGCTTCGAGACATCGAGGCCACGCTCGGGGCCAACACCGGCAAGCTCTACGCGATGGGACTGCGTCAGGCAGTGCGCCGAACAACGCTTGCCGAGGCCAACGAGCGGCGCGACTGGCGTATTTGGTCGGACTTGGCGGCGGTGTTGATCCGCCGCGCTCACAAGCTCTATGTTGATGAGCCGCTGGGGCTCGATGTCAATATCTTGGGGCGCGTGTATGCCTTGGATGCCACCACCATCGATCTGTGTCTGTCGCTGTTTGACTGGGCACCGTTTCGATCCACGAAGGCTGCCATCAAGCTGCACACCTTGCTCGACTTGCGCGGGGCGATCCCGAGCTTTATCCACATCAGCGACGGCAAGATGCATGACGTGCGCGTGTTGGACATCCTGCCGGTCGAGCCTGGTGCGTTCTATTTGATGGATCGTGGCTATCTGGACTTCAAGCGACTCTACGGCGTGCATCAGGCGGGGGCCTTCTTCGTCACCCGCGCCAAACGAAACTTGAATGCTCGACGTGTCTACTCGGCTCCCGTGGACAAGAGCACCGGTGTTATGTGCGATCAGATGATTGCGTTGAATGGGCACTACAGCGTCAAAGACTACCCCGAGCACTTGCGCCGCGTGCGCGTCGATGATCCGGAAACTGGCAAAACGCTGGTGTTTTTGACCAACAACACGAGCTTGCCTGCAGTCGTTATTGCGCAACTCTACAAGAAGCGTTGGCAGGTGGAGTTGTTCTTCAAGTGGATCAAGCAGCACCTGCGCGTCAAGCGATTTCTCGGCACCAGTGAGAACGCGGTGAAGACGCAAATTTGGTGCGCGATTGCCACCTACGTGCTCATTGCGATCATCAAAAAGGAGCTTCATCTCAACGCCTCGCTCTACACTTTGCTACAGATTTTGTCGGTGTCAGTATTCGAGAAAAACGAGCTCTCACGCGCCTTGCAGCCCGATGCCTACAAATCCAATCTCGACCCCACGCCTAACCAGTTGATTTTGTTCTAGTTTCTACCGGACAGCAGTGATGCCAGGAGTGTAAGCGGAGAGGAGCAAAAGAAGCCCAGTACGAGCGCCACCGGCCCGAAAACACGTTCAGTTTCTATCGTTGACATCCCGTCACGTGACAGCATGTTGACGCGGCAGTAGTTCGGCCTTTCCTGCCGCCGTCCGATCACGTAGGTAGATCAGATCAAGTCCTAAAGCGCTGACGCATGGCGCGAGCCTGACGATGAGGCAGCGCAAGCGTCACACGGCGAGGAACCACCAAGCAGGAAGCAATCGGCGTACATCGCTCGTTGCAAACCGGTCATCCATCAAGTGAAGTGTCCCCCGATCGCTCAGCGTCCGTATGACGCGACCACTGGCCTGAACAACCTTGCGAATACCGGGGTAGGTATACGTGCATTCGTAGCCGTTGCCAAACTTGCGCTCGATAATCTGGCGATAGGTCTCGTTGACTGGATTAATCGGGGGTAGACCAAGTGTCGCGATGAACGCGCCGATGAGTTTGGTTCCCGGCAAATCGACGCCCTCGCCGAATGCGCCACCTAAAACCGCGAACCCGATCCCAACGCCATCGGGAATAAACGACTGCACGAAGGTGTGTCGGTCGGCTTCAGTCATTTCCCGAGTTTGTCGCCACTGCACGAGATGCGGGTAGCAATTACGCAAATCGTCAGCGGCCATTTCTAAGTACTCAAAACTGCTGAAGAAAGCCAGATAGTTGCCGGGTCTGTTCGCCTGTGTCGAAGCCATCAATGCGCTAATGGCTCTGAGCGAAGCGCTTCGGTCGCGATATCGGGTGGAGATGTGACGTTCAACGCTGACTCTCAACTGTGTGCTGTCGAATGGCGACGACACCTGCAACACGGTCGCATCCTCTGCGACCCCGAGCATGCCACGGTAAAAATCGACCGGAGTCAGTGTCGCGGAGAACAGCACTGTGCTGTCTGCGGCAGCAAGGCGCGGGCCGATATAAGGAGCCGGGATCACATTGCGCAGCACCAGTTCGGCATCGACGCGTGCGGTGCGTTTCGTAGTGCAAGTGAGATCAAACACGCTGTTCTCGTCTAATGTCTCCGCCCGCCGAAGCAGATGCATAGCGGCGAAATAAAAGTCGCGCAATGGCGCTGCCGCGTCGGCATGTTCCGCGAGGTAGTCGCCTACTTCTTCACTACTTTTTTGCAGTGCTTTCAAAAACTTGGTCGGGGTGTCATTCAGTACCCGGTAGCTCTCGGCATCCGATAGCTCCAGGCCTTTCCACGATCGAATCAGCCGCGTCCATGTCCGTTTCAGGTCCGGTGCAACACGCCGTAGTGCGTCAACGTCCGAAAGTTTTAGCTCCGCAGAATACATTGCGCGTGCGCGCTCAATCAGGTTATGCGCTTCGTCAACGAGCACACCCACCCGCCATTCACGGTCAAGCATCGCGGTGTAAAGTGATGCGCTGCTATCGAAATAGTAGTTGTAGTCAGCCACCACGACATCTGCACAGGCGACGAGTTCCTGTGCCAAGTAGTACGGGCACACGTCGTGATCACGGGCTGCGGCAGTGACTGCGCGCGCGTCACTCGCATCGCTCTTTATCCACGCCGCACGCGCAACCGGCAGTCGATCAAAAAAGCCAGCGGCGAGCCGGTACATGCCTTCCCCGGATATAAACATGCCTTCGCTTTTGCGATGAGTTCGACAACGCGAATGACGGCGTGCGATTGCTCTGCAACGGGTAAGTCACTTTTGTCCGCTCGCGAAGCATTTGCGCACATGGCTAAAGCGTCAGTCGCCAACCGTCGACCTGAACTCTTTGCCGACAAAAAATACACTTTATCCAGCTTGCGCAGCGGCATCGCCTTGAGCATCGGAAACAGCGTTGCGATGGATTTGCCTATGCCGGTAGGGGCCTCAACGAGCAAGCTATTGCCAGCGCTTGCCGCCCGAAAAACAGCGACCGCCAGTTCACGCTGACCTGACCTATATCCTTTATGCGGAAAAGCCATACTCGACAGGTATGCGTCGCGTCTCGCTCGGTGCCCGCGTTCCTGCTGTGCCCAGTGCGAGTAGCTTCCGCACATCTCGACGAAATAGTCCCGTAGAACGTCTGAACTGACGCGTTGTTCGAAGGGGAATTCCTGCTGCGTGTCGATATTGAAATAAACAAGCGCTAGCGTAATTGAGGGAAGCGCGTCGCGGGTGCATAGCAACCATCCGTAGACTTTGAGTTGCGCCCAGTGCAGCTGTCGTTGGTTAGCTGGTTGGCTCGCCAAATCACCCCGAAATGTCTTAATTTCTTCGAGGCGATTTTGTGTGGCGTCGTAACCGTCCGCACGACCCGAAATTAGTAGGTCGCCAAGCGCAGATTTAAGCGTTACTTCACTTTTGTAGTCCGCTCCTCGTCGGCTCGTCACGACCAGATGACCGGCCACACCCTCGCGCGCATTTGGTGACATGCCAAATCTCACGTCGAGATCGCCCGCGCGTGCGCTAAATTCGCACAGTTCACGAACGGCAACGCGCGTGACACTCGCGTCAGCGATCAGGTCAGTGTCGCGCATCGAACGTTCAGGTGGTGTTGGCACTTTGCAGGGCAATCTCAGTATGCAAGCGCAGCGAATTGTACCTGTGGTTATATTCAGCTTTTTAAGCTGGTCAGTGAAGTCCAATTTCGAATCAACGCTCGTCGTGTGCAGCGCCCGGACTTGCATTTTTCGCGACGGCGGATGCTGTGTATTTCGCGCCGCAGCAGCAGGTGCCGTCACAGAAATCCCAGCACGCGCCCTCGCGATGGCAAGCGCAACCGCAATTCAGCCTCTAGCATCGCGACTCGTTCTTCCGCAGTGATCCCGCGTTTTCGCACGGCGCTTTGGGCAGCAACAATCGCGAAATCGCCAACGGTCAGTCCATCAAGCCGTCCGAGACGGTTGCGCAAATACAGCCACTCCTCGTCGCTCACTGGACTCGCGCGAAGTTGATCTTGAAGCATCGCGATCCGTTGATCAAAGCTAAGCGGCAAAAACTCGACCTTGTAGGTAAAACGCCGCAACGATGCCTTGTCTAGCGCTTCAATCATATTTGTCGCCGCGATGAATATGCCATCAAATCGCTCCATACACTGAAGCAATTCGTTGACCTGCGAGCGCTCCCAACTACGAAATGCGGCACTGCGGTCGCTCAAAAACGAATCGGCTTCATCGATGAGGAGCACCCCTCCTTCATCCTGAGCTTCATCGAAGGCCGCGCGTATCAGTTTTTCAGTTTCGCCCAGCCACATACTCTGCAAATCCGACGCGCGGCGCACGATCAGGGGCCGATCAAGCGCTCGCGCAATGTGTTCGGCGTAGCTCGTCTTGCCTGTCCCAGGCACTCCGTAAAAGCAAAGATTGCAAGCGCGAACCGAGGCCAACTCCTCGATTAACTGCGACATATCACCACAACCGCTGACGTTGACAAATTCGGGCTGGTATTGCGCGATGTTGACGCGGGTTGCTGTGCGTGCCTGCAAACCAGAGGCGCGCAGACTGGCGCAAAGGCTGCGCTCGGCGAGTTGTACTTGGGTGTCGCTATCACCTCTTCCGTCGTCGCCTGCCCACGCCAGCTTCGCAAACCTTAACGCGCTGTCGATCGCTGCTGGACTCGCGTCAACGTAAGCGCCGAGCGGTTTAGCGACACTCTCAGGCATTCGATGCGCAATGGCACGTTGCATCGCGATTCTCTCGCGCACACGCTGCGTAGGGCGACGCATTTCAAGGTGGTAGGTGAATCGACGCACAAATGCCGCATCCATCTGATGCACCGCGTTGCCAATCCAGATTGTCGGTAGCGGCGTCTCCTCCAACAACTGATTAACCCACGCTTTTCGCGAGCCTTGCCATACGCCGTGTTTGCTCCTGCCGCCAAGCCATGGCGACGATTCCTGCGGGAACGCATCTTCCGCCTCATCGAAGATGAGTATCGTTTGCGTCGTGCCTTGCAATAGCCAATGCGCACTCCGCAACAGCGCCAAGCGGTCGCCGACCGTGTTCGTGGTGCCATGCGCACTTTCGCGGTCAGTTGCGGGCACCTCAAGCGCGTCAAGTTCGGCACTTGCGACGAGCTGACGCGCGAACTCGGTTTTGCCGGTTCCCGGTGGACCATAGATGAGGATGTTGATGCCGCGCTGGCGCATGTGGTGGCACGGCGCAACAGCAATTCAAGCGACGTCATCTCCCCTTTCAAGTGCGCGACGTCAGTTTTAACCAGCGTTGGCTGGGGCGACTTCGAGAACAGGAAAAGCGGGAGCTGACCTACGTCGAAATCGTCCATCGCCAATATCGACAGAAGCTTTTGATGCAGGCGGGGCGGGGCTGCGAAACCGCGTGATGATTCCTCGTTGCGCTCAATACAGCACAACCCGCAGCTCATCAGTGCGCTGCGCCGTTGCGAGCTTTCGCGAACAGCGTTTGCATTCGCACCCAACACTCGCGCGTATGTCTTGGCGGCGTCCCGACTGACGTTCGGCAAATCGTCCAACCACTCCGCGAACTCCGATACGTCGTCGGCATGCATCGCAATTCGGGCCAGTTTCAATTCGGTTGACGTCCATTGGAATACCTCACCGATATCCTGCAGCCTTCGCCACTTCGTCCCGTCCGACTCGTTTTGCAATGACTCTGCAGTACTGACTGAATCGCGCAATACACCGCGCAGCCACGATGGCTCGTCCGCAAATAACAACCTGAACCCCACTTGAAAGCTACCGAACTGAGCGAGTTTCTTGTCAACGGGGTTGGATGGCGGTTCGCATGCATCCACGCACGTATTGTCTTGTCGATTCGAAGGGTCTAGCCAATCGTGCTGCGACAAGTTTCTACTTCTCAAGCTGCGGTCTTGCCGCTTGAGCAGCGCGCTTACTCGCGCCGTCGCACCGCGCGGCCACACTATTTGCCCGACAAGTAATTCAATGATTTTCTCCGATAGGGCCAGCGCATTGGGATTGCTGATAGACGCATAAAAGCGCAGCAAATACGGCGCAATACGCCTGGCGTCGCTCCGGCGCTCGTGGAAATCATCGTTATCCGGAATTTTTAGAACATTGCTCATCGACTCGTCTCCGCTGTGGTCGTAAATTTCTCTGGTTGTGTTGAAGGTCATGCGCCCCCGTGGCCGCATGGCTGCTGGGGAACAATTGACGACGCATCACGGCGCAACTCGCTGGTAGACCGGACGCGCGAGCGTGTGCGCAGCTCGTGCGTTGGGATTGCTGCCAAGTAGCGACAGCGCAAACTTAAACGCTCAGTCCTGGCTGTCCGTTCGGCGAACGGCAATCGCGGCATCGAACGAAATGCGATCTGTCGACATTTGCGTAGTCGCAACTTGGTATCTTCCAAGCCAGCGTGCCGAGGGTTCCACGTCGATTCTCGTGTTGTAGGCGGTGAGCACCGGCTCGCTGTACGAAGGGTCTAAGCACAACAAAGCACGTATGCCATGTGGCGCTGCATGTGGGGTTTCCGCGCGCGCCGAGGCATCGTAGTAACCTTCCCAACCGACGACCAGCGTCCAGTATCCAAATGACTTCTTAGCGCTCTTGGTGCCAAGAATCACGACTGCATCGTTGTTGATTTGCTCAACGCAAAAATTGGCGATGCCGGTCCGACGTCCCTTAAAAATCTTGTGCGTAACGCCAATGTCAGGGGCTTTTTTAAGGCTAGCTACGAGATCGGAACTCGACGCGCCCGTGAAGAAAAGCGCGGCCAACATTCGCCAATGCTCAACCAGTTTGCCCGAGGTGTACTGCGATAGTTGAGTAATCTGGCGCTGTGGCGCAATCCCCAATATCGTGAACGCCATGAGCAGGCAGTAAGGGCCACATGCGCCGTCAAGTTCACCTTGTCGCAGATGAACATGCGAGTGGCGACCAGATAAATTCACTGCTCGAAGGTGGCAGCCGGGACGCAGGTTACGCGCGAAATACTGACAAACCCCGCGAGGTCGCGTTTCATCAGAGGTCGCGCTGGAATCGTTGGATGCCTTCATGTCGAGGCAACTTTTTGAATGTGCAGTTCGCTGTCACGCTTCAACCATCTTGATTCGGCCGCGCACGGCGATTGTGGATGTAGCGCCAGTACCACTGATCGAGGCGTAGAGGTTGCGGGGCAAGTGGGGTTGCCCGCCGCGAAACTTGCAATTTGAGACTTCCTCTGCATTGGTGACTCCATCTTCTACAGCAAGGAGACGCCGCGCGCGCGACGAGCAACGCGCACGTAGGTCGCGACTACTTCGTCACTTCGATGACCGGTCACGCACTTTATTTGCCAGATGGGTACGTTCGCGACCGTGGCTGCCGTCACAAATCCTGCGCGTAAGCTGTGTGCGGCGAATTGTCGGGGGTCAAGCCCTGCATCCGCGACTGACGATTTAACGATTGCCGCGACGCTTTGCGCGGTCAGTGCGTCGGTGGAAATCTGCCCGTGCCGATTCACGCTCCGAAATATCGCCCCTTCGGTTATGTGCGCATACCGTAGCCATCGCCATAGCGCCTTTGCAGGACAGTTGGCACCCTGGGACTTGGGGACGAACACTTTGCGACCCACTGCCTCCTGGTCTGTCTTTGATCGCCGTACATGAAACTCGATCCCGGTTCGCCTGCGCGCAATGTCATCAATATTCAGTTTGACGAGTTCGTCACGTCGAAACCCACCAGCAAACCCAACAAGCAGTATCGCGCGATCTCTCAGGCGCTTGAGCATGTTCGGGCGCTGGTTCCGATCCATTGCGCGAAGCACTTTCAGCAATACCTGCTTATCCATCGCCTTGACACGCCTTTGCGATGTGCCCCGCGTACGACGAATGCCGCGCATGATCGTTTTAACTATCGTGGCGTTGACGGGTGAGGGACTGTTGACTGCATTGTGCGCGTGATGAATCGCGACCAAGCGGCGACGCAGCGTCGACACCGCGAGCGTTTGCGCATGCATCGCGAGGTATGCAGCAATCTGGTCTTCGCGGCACGGGATAGTGAATCCCGCGCTAACGAAGTGCGCCACATCCGCCGTGTAGGCACGGCGGGTCGCCGATGAGCACGAAGCATTGATATACCGCGCGACATCGGCGCGATAGGGTGCGCTTCGTTCGCCGACAGATGCCGACAACCGTGTGGGTGCCACGATTGCCTCGCGTGTGTTTCTGTATAGCCTGAGCATGGTACAAACTTTCGTTGGTGGGTTGTTGAGCCAGGCGCTGCGATCAAGCGCGCTGGTTGGTGCCTATTCGGCTAAAGTGTCCGTGACGCTGTGACAGCGATAGGTACGGCGCGACCGGAGTTGCTCTCGTCTAGGTGCGGATTCGTGCGGCGGGCGGTTGCTTCAAGATATCCGCAAACAGCAACAAGTTCACCCAACTCAGCCAACACGCGACCGGCTGCTTCAACGGTTTCCGCGCTGATGTCGCTCAACTCGATTTCCGGTGCGCTGCACACCAGCAGGTGCCCAATAGCAGTGATGCCATGCGCCGCAGCGCGGGCAGTCAAGCCAGCGTTGCGTGCAATAGCGGCCACAACGCCCACATCTGAACCCATCCAATCGATGCTGGTCTGCAAACTGGCAGTGTTGTTACTGGTCGTGGCTTGCTCGGTTTCGACGCGCAACAGGGGCAGCAGCAGGAGCAGATCGTGCAGGGGCCGGAGTTGAGCCGGGCGCAAATTGTGATGGCGCTCACGTGCATTCATAGTCTGCCTGGGCGAAGGTTATTGATACGCACGACGCGGCGATCAGTAACACGACGGAAGCAGCAAGCAGGTCGAGCTGCGGTCCGCCTCCGTGATAACCCAAATCGTCACGTTGTCACGGACAAACGCGCTGAAGATGCGCCCACCGGTTGTGACCGAATGCCGATTGAGCGCGGCGTCCGCCACGTTCATTTCCTCCCAATCCCCGGTGACGTGTCGTTGCAACAATTCGGGCGCGGTAATGCCGTGTTCCTGCATCGTCGCGATGGCCGGCGGAGTCGCAACGACGCGACCCATCGAAAAAAGCGGCATTCGTATGGACACCGAGGTGATCGCAGAGGTCTGTTCTGGGTCGGGTTTAGCAGCTTGAGTTTCTTCAGGCGCGTTTTGGCCTGCCTTGGTTGGGCATAGTTCGTTGAACATGGGGAATGTACTTTCGTTGATTTAAGGACGTGACAGGCGTGACAGCCACCCAAAACCCGCCATCGCGCCGCTCTAACTCGCTACGCCCGAATGCATGTCGTGGCAATGCTTGCCGCGCGACGTGACGACGTGACAAAACTCGGATTGGGGGCGAAGTGGTGGGGGCCAGCGTTACTGGCGTGTCACGCTGCGATGACGCTGTCTAGCTCGACGGGTTCGGGGCATGACGTGATCTCGCGGGACGGTTACGGTCTCTGTAAGCCGAATCGGCGAGGCTAATTGGTGAACACGCCCCGACACCGTGACTATACATGAAAGTCGATATTAGTCCACGTTTTCAATTACTTACGGGATATTCGACAACTTTGTGCAGGGCAACATTTAGGGCACTCGCTGCACAATCCGGCGTGCGCGTAAATTTCAGCTTTTTGCGGTGCAGTAGCTGAAAGATTCAACTGAACCGAACACACTGAAATCCCTTGGTTCAAGGTGTGTCCAACATGCCGCTAGGTTTGTACCTGATAACTGAACGCACGCCAAGACGTACCCGCGCTTCATATCGCGAGTCGCGCCAACGCCGCAGTAGCGTGCTCCCGAGTCAGGTGTCCGTAGTTCTTTTCAATCATGGCAAGGCTAGTGCCGGATAACTGCGCAACGGTAAGCGTGTCGAGTCCTCCGTGAATGAGGTCAGTGATGACCGAGTGGCGCAGGGTGTATGCAGTTGTCGACAGCGGTAGGCCAGCGGCTAGTGCCGCCGCTTTTACTGGGCCTTTCCACGCGTCTTTGTCCCATTCCTTTCCGTCGTCTCGTGTAAATAGGAAGGCATCAGGAAGCTTGTCTTTCGCCAACCGCGCAAAGAAGGTTCCGGTAGAACCGGGGAGCACGACTTTACGATCACGACCCGACTTGTCCTTGCCGATGGACAATGCATTCAAGCGTCTTTCAAACTGCCTGACGCGTAGAGCGGCTAATGCGCCAGGACGAAACGGGACTCGCGACAAACCGCTCAAGAAATCCCCTAGAGAGCCGCCCGCCGCTTCGATGAAGGCGGCTCGCTGCGTCGCATCAAGATAGCCGTCGCGCGATTTGTCGGCATTGCTCAGAGGCTTCAGCGGCGCTTTCCAAGCGAAGTCGCTGGTAACGAACCCCTCTTCCATCGCCAAATTCAACGCCGCACGAACTGGAGTCATGTCGCGATTGAGTGCGCTTGCCGACCGAGGCCGTTCCTTGGCATTTTCGCCATAACCGGTGATCACCGGGCGCAGCGCTAGCGCGGCGCGCCACCCCTTCCACTGGGTTGGTTTCATTTTGGATACTTCCGTGGACGCAAGACGCATATCGCTGTACAAGTAGCGCCGAAAGCGACCCGCCGCGTCCTCAGCCGCATCCGTGCCCTTCGACTGTCGTAAATGCTCGACGTATTTTTCGCACGCCAGCCGCACCGTCAGCAGTTCAGTACTTCCGCCCTTTCCTAGATGTGCGAACCATTCTTCGGCAGCTTTGCGCGCGGCGTCATAACGCTGGCTGTTCGGCAGGTGCAAAAACTCACTCAACGACTTAGTAACTCGCGTGCCCGTCGTTTCATCCTCTGCACGTGCCGACCACGAGCCTTCGCTACCAGGGGTCATCTTCCTCAAACCGAGGGCACAGCCTTTATCGAGACGACTCCAGTAAGGATCACGCCGGTGTTTCAAGCTTTCACGTTTGTTGACGGCCTGTAGGTTCACCATAGCTCCGTCCGATGGTATGACAAAAGTATGACAATACTACATGGATTTCGATGGACGTCGACGGACTCGCAAGGCCCGTGTTTGCTGGGTAGCAGCGTCCACGACAGTCCGAGAAAGTCCGCAGAACCCGCCTTCACACGGCAGGGGCCACTGGTTCGAACCCAGTATCGCCCACCAATAAAATCAAGGACTTACGAGAAATTGGAAGTTCTTTTTTATTGCTTGTGTCCAAAAAGTGTCCAAAAGACCTATTTTTCGGCCACTGCAGTCAAACTGTCTGCCGGGTACTGTTTCAAGAATTCCATCGTCGTATCGGCGGGCGCACTGAGCCAGTCTGCGTAGCGCGATTCCGGCAAGATGACAACCATCCGCTTTTCCTTATCAGCTTTGTGCAAATTACGCATCATGGCGTGATCGTCTGCGTTGATCGTCAACATGGTGAAGCTGAACACGTCCTCGCCGACGGGTGCTTTCCACCATGACCAAAGTCCGGCAATTCCCATAGGCTCGCCGTCAGCGCGTTCGATACGCGTCGGCACGGCCTTGCCCGAACGCCAATCGGGTTCGTAGATAGCCGCTGCCGGAATAATGCAATGCTGCGCCTTTTTCCATGCGTCTCTAAAGCTTGGCTTGGTTGCCGCGGTTTCACTGCGAGCATTGAACGTGCTACGTGCTAGCTTTTGGTCTTTTGTCCAATGGGGCAACAATCCGAACACGCCGGGTAGGGCTTCACGCTCGCCACCGTCCCGCGCAGTTCGAATAAAGCTTCCAACATAACCCGGCCATAGGTCAGAGCGAGTCGAATCAACCGGCGGCTTTACCCCGAATTTTTTCTCGTATTGCGCCGCAATTTTGACGGCTTGATAGTGTGAACACATTCACCAATCGTAGCAACAAACCCCCGGCACTACAGGTAATCGTCAGTCCCCGTCTCGCGCTGCCAGTCCGCGCAACCGGTAGCAGACTGCACGTCCGTTCGCGTGGTTCGCAGACATAGTGCCGTGGCACCGATCAACGTCACCAGATAGCCGCTCGGCAGTGGGCGGGTAGTAGTCCAACCACCCCAGTAGTGGCTAGTCCGAAAGCCGCCGCCGGGGTGAATTTTGAGTTGAGGTGTGGGCGGCACTACATTACCGAGAACTGCATTGACATACATGGAAGTTACTGTTTTTCTATACAGCATCAAGCATAGCCAGCTTCGTTCTCGCTTCCCTATGCGGTCTTTCGAGCGCCGGACGAAGCGCCGCGCAGTTGACGAAATGCGTGCGTGCAGTCATAGTGCAAACTAGCAAAAGGAGAATTTATGAAAGTTATTTTGATCGTCGCATCGTTACTCGCGTTTTCGTTCGCTGCGGACGCGTCGCCCGGTCGCTCGAACGGCAAAGGATGCCACACCTCTAAACGAGATGGTTATCACTGTCACTCGGTTAAGAAGGTAGTGCCTTCGCGCGCCTCAGGAATTAAACCTCCCCCTCGCGGCAACGCTTATGGAACGCGAAAGCAGAAGAAAAAAGGATAGTCGTTCCGGACGCGCGCTCACTCCCAGCGGCGCTAGCTCAATGCCGCACTTCCCCGGGCATTGTTTGAGGCAAGATCTTCAGCGAGTCCGCCAGGGTGTCGCGTAGCGCATTACGAAACAGCGTCCGGTGTGTCGAGTCCGCATCTTCGGGCGGCGCTGGCGTGGAACGCGTACACCACGGAGTCGGTGAACTTTATCTTTGCCACGGAACAGGACCAAGCGGCGCATCGTAAATCGAGTAAATCCGCATCTGACTTGGTTGAGTGGCTAAGTAAGCGACCCAACCACCAGGCCGCACGTAGTGCCGTTATGGTCGAATGTTTCAGCGGGCATATCAGCAAAGCGGAGTTAGACGACCTATTGCGCACACTCGCTGCTGACGGCAAAGTATTGGTGACGCAAGAGGGTGAAGCGGGCAACCGCAAGACCAACATTGTGAGCTTGATATGTTGACCTCGAAAGACTTGGCCGAACTGTTCGCAAAGACACCCCCATGCGAAACAAGCGAAGTTGCTAAGAATGAAACGGGGCGCGGCTTCCAACCATTTAGCAGCGAAAACAACGATGCGAAGTTTGCGAAGTTGGTAAACGACGATGGCCGAATTATTTCGCATACTTCGCGTATTTCGCATACTTCGCCAAGCTGCGAATCAGTTGGAGAACCAACGTACAAGCTATTCTTAGCCACTTCGCAGACTTCGCAAGGGGGTATTGCGGCGAGTGATGACGAGCCACTTGAGCGGCAACTGTCCGACGGCGAGCAATCCGCATTGGCAATTGCTGAAAGAGCGATTGCGCGCGCTGCGTTGACCGACGAACAAAAAGCATCGCGGCTCGCAGACCTTCGACGTGATCCGGCTATTGCGAGATTTTGGGCGCTGGCGTGGCCTGACCGTTGACCTTGGGCATGGCTGCCCCCGCCCACCTTCAGGTTCTCTGGCGCGGCTCTTTACACGGGGCGAAACGAGCGCAAGAAAACACCAGCAATCAATTTTTTGAGACGGTGAATTTATGACTATTTCAAAACCTCCCTTACAAGCCGACATTGCCAAAGCCCTTGGCATTGCACCAAGCCGGGTAACGGCGCTAAAGCTTCTCGGTATGCCAGTGGACAGCGTAGCGGCGGCGCTAGCGTGGCGACAACAGAACATAAACCCCGCCCGCATTAAATCGACGGCAGCTGAGAGTCCAACAAACGAACGCGGTGAGTCGACAGCCAAGCATAGGGTGGCTTGGGTTGCCGCTACCACTCCGGACGAGGCTGTAAGGTTCTTTTTCGAATTGCCGGCCAAAGAATTCGAGACGTGGACATTGTTGAAGTGATTCAGCGGTATCCGCCTGCAGTTCGATGAGCTGTAAGACCTCAATACACGCTTCGTATGTAGTGACGCTGAAGATAGGACGGGGCTGCTGTCGATCAGTCAGCGAACAGGAGAGTGCATCGCGGGCCATGCAAATAGTTGTTGCGTCACTGTTTACGATCCTGGTCCATTCGGCTGTTTCCGGTTTCGTCATCGCGCGCAACGTACACACGCAGTTTCTTCCTTCCATCAGCCGCACTGGACACGACGTAACGTCTTGCTCACGCATAGACGCTGACGGTCACCCTGCGGTTTTCGTTCGCGCATCATGCCGCGTTGTGCGCGATCCCCAAACTGAGCTTCGCTTTCACGGCAGAAAAACGAACGACGGGAGGGCGCTGAACATTACCGCCACCGTGGCAATGGCGATAGCCCTCCGCGCAAAATGGTAGCTCCAGTCCGGGAGGCCGCCGTCCGCGTATTGAGCCGTCAATCGAAGGTAATGCACGCCCACGGCCAGCAACGCGATTGCAGTGGCCCCCCAAGTCACCGCATTGGCGGTCCATTGGAGCGGCCAAATCTCGCTCGCCCCCCAACTCACCATGAAGTGCACGAACCAGATCACAAAAGCCGTGACGATGGGCCGCCGGATCGGTTGCTCCAGTACTTTCACAAGCCGCCCCAGGGCAGCAGTCGCGGCAGCAGCAGGCCGGCGATGCCCTCCATCGCGGCGTAGATGAAGAGGATGCGCAGCGCCTCCAAAGTCTTGTTCGACGGGCCTGGTGCCAGACCGCGCAGCCAGCGTGCCAGGTAGTAGAAGGCCGACAGCACGACGGCCAGAACGATGCTGCTGTGCCAGGCCAACATCGCATAGATCGCCGCGCCTTGCCCGCTGGCATCGCCGCGCAGCCCGGCGTTCCACCATTCGAAGCCGTCCACCGCCAGAGCAGCCACCAGGCACAGCATGCTCAGCGTCATCAGCGTGGCGCTGACTCCGCTGCCGCGCTTCAGCTTTGCCATCAACGGCCGGGCCGCGTAGGCCAGGCTGGCCGATGCGCCGAGTAGCGCCAGGCCGGGAATTAGAGCTCCACGCGGCGCGGCCACCTTCCACCAATCGGGATGGCTACCGAACAAGTACAGGTAGGAAAACATCGCCATCAGGTAGATCATCCCCAGAACGATGACCAGCAGCACCGCAGCCCACCAGCCGTGCGATTGCGGGCCGGTCACGTAAGTCGGCAGCATGATGCCGGCGCCAACGTCGACCTGCTTCTGCGGCGCAGGGCGGTCGTTGCTCCAGACCCAGCGCATGAGGCAGAGGACGGTCAGCACGCCGCAGATGGCGCTCAGTGTGAGCGCCTTCACCGTCAGCAGCAAGAAGAAGCCGGCGGTGAAAAGCGCCGCCAGCAGCGGCCACCAAGAGGGCCCCGGCATGATCTGCAGATACTGCGGCTCTGCGCGCGAACTGCTGGTGATAAGTGTTTCGCGCGCGCCGGTGGCGGTGCCGGGCAGGAAGTATCGGCCGGCCTCAACGTCCTCGCGCAGCCGGGCATCGGCCCACAACGGTTCGAGGTCGTGCACGACGGGGATTGAACGCACCGCGTAGTTGCCGGTGGCCAGCCACTCCAGGGTGCCGCCGTTGAACACGTTGCGGGCGTCCGCGCTCCCGCCCTTGCGGCTGTAGCAGCGGATGGCGTCAATCAGGAACAGCAGCACCCCTGCGGCCATGATAAAGGCACCCACGGTCGAGATCGAATTCGGGATCTCCATGGACCGGCCGGGCAGGTAGGTGTCGACGCGCCGCGGCATGCCCATCAGTCCGCTCAGGTGCATCGGCAAAAAGCAAACGTGCACACCAATGAAGTTGAGCCAGAAGACCCAGCGTCCAACCTTTTCCGAGAGCTGCCGACCGTTGATCATTGGCGTCCAGTAGTAGAAGCCAGCGAACAGTGGGAACACCATGCTGCCGATCAGCACGTAATGAAAGTGCGCGACGACAAAGTAGGTGTCGTGGGCTTGGCCATCGAAAGCGACCATGCCCACCATCACACCCGTGAGGCCGCCCATCACGAAGATCAAGATGCCACCGACGAGAAACAGCGACGGCACGTTGCGCTGAACCTTCCCCGACGCTAGCGTGGCGATCCACGCGAAGACTTGGGCGCCTGCGGGAATCGCCACCGCCATCGACGCGGCCGAGAAGTAGCCCGCTGACAGCCCAGGCATGCCCACCGTGAACATGTGGTGGGCCCAAACTCCAAAGCTGATGAAGCCAGTGGCGATCATCGCCAACACTACGATTTCGTGGCCGACAAGCGGCTTTTTCGCCACCGTGACGATCATTGTCGACACCATCGCCGAGGCCGGGATGAAGATGATGTAGACGTCGGGGTGACCGAAGAACCAGAACAGGTGCTGGTACAGCAGCGGGTCCCCGCCACGCGTGGCGTCGAACAACGGCCAATTGAAGGCGCGCTCAAGTTCCAGCAGAAAGGTCACCATGATCATTGCCGGGAAGGCCAAGACGATCATCACACCGAAGATCAGCACCGCCCAGGCGTAGATCGGCATCTTCGCCAACGTCATGCCAGGGGCGCGCGTGCGCAACACGCCGACGATGAGTTCGATGGCGCCGGCGATCGCGCTGATTTCGATGAAGCCAATGCCCAGCAGCCAGAAGTCGGCGTTGATGCCCTTGGCGTAGACCCCCGAGCTCAGCGGAGGGTACATGAACCAGCCACCGCTTGGTGCTAGGCTGAAGAAGATCGAGCAGAAGAAAACGACACCACCGATCAGGTAAGTCCAGTACGAGTATGCCGAGAGCCGAGGGAACGGCAGATCGCGCGCCGCAATCATCTGCGGCAGCAGCAGCACCGCAATGGCCTCGACAGCCGGTACGGCGAACAGAAACATCATCACCGAGCCGTGCATCGTGAACAGCTGGTTGTAGGTCTCCTGCGGCACGATGTCTGCCAGCGGCGAGGCCAGTTGCACCCGCATCAGCAGCGAGAGGATGCCGGCGGCAACGAAGAAGCCGAAGGCGGTGACGATGAACAGGAAGCCGATAAAGTTGTTGTTGACAGCGCTGAAAGCTCGCCATCCTGTGGGCGTTTCCCAAACTTTTTTCAGAGCTTCCAATTCGCCGGGTGGCCGGTTGCCTTGTGTGGGAAAGCGCTCGTAGAGCCGCGCGTCGAAGCCGGTTTCCGACGGCGCGGTTGCCGCATCGCGCACGGCACCCGCCACGCCCGGGGGAACGCTGCGCGTCACTTCAACGACTCCATGTAGGCGGCCAGCGCGTTGAGCTCGGCGGCCTGCAGCGAGCGGTAGGCTGGCATGCGGTTGTTCGGCTTGATCGATTGGCTGTCGCCGATCCAGCCGATCAACGTACCCCGGGTGTTGGGCAAAATTCCTGCGCCCAAGGAACGACGCGAGCCCACGTGCGTCAAGTCTGGGCCTGACAGACCTTGGGCAGCGCTGCCAGCAACGCGGTGGCATGCAGCGCATCCAACCTCGGCGAAGAGCTGCATGCCGCGCAGCACCTCGGCGCTGACTGGCGTCGGGGCCGAGCTCTGCGCGAGACGCGCATCGAGCCAGCGTTGCCAGTCAGCAGGGTCGTGTGCCACCACCACAAAGCCCATCAGCGAATGCGCCCCGCCGCAGAACTCGGCGCATTGCCCTCCGTAGCTGCCCGCCTTGTCGGCTTGCAGCTTGAGCCGGTTGGTGCGGCCGGGGATCATGTCCATCTTGCCGCCGAGTTTGGGAACCCAAAAGCTGTGGATCACGTCCTCGGACACCATATCGACGACCACCGGGCGTCCGACGGGGATGTGCAATTCGTTGGCATCGGCATGGATCTCATTGCCCGCTGCATCGAGGTAGGACACCCGCCACCAGTAGATGTTGCCGGAGACGCGCATGCGCAACTCGTCCCCTTTGATGGTGGTCATTCCGGCGACCATCGTCGTGCCCCAGGCCAACAGCAAAAAAAGCACGCCGGCCGGGACGATCAGCCCGAACCACTTGACGACGCCTTCGCCACCGAGCTTGGCGCGCAGTTCGTCGCTGCCGTACAGCGCCACCCACAGGGCTGTGCAGACAAGCACGAAGATCAGCGTGACCAGCGCGATCAGCACCCAGGCCAGCGTGGTGACCGTGTTCGAGAAAGGGCCGTGCGGATCGAGCACGGGCGGCGGCCAGCCGCTCAAGGCCTCAGCGAGGTTTGAGCGTGAGGAGATAGGCTGTGACATCGCGGGCTTCCTGGTCAGTCATCGAAATGGCCGGCATGGCCGTGCCGGGCACCAGCGCCGGGGCGTTCCTGACAAACTGCATCAACACGCCGGGCTGGTTCGGCAGCCGCCCGGCGATCAGGCCCTGTCGAGCGAAGTCTTCCAGTGACGGCCCGAGCCCACCGCGTGGCCACTTCACGCCCGGGAAGGCGTGACACGCCACGCAGCCCTTCTCGGCAACCAGCCGCAGTCCGTTGGCGGCGCTGGCATCGCCCAGCGTCGGCGTGCGGTCCGGCGGGCCATCGCAGCCCACGAGGCTGAGGCAGGCCAGCATCAGCCATTGGCCGGATTTGCCTCGGCGCGAACCGTTGGACCGTCGCATGAACGATGATCTACGCTTCATGCTTCATCAACCGTCGCTTCACCATCACCGGCCCGCGCACCTCGGCGGCCTCTTGCTGGCCCTGTGTGCCATGGTGCTGGCGACGGCCTGCACCGACCGCATGAGCCCCAGTGACGACCGCTGGGGCCGCGGCGGCGAACTCATCGCCATGAGCGGCGGCGAAGGCGGCGCGCGCTATGCCTGCGTGACCTGCCACGGCGCGCGCGGCGAGGGCAATGGTTTCGACGCGCCGCGCCTGGCCGGCTTGCCTGCAGGCTACCTGCAAAAGCAGATGGAGGACTACGCGGCCGGCTTGCGCGCGCACGAGGTCATGCGCGACGCAGCACGCTTTCTCGACAGCCATGAACGCGTGCGTGTGGCTAACTTTTATGCCGCCCTGCCGCCACGGGCCTTGTCGCCCGCCACCGACGAACCCGTCGCCACGGCGACCCCGGCGCTGTATGCCAGCACGTGTCAGGCCTGCCATGGCGTCGAAGGGATTGGCTCGGAAAACGGGCCGCCACTGAATGCCCAGCCGGCTTTCTACCTGACCCAGCAATTGCAGGACTGGCAGGTATCCAAAAGGCGCAATGACGGCAATCATGTGATGTTGAAGGTGGCGCAGCAGCTCAAGCCCGACGAGGTCAGGCAGCTGAGCCTTTATCTGGCGCAGATCCCAGTACGCCAGGCACCTGCGGACCGTTGAGATCGAACATCGAAGGCAGGACCTTGTCCCGCTTGATCAGGTAGTGCAGCACGGCCGCGCCGGCATGCCCGGGAATGGCCAGCGTCGTGATCCAGACGATCCAGAAGTGCGCCGTCGCGGCCCATTGCATCAGGCTGTGCTGCAGGCCTTCGGACAACTGGTCGAAAGGCAGGTTGGGAAACGGGATCAACCCGGCAATCGACAACGGCAGGTCGCTGGGCAAGGTGGACCACATGACCCAGCCGCTGATCGGCAGCGCGAAGAAGCTGACGTAGAACCAGGCCTGCAGCAGGCGGCTGGCCCTGCCTGCCAACGATGCCTCGTCGACGTTGCCGGGGCCGCTGAGCTGGCTGTGCCAGAAAAAGCGCAGCGTGCCCAGCAGCATGATCGTTAGGCCGATCTGCGTATGGGTTTGATAGCCGACGTACTTGTCGCCGCCCACCGGCTGCCAGCCCAGGTACCAGCCATGGGTCAGCTGAAAGACCATCAGCCCCGCCATCACCCA
>ENA-OFCX01000485-OFCX01000485.1-metagenomes-genome-assembly--contig:-NODE-485-length-20432-cov-3.930608_pt1 | contig 20432 bp, 22 predicted proteins | sample MGYA00153384_OFCX01 | MGnify analysis MGYA00153384
CTTGGTTCGGATTTTATTTCTATTGTTTGCCGAACACACCACAATTTTCAACAAACAGCAATTTCAAGAATATTTAGAACATCGCACAGCCGAAGACGGAAGCGACCTTGCATCAAAACTGCAAGAACTTTTTCAAATCCTTAACACAGCAAAAGAAAATCGTTTTAAAAATCTCGACGAGCAACTTGCCGACTTTCCTTATGTAAACGGAAAACTCTTTGAAGAGAATTTGCCAACAGCAAGTTTTGATACAAAAATGCGACAAGCGGTGCTCAACTGTTGTTATATTGACTGGAGCAAAATATCGCCCGCCATTTTTGGTTCGATGTTTCAAAGTGTAATGAACCCAAAAGAACGCCGCAACTTAGGCGCACATTACACCAGCGAGACCAATATTTTAAAATTGATAAAACCGCTTTTCTTAGACGACCTTTGGAAAGAGTTTGAAAGCATCAAGAATGCGTCAACAAACGCAGCACAGACAAAGAATAAATTAACCGATTTTCATAAAAAACTAAGCGCGCTCAAATTTCTCGATCCTGCTTGCGGTTGCGGAAACTTTCTTGTGATTACGTACCGCGAATTGCGACTGCTTGAATTGGAGATTTTAAGAGCATCAAACAAAACAGGACAAAGAGTATTTGACGTTAGCGATATTATTTGGCTCGATGTTGATATGATGTGCGGCATTGAATACGAAGAATTCCCTGCCCGAATTGCCGAAGTCGCCATGTGGCTGATTGACCACCAAATGAACATGCTTATAAGCAACGAATTTGGACAGTACTTTGCCCGTTTGCCGTTGAAAAAAGCCGCCAAAATTGTTCATGGTAATGCGTTACAAACGGATTGGGAGAATGTAGTTTCAAAAAATGACCTTTCTTTTATTATTGGAAACCCACCATTTATAGGCAAAAGTCTTCAAAACGAACTACAGAAAACTGATTTAGAAATAACGTTTTCAGGTGTAAAAGGTGCAGGGGTTATGGATTACGTTGCTGCTTGGTATTTAAAAGCTGCACAACTAATACAAAACACCCAAATAAAAGTTGCATTTGTATCAACAAATTCCATTACACAAGGCGAACAAGTTGGTGTATTATGGAATGAGCTTTTTAATAAGTACAAAATAAAAATACATTTTGCTCATAAATATTTCAAATGGAATAACGAGGCGAAAGGAAATGCTGCAGTATTTGTTGTTATCATTGGCTTTGCAAACTACGATATATCAAAAAAAATAATATTTGAATACGATGATATAAAAGGAGAGCCGTTAGCGAAATTTGTTTCTAATATAAATCCTTATTTGATTGAAGGAAATGATAATTTTATTTTATCAAGAAGCAATCCTATTTGTAAAGTGCCAAATATAATATTCGGCAGTATGCCTAATGATGGTGGTAATTTATTATTTGATAAATCTGAGAAAGAAGAATATCTGAAAAATGAAAAACAGGGTATAAAGTTTATTAAAGAATTTACTGGGGGCGAAGAGTTTATTAATAATATTGAAAGATTTTGTTTTTGGTTAAAAGATGCAAATCCTTCAGAGATAAATAGATCCCCATTATTAAAGGAACGAATTGAAAAAGTAAAAGAATATAGGTTAAAAAGTACTAGACTGGCTACTAATAAATTAGCACAGTATCCATTTTTATTTGGAGAAATAAGACAGCCTGAATCAGATTACATTTTAATACCTAATTTATCATCGGGTTTAAGAAAGTATATACCTATTGGCTTTAAATCTAAAGAGGTAATAGCTAGTAATCTTGCATTAATTATCCCGAGTGCAACATTGTATCATTTTGGTATTCTTACTTCAATTATGCACATGGTCTGGGTCAGAAAGACTTGCGGTATGCTTAGTACAAGTTTAAGATATTCGAATAAATTAGTTTACAACAATTATCCATGGCCGGAAAATCCGTCTGACAAACAAATAAAAGCCATAGAAACCGCAGCGCAAAAAGTGTTGGATGCACGATTACAATTTCCTAACAGTTCGCTTGCTGACCTTTACGATCCGTTGACCATGCCACCAGTATTGGTAAAAGCACACAACGAGTTAGACAAAGCCGTTGACTTGGCTTACCGCGCACAGGCCTTTGTAAGCGAGGCCAAAAGAATGGAATTTTTATTTGAACTTTACGAAAAATATACAGCAGACTTATTTACTAAAGAGAAAGTGAAAAAGAAATAAGAAAATCAAATTTAAGATACCGACAATTAAATCGGACAGTTTAAACAAATAAGTTAAATTTATAAATGAATAAATTGGTTGCCACTTTAATAAATAAATCGATAGGAACAGCTGACACCTTGAATAATTTCGCTATTAAACTTACCGTCAGCAATTCAGTAGAGAAAGTGAAAGATTTTGATTGGAACCGGACATTGTGGACTGCTTTAATTGCCGCACTTATAGCACAAGGCCTAATAATTCTTATCAATTGGATAAAGATTAAAATTGAACTTAATACTAAAAAAAAGCTATTAAAAGATGACTTGAAAAATCAAAAAGGGGTAATAATTAAATTGAAATCTGCTTTCGAGGAATTATATAAAAAGTTTGAGGCGCGTGACACAAAAACACACACTTGCCCATTCTTTGAAGACCTGCATACGGACATCTATGAATCTATATCGAAGACAGAACTTTTCAAAATTTACGGAAATAGAATTAAAAAAATTGTTAAAATTTATAAAACTGTTAGTTTTTTAAATACATACTCTGTAGATAAAATATATTGTGATTACATAGCAAAACTTGAAATTCACTTAAAAGAAGAAAAAAACAATCCAAATCATAAAGAATATTGTACAGAACATCTTTTTTATATAAGTATTGCCACGGGTCAAATCAAAAATAACTTAAGGACAATTGAAGAATTAATTGTTAATATAGACGAGTTTATTAATTAAGAATATAGTTATCAAGTTCAGGCCAATTTACATGTTACATAGCAGCACCACTAAATTTCACATTTACATAAAAAACTTCCTTCTTCAATCCAGCCTATCCCTCCTACATAAATAAAAAAATCACTTCAAATTGTTAACAGGTTAATAACTTTTACTTTAGTTAAAATTTTTTCTTCATACTTTTAAGTATTAATTAAAAAAACTAACCCTTTAAAACACTAACAATCATGGCGTCAACATCCGAAACAGGCAATGCAATAAACGTTGCCAACCTTCAAAAACTTATTTCTTTTTGCATCGGCTTCGGTGCCAGTTACATTCCAAGTAAAGTATCCATTACACTTCCAGCACTCAACACCCTCTACAGCGAAGCAACCGAAAGCTTAGAAGTTATCAACAATTTATTACCAGCATACACCAATGCAATCAATGCCCGCTTCGAAGTATTTTCACCATTAAGTAAAATCATAACACGAGTAGTCAACGCAGCCAACGCATCCGATATTAGTACCCAAACCCAAAAAGATGTAAAATCAATTGCTAAAAAACTACAAGGCAAACGTTCATCGTCCGCATCACCCACCACACCCGACAATCCCAACACCCCCGAAAACGAAAGCACACTAACCATTTCCTCCTCACAAATGAGTTTCGATCAGCGCATCGAATCCATGGACAGATTAATACAACTACTCTCAGCCCAACCAGCCTACATCCCTAACGAAACCGACCTAAAACTTACAGCACTCACCACACTGCTAGCTTCTATGCGTTCAACAAATACAGTTGTCATCAATGCCTATTTTCCAGTTAGCAACGCCCGCAGTAACCGCGATAAAATAATTTACGCAGCAAATAAAGGCATAGCAGACATAGCCCAAGATGTCAAAAGCTATGTCAAATCAGTATTTGGCGGCACAAGCCCTCAATACAAACAAATAAGCGGCTTGAAATTCAAAAAGAGAAAACTATAAGCTAATTCTTATTAAATGCTTAAAATGGAATGGACTACATCTATTCCATTTTTTTTTAGGCCAATGTCAACTTGGAGAAATGCAATGTCAACTTGGAGAAACGCAATGTCAACTTGGAGAAACGCAATGTCAACTTGGAGAAATGCAATGTCAACTTGGAGAAACGCGATGTCGCATTGAAAAAACTAGATTTCAAACCAACGTTCAGACTACTTTCAACAAACCAATCAATTTTCCTAAGCTCATATCCTCACAAGGCATTAAAAATTTCTCCACCGCAAAAGCCTAATTAAAAGCAAATCCCAAAAAAAGCCAGTTTTCTAATATTGCTCATTCCAACTAAATTTATTATGTACAATTTGTGATTTTTCTTTTTTTAAATACTCTAAAAAAGAATCAGAAACTGGTGAGTGTTTCTTTCCTTTCAACCAAATTAAACTCCAGGTTGTTATGATTGGAAGACCTTTAATTGAGATAATTTTTAATTCCTTGTTTTGTAATTCATTTTTAATTCCAATCAATGGCATAATAGAATATCCCAAGCCGGCCAATAAAGCCTGCTTGACTGCTTCGTTAGTTGTTAATTCTATCGTTTTTAAGACTGATATATTATTACGTTCAATAAAATTTTCCATTATTTGTCTCGTGCCTGAACCCTTTTCTCTAAATATTAAAGGCAAATCTTTAAATATTTCTTTTGTACTAGCAGACTTTTTTAATTTTGTTTCGGCACTGCCTACCAAGTATAATTTATTTTGAAGTAAATCGAGTTTTTCAATATTTAAAGTAGTTGGTAAAATAGAAACAAGTGCAAAATCAACTTCATTATTTTCCAGACTCTTAACAACTTTATTTTTATTAGTAACATCCATCATTAATTCTATTCCAGCATGTTGTTTCATAAAATCAGCTAAAAAATAAGGCATTACATATTTTCCTGTAGATACTACTGAAATTTTTAGACGACCTGTTAATTGTCCCTTGAAGGCCAAGGTTTTATAATTTATAGCATAAACTTGGTTGATTATGTTTTCGGCCGCCTCTGCAATTTCTTGTCCAAAATCAGTGATGTAAATTTTTCTCCCAACCACTTCTGTTAAGGGTATATCAAACTGCTCTTGAAAATTTTTAAGCTGAATAGAAACTGCAGGCTGGGTAAGGTGCAATTCTTCCGAGGCCTTGGTTACACTTTGCGTTTGCACAATCTTTAAAAATATTTGCAATTGATTCAATGTATATTTCATAAATTATTTTTATGGATTACATTACAAATATAAATAAATATTTATGAATTAGAATTCTCAATATTGCATGGTAAAACATAAAGAAAAGCAGTATGACAAGAATAACAGTAGCAAAAGGAGACGGAATTGGTCCAGAAATTATGGACGCCACATTAGAAATAATTTTAGCGGCAGGTGCCAAACTCGAAATTGACGAAATTGAGGTTGGAGAAAAAGTATATCTAGCTGGTAATACTGCTGGAATCGCACTTGAATCATGGGAAATAATAAGGAGAAACAAAATATTTCTTAAAGCTCCTATTACAACACCTCAAGGTGGCGGATACAAAAGCTTAAATGTTACTACTCGCAAATTTCTTGGACTATATTCAAACGTAAGACCATGCATGAGTTTGCATCCTTTTGTGAGCACTAAGCACCCTGTAATGGATATTGTGATTGTAAGAGAAAATGAAGAGGATTTATATGCAGGAATTGAACACCAACAAACAGATGAGGTAGTACAATGCTTAAAACTAATTAGCAGACCGGGTTGCGAAAAAATAGTTCGATACGCTTTTGAATATGCCAAACAACAAAACCGCAAAAAAGTAACCTGTTTTACTAAGGATAATATTATGAAACAAACCGATGGCTTGTTTCACCAAGTGTTTGATGAGATTGCCAAAGAATATCCTGAAATAGAAAACGAACACTGGATAATAGACATCGGCGCAGCTAAAATGGCTGATACACCAGAAATTTTTGATGTAATTGTAATGCCAAATTTATATGGAGATATACTGAGTGATGTGGCAGCACAAATAACCGGTTCGGTTGGTTTAGCAGGCTCTGCAAATATAGGCGAGGAATGTTCTATGTTCGAAGCTATACACGGCTCCGCACCAAGGAGAGCAGGGCAAAACGTAGCCAACCCATCGGGTTTATTGCAAGGAGCTATTATGATGCTTAACCATATCGGGCAAACAGAAATAGCAGAAAAAGTTCAAAATGCTTGGCTAAAAACATTGGAAGATGGAATTCACACATACGACATTTTTAAAGACGGAATTAGCAAACAAAAAGTTGGGACAAAGGAATTCGCAAAAGCTGTAATAGTTAATCTTGGCAACAAACCATCTGTTTTAAACCCTGTTTCATACTCCAATAACTCTGCATTAAATCTTCCAAAATACTTACGTAAACCAGCTGCAAAAAAAGAGTTAGTAGGAGTGGATGTTTTTGTTCATTGGAACGGTACCAATCCAAATGAGTTAGCAGATAAAGTAAAAAGGATTGAAAATAATGGAATTAAACTAACCATGATAACAAATAGAGGAATTAAAGTGTGGCCTGATGGCTTTGAAGAAACTTTTTGCACCGACCATTGGAGATGTAGGTTTAAGCCAAACGAAGGCTCAGGAATAAATAAAGCAAATATTATTGAACTTTTAAACAGTTCAATTAACGAAAACATTGATACAATAAAAACTGAAAATCTTTATTCATTTGACGGTAAAGCTGGATACTCATTAGGTCAAGGACAATAAATATAACGTTATGATTATTCATCTTATACAAGGAGAGTTTAACTTCAACGATGCTATGGAGCTTATCACACAAATGGTACACATAAAAATAAAGTATTATGAGAATAAAATAAATAGTCACATTAATGAAGAAGATATTAAAATTAAGGAAGCCAAAATAAAGCTTTTGCAAAAAGAACTTTTTGAATTAAGAAAAACGATCCATTCAAAAACCAATTGTTTAAAAGTAGAAGCAATAATTAAAATTGAATAAGAATGAATTTAATTGTAATAAAAACCATTTTTTGCTTGGTAATAATGACTGACTTTCTAATAATGATTTTCTTAATTAAAGATTTTTTTAATAGTAAATAATTAGCCTTTTTAGGAATAAGAACAGGAGCTTTTGTAACCAAATCTTTATCAACCCAAAATACAACTACGAATGAAAAATACTGAAAATATAAAAATTATGGATGGAAACTTCACTCATGAAGAAGCAAAAAAAATTACAATAAATATTTTTTCCTCCAAAATCAATTTTCACAATATAAAAAATTGGAGTTCTCAAGAGCGGTTTGGAAAAGACGATGAAATTGCACAAAATAGAATTCCTGCACAGAGAAGCGAAATAAAAAAAATAGAGAGAATTTTATCAGAAGCTAAAGCTAAAAACAAAAAGCTTTTAGTTAATTCAGAAATAAATATTTCACTATTAAAAGAGTAATGTTTAAGGGAAGGAACTTAGTCATAGCAACTAAACACGAAAAAGAAAAAGTGATTGCTCCAATTTTAGAAAAAGAATTGGGAGTAAAATGTTTTGTTGCTTTAGATTTAGATACAGATGAACTGGGAACTTTTACAGGAGAAGTTGAAAGAAAAGATGATCCTATTACTACAGCTAGGAAAAAATGCCTTTTGGCTATGGAAATAACTGGTTGCGATTTAGCTATTGCCAGTGAAGGTTCTTTTGGACCTCATCCGTCAATTTTTTTTGCTCATGCCAATGATGAAATATTACTTTTAATTGATAAAAAAAATGATTTAGAAATTGTAGTAAGAGAAATTAGTACAGAAACCAACTTTAATGGTTCGGAAATTAAAACAGTTATGGAACTTCAAGAATTTGCAGATAATTCAAAATTTCCATCTCACGGTTTAATCATAAGAAAAGCTAATAGTGATTTTTCTGATATTGTGAAAGGAATAACAAACATAGAACAACTCAAGAATACATTTAATTATTTTATTTCAAATTACGGACGTGCTTTCGTTGAAACCGATATGAGAGCAATGTATAATCCGACCAGAATGAACGTGATAGAAAAGGCGTCAACCCAATTAGCAAAAAAAATAAATTCTTTATGCCCAAGTTGTAATATACCAGGTTTTGGAATTACAGATTCAAAAAAAGGTTTGCCATGTGATTTATGCAATTTTCCAACACGATCAACTTTAAGTTACCTGTATACATGTCAAAAATGTAATCATACAGAAGAAGAGCAATTTCCAAATGGAAAGAAGAAAGAAGATCCAATGTATTGTGATATCTGTAATCCCTAATTTTTAAACTTTGATAACAATTAATATAGATAAAGCCTGTGAGGCTTTAAAAAACGATGAAATTATTGCGCTTCCTACTGAAACGGTTTATGGCTTAGCTGGAAATGCGTATAGTGAAAGTGCATTAAAAAAAATATTTAAACTAAAAAGCAGGCCATTTTATAATCCATTAATCCTACATATTAAATCTGTAAAGTATTTAAAAGAGGTAGCTGTTAATATTCCTGAAATAGCCATAAAACTTGCTGAAGAATTTTGGCCAGGTCCTTTGACTTTGGTGTTGCAAAAACAAAGTCATATTTCACATTTAGTAACAGCTTCTAAAGACACGGTAGCGGTAAGAGTACCTAACCATCCGTTTGCCTTAGCTTTGCTTAATAAACTCAATTTTCCAATAGCTGCGCCAAGTGCTAATCCGTTTGGGTCTATAAGTCCAACAAATGCAGAGCATGTTTTTAATTATTTTGGAAATGAGCTCAACGTTATTTTAGACGGAGGGGAATGCGAAAAAGGTTTAGAATCTACTATTATTGGATTTGAAAACAACCACCCCGTATTGTACAGACATGGCTCTATTTCTATAGAGGAGATTGAAAAAATTGCAGGAAAATTAAGCATTACAACAAATAGTGACAATTCTCCAAATTCACCCGGTATGCTTTCTCGACATTATGCACCAATGACTGATATGTACCTCACAAATAATATTTCTGAGTTATTAAAATGTTTTGAAGGAAGAAAAATCGGGTTGCTGCTTTTTAAGAATCATATACAAAACAATAATATTTTTCATCAAGAAATACTATCAAAATCTGGAGATTTTAATGAAGCTGCTAAAAATTTATATGCGGCAATGCATCGTTTAGACCAAAGTAACCTGGATGTGATCTTAGCAGAAAGATTTCCAGATAAAGGTTTGGGTAAAACAATTAATGACAAATTGGAAAGAGCAACAAAAAAAGAATAGATGAAAACTATTATACGGAACGCTTCTATTGTAAATGAAGGCAATATTATTATTGCAGATATTCTAATTGCCAATGAACGAATTGAAAAAATAGGTACCTCCATCAATTTGCCTGATGCTAGTTCAATTGAAGAAATTAATGCTGAAGGATTTTATGTATTGCCCGGAGTTATTGATGATCAAGTACATTTTAGAGAACCGGGTTTAACCCATAAGGGAGATATTTACTCCGAATCAAAGGCGGCAGTTGCTGGAGGAATAACCTCTTTTATGGAAATGCCAAACACAATACCCAATACGCTAACACAAGAGTTGTTAGAGGAAAAATATCTTATTGCATCAAAAACTTCAATAGCTAACTATTCCTTTTTTATGGGAATCAATCAAAACAATTTAGAAGAAGCATTAAAAACCGATAATGAAAATGTTTGTGGTATAACCGATGACGGATTATATTTCAATAATGAAGAAGGTATTTTGGCTAATTACCCCGAATTTTTAGAAAAACTTTTCTCTAGAACAGATTCGTTGGTTGCATTGCATAGCGAAGATGATGTTATTATTAAAAATAACACCAACCACTACCGCAAAACGTATGGAGAAAACATTCCATTTGAGTTTCATCCAAAAATCAGAAGCGAAGAAGCTTGTATAACTGCAACAAAACGTGTTATGGAAATTGCTAAAAAGCATAATAATCGGTTACATTTATTTCATATTTCAACACTTGCTGAAGCTAATTTATTTGACAATAAAACCGTTATTGGAGAAAAACGAATCACCGCAGAAGCTTGTGTACATCACCTTTGGTTTTCAGATAAAGATTATGGAAAATTAGGTGCTAAAATAAAATGGAATCCAGCAATTAAAACAGAGGCTGATAAAAACGGATTATTAGCGGCTCTTTTGGATAATAGACTTGATATTATTGCAACAGACCACGCTCCGCACACTGTTGAAGAAAAAAATGGTACATATTTCAAAGCTTTATCAGGAGGCCCGTTGGTTCAGCATGCTTTACCAGCCATGCTTGAGTTATTTCATCAAGGCAAAATAAGTCTTGAAAAAATTGTTGAAAAAATGAGCCACCATGTAGCTGAGATTTATAGGATTAAGGAACGTGGATATATTCGTGAAGGTTACTACGCTGATTTAGTATTAATTGATTTGAATAATTCATGGACGGTAACACCTCAAAATATTTTTTATAAATGCCAATGGTCTCCATTTAAAAATCAATTTTTTAAAAGCAAAATTCTAAAAACATTTGTCAATGGGAATTTAGCATATGACAATGGTATCATTAATGAAAAGAAACAAGGAAAAAGATTAAAGTTTTCTAAAATAAGATAATTATGGAAAATCAACTGTTTATTGTTTTCCCATTTTCATGTATGGAAACATATTTGCAAAATAAATATGGGAACAATATTTTCTTTTTGACTTTTTCAGGAGCTGTTCTTCAGTTTCAAGAGTTTGAATATATTTTAGAGGTAAGAGATTTCATTGAAAGAGAAAAAATAAAAAAAATTTATATCGTCAATGATACTTCATGTAGATTCATTAATGGGATTATTAAGAAAGATAAAATATTTAAATTGCAAGCACAAAGAGTAATTGAAGAGTTATATATCGATAATTATTTTTCAGATTTTAAAGACCAATCCTTAAATCATCAGCAATTTAAATTGGCAGAATTAAACATTAAAAACCAAATAAACGGGATTTTGAATTCTACTTTACTCGGAAAATATATTTCAGAATTCGATATAGAAGTTAAAAGCATTATTACCTCAAAAGAAAAGAAATTATACAAACTAATTCAAATCGAAACAAATAACAGATTTCATGAACTATAATCTATTTACTGAGAATTTAGCTAACCCAGCATTACACTTTTTTGCTATGGGCGTTTTTGATGTTTATTTAAAAAGTAATTTAGAAATACATTATAATTTATCAAATTAAATTTGCAAAATTAAAAAAACAACAATATAAAATGAAAAAAAATCTATTCCCCATTATTGCTTTAGCAATAGCTAGTCAGTTAGTTGTGTCTTGTTACACAGAATCTAAATATAAAAAGTTAAAGGATAAATCAAAAGCAGAAAATGTAAATCACATCATTAATCATGTAATGACAAAAGCAGAGCAAGCTTTATTACGTCCTGAAGATGTTTTACAAGAATTCAAAAATGGAAACCAGCGATTTAATAGCGGTAAACTAACGCAACGGGATCATTCAGAAGAGATCAGAAGGGCAGTAACTGGTGGTCAATTTCCAAAAGCAATGGTTTTAAGTTGTGTAGATAGTAGAGTACCTGTTGAAGATGTGTTCGACCAAGGTCTTGGTGATGTTTTTGTTGGTAGAGTAGCAGGAAATTTTGTCAATACCGACCTCTTGGGAAGTATGGAATTCGCCTGTAAAGTTTCAGGAGCAAAGTTAATAATAATACTAGGGCACCAACACTGCGGCGCTATAAAAGGAGCAATTGACGATGTTCATTTGGGAAATATTACTGCAATGTTGAAGAATATCAAACCTGCAATTGAAATGAGTCAAAGCTTTGAAGGTGATAAATCTTCAAAGAATGAAGATTATGTGAAAACAGTTAATAAAAACAATATCCGAAATGCTATTTCCCAAATTAGAGTCAATAGTGACATATTAAAAGAAATGGAAGATAAAGCAGAAATAAAAATAGTGGGTGCATATTACTCGCTACTAACAGGCAAATTAGAATTTGTTGATTAAGTATTTCACAAGAAATCTAAACTAAAAAAAAATATGAATTTAAATTTACTGATAGAAAATCTAACAAATCCTGCTTTATTATTCTTTGTGCTGGGTATAATTGCTGTTTATTTAAAAAGCGATTTGGAAATTCCTCCTAATTCATCCAAATTTATTTCATTATATCTTTTGTTTGCTATTGGATTTAAGGGTGGGCAGGAATTATCACATGAAACACTTACCATGGAAATTGGATGGTCCATGCTTTTTGGGATGTCTATTGCTTTTATCATACCGATCTACACATTCTTCATCCTGAAAAGAAAATTTAATGTGTTTGATGCAGGAGCTATAGCCGCTGCTTATGGTTCGGTAAGCGCAGTAACATTTGTAACGGCAGTTTCTTATTTAGAATCTCAGCAACTTGTACTTCATGGACACATGGTAGCCATTATGGCTTTGATGGAGTCGCCTGCAATAATAATAGGATTGATTTTAATTTCCATATTTAACAAAGACGAATCTACTGTTATTAATAAAAGAGGTGTGATAAAACATTCTTTTACCAATGGAAGTGTCTTACTTATTCTTGGTAGTTTAATTATTGGTTATGTAGCCAATGCGAAGCAGGCAGAAGGGATAAAACCATTTACAAACGACCTTTTTAAAGGCTTTCTTGCCATTTTTCTATTAGACATGGGTATTACAAGTGGCAGAAAGCTAAAAGCATTTTTCTCATTCGGTTGGTTTCCAATCATTTTTGCCATTTTAATTCCACTAATAAACGGTTGTATAATTGCAATACTAAGCTCTTTTGTAACGCCAGACCTAACCAATCGCTTTATGTTTGCGGTTTTAGCTGCAAGTGCCTCCTACATTGCAGTGCCAGCGGCTATGAAAATTTCTGTTCCTAAGGCAAATCCGGGGCTTTTTTTACCAATGGCTCTTGCAGTAACCTTTCCGATAAATATTACAATTGGCATGCCTATCTATTTTCTAATTGTTCAAAATACTTAGTTAAGAAATATTGAAAACAAAAGCTGAAAACAAATTTACAATTACTCACGAATTGTTTCTTAATCTTTGTCTTCCTGAAATTCGTTTTGTATAAGCACATATACTAATCAGAAATTTTAAAAGAGTTTCCAACCAATTGAAAAATTATTTTCTAAAAATTACTACTTTTTTTAAATTTTTAAAACCAGCTACCCAAAACTTTCAAAAGTCGACCTGCTCGCATTTCGACAAATAATTATAAAAATTAGCATAGGTAAGTGTTATTTTTAATTTACGGAATTGTTCAAATTCTAAGCTTTACAATTATTTAAAATCAAATAGTTCAAAAAGAATTAATGCATAAATTATAATGAAAATTAAAAAAGAACTCATTACGAAAGGCTATATTGTTGCTGGATTGATGAATATAGGTGGTGTATTAATTTTTTCGAGGTTTTTCAATGATAAAGTTATTCAAAAATTTGATAGTGAAGCATTATCCAATTTTGGTTTATTGATGATCGTAATTTGGGGATTGGCTTACATTTCAGTAAATAAAGGCTATGAAAAAGTAAAATAGATTGTTGGGGTTTTTGTTGTTGAGAAATTAATTTACGCAATTTATTGGACAAACTGGATAGTGAATACTAATATTTCGACTGTGTTTGAAAAAGATAAAATGGCCGACATATTTTTCGCTATTTACGGCATCAACGATTGGATATTTTTTATCTTCTTCTTAATTGTTTTTACCCGTTTGCTACGCATGAAAGAAATCAATTAAATAGCTGGAAAATTTGCATTAATTGTTGAGTAAAAAGTACTAAAAACTTTCGCATATTCAATAATTAAGCTGTTTAAAAATACTTATGTTTGATTACTTAAATTTTTAGCAAAATGAAAAAACTTCTAATCATTTCTGCAACCTTCACTGCCCTTTTATTTGCATGTAAAAAAGAAGTAGATAACTCTGAATTCCTATTGGGAATAATAATATGTAGCTATAAACTAGACACTATTGACACAATAGTGTTTATTGATGGAAAGGAATACTTTAGTGAAGACATTATTATAAGAAGATAGCTCCAAATATTAAAGAAATAAAGGTGACATTAGAACAAGGAACGCACAAAATTAGAGTTGAAAACTTGGATAAAACATCAGTCTTTGAAAGAGACTTTGAATCGACAAATGAAAAAATGTGGAGATAATTTGAGTTTAATAGAAAAGATAAAACAAAAAACGAGGAGCACAATTATAGATTCTACCACCTTAAAAGAGGAGTTAGGTTATTTGTGAATGAAACAACTATAGTATTTATAGGCTTGAAAAAATTTGGGGAGAGTCGTTAGCTAAGTGTGTAATTTTCTTTTTTTAGATTTTTTGAAGTAGAAATTTAGATGTGTACATTTTGTCAATTACAATATCAACGAAATGAGAATTACAAACGCATATTGGAATGGTTACTTTTACTATTATAGTAATAACCAGGATTAACATGCGATAAAACGATCATACAAGATTTATAGCAGAAAAGTCCCGGTCTCAACAGCCGGGACTTTTTTATTTTGCGACATTATAATAACACACCACGAAAAATCTCATATTTCATATTTCACCTCTCAATACTATTTTCTTATGAAAAAAGTAGCTATTCAGAGTATCAGGGCTTCCTTTCATGAAGAAGCAGCCTTTAAATTTTTCGGAGAAGATATTGAAACGGTTGAGTGCAATTCTTTTAAGCAAAACTGCGAAGAGTTAAAGCATAAAATGCTCATTACGTAATAATGGTTATAGAAAACTCTATTGCCGGCAGTTTATTGCCAAATTACAGCCTTCTCAGAGAATATAATTTTTCGATAGTGGGCGAAGTTTATTTACCCATCCAATTGTATCTGCTGGCTTTGCCGGGAGTGAAATTTGAAGATATTAAATATGTGACTTCGCACCCGATAGCCATACGCCAGTGCATTGATTTTTTTGACGAATATCCGAATTTACAAGTTATTGAAAGTACTGATACGGCTGCCTGCGCCAAAAAAATCCGTGAAGAAAACCTGACAGACACGGTAGCCATTGCCAACAAGTTAGCGGCTAAGTTGTATGATCTGGAGATTATGGAACGGCGAATCGAATCCAACAAAAAAAATTATTCCGCTTTTTAATTTTAGCAGCTAAAACCAGCGATGAGGCACCCATCAACAAAGCATCGCTCTGTTTCCAGGTGGGTATCGATGTGGGCTCATTAGCTAAAGTGTTTAACATTTTTGCAGAACAAAATATCAATCTAAGTAAGATTCAGTCAATGCCGGTTTTGGGCAAACGAAATGAATATAATTTTTATGTGGATATTGAATGGAAAAACCAGCCCGATTACGACAGCTCCATTCGTAAAGTATTGAAATACACCGTCAATTTTACCATCATGGGCGAATATCAGCGTAATGATGGTGTTTGAACAGAGGGATGAGTTATCAAATACAAAATCATGATTTGGATCTCAACAATTTACAACTAGCAAGATGAAACTTAACCTCGATATACAACCTTTAAGCAGCTGGATAAATATCGCCAGCGAGCCCTTATTAATTTCGGGACCATGCAGCGCAGAAACCGAAGATCAGTTAATTTCTACCGCTCATTTACTTGCCAGCACAGGCAAAGTTTCTATCCTCCGTGCCGGTATATGGAAACCACGTACCCGCCCTGGTGAATTCGAAGGTATTGGCAGCATCGGTTTGCAATGGCTAAAACGGGCCAAGGCAGAAACCGGCTTGCCTACAGCGGTAGAGGTAGCTACAGCCAAACATGTAGAAGAAGCATTAGCCGCCGGAGTGGATATTTTATGGGTGGGCGCCCGTTCAACAGCCAATCCTTTTACCGTTCAGGAAATTGAAGATGCTCTGCGTGGGGTTGATATTCCAGTAATGGTTAAAAACCCCGTAAACCCTGATATTTCTTTATGGTGCGGTGCGTTAGAGCTTATCAACAATGCCGGTATCAAGAAATTGGCGGCTATACACCGCGGTTTTTCATCGTACGAGAAAACAGCTTTCCGCAATGAGCCGATGTGGGAACTAGCCATTCAGTTAAAAACGCTTTGTCCAGAATTGCCAATAATTAACGACCCGAGCCATATCTGCGGTAACCGCGAACTAATCCCGTACATCTCTCAGAAAGCACTAGATCTGGATATGCAGTTTCTTATGATCGAATCGCATATCGACCCTTCGATGGATTGGACAGATGCCAAACAGCAATTAACGCCTCAGGCTTTAGCTGATCTGATGGATTCTCTTACTTTGCGGAAACCCGAATCACGCGATAAAGAATTTGTGGATAAGTTGGCCGAATTACGATCTGTTATCGACAAACTGGATGACCAGATCATTCAGAAAATGGCCGAATGGATGCAGATTGTTGAAAAGATAGGAGAATTTAAAAGGGATAACAGCGTAACCATTTTACAAGTTAGCCGCTGGGACGAGATTTTTCACAAACGGAGAGCTTTTGCCAAAGCTTTAAAGCTCGATTTGAATTTTACCGGCAAATTACTGGAGCTAATACACAGCGAATCCATCCGCAAGCAAACCCAGATTATGAACGAAAAACCATTGGCTGAAGAAAAATGATCAGTATAAAAGGAGTTTGTATTTCCATCAGCAACAAAGCTTTAAAAGGTACCTTTAATCTTACCGGATCAAAAAGCAAAAGCAACCAGTTTGGCAGTATCGCGACTGTCGTTCTTAAATGAAACATTTGTGGAAAGATTACTATTGTGAATTCTATTGAGCTTTTGTGCTAAAAATCTACCATATTACCGAGCCGTAGAATGTTAATAAAAACATTTTAAAAAAGAAACGCTTATGAAAAACAAATACAGAAAATTAATACTTATTTTTTCTTTAATAGGAATCTCAAATTTTGGATTTAGCCAATCAAACGAAATTAAAATTCAATTTATTGGAAATTGTGGTCTATATCTAACCGATGGTAAATCAAATTTGTATATCGATTTTCCTTACAAATCTGGAGCATATGGTTATATGAAATACGATCAAACAGAAATAGCTAGTATAAAAGAAAACTCAACTTTCCTTTTTACTCACAGACACGCAGACCATTATTCTAAAAAAATTCTTAAACAAATTAAAAGTAAACACAAGGGAAATGTTTTTGGAAATTGGAACACCAAAAAATTTGAAAATCTAAATAACTCTTTTGACGATTTTAAAATTCAAACATTCAAAACAAAACATAGATTTACTTTTAAGCATTACTCTTATTTAATCACTTGGCATGGTAAAAAAATATATTTATCTGGGGATACAGAAACTGCGGAAACAATTGCAACAGTTAAAGAAATCAATTGGGCTTTTGTGCCATATTGGATATTGTATGATGCAAAAGAAAAAAATCTAAAAATTGACACTGAAAAATTTGGTATTTATCATTTATACCCTGACCAAAAAGTAAATAATTCAACTCCTGAAAAAATAGTTCTTTTAAACAAACAAGGAGAAGTGATTAGCATTCAATACTAAATAATAAAGCGTTAAAATCAAATTAAAAAAATGCGGGCTTTTCCAGTTAAAAATTCGGGAGAGGCGGTTCTCCGCCCTATATAACAAGTCGGAGTTTGATTAAAAAAGGTAGAATTTTCAGAGTGAAGCTCATAAACCCCATGTAAAAATGCTAAAGATTCTTTATAGATAAAACAAAATAAACTACTTTAACAATTTATAAAATACTACAAAACTTTCGCATATTTGAGAGTCATGAGAAACTTAAAAGCAAACTAATAATGACAAGACAATTACTTTCAATACTAATACTTATTATTTCTGTAAACTTAGCTAACGGACAAGTAGCTAGAAATTCTGAAATATTCCTGACTTTGAAGAAGCAGGACAGTATTTTCTTTGAACGCAGCTTTAACCTATGCGACCTGGAATATTTAAACAAGGCTGTTCATAAAGATTTAATGTTTTATCACGACCGAAGTGGTATTCAAACCAGAGCTATTTTTTTAGAGAATACTAAAAAATATATCTGTGGTGACACAATCAAAAAGCCAATAAGAAAAATAGTAGAAGAAAGTTTGGAAGTGTTTCCAATGTATAATAATGGTGTGTTATATGGTGCTATTCAAAGTGGTATTCACGATTTTTACATAAGAGAAAAAAACAAAGCTGATGTTTATACAAGTAGCGCCAAGTTTACCCATTTGTATTTACTGGAGAATGGAAATTGGTTGCTCAAAGAGGTTTTAAGTTTTGATCATAATCAAGCATCTAAAACTAAAAATACAAAGCACATTCGAAAAAGAAATTGAAATTCTGTTACTACAAGAAAAAGTTCCTGCAGTAGGATTAGGGATTATCGAGAATGGAAAACTAAAACAAATACGGGTTTATGGGAATATAGACAAAGGAATACCGGCTGCTTATAATTCAATTTTTAAAGTAGCATCACTTACAAAGCCAATTACAGCCTTGGTTACGTTGAAGTTAATTAGTACTGGAAAGTTAGGCTTAGATGAACCATTAGACAAGTATTGGAAAGACCCTGATCTGAAAAATGATAATCAAGCTAAAAAACTCACACCAAGAATTATCCTTTCTCATCAAACAGGATTTCCTAACTGGCGTTATTTAACTGAAAAAAAGACACTATCTTTTGAATTTGAACCTGGAACAAAATTCCAATATTCCGGAGAAGGATTTGAATATTTAAGGAAAGCGTTGGAGGCTAAATTTGGTAAGAACTTAGAAGCACTTGCTGATGAATTAGTATTTAAGCCTGCAAAAATGAATGATACGCATTTTTGGTGGGACAAATCAATGGATGAAAATCGTTATGTAAAAAACTATGATAAAGATGGGAAAGCATTGGAAACGGTAAAATACTTTGAAGCAAATGCTGCTGCAAATCTCTTAACTAGTGTGGAGGACTACGGGAATTTTCTTACTTATATTTTGAACGGGGCAGATTTATCTCAATCTGTATATGAAGAAAAGAAGAAAAATCAGGTTCAACTAAAAGACAATGATTATTTTGGACTTGGTTGGGAAAAATTAACAGGATTTAGTGGAGACGAATATGCCTTAATGCACACAGGTATAGACCCAGGCGTAAACACATTAGCCATTATATTTCCAAAGAGTAAAAATGGATATTTGATTTTTTTAAATGGAGACAATGCTGGAAAAATATTTGAGCAATTGCTGACAAAATATATGTATTTTGGAAATGAACTTTGGGAAAGAAGATAAACTTAGAACTACATCGTATAGGCAATAATGGAGTTGACAGTTATAAACTCAACATTTGTAATTCTATTAGAATTTTAACAAATGTTGGGCTGTCTTCCAAATACCCCACCATCGCCAAAACGTAGTAATTGTAAACAGTGTTCAAGAACATTTAACCAATTAACACTTGACAAAACATGTATAAACTATGCGAACATTTTTTTTTATAATTCTTACTTTTTATAATTTTTCAGCATTTGGAAAAGTTATACTTTATACTTTTAATGAGCAATGTAAAAAGTCTACTGAAATTTTTACAGGACGAGTAATTCAACTGACTATTGAAAATGAATCAATGTATAAATTTGGGAGCTTCAAGAAATATAAAATTGTTTTTATTTCAGATAGGATATGGAAAGGCTCAGTGTTTGACACTATGATATGTTTTGCAAGTGAAGGTATTTGTGGAGCAAACATATTTGAATTAGAAAAAAAATATTTGGTCTACTCAGAAAATGGTGAAATTAGTTTAGGGTCTGGACGAAGTCGCAACATAGAATTCAATAATTCTGACATTCGTAAACTTAATATCAAATATTTGTTTAGAAATCCACAAAAAGTAGTTCATAATATTAAGAAGCATACAAACACTGATTCTTATTTTGGTTACAACACATTAGAATTTGGAAATATATTGCCACATCCTTGTAACCAAATACAGGCAATATTGAGCATTAATTTGACACAAAGGAAAATTCGGAGAGAATCAATAACTATAACAAAAGCTACAAAAAATTGGCAAATCGCTGCTTAAATGAAACTTTCCAGCAAAAGCGGGACAAGTCGTACTCCGTATCAAGTTAATTGTTAGAGGAATGTTTTTCACCCAGAAGTCGACAACTTATTTAACCCGCAGACCCTTAGTTTTAATTATATTCGACAATGAAGCAAATTAGATATATTATAATTTTAATAGTATTTGTCTTGACGACATCTTTCAACTTTCAAACTAAATATGACAGAAGCAATTTATCAGCATTAATTTTAAAGATTAAATATAGTTCTTATGGAATTAAGGGTTTCGGTGGAAAGTTAAAGATTAGAAATATAGAAAGTAATGAAATATTTGAGAGTAAATCTAAGAAAGGATTTAATCCATATGTAATAATTGAGAATTTACCTGAATGCAAGTATTTTATTGAAGAAATAGAAATAATTTCTGGGCCTACCTTGCTAATAATTTGAGGCGATTTAAGTTTTAATG
>ENA-OFCX01000487-OFCX01000487.1-metagenomes-genome-assembly--contig:-NODE-487-length-20384-cov-4.651483_pt1 | contig 20384 bp, 17 predicted proteins | sample MGYA00153384_OFCX01 | MGnify analysis MGYA00153384
TTTGCCCGCCGACCCACACGACAGCCGGTTCCCTTCCTTTCTCGAAGCGAATTTTCAGCGTCGCATCATGACCAATTTCGCGGCCTTGACTGACGTCATAACCCGCGCTTAGTTCGCCATTGGGTTCCATTGTTTCAATAAATGCCGCCAACAGCCCATTTGCCGCGCCGCTGGCAGGGTCTTCAATAATGCCAACGCCGGCCGGAAAGGCGCGTACGACGAGTTTGTAATCTGGACTGGATTGACTGATTACTGCGCGCAAACGCGCCCGATTCTTGATTACTTCGCGCAAACGCGCCCGATTCTTGATTACTGCGCGCAAACGCGCATAAGCCCATGCTTTCGCTAGCTTTTGCCAGCACGCCGATGCTGGCGTGGTCAGGCTTCCAGGCGCGCAGCTCGGCTTCGGAGGCTAGTTCAGCCAACCACCAACGCCGCCCGCCATCGACAAAAGCCGGTGGCAAAATGCCTAGTTGCACGCCGCTTAAAATATTTCTCAGCGTCGGGTGTGCGTCAATGCCGGTTTTGAGCCCCTTTGCGCCGGGTGCCGCGACGTAGAGTTCGCGCATGCCATTGATATAGTCGGTACGAATATTCAGCAGCCCAGCGGCGCACTGCTGCACCAATTCGCCCCGCTTCATCGGCTCCAGAAAACTACCGATAAAGCCCGCCAGGGATTGGCGCAGAGTGAGATGCGGCGTAGCGAACACGGAGTGGTCCTGCTCAGGACCCGCCATCGGTTCATTAAACATGGCGCGGTACAGGCCCGCCTTGTCGCCGAAGTAATAGCGGATTGACGCGATATTGACGCCTGCGGCCTGGGCAATAGCGCGCGTAGACGTTTTGGCAAAGCCCTTTTCGGAAAAGAGCCGGAGCGCCGCCGTCATCAATTGCTGGCGCGCTTCGATGCCCCCGGCGCGTAGTCTGCGCTGCTCGGCCCGCAGGGGTGTTGACTCAGCGGCCACTGCGAAACTGGACGGCTTGGGTTGCGGTGCCGATTTGACTGGCTTAAGGCGCGCACGCGTCGGCTCTTTATGGGTTGCAGTGGTTAGGCTTTCTCGCATGCGGCGGATTTAACCACATAAATCAAACGATTGATTGACAATCGAATAACGCATGCAAATTTTTACACCGTGGCTGGTGTAGCTTTCATTCACACCTTGGTGCCAGCACCAGTACGCGGCGGGAACAAGTCGAATGTGGCCGCCCACAACCGTTGAATCGCATCCCGTTCGCTGGTCAGCTGCGACAAACCGACTTGCGTGGGCGATTCATTGAGGCGGGCGCTGTGCTGGACGCGGCGCAGTTCACGGTAGGCCGAAGCTGCTGCCTGGCCAACCCCTGACGGAAGCAGTCCGGCCTGCTCGGCCCGGATCAGCAGCGCTATGTTGCCCACGTTGTCGGCAAGCGCCGGATGCGCTCCAGACTGCGACAGCACCAAAAACTGCACCGCAAATTCCGCGTCGACCATTCCGCCTGGGCTGTGCTTGACGTCGAACCGCCCACTTTTCACAGGCCGTGCCGCACTGACTTTTTTACGCATCGCCACAATTTCACTTTTCAGCAAAGCCGTGTCGCGCGGTGCAGTGATCACGCCGGCCCGAATGGCCTCAAACTGCTTGCGCAGGGGCTCGGCGCCCAACACAAAGCGGGCGCGCGTCATGGCTTGGTGCTCCCATGTCCAGGCGGTGTTGCTGCCGCGCCGCAGCTGGTAGTTGGCGTAGGCGGTGAAGCTGGTGACCAGCAAACCCGAGTTGCCGTTGGGGCGCAGCGCAGTGTCGATTTCAAACAAATCGCCCTCGCTGGTTTTCACGGTCAACCAGTTAATGAGCTTGCGCACCAGCGTGGCGTACACCTCGGCGGCCTGATCGTGGTCGTCCTCGTACACAAACACAATGTCCAGATCACTGCCGTAGCCCAGCTCTTTACCGCCCAGCTTGCCGTAGGCAATAACAGCGAGCTGCGGGGTGTCCCGGTGCCTGTTTTTAAGCCGCTGCCAGCACCAATCCAGCGTAACGCTGAGCGTCGCTTCTGCCAAAGCGCTCAAGTCGTCGGCCACTTGTTCGACGGTTAATACGCCTTCCACGTCACGGGCCAAAGTTCTAAACATTTCAGCGTGGTGCGCCCGCCTTAGCAGGTTGAGGCAAGTTTCTTCATCGTCTTCACCAGTGCGCCGAATGGACTCCAGCCGCTGGTTCAGCTCCCCCTGATAGACGACTGGGTCGAAGCGCTCGCTGAGCATGTCACTGTTGGCCAGCTCATCAATCACGCCGGGATGGCGCAGCAGGTAGCGCGCTGGCCACTTGGCCGCACCCAGCAAGCGCAGCAGCCGCTGGTGCACAACAGGGCGCTCAAGTAGCAACGCCAGATAGCTTTCCCGCCTCAAAAGCGGTTCAATCCAGTCCATGATCCGCAGTGCGGCATCTTCACTTACAGCTCCTTCAGCTAGCCACACCGCCGTACGCTGCACCAGTTGCGCCAGGCGGGCGCGGGACTCGTCACGCAGCCCGAGCACTTTTGGGTGCTGTCGCCACTCGATAAGTCGCGCTTTAAACTGCTCAGGCCACTGGCTGGACAAATGTTCCAGCACATCATCGAGCAACGGCGCTGCGTCGTTGCTGTAGCCGTCTTGCCCTACCCCTTTGTTGCACCCCTTGCAGTCGGGCTTCCCGCCCAACAGCTTGTCGAACTCACCCGCAACAAGTTCGCGGTGGGCATCTAGCGCATGTAAAAACTGGCAACAATCGGCAAACCCCATGCTGTGCGCCACCCACGCCAGATCATCGTCACGGGTCGGCAAGGCATGGGTTTGCTGGTCGTCGAGGTATTGAATCCGGTGCTCTGCATGTCGCAAAAAATCGTAAGCCCCAGCCAACGCGTCTGCCATACCCGTTTCCATCAAGCCCGCTTTGGCCAGGCGCGCCAGCGCATCCACAGTAGAGCGGGTGCGAAGCTCGGGGAATTGCCCCCCACGCACCACTTGCAGCAGCTGCACGGTAAATTCAATTTCACGGATGCCACCGCGCGACATTTTTACGTCATTGGCGCGCTCGGGATGCCCGGCGCTGCGCTTGGCAGCGTGCTCGCGAATTTGCCGATGCAACACGCGCAGTGCGTCAAACACGCTGTAGTCAAGGTAGCGCCTGAAGACGAATGGCAAAACCGATGTCCGCAGAGACTGTGCATTACCGCTTTGAATGCAATCGAGCGGCGCAACGACGCGACTCTTGAGCCAGGCAAAACGCTCCCATTCACGGCCGTGGGCTTGAAAATAATCCTCAAGCGCGCTGAGTGAAATGGCGGCCGGCCCGGAACCACCGTGTGGCCTGAGTGCGAGGTCCACCCTGAACACAAAACCGTGCTCGGTTACCTCACCGATCAGGGTGTAGACCAGTTTGACCTGGTGCGCAAAATATTCGTGGTTGCTGATTTGTCCGCGTCCATCACTGTTCAGTCGGCCTGCTGTTTGCCCGTCGTGGTCGTAAACGTAAATCAGGTCAATATCACTTGAAACATTCAACTCGCGCGCACCCAGCTTGCCCATGCCGACCACCCACAATTGCGCCCTGCCTCCGCTCGGGTTGAGCGGCGCGCCGTACAGCGCGTCAAGGGTTTTTTGTGAATCGGCTACAGCAGCGTTCAAGGCGAGTTCTGCCAGCTCGGTCATGGCGCGGGTCACAACTGTCAAAGCGGCGCGCTGCCCAGGTGCGCCATCACAATCCAGCACGACTAGCCGCTCCATCACCAATTGGCGCAGCACCCTGAGGGCAGCACCCACTGGCAAACCGTTTCGCAAAAGCGCGCCAAACGCCAACTGCATGGTGGCTGAGGCGGGAGCGCCAGACGGCAAAAGCGCCAGATCTTCGATGTAGCGCCGCCGGATACGCTGCACAAACCGCGAATAGCTTGACAACAGCGGCAAAGCCTGGTCGGGTGGACGCATTGCAGGCGCAGGGTTGTAGGCCATCATGCTGCGTTAGATAGGTTGTTGCAACTCGGTGGAACCGACCCGGATGCTGGCAGTCATAATTTGAATCCCACCCATCACAGCAACCGAGCCATTTGATTTGAGCCAAAAAGCGCACTTGACCCGCACACATTTTCTGGCAACGGCTGCTCGAGCGGCTCTGTGGTTGGTGGTTGCTTTGTGGCTCGTCACGTTATTGGGCTGGGGCGTACTTCACGCGTGGATTGTGCCGCGAATTGGCGACTTTCGCCTACAGCTGGAAAGCGCGGCCACCGAGGCACTGGGGGTAACCGTACAAGTGGGACAAATTACGGCGCGTTCGAAAGGGTTGATGCCCTTTTTTGAATTACGCGACGTGGTGCTGCTCGACCCGCAGGGCCGCGACGCACTGAGGCTACCGCTGGTGCTGGCTTCACTTTCGCCGTCATCGGTGTTGGGCGCCGGTTTTGAGCAGTTGGTTATTGACCAGCCCACTCTAGATATTCGGCGCACGGCCGACGGAAAAGTCTACGTTGGTGGGCTGGATGTCGGTGCACAGAACACTGGAGGCGGCAACGCGGCAGACTGGTTTTTTTCACAACCGGAATTCGTCATACGCGGCGGCAGCATCCGCTGGACCGATGAGCTGGCCCAGTCTCCGCCGTTGGCGCTGCGGCAGGTTGAGGCGGTGATGCGCAACGGACCACGCAAGCATGCAATGCGCCTGGATGCCACTCCTCCGCCCGGTTGGGGCGAGCGGTTTAGCCTGCGCGGCCTGTTCAAGCAGCCGCTGCTGGCGATGGATTCGGGCAAGTGGCAAGACTGGTCCGGGCAACTTTTTGCGGATTTCAGCCGGGTTGACGTGTCGCAAATCAAGCCTTACGTCGCGCTGGACGCCTTGGGCATCGCCCCAAAAACGGGCAGCGGCAGTGTTCGCGCCTGGGCGGACATCGATAAAGGCCAGTTGCTCGGTGCGACTGCCGACGTGGTGCTGAGCGGCGTCGATGTCCAATTGGGCAAAGCGTTGCTGCCGTTAACGCTGGATTCAGCGGCTGGCCGGCTCGGTGCCAAACTGCTGGAAGACGGATTTGAATTCAACACCGAAGGCTTGCGATTCACCACGAAAGACGGCTTGACCTGGCCCGGCGGGAACCTGGCATACAGCAGCCAAGGCACAGCTGGCAAAACGCGGCAGACTCATTCGCTTAAAGCAGACCGGCTGGACCTGGCAGCGGTAACGCAAGTTGCCTTGCGTTTGCCGCTCGGTACGGCAACCCACGCGGCGCTGGCATCGTACGCCCCCAAAGGCCTGGTAGAGGCGGTTCAGGCAAGCTGGCTGGTACCGGTAGATGGCGAGGTGAGTTACACCGCAAAAGGCCGTGTGAGCGGACTGGAAGTGTTGGCACTGCCGAGCAGCGTTCTGCGTGCCAGTCGATTGCCGGGCACGTCGACGCAAGCTGCTCTGTCGACGTCTGCAGCGGTTTATCCGCAAGCAAGGCACGCGCAGCCGGGCCGGCCAGGAATCAAGGGAGCAGCGGTTGATTTTGACGTGACCCAAGCCGGTGGCAAAGCGGCACTGGCGCTGGCAAAAGGACATATCGACCTGCCAGGCGTTTTTGAGGATCCGCGGGTTGAGTTTGACCAGCTCAGTGCCGATGTGCAATGGAAATTGCTTGGCAACAAGGTCGAAGTGGCGATGCAGGGCATCAAGTTTTCGAGCCCAGACACGCAGGGCACCGCGCAGGCAACATGGCAGTCAGCCGTGACCGCCTCCGGGGCGGCCAACGGGCGATCGCTGGGAAACCTCGACCTGCAGGGCGTACTGACACGCGCCAACGGCGCACGCGTGCACCGTTACCTGCCGTTGATGATGGCCGATCGGGTTCGCCATTACGTGCGTGATGCAGTGGTCCAGGCTGATTTGAGCAACGTGACGTTCAAGGTCAAAGGCGCAGTAGACGAGATCCCCTATGCCAGCCCAAAAAAGGGCGAATTTAAAATAGCAGCCCAAGTCAAAAATGGCGTACTGGTCTATGTGCCTAAATGGGCGCAACCGCAGAACACAGCGCAATGGCCAGCACTGACTGCGCTCAATGGCGAGCTGGTGTTTGACCAGGCCAGCCTGGCGGTCAACAACGCCACAAGCGCCGTGGCGGCAATGCCTGGTCTGCAGGTACTTCGCGTCGAAGCAAAAATTCCCAACTTGATGAGCGGCGCCACTGTGGAGCTACAGGCAAAGCTCAAAGGGCCACTGACCAGTGCAATAAGTTTTGTGAACACGTCGCCGCTGTCAGCGATGACCGGCAATGCGGTCGAAAAAGTAGTCGCAAGCGGCATTGGCGACTACGCCTTGCAACTCAGTTTGCCGCTCAACAACATCGATAAAACCACCGTTCGTGGCACCGTGTCTTTACCAGGAAATGACGTTCGGCTGTCGCCTGCTGCGCCAACCTTGTCCAAGCTGCGCGGCTTGGCCACGTTCACGGAGAAGGGTTTTTCAGTCACCACCGCGCAGGCGCAGGTGCTGGGCGGCGAGGTGCGCTTTGAAGGCGGCATGCGCCCCGGCGGCCGCGCGCTGGGCACAGGCATTGAGACCGAACCCAGCGTTGTTTTCAAAGCGCAGGGCACGGCATCAGCAGAAGCGATCGCCCAGGCAAAGGAGATGGGGGCTGCCGCAAGGTTGGCACAGTACGCCAGCGGCACAACGGCATACACCGCCACGTTTGGCATCACGCGCGGTGTATCCGAAGTGGTGCTGACCAGTAACTTGCAAGGCATGGCGTTAAAGTTCCCCGCGCCCTTGAACAAAAGCGCTGAAGCCTTGCTGCCCACTCGCTTTGAGAACTCGGTGCTGCGCGAGTCCATGGGCGCTGGGCAAAAACTGCAAGACCAATTGCTGTTGCAGGTTGGGCGGATTGCCAGCGCCGCGTATGTGCGCGACATCAGCGGCACAGTTTCGCCAGAGCCGCGTGTGGTTCGCGGCAGTATTGGCGTCGGTCTGGAACCCGGGGAGTCGGCGCCGGTGCTGGCAGGTGGTGTGGCAGCCAACATCAATTTAGCAAGCATCAACATTGACGCATGGGAGAAAGTGCTTACCGCCTCGGTAGGTGATGGCATCGCCAGCGCAGCACCAGCCCGCACCAGCCCAACGCTGAATGCCCAAAGCTATTTCCCTACGCAAATAGCGATTCGCGCCAAAGAGCTGACAGTGACCAACCGCAAGTTCAACAACCTCGTCATCGGCGGGACCCGAGACGGCTCGACGTGGCGCGCAAACATGGATGCCAGCGAGCTCAACGGCTACGCTGAATACCGCCAGGCTGGCAGCACTGGGCCAGCCCGGGTGCTGGCCAGGCTGTCGCGGCTTAGCCTGGGGCCAAGCGGCGCGCTGGATGTTGAAAACCTTCTGGATGAGCAGCCAACAAATTTACCGGCGCTGGACATCGTGGTCAACGACCTTGAGCTGCGCGGAAAAAAACTGGGCCGCATTGAGATTGACGCCGTCAACCGTGGCGCGGCTGCAACTGCAGGCGAGTCGGTGGCGCGTGAATGGCGGCTCAATAAATTCAATGTCATTTCGCCAGAGGCAACGCTGACGGCAAGCGGCAACTGGGTCGCTTTGAATGCCCAAGCCGCCGGCACCAGCTCGTTAGCCCAGCGGCGGCGCACGGCACTGACCTTCAAGCTGGACATCACGGACTCGGGCGAGCTGCTCAATCGGTTTGGCATGCCAGGCGTTGTGCGCCGGGGTAAAGGCAAGATGGAGGGCCAGGTTGGCTGGGTCGGTTCTCCGTTGAGCCCCGACTACCCCAGCATGACCGGGCAGTTCAACGTCAACATTGAGTCGGGTCAGTTTCTAAAGGCCGACCCTGGCATCGCCAAGCTGCTCGGCGTGCTCAGTTTGCAGTCGCTGCCGCGCCGTTTGACGCTGGATTTTCGGGATGTGTTTACCGATGGTTTTGCCTTTGATTTTGTGCGCGGTGATGTGAATATTGCACAAGGCATAGCCGCTACCAACAACCTGCAAATGAAAGGCGTTAACGCTGCAGTGTTGATGGAAGGCAGTGCCAACATTGCAAGAGAAACGCAGGATTTAAAGGTTCTGGTCGTGCCTGAAATCAATGCGGGTACAGCATCACTGATTGCCGCGGTAATCAACCCCGCCATTGGAATCGGCACTTTTTTAGCACAATACTTTTTACGCCAGCCGCTGATTGATGCCGCTACGCAAGAGTTCAAAATCGACGGCAGCTGGGCCGACCCGAAAGTCACAAAACTGGAGCGCAAACGATGAGAGTTGCTGCCTGCCAAATGGTGTCAAGCACTGACCTCACCGCCAACCTTGCAGCGGCAGAGCAGTTGTTAAAGCAAGCCGCTGACGCTGGCGCTGAATTGGCTGTGTTGCCGGAGTATTTTTGCCTGATGGGTGCCAACGACAGCGACAAGCTGCGCGTTGCGGAGTCGTACGGAAGTGGAGCTATTCAAGACTGTATGAGCCGCTGCGCCAGCCAGTTCAAACTGTGGGTGGTTGGCGGAACGGTTCCGCTCATCAGCCCGGAAGCTGGCAAAGTATTCAATTCCACTCTGGCCTGGAACCCCGAAGGCCAAAACGCGGCGCGCTACGACAAAATTCATCTTTTCAAGTTCGACAACGGAAGTGAAAGCTATGACGAGTCCCGCACGATCACGCCTGGCAAAGTGCCAGTTACTTTTGACCTGCCCTCACAAGACGGGCATACCTGGCGCGTAGGTTTGAGCATTTGCTATGACCTGCGGTTTCCTGAACTTTACCGTGCGCTGAGGGCCGATGTTTTGCTTGTGCCCAGCGCATTTACCCACACCACCGGCAGCGCGCACTGGGAGCTGCTGCTGCGCGCACGTGCTATTGAAAACCTGGCCTATGTTCTGGCGTCTGCGCAAGGCGGCTCGCACGACAACCAGCGACGCACCTGGGGCCAGTCCATGGTGGTGGATCCTTGGGGAAACATCCAGGCGCAGCGGGCCGACGGGCAAGGCGTGGTGGTGGCCGACATTGAAATATCAGGCTTGTCCGCCATGCGCATGCAATTGCCTGCCCTGGCGCACGTCGTTTTAACGCCCGGCACGTTTGGCCACGCTGCTTTGTGAAACTGCTGCGCTACGCGCTGGGCACCCGGCGCTCGGTCCTTTGGGGTTGGCTGACTGTGCTGGTGGTGGCGCTGCTTGGAATGCTGATCTGGCTGGCGGGCCGATACGAAACCAGCCAGATTGAAAGCCGCCTTGAGCGCGATGCTACGCAATCGGTCGTGGACATTCGCAGCGCCTTGACGCGCAATGTACAGAGCTTTCAGGCGCTTCAGTCTGCAGGCGCTGACGTAACAAGCTGGTACAGCGCAGCGCCCACCCTGCTCGGCCAGCGCCGCGAGATTATGCGGCTGGAGTGGCGCAGCGAAGCGCTTGAGGTGGTGCGCTTTGTTGACACCCCCTACTACCCCTCCGTTTTCGGCCGCTTGGGTCGCTCCAGCACCCAGGCAGATGTGAGCCTGGCCTGCGCAGCAGCCAAGCGGGTAAACGGCGCCGCTTATTCAGCCAGCTACTTTTTGCCACAGTTTGACGGCTTGGGCATGGAGGCAATGGACCTGTGCCTGCCGATCATGTCCGCTGGGCAATTGGTGGGTTTTACCGTGGCAACCTATGCGCTGCATGAAGTGCTGGGCGAATTGGTAGACAAGCAGTTGGTCAGAGGCCAAAGCCTGTCATTTATAGAAGCTGACGGCACACGGCTGGCGATTTTTGGCGCGCCGCTGGGCGGCAGCCGCGTGTTTGTCGCACGACAGCTGCTCGACTTGCCCGGCAAAACGCTGGTCCTGCGGCTTGAAAGCCGGGTGGGTCTGCCCGCGTTATTTCCAAATGTATTGACAGCCATGGTCAGCGCGATGTCACTGGCGTTGCTTGGCGTCCTTTTTCTTTTGGCACGCGATATGAAACGGCGCCTGAAGGTGGAGCAAGACTTGGGTGAGGCGCTGGCGTTTCGCAAAGCCATGGAGGACTCGGTCACTACCGGCCTGCGCGCGCGGGACTTGACCGGGCGCATCACTTACGTCAATCCGGCTTTTTGCCAGATGGTGGGCTTGCCCGCCAGCCAGCTGGTTCACCACAGGTTTCCGTCACCGTACTGGCCGCCCGAGCTGGCGCGCACTTATGAGCAAAGACAAAGTACTTTCCTTTCCACCGGAAACCAACCCCGGGAGGGCTATGAATCGGTCTTTATGCGGCCTGATGGCACGCGCTTTGCAGTGCTCATCATGGAGGCCCCGCTGATCAATGCAGTGGGCAAACACACCGGCTGGATGAGCGCGATTCTCGACGTGTCCGAGCGGCGCAGGGCAGAAGAAATTTCCCGCGCCAGCCAGGACCGGCTGCAAGCTACCGCCCGCTTGGCAATGGTGGGTGAAATGGCCTCGCTGCTGAGCCATGAGCTGAACCAGCCGCTGGCCGCGATTTCGAGCTATGCCGTGGGCTCGTTGAATTTACTGGGCGAGGCAGCAAGCACCCCTACCCGGTTATTGACGAGCGACCTCAAACAAGCGATTGGTCGCATCGCCGAGCAGGCCGAGCGCGCAGGCAAGGTGATCAAAGGGGTCCACGACTTCGTACGTCGGGGCGGCCAGGCGCGTGTATCGGTATTGCCGCTGGTCCTCTTTGAAGCCATCATGCCGCTGGTGAGCCTCCAGGCGCGCAAGCTGTCCATAACCCTGGTCACCGACATTGACCCCGCTTGCGCAGCGGTGCTGTGCGACCGCACGATGGTGGAGCAAGTGCTTTTAAACCTGGCGCGCAACGGTATGCAGGCCATGGAGCACTCCGCCAGCCGCGTCTTGACCTTGCGTGCGCGGCCTGCCGCGTCGAATGCGAATAGTGGCTGGCTGGAGTTTTCCGTGATCGACCAGGGGCAGGGAATTTCGCCGCAGGTTGAGCAGCAGCTGTTTACCCCGTTCTTTACCACCAAGGTCGATGGCATGGGCCTGGGGTTAAGCTTGTGCCGCAACGTGGTCGAACAGCACGGCGGCTTTTTACGGTTTGAAGCAGCACAGCCCTGCGGCACGGTGTTTGGTTTTACGCTGCCCACTGACAGCTCTCCAGCTGCCGCTTAAACGAAGCACCCATGGAACCCCTACATCCCGGCACTGTCTATCTTGTGGACGACGACAGCGAAGTGCGCCAGGCACTGGCTTGGCTTCTGCGCAGCCGCCACCTGAACAGCGAGTCGTTTGACAGCGCTGAAGCCTTTGATGCACACGTGTCATCAGGGTTCAGCGTACGCGCTCCGTCTTGCGTTTTGCTCGATGTGCGCATGGCGGGCCTGAGCGGGCTTGGCATGTTCGACAAACTCATTGGCTACGGCTTGCTGCCCAGGTTGCCGGTGATTTTTTTAACTGGCCACGCAGACGTAGCAACAGCGGTTGCAGCAGTCAAGCGGGGCGCTTTCGATTTTTGTGAGAAACCCTTTGGCGGCAACTTGCTGGTCGACCGGATTGAGCAGGCGTTGGCACAGTCTGCAAATGCACTTGCCCACACCCGGGCAAGCGGCAACCTGCAGGCGCGCCTTTCCAGCCTGACCGAGCGCGAAAAAGCCGTGTTGCTGCTGGTCGTTCAAGGCGTTGCAAACAAACTGGTGGCCGACCAGCTGGACATCAGCGTGCGCACCGTAGAAGTTCACCGCGCCAAAGTATTTGACAAAATGCACGTCAAGTCAGCGGTGGAGTTGGCCAACCTGATGCGCAGTGCTGAAAAATAGAAAACCAGTATTTGCTATTTTATTAATAGCTGCTTGCGCCCGTCTTTATTGCGCTAAACGCTGATTTTGCATAAAATTAGGCTACTTTTCGTCCGGTGGCGATGGTGCATCTGGTGTATCTTCGCCTTTGAGTTCGCCGTTTTTACGGCCTGAAAACATCGTCCACCACACAATGAACACGAACAGCACCAGCGCGCCCAACGCTTCTAACAACAGCAACGACATGACGTACCTTCAAAAGTGGATTCACACTGCTGTGATTATCGCTACCGGCGTGCTGCTTGCGTCGTGCGCCAGCGCGCCGTTGCCTCAAGACGAAGCACCGCCTCTTGCACCGGCCGCCCCGCCACAAGCTCCGGTCAGCAAATTTGAAGACAACGCGCCTTTACCGCCAAACATCCAGCAAGCCAAAAGCCGCTGGGTAGCGGTGCGCTGGGCCGAGCTGCCGGGCTTTGACGATGACAAACTTTTTGAAGCCTGGAACGCCTGGCTCAAAAACTGCGAGCGGCCCGGCCCCACGTTTGCCAGCTTGTGCGCAGAGGCGCGCAGGTTGAGCATTGCGCCCGCCGACCAGCAGCGCGCCTGGTTGACGGCCAAGCTGCGCCCGTACCGGGTGGAATCCACACAGGGCAATGCTGAAGGATTGCTCACCAGTTATTTCGAGCCGCTGCTCACGGCCTCACGCCAGCCGGGCGGCGCGTTCAATGTTCCGCTGTATAAGGCGCCCGCTAGTTTGGGCAGCCGCAAACCATGGTTCTCGCGGCAGGAAATTGATACGCTGCCCGAGGCGGCGGCGGCCCTGAAGGGACGTGAGATTGCTTACCTCGCCGACCCGATTGACGTGCTGCTACTACATATTCAGGGCTCTGGGCGCTTAAGGCTTGCGGAGCCAAACGGTGCGCAGCGCATCATTCGCGTTGCGTTTGCTGGAACCAACGACCAGCCATACCGCAGCGTGAACCAGTGGCTGACCAGCCAAGGCGTGACAAAAATTAACCCGTGGCCTGACGCCACCAAAGCGTGGGCCGCGCAAAACCCGCAGCGCGTGCAGCAACTGCTGTGGAGCAACCCGCGCTATGTGTTTTTTAAGGAAGAAACACTCAACGACCTGGATGCCGCTTTTGGCCCCAAAGGTGCGCAAGGCGTGCCGCTAACACCGGGCCGCTCGATAGCGGTGGACCCTGGCAGCATTCCATACGGAACGCCGGTCTACATCGCCTCACGCGGGGCGGCGGGTACATTGCAAAAGCTGGTGTTTGCGCAGGACACGGGCAGCGCCATAGTGGGCGCGGTGCGGGCCGATTATTTTGCTGGCACCGGCCTGGAGGCGGGTGAGTTTGCGGCAAAGGTCAACCAGCCGCTCAAACTGTGGGTACTGTGGCCTAGGTAAGCAAGGCACTCTTACAAAGTGCGGCTCTTGCTTTTGTTTCAGCCTTAACTTTGGCTTTGGCTCCGACTCCAGCTGGCTTCAGGTTCAAGTCAATTGGTTCATTGCTTCATTGCTTCATCATCTGCGCTTTAAAGTCCGCGCAGTAATCTTTGTCTGGCACCGCTGGCGTGGCCCACACCGCATCAAATACTTGAGCGCTGTCCGTCGGCGCAGCGTCGCCAGCGCGTAACCTGACGGCTTTGCTGATCAGGATGCTGGACAGGTGCTGCGGCACGCCCAGCAATCGGTCAGCGTGGCCGCTTCCCGTCAAGAGCACCACGACTTTGCCCGGCAGCGCCGCTTTGCTTAACGTGGTGGCCATGCTGATGTCTTTGGCAATTTGTATACGCGTCATCAATCCAATTTGATCTTCCGGCAGCAAGTTGCAGTGCCCGGTGCGAATCAGTTGCTGCTGAGTTTTGAGCGCTGGGCCCGGCAAGCGGCTGTCTAGAGTGGCGTTTCCCATGGCCACGCGCATGGATTCACGTCGCAAGTTGGCACCCATCACTGGCACCCCTGCGCGCACGGCCGTCATGATGGCGGGTCCGTACGCCGCCCAAGGCCAAGCTTTGTTGTTCCATTTCAAGGCCGATTGTGCTTGCAGCTCTGTGGAACTGGGGTGCAGCGCGGCCGTCGTGGCGCCTGCGTCCGCCATTTCGAGAGCCACCGCGCCCAGCAAGCTGCGTTGAGCCAGTACGGCAATAACCTGACTGTGGATGATTTGATGCTCCGGCGCATCATGCTGCTCGCCCAGCAGCAGCACATCGGCGGGCAATAGCGCATCAACCCGGGCATTGGTTTGTGTCAATGCGGCACCTGTCAGGTTGTGCAGCACTGGCGCTTCAGGCTTCGCGGCGCAAGCAAACAAAATAGATGCCAAGGCTGCACCGATAATTAATTTAAACATCGCCGGATCCTAATCGGGATCGGCTTGCTTTGCACATTGCTCGTCGTTTTCGCTCTTTCTTTCTCGCTTGAAGCCAATTAAGGCCGCTTTGCAACACCTTATTCGGGGGATTTTCACGCTGGCACTGGCACTGGCCGCTGCGTGGGCCTGCACGCTGATGCAAACCCCACTGCCCTGGATGATTGGCCCGCTAATCGCGACTGGCGTGGTGTCGATGCTCGGCGCGCCTACTTACAGCTACACACCGCTGCGAAATGCAGGCCAGTGGGTGATTGGCACGGCGCTTGGGCTTTATTTCACACCGCAAGTGGTGGCCCTGGTGGCGAGTTTGTGGTGGGCGATTACGCTCAACATTGTTTGGGCGCTGGCACTGGGCTTTGGTTTTGGGGCCTGGCTGCACCGCGTGCATTCCCGGCCTGGCAAGCTGCATTTGCCAGGCCTTTCCCGCACCACCACTTACTTTGCCGCGCCGATTGGTGCGGCATCAGAAATGACGCTGCTGGGCGAGCGCCACGGCGCGCAGACCGAGCTGGTGGCGTCCAGCCACAGCCTGCGTGTGCTGCTGGTCACGCTCATCATTCCGTTTGGCTTGCAATGGGCCGGATTGCAAGGCCTTGACATCACCCGGCCCGGCCCACAGGTGGTGAGCTGGCCGGGCTTGGGGCTGCTTGCTGTGCTGACTGGCGCCGGTTGCTTGCTGATGCTGCTGCTTAAACGCACCAACCCATGGTTCATTGGCGCGCTGGCGGTTGCGGTGCTGCTGACAGCCAATGGCGTGAATTTGTCAGCGCTCCCGCAGTGGATGACCAATGCCGCGCAACTGGTGATTGGCATCAGCCTGGGCGTGCGCTTTACCCGGCAGTTCATTCACCTGGCCCCGCGCTGGCTGGCCTCTGTTGCACTGGCCACCCTTGTAATGATTTTTCTGTGCGGCGGTTTTGCGTGGCTGCTGGCGCAGGCAACCCAGCAGCACTGGACCACAGTGATGCTCGGCACATCGCCCGGCGGTATCGCAGAAATGGCGATCACTGCCAAGGTGCTGCAACTCGGCGTGCCGCTGGTTACTGCGTTTCACGTCACGCGGCTGGCGGCGGGGCTGCTGCTGGTCGAGCCGATGTACCGGTGGATGTACGCTCCAAAGACTTGAACAGCCTTTTTTTGAGGCGTTTTAGGCATGTTTTAAGCCTGTAGCGCAATAAATACGGGCGTAAGCAGCTACTAAATTTGCACCAGCTTGATCGCTCAGGTTTTCCTGGCTACACTTGGTATATACATTGAAAAAGGAAACACTATGGCCGCAACCCTTGCACATCGACAAGCCAGCATCCTCAAATGGGGTAACAGCCAAGGCGTGCGATTAACGTCAGACATTTTGCGCCAGGCGCAGTTGCAAGTAGCTGACCCGGTGCGTATTTTTCATGAAAAAGGGCGGATCGTGATTGAGGCTGTCACACCCAAAGTGAGCTTGAAACAGCTACTGGCCCAGATGCCAGACAACGACCGCATTGGCTTGGTGGACTATGGCGAAAGCGTTGGCCGAGAGGTGCCGTGACAGTGGCGCAAAGCTTGTGGGTGCCCGAGCTGGGAGAAATAATCTGGCTAAACTTCACGCCGCAGGCGGGTAAAGAAATGGCAGGGCAGCATCCGTTTCTGGTGTTGTCGCCAAAGCAGTTTAATGCCAAAACCAAAACCGTGATGGGTCTGGCCATGACCAGCCAGCATCATGGCGACCCAAAGGCCAAGGGGTTTAATCCGTTTCAACTGGAGAACCTCACAAGCAAGGCGCAAAAGAGTTTTGTCAACGCGAATCAGGTGTCTACGTTTGACTGGGAAGCACGGGGTGCGCGGCCGCATCCTTGGGGAAAAGTAAGTTCAGCCGTGTTGAAAAATGCTAAAGAGCATTTGAATGCGATTTTGGATTTGGGGTGAATTAATTTGGTCTGACACCAACTACGCAACAAGTCAGATCGTTTAAAAGCACGTTCATAATATTTTGATTTTCGTGATGGTTTCCGCTGGTCTTAATGCGAACTGACGGTACTGATCTGGTAGTAAATCTACAGCAAGATCAGCACTGCATATCACCAAGCCAAGATCGGCAATCTTCTTGATGTTTTCACGGCCTAACTTGCTGTCGGTAGTGAAAAAATGTGTACATTTCATTCGCAAAGCCGTAGCGATGTGCAGCGCGTCCATCGGCTTACAAGTTACATCATTATTCCAGCGTAAATCACGCGCTGTCTCCGTGATTAACGGCGTCCGAATAACCGGCATAACTCCAGACTTAGTGGACATCAACATAGCACGGAATAAAGCTTTAACGCCATCATCTTCGACGGGAGGACTACCTGGCTTGCTGCTGTCTGTGATCACCACGCACTCAATTGTGGTCATAGTGGACGTGTACAAAATGACGTCGCTAGCTCTAGCTGCGTCTAAAAACTTTCGACAGTAATAAATATGCGGCTCGCGAGTAGCAATTGTGGGAACCGATAACGAAGTTTTTGCCAAATCAATGAAACAGCAAGAGTCCATATAGACAACAGGCTTAGTCATCACGACCTTTTGCAATGAATTCTTCAGTGCTTAAGCTACCAGTCATGTTTGGCGCACACCCGAAAAAGCGTTCGTAATTGTCATCAAGCAAGTCTGGTGCAAAGTCAAAGTTCGTCGCCTGTTGCACTTCTGATTTACCTGTGATTCGATTGAAAGTCATCCCTCCTTCAATAATTACAACGGCGGTTTTTCGATAGAACAGCTTGGCCACTTTGTCGTAGTCGACATCTGCGTAGATACATTTAATTAGTTCACCACTGTTTAGCTCGCGAATGATGATGTAAGGCTCTTTAGCGCCTTTGTTCCATTCGTGGGTGCGCCCCATGACAGCTCCAACGTATCGCACTTCAGCCTCAATTGACTCGGCGATTTGCTCTAGCTGAAGTCTGTCAATAAGATTCCATCGCTTTAATTTGCCGCTATCGATATCGAAAAGAGCAATTCCAATTTCCTCGTCTGCATCAAGACTTTGTCGAAGCGAAGCAAATTTGCTAACAGTTGCAGCAGTGATAAATTTTGGTAGCTTGGCACTTGATCCAGTCTTGAACTTTGCAAGGCTTTGAACTGCGTCATTGAATTTTGTTGCATTTTCTACAGTAACTACCGCTTGAAGCTCGGCAGTGTTGTAAACAGAGCCATTTTTAAAATCCTTGGCCAGCCACATGTAAGGGGTATCATTTTCGCCAAGGTCAAACGCAAGCGAACGCAAAAACAAGTCAATGTTCTCGGACTGCTTACTTAATTTTCCGAGAGCGATTCCAGTTCGTCCAGGATTAAGTTTGAATCTGACGCGAAGGGTGGCCATGTGAGAATTTTACTCCGCCGCCATGCTTATAGGCCTACCTCTTTCGGTTCTCCTAACACGGGTTATTACCCGTATAAAGGACCTGAAATATCGCCGTTTGCGAATCAAGATGACGGCCTTGTTGATCAATATTTCCGACGACAGCGAAGCTGGCTAGTTTCTAGATTTTCCGGCTCCTTCAGCTTTTTCAAGGAACCGCGAAGCGGCCCAGACTGCGGGTCGCCTTTCTTTTCCTTAGGTTTCTTTGGCGAAGCAAAGAAAAGTAAGTCGCCCGCCGGGGCGAGTCCCGGCAGACTCATGAAGGCTAACCATACGCAAAATATCGCCCAAGCCCAATAAATCCGGGCGCAACCAGCTACTAAATAAATAGCAAGAACTAAATCCGACCCTCTTCAACAGCATGACAAGCCACTTTGACACCATGCAACAACTTCAACACCGGCCGCTCCGTCCGGCAGCGGTCGTTAGCGTGTGGGCAGCGCGGGTTAAAGGCGCAGCCAGTCGGTGGGTTGAGTGGGTTCGGCACTTCGCCTTGCACTGCGGTGCGGGCGCGGCCTGTGTCGTGCATTTTTGGAATCGCATCGAGCAGCATGCGCGTGTACGGGTGGCGCGGGGTGGCGAACAGTGACTGCTTGTCGGCCAGCTCAACCAGGCGGCCCAGGTACATCACGCCGACGCTGTCGCTGACGTGGCGCACCACGGCCAGGTTGTGGCTGATGAACAGATAAGTTAACCCGCGTTGTCTTTGCAGGTCTTTCATGATGTTGAGCACTTGGGCCTGCACGCTCACGTCAAGCGCGCTGGTGGGCTCGTCACAGACCAAAAACTCCGGGTTGGTGGCAAGTGCCCGGGCAATCGAGATGCGCTGGCGCTGCCCGCCAGAAAACTGGTGCGGGTATTTGGGGCCATCGAGCGGGCTTAAACCGACTGACTTAAGCAGCTCGCCTACTTTGGCCTTCAGCTCAGCCGGGTCTGTGATGATGCCGTGCTCTTTCAGCGGCTCGCCGATGATGTCTTCCACAATCCAGCGCGGGTTAAGCGACGCATACGGATCCTGAAAAATCATCTGGATGCGCTCACGCAGCTTCAAGCCCGTCGGGCCTTTGTAGGTGGCGTGGGCGTCCATCCCGTCAAACGTCATGTTGCCGCGGGTGGGCTGGTACAGGCCGACCATCAGCTTGGCCACCGTGCTTTTGCCGCACCCTGATTCACCGACGAGTGCCAGCGTTTTGCCTTTTTCAATCTCAAAACTCACGCCATCTACTGCGTGCAGAAAAAGCTTGGGTTTGCGCTCCAGCACGCGGGTGAGCAAGCCGGGCGAGACGTCGAATGTCATCGCAATATCGTTGACCGCAACCAGCGTGCTCATGCTTTGGCTCCCGAATCTTCAATTAACCAGCAGGCCGCGCGGGTGGCGCCTGCGTTCGCCAGTACAGGCCGCTCAGTTTTGCAGCGGTCAAACACTTTGGGGCAGCGCGGGTTGAAGGCGCAACCGACCGGAATGGCGTTCAGGCGCGGCATGGCACCATCAATCTGGTTCAAATATTCGCGGTCTAGCGTGATGTCGGGGATCGACGCCATCAAGCCTGCGGTGTACGGGTGTGCCGGGCGATTGATGACCTCATGCACCGGGCCAATTTCCACAATGCGGCCAGCGTACATCACGGCCACGCGGTCACAGGTTTCAGCAATCACGCCCATGTCGTGGGTGATCAGCATCACGGCTGCACCGCGGTTTTTGCAGATGTTTTTTAACAGGCCAATGATCTGCGCCTGAATCGACACGTCAAGTGCTGTCGTTGGCTCATCAGCCACGATCAATTTCGGCTCTGCTGCTAGCGCCAGCGCAATCACCACGCGCTGGCGCATACCGCCTGAAAACTGGTGCGGGTAGTGGTCAATGCGTTGCTCGGCAGCCGGAATGCCGGTGTCTTTCAGCAAATCAATCGCGCGTTTGCGTGCCTCGGCATTGCTGACGGGCAAGTGGGCCTGAATCGTTTCCGTCAGTTGCTTGCCGACGCTGTACAGCGGGTTGAGGGATGTGAGCGGATCCTGAAAAATAGCGCCGATTTTGCGGCCGCGAATGTGGCGTAACTGGTCATTGCTCAGGTTGTCAATGCGACTTCCTTCAAGCAACACCTCGCCGCTGGCAATGCGGCCTGGCGGCTCCAGCAGGCCGATGATGGACGCGCCTGTGAGTGACTTGCCCGCACCGGATTCACCCACCACACCCAAGATTTCACCCGGTGCGATGTCGAAAGAAATGCCGTCGATGGCGCGCAGCGTGCCTCGGCGGTTGGGGAATTCGACAACGAGATTTTTAACTTGAAGAAGGGTCATTTCAAAGCAATACCTTCCTGTACCAATTGCACCCGAACTCTCGCCATAGCGTTTGCAATTTCTGCGCCTATACGCTGCCCGGCTTCCATCGCAGGCCTCATCAATTCTGGCAACTCATTCAAGGTAAATTGCTGTGCTTTGCGGCCAACATCGCTGGCTTGATACTGATAGATGGAGCCAAGCTCAACCAAGCTGAACTTTTCCGCATACGCTTGCGCCAAATTTTTGGACATGACTGGTATCACCTCAGAAGCGTATTGACCAGAGGCTCTGTCGAGAGCTTCATTGTGCAGATCAATCGCACGTTTAAGTTGAGACGCATCAAGCTGCGGATTCTTCAGCGCTATTTGGTTAGTCAAAGCCTGACGTGCAGGGGCCATCATGTTTCTCATAAATTGAGCCGTACCGCCAGACGGGCTTGTTATCGACACAATTTGCTCTGCAACTTTGAGCCTCTCCTGGTGATCAGGCGTGCTCAGACTGGTTTGCGACCATGCGCTGCAATTAAAGGTTGCTGCTACCAATGCAGCCGATATAGCCAAGGTAATTTTTTTCATGAATTTCTCATTAACGCAAGCGTGGATTCAGCGCATCACGCAACCAGTCGCCCAGCAAATTCACACT
>ENA-OFCX01000489-OFCX01000489.1-metagenomes-genome-assembly--contig:-NODE-489-length-20359-cov-9.059397_pt1 | contig 20359 bp, 22 predicted proteins | sample MGYA00153384_OFCX01 | MGnify analysis MGYA00153384
CGGCCTGCCATCCGCGTGATGCGCGCCAGGTAGGCCTGGCGCGACGCCGCGCTGCGTTCGATGATTCTTTGGGTGACGCCGAGGAGGATGCTGTTCATGCCGGATCGCCTTGTAACCATACCCTCCATTATCATGTAACCGAGTTACACCGTCAAATCGCGCAGGGCGTTTGGCGTGGCGCATGCGATGCTGCGATCAGTGACAGACCCGATCGCTCCCGACCTGATCCTGCGCGACCCCGGCGCCGCGCTGCAGCGCCTGCGCATGGCCTGGCACGGCAGCCCGGAGCGCTGGGTCTTCGGCTATGCGTCGCTGATCTGGCGCCCGGAATTTGACGCCGCCGAACACCGCAGCGCACTGCTGCGCGGCTGGCACCGCGCGCTGCGCATGCGGTCGCGCGTCAACCGCGGCACGCCGCAGCAGCCGGGCCTGGTGTTTGCGCTGCTGCCGGGCGGCGCCTGCCGCGGCGTGGTCTACCGGCTGCGGCCCGAACAAGCCGACGACGAACTCGACCGCCTGTGGGCCCGCGAGATGCCCACCGGCGTTTATGACGCCCGCCTGTTGCGTTGCCAGACCGCGCACGGCCCCGTGCAGGCGCTGGCCTTCACCCTGAGCCGGCGCAGCGAAGCCTGTCTGCCGCGCCTGCCCGACCCCGAAGTCACGCACATCCTGCGTTATGCACGCGGCCGCTACGGCACCACCCTGCAGTACCTGGCAGAAACGGCGCAGGCCTTGCGTGAACGCGGTGTGCACGACCGGGAAATCGAACGCCTGATGGCGCTGGCGCAGCAGCAGGGCTTGCTGTAGTTGAGCGACGAACGGATAAGCGACGAACGCCCCAAGGCTCAGAGGCCTGCGGGCTGCGCCGTCGCACTGCTGCGCACAAGATCCAGATCGGCTGCGGTGTCCACGTCGAGCAGCACGCCGGGGTCGTCCACCTCCTGGCCATGAGAAGGGTAGCGCGCCACCACGCGCCGTGCGCCTTCGTCACCGTCGAGCAGGATCAGTTCCGAATACAGCTCGGCAGCAAAAGCCCGCGGGTGGCCAGGGCGCCCGCGGTACTGGGCATAGACCACCGGGTGCTGCTCGAGCGCCGTGGCCACGGCCAGCAGCGTGTCGGGGCGCACCAGCGGCATGTCGCCCGGCAGCACGATCCAGCCCGGTGCGCCGGACCGCTCGGCCACGCCGGCTGCGATGGTGTAGCCCATGCCGCGTGCAGCTTCGCCGCCGCTCAGTACCAGGATGTCGCGCGTGGCCAGTTGCCGGGCCACCAGCGGCGCCAGCGCGGCCGTCGTCACCACCAGCACCGGCAGCTGGCTTTCGATGGCGCGACGCACCGTGGCGCCCAGCACCGTGCCACCCTCGAAGGGTTGTTCCAGCTTGTGCAGCGGGCCGCCGAAGCGGCTGCCTCGGCCGGCGGCTGGCACGATGATGGTGGGGCGGATGCGCATCGTTGCAGGGTGCCCGGCTTGCGCTGCGGGCGATTCTTTCTGGTGCACAAGAGTGGCGACGACAACGCGCTGCAGGTAGTGGGACGTTCACTTACGGCCTTCCCCGTAAGGGATGCTCCCCGGCGCGCACGGCCCCAGGCAATCTGGTGCGCGCTGGCTTCATCGGTTTCACCGGGGTTCGCGCATGCGTCAGCGCCTATGACTCAGCGCCTATGCGTCGACGCCTGGGCTACAGCGCCAATGCGACAGCGCAATGCGACAGCGCAATGCGACAGCGCAATGCAGCAGGCTCCTACACTCGGGCCATGGATATCGCTGCGCTGCGCAAGAGCTACGAAAAAGCCGAACTCGACGAATTGTTAAGGCGCGCCGACTTCATCACGCTGCACACGCCGCTGACCGATCAGACCCGCAACATTTTATCGGGAGGAAACATTGCCAAGTGCAAACCCGGCGTGCGGATCGTCAATTGCGCGCGCGGCGGATTGATCGACGAAGCGGCGTTGAAGGCCGCGCTCGACAGCGGCCAGGTCGGCGGCGCGGCGCTTGATGTGTTCGCTACCGAGCCGGCCAAGGAATCGCCGTTGTTTGGCACGCCCAACTTCATTTCCACCCCGCATTTGGGCGCGTCGACCAGCGAGGCGCAGGTCAATGTCGCGATCCAGGTTGCCGAGCAGATGAGCGACTTCCTGCTGCTTGGCGGGGTGACCAATGCGATCAACATGCCGAGCCTGACCGCCGAGGAAGCGCCGCGGCTCAAGCCGTACATGGCGCTTGCGGAGAAGCTCGGCAAACTCGTCGGTCAGGTGTTCGGCGACGACATCAAGGGGCTTGCGATCGAGGTCGAGGGCGCCGCCGCGCAGCTCAACCAGAAGCCGATCACCGGTGCGGTGCTGGCCGGGCTGATGGGCACCTATTCGGACACGGTCAATATGGTCAACGCGCCGGTGCTGGCCAAGGAACGCGGGCTCGATGTGCGCGAGATTCGCCATGACCGCGAGGGCGATTACCAGACGTTGGTGGCAGTTGAGGCGACGACCTCCAAGGGCGTTCGGCGGGTCGCGGGCACGTTGTTCGGCAACAACAGCCCGCGGCTGGTCGAATTGTTCGGGATCGAGATCGAGGCCGAATTGGACGGGGCGATGCTGTACATCGTCAACACCGATACGCCGGGGTTCATCGGCAAGCTCGGCACCGCGCTCGGCGAAGCGGGCATCAACATCGCGACCTTCAACCTCGGCCGCCGCAAGGCGCGCGATGACGCCGCGTCACTGCTTGCGGTGGACGGCCTGATCGGCCCCGAAATGGTCAAGACATTATGCGCGCTCGACGGGGTGAGGAAGGTCGTCCCGCTGCGCTTCTGACGGAACGAAGCGGTCGCCCAGGCGATTTCATTGAGACCAGTTATTCATTCGGGAAACTCAATGTCACTTCGTAGCCTACCGAGCCTGGCGGCGCTGGCCTTGTCGCTCGTCAACGCCCCGTCGGCCGTTGCGCAAAAAGATTTCGCGGTTCCGGCGGCGCCGAGCCGGGCGGACTTCTTCGTGCCCGGCCTTGCTCCCGTCCGCCAGTCGCCGCGGTATAATCTGACGATCATCTACTTCTTCGATTATCAATGCCCGGCTTGCCGCAAATACACGTCACAAGTCTCGAGCGTGTTCGATCAGGATCGCGGTCTGAGGATCATTTATCGCGACACGCCGATCTTCGGGCCCAATTCGATCGTCGCGGCTCGGCTTGCGATCGCATCGCAATTCCAGGGGCGTCACGAAGCGTTTCACCGGGCGCTGATGGCCGAGCGACCGCCGTTGATCGAGCCTGCGCTGCGCCACGCAGCCGCAGTAGCGAGGGTCGATTGGCCGCGGTTGCTACGCGATCTCGCCGCCCACCGCGCCGCAATCGACCGCCAGATTGAACAGAATGAAAATCTGAGCGAAGCGGCTGGAATCTCCGGCACGCCCGCATTTATCGTCGGAAAATCGCTATCCAACGGTGCGCTAAGCCGCGCCGCGCTGCTCGCCGAAATCGTCGATGCGCGCCGAGCTGCCCGAAAGCGCCGCCGTTAGCTATCTTTAAGCCGCATCCGCGTTGGGGTCTGGTTTGCGTTCTCGCGACTGGGGGCGGACGAAGACGCGGAATAATTGCGGGTGGCGCTCCTGGATTTCCTTCTCGATCCGGACGATCAACTGCTCGACCTCGGGGACTCGCAGGGTCTCCTCGATCACCACGCCAAGCGTCGCGATCACCTGGTTGGGCGCGAGCTGCGAGGTGATGATATCCCCGACCTCGATCACGCATGGCTCCTCGACCGCGGTCTCGCGGATCGCGGCGCTCAATTCGGGCGAGGCGCGTTCGCCGATCAGCAATTCCTTGCTCTCGCGCCCCAGCACGACCGCCACCACCGCCAGTACGCACCCGATCAGGATCGAGGCCGCGCCGTCGATCCTGGGGTCGCCGAGCTTAACCGCGAGGAACGTCCCGACCGCGGCGATCACGATCCCGATCAGCGCCGCCGAATCCTCGAACAGCACCATGAAGTTGGTCGGATCCTTGCTGTCGGTGATCGACGCCCACAGCCCGCCGCCGCGGCGCCTGCTGGCGGAAAAGGCTTTCCACCCGAACCACCACGACGTCCCCTCGAACAGGAAGGCGAGCCCGAGGACGACGTAATTGACCAGCGGACGAGTGATCGGCTCGGGGTGGCGGATGTGATTTACGCCCTCGAAGATCGAGATTCCGGCACCCAAGGCGAACACCAGCAGCGCAACCACGAAGCACCAGAAATACAGCTCGCGGCCATAGCCGTAGGGGTGGCGCTGGTCGGGCGGCTTGGCGGCGCGCTTGAGACCGTAGAGCAGCAACAACGCATTACCGGTGTCGACCGCCGAATGGACCGCTTCGCTCAGCATCGCCGAGCTGCCGGTAATGCTCGCGGCGACGCCCTTGGTGACCGCGATCAGCACATTGCCGATCAGCGCGGCATAGATCGCCGTCCTGGGTGTATGCTCCGCCACTGCGATACAACCGGGCGCGGCGTTGATCGTTGCACGGGCGCGGGCGAATTTAGCGGATTGCTGCCAGAAACCGGTCGACCTCGCCGGTCGCGAAATCGCCTTCGTCGCCGAGGCCCTTGTTGAGCGTTAAGTGACTTTTCCCCGGCACCGGCACGACCCGGGCAGAAGCCCCTGCTGAACGAAGCGCGGCAGCCAGCGCCTCGGATTGCGCCTTGCTGTCGTCGCGCCGGTCGATTGGCAGGATCAGCCAGTTGGTGACATTGGGCGCGGCGGCGTGGAGCGTTGGCGACAGCGCCTGCTGCCGCGCCACATCCTTGCCGAACGCGGCGTCGTACATTGCAGCGACGGGATTGCCCGGCCGCGCCATCTGCCCGGCAATGTCATAGCCCGCACCGTCAAGCAGGACGATCCCGCCCACCGCGCCCATCGGCACGCCGGCGGCCTTGAGGTAGCGCGGATCGGTGCCGACCAGCGCCGCGAGGTGCGCGCCGGCGCTATGGCCCATCACCACGATCCGGTCGGGGTCGAGGCCGTTCTCCGCGGCATGGATGCGGGCGAAGGCGATTGCGCTGGCGATGTCGTTCGCCTGCTGCTCGACCGTCGCGCCTGGCACAAGCCGGTAATTGACCGACGCGAAGGCCCAGCCCTGCGCGGTGAAATGCGCCGCCTTGACCCCGGCGCCCGATCTTTTGTCGCCAATCGACCAGCCGCCGCCGTGGACGAATATTAGGAGCGGAGCGTGTTTGATGACGGGTGGAACGAGCAGGTCCATCCGCTGCTTCGCGTCGGGACCATAGGCCAGTTCGCGAGTTCCCGGCGCCGGCGCAGCGCCGCTGCCCGCGCGGTCGCTGATCGCCTGGCGGCAAGCATCGCTGAGCTTGGGCAACGCGGCGCGGACGCACGAACGCATCGCGCTGCCCGTCTGGCACAAGACCATAATCTCCTGGCGACAGTCGGCGGGCAGGCGCTGGCGCTGCTGCCCGACCGCGATCCCGGCAATCATCGACACGCCGAGCATAACCAAGCCAACCGACCGCATTCTCTTATCCCCTTCGCTGGACCAATCGACCCGCAATCAATAGGAGGCGCGCTGAACCGCGGCTGACCGCTTAGGGTTAAGGAATTACGCTTGGGCAATGTCACCGTCATCGGCGCGCAGTGGGGCGACGAGGGCAAGGGCAAGATCGTCGACTGGCTCGCCGCCAAGGCCGACATGGTGGTCCGCTTCCAAGGCGGCCACAACGCCGGGCACACGCTCGTCGTCGGCGACAATGTCTACAAATTGTCGTTGCTGCCATCGGGGATCGTCACCGGCACGCCGTCGATCATCGGCAATGGCGTGGTGCTCGACCCGTGGGCGCTCCAGTCCGAAGTCGAGAAATTGCGTGGCCAGGGCGTCACCATCAATCCCCAGCTGCTGATGATCGCCGAGACCTGCCCGTTGATCCTGCCCATCCACCGCGACCTCGACGCTTTGCGCGAGGATGCATCGGGGGCGGGCAAGATCGGCACCACCCGGCGCGGGATCGGCCCGGCCTATGAAGACAAGGTCGGTCGCCGCGCCATCCGGGTGTGCGACCTTGCCCATCTCGACGCGATCGATCCCTTGCTCGACCGCCTGTGCGCGCACCATGACGCGCTGCGCGCCGGGTTCAACGAGCCACCGGTCGATCGCCAGCGATTGAAGAACGACCTCGCCGAAATCGCGGACTTCGTCTTGTCGTTCGCGCGGCCGGTGTGGCGCGACCTCGACGAGGCCGGGCGGCGCGGACGGCGGATATTGTTCGAGGGCGCGCAAGGCGTGTTGCTCGATGTCGATCATGGCACTTACCCGTTCGTCACTTCGTCCAACACCGTCGCCGGGACGACCGGCGCGGGCAGCGGCACCGGGCCGTCGGCGGCGGGCTTCGTGCTCGGCATCGTCAAGGCCTACACCACGCGGGTCGGCAGCGGCCCGTTCCCGACCGAGCTGAACGACGAAACCGGCCAGCGCCTCGGCGAGCGGGGCCGCGAATTCGGCACCGTCACCGGGCGCAAGCGCCGCTGCGGCTGGTTCGACGCGGTGCTGGTGCGCCAATCGGCTGCGGTCAGCGGCATCACCGGCATCGCGCTGACCAAGATCGACGTCCTCGACGGGTTCGAGCGGGTGAAGATCTGCACCGGCTACAAAATCGGCGACCGAGAATATGATTACCTCCCGCCCCACGCGGCGGACCAGGCAGCGGTCGAGCCGATCTACGAAGAGATGCCCGGCTGGGAAGGGACCACCGCCGGCGCGCGAAGCTGGGCCGACCTCCCCGCGCAAGCGATCAAATATGTCCGCCGTATCGAGGAATTGATCCGCTGCCCGGTGGCATTGGTCAGCACCTCCCCCGATCGCGAAGACACGATCTTGGTGAGGGACCCGTTCGCTGGCTGACTCGGACTGAAAAGCCGTCACTTTCCTTAATGGCAGCATCTTCGACCGGGCACCGCTCGAAGAACGCGCCACTGATTCAAATTTATTTATTCGTCCGAAAAGAGAGCGAACATCCGGATGCTTTTCACCTTGATGTTTGGAACGACTATTTTCGCGGCTCCAACGTCGAACGCTTGCGATGGGAGCTCGGATGGATCGAACACGTACAGGACGTTCGTGCCGGTGGGAAAAGTGGCAAACCGACCATCTGCCAAGCCATAAATAAGCTTCTTGGTGGGCCAAGCTGCCTTCACATCAGAAAGAAGTGATCCAGCCCTGATTCCCTTCGGCCCGACCGCTTTCGGGTCGGACGACTCAAGATAGTAAAGTTTGCCATTTAAGCCGAACGAAGCTTTGATTTCGATCCCCCCTTGCGCCTGAATCCTGGCAACGGGGTACATGTCGCCCTCCCCCATCTCTTCGCCGATTTTCACCCGGAAAGGTAGGCTCTTTACGCGGGCAAGCGTGAGGTCGATCGGGACGCCGTAGAAGCGCTGTACATTCCGTTTGGAATCGACGGTAAATTGTGCGGTAGCCGCATGAGCTGGCGGGGAAGCCAGTAACAGGAAAGCTAAACAAATTTTACGAGTCAGCTGCATCGATCAACTCCATACGCGTTAACGATGCTTCTACTCCATCATCAAACCGTCGCAATATCCGGCGCATCCTCGGCCTTCATCCCGACGACATTATACCCCGCATCGACGTGGTGGATTTCACCGGTCACGCCGCTCGCCAGATCGCTGCACAAATACAGCCCAGCCCCGCCGACATCCTCGATCGTCACGTTGCGGCGCAGCGGACTGTTATACTCGTTCCACTTCATGATGTAGCGGAAGTCGCCGATGCCGCTGGCGGCCAGCGTCTTGATCGGGCCCGCGCTGATCGCGTTGACCCGGATTCCCTCGGGGCCGAGGTCGGCGGCGAGATATTTGACCGACGTCTCGAGCGCGGCCTTGGCGACGCCCATGACATTGTAATGCGGGATGACTTTTTCGGCGCCATAATAGCTCAACGTCAGCAGCGACCCGCCGGGCTTCATCATCCGCCGCGCCCGCGCCGCGACCGCGCAGAAGCTGTAGACCGAGATGTTCATCGTCATCAGGAAATTGTCGAGGCTGGTGTCGACATAGCCGCCGCGAAGCTCGTTCTTGTCCGAAAAGCCGATCGCGTGGACGACGAAATCGATCCCGTCCCAGCGTTCCGCAACATTGGCGAACGCCTGGTCGAGCGCAGCGGGATCGCCGACGTCGCACTCGAACACGAAATCGCTGCCCAGCTCGGCGGCGAGCGGGTGGACTCGCTTGCCCAGCGCCTCGCCCTGATAACTGAACGCGAGCTCCGCGCCGGCACCGGCGAGTTGCTTCGAAATTCCCCACGCCAGCGACTTGTCATTGGCCAGGCCCATGATCAGCCCGCGCTTGCCGCTCATTAGTCCGGTCATGTTTTCACCCCTTGCAACACGGGTTCGACCCCTTCTTCGGGGGCCGGCTCGTCGACTTCGAGATCGCTGACGAAAGGCCCGGTGTAATGCTCGCCCTTTAGCGCGTGGCCGCCGGCGTCCGCCAGCGCGGCGTTCAACTCGGCCCCCGTCACCACGCCGAGCCCGATGAAGAAAAAGAAGATCAGCGCGATCATCACTCCGGCGAGGCTGCCATAGGTAATCTGATAGCCGCCGATCAGCCCGAGCGCGATCGGCAGTAATTCGGCGGTCGCGACCCACCAGACGGTGACCAACAACGCGCCGGGCCATTTGCGGCACCCGATCTTGCGGTAACGCGACGGGGTCAACGCGAGGAACAGGAAATAGAACGTGACGAACAGCGCGATGGCGGGCGCGATTCGGTAGAAACCGAGCCGGGTCGCGACCCCGCTCCAGCCGGGTATCCGTTCGATCACCACATGCTGGACCGAGCTCAACACCACGCTCGCCCCGAACGCCGCCATCAGCACCAGCACCGCGGCGAGGATCAGCGCGATCGAACTCAACCGGTACGTCCAGAACGGCGCGCTCAATTTCACCCCATAGGCGCGGCGCAATATATCGCGGATCGTCTCGATGAAGCTCGACGCGGTCCACAAGGCGACGATCGCGCCGAGCCACAGCAAGGTGCCGGTGCGCACCGTCAGCACTTCGGTCACTGGGCCGCGCAGCACCTCGGCGACTTGCGGCGGGAGCTTGGCGAGGATGGTCGCGACGGTGCGCTGCCCGTCGGCCGATTGCCCGAGCAACTGCGCCACCGCGGTCGCCAGGATGAAGAACGGGAATAAAGCCAGGATCGACAGATAAGCGAGGTTGCCGGCGTGGATGAAACCGTCGTTATAGACCCCCAGCGCGACCCGCTTGGTGATCGCCCAGGCACCCGGCTTGGGCTTGATCGCCTCGGCCACCTGCGGGCCATACGCCGCGGTCTCAGCGGCCTGGCGCTTGCGCCGGTCCTCGGGGGATAGCGGGTGGACTTCCTGCACTAGACGCCGAGCGCGGCGCGCGGGTTGCCGCCGCCGTCCCATTTGGCGGCGAATTCCTCGAGCGCCTGGTCGTCGGCCGGGATGTCGGTCGCCAGCGTCACCAGCAAGTCGCCGCGCTTGCCCGCCTTGTCGGTGAAGCCGCGACCCTTGAGCCGAAGCACCTTGCCCGACGATGCGCCCTTGGGCACCGTCAACATCACCGCACCTTCGGGGGTCGGCGCCTTGACCTTCGCGCCGAGTACCGCCTCCTTGAGGCTGATCGGCAGCGCCAGCCGGATATCCTTGCCTTCGCGCGTGAAAAACGGATGCGCCGCAATCTCGATCGCAATGATCGCGTCGCCCTTGCCGGCTTCCCCCGGCTGGCCCTGCCCGGCAAGACGGATCTTGGTCCCCTCCTCGACCCCGTTGGGCAGTTTGACGTCGATCGCCTTGCCCCCGGCGAGCGTCACCCGTTGCGGGCTGAGCGTCGCCGCGTCGAGGAACGGCACCTTCAATCGATAGGCGATGTCGCCGCCCTTCTGCGGCGCCCGCCCACGGCTGCCGAATCCGCCCGCCGGCCCACGCCGGGCGCCGCGACTGCCAGCGAACAGCCCTTCGAACAAATCGCTGAGGTCGGCGGTCGCGGCTTCGTCGAACCCGCCGCCAAAACCCTCGGGCGCGCCGCGCGGACGCGATCCGCCGCCACCGCCGCCGCCGCCAAAGCCGCCGAACTTGGGATTGCCATCCTCGTCGAGCTCGCCGCGGTCGTAGCGCGCGCGCTTGTCCTTGTCGGACAGGATATCATAGGCTTGCGTGACCTGGTTGAAGCGCTCGCCGGCCTTGGGATTGTCCTGGTTGCGATCGGGGTGGAGCTGCTTGGCGAGGCTTCGATAGGCCTTTTTGACCTCGGCCTCGCTCGCGTCGCGCTTGATCCCCAGGCGTTGATAAAGGTCCATGACACGCCTCCTGCAACAGGGTGCCTTGCAGGGCAAGCACTGCGCAGCCTAGAGCCGAACGCGATGACCGACGATCCGATCAACCTGTTCGATGCCTGGTTCGCCGAGGCCAAGGCCTCCGAGCCCAACGATCCCGAAGGCATGGCGCTCGCCACGGCTGATGCGGATGGCCGTCCGTCGGTGCGGATGGTGCTGCTCAAGGGGCATGATGAGCGCGGGTTCACCTTCTACACCAACCTCGACAGCCGCAAAGGCGACGAGCTTGCCGCTAACCCCCACGCGTCCTTGCTGTTCCATTGGAAGAGCCTTCGCCGCCAGGTGCGAATCGAAGGCCCGATCGAGCCAGTCAGCGATGCCGAGGCTGATATCTATTTCGCATCGCGGGGCCGCAATTCGCGGCTTGGGGCGTGGGCCTCGGACCAGTCGCGTCCGCTCGCCGACCGCACCACTTTCGAGGCCCGGTTCGACGATATTAAGGCGCGGTTCGAAAATGAGCCGGTGCCGCGCCCACCGCGCTGGTCGGGCTTCCGCGTGATTCCCAGCCGCATCGAATTCTGGGCCGACCGCGCGCACCGCCTCCACGAACGCCGCTTGTTCGTCCGCGATGGCACCGGGTGGAGCGAGGGAATGCTCTACCCGTGACCGACGCCTCTGCTTCCGGGCCAGACCGCGCGAAAACCCGCGCCACGCTGACCACCCGCGCCGCGCTCGCCAGCATCACGATGGCGGTCTTCCTCGTCCTAATCAAAAGCTATGCTGCGTGGCGCACCGGGTCGGTGGCGATGCTCGGCAGCCTGGCCGATACCGCGCTCGATCTGGTCGCCAGCATCGTCACGCTCGTCGGGGTGCGCTGGGCAGCGATGCCGGCCGACGACGATCATCGCTTCGGCCATGGCAAGGCCGAGGCGCTCGCGGCGCTGATGCAGGTGGTGCTGATCTCGATCTCGGCCATCGCCATCGCGTGGCGCGCGATCGACCGGCTGTCGAGCAAGGCGCAAACCGCGGGGCTCGAGCTTGGCCTGACCGTCTCGATGATCGCCATCGCCGCGACCTTCGCCCTGCTCGCTTACCAGCGCCACGTCATCCGCCAGACCGGATCGGTGGCGATCAAGACCGATCATCTCCACTATCAGTCGGACCTGTTGCTCAATGCCTCGGTGATCATCGCCTTGCTGCTCGACCAATGGTTCGGCTGGCGGATGGCCGATCCGCTGTTCGGGATCGCGATCGCATTGTGGCTGTTATACGGCGCGTGGCGCGCGGCGAGCCATTCGATCGACCAGTTGATGGACAAGGAATGGCCGGCCGACAAACGCCAGTCCTTCCTCGCCGCGACCGCCGATTATCCCGAGCTCGCCGGCCTCCATGACCTGCGCACCCGCACCAGCGGCGCTCATGATTTCGTCCAGTTCCACGTCTGGGTTCCGGGGACATGGACCGTCGAGGCCGCGCACGAGCGGATGGATGCGGTCGAGGAGGCGCTTCAGGATCGCTTCCCCGGCACCGAAATCCTGATCCACCTCGACCCCGAGGGGCACACCGACCGTGAGACGATGCTCCCCAGCACGATCACCGAAAGCAAGGCGTGACCCTGCTGCCGTTTTTCCAGGTCGATGCGTTTGCGGCCCAGCCGTTCGAGGGCAATCCCGCGGCGGTGATGCCGCTCACCGAGTGGCTCCCCGACGAGGTGATGCAGGCCATCGCGGCGGAAAATAACCTCGCCGAAACTGCCTTCGCCGTTCCGAGCACGGCCGATGATACCGATTACGACCTGCGCTGGTTCACCCCGACGGTCGAGGTCGATTTGTGCGGCCACGCCACCCTCGCCAGCGCGCATATCCTGCTCGAGGGCGCGGCGATCCGCTTTGCGACCCGCAGCGGAATCCTCACCGTGACCCGCACCGAGGGCCACCTCGCGCTCGATCTCCCCGCTTATCCGGTCGAGCCTGGCACCGAGCCCGGCCTCACCGCCGCGCTCGGCCTGCCCGCCGACACCCCGACGTTCCTCAGCCGCGGCGGCAATGGCGCGGCGATCGCGCTGCTGGCCGATGAGGACGCCGTTCGCGCGGTCGCGCCCGACTTCCCCGCGCTGCGCACTATCGACCGCCTGGTCATCGTCACCGCGCCGGGCGACCGCACCGCCATCGCCAGCCGCGTGTTCGCCGCTTACCACGGCATCGACGAGGATCCCGTCACCGGCTCAGCCCACGCCGCCCTGGTCCCGTTCTGGGCCGATCGCCTCGGCCGCCACCATTTTACCGCGCTCCAGGCGAGCGCGCGCGGCGGCCAACTCGACTGCGAACATCGCGGGGACCGCGTCATCCTCGGCGGCACCTGCGTCACCGTGATCGAGGGCTATTTCCAGCTCTGAAACCCTCGCTTGGACCAATTTGCGCTTGCAAGCGTCCCCAACCCGCCCCATTTATTGTGCACTGCAGCATAGCCGACCCGGGCGACTGCTGACGCGCCGCACCGGCCAGTCACAAGGACCATGTCATGCGCCGCTTGAGCTCGACCGTCGCCCGCCTCGCCGCGCTTCGCAAAGGCATGCTTCCCTCAAGCAACGGCGCGAGCCGCCTGACCGCCACCGTCTTCAGTCCCAACCCCGGCGCACTGGCGGCGAAAACCTACATCCCCGCCAACCTGCCCCCCGGTGCGCCATTGGTCGTCGTCCTCCACGGCTGCACCCAGGATGCGTCGATCTACGATCGCGGCAGCGGCTGGTCACAGCTCGCCGATCGCCACGGCTTCGCCTTGCTGTTCCCCGAGCAGGAGCGCGGCAATAATTTCGACCTGTGCTTCAACTGGTATTTGGCCGCGGACGCGCGGCGCGGGCGCGGCGAGGCCGCCTCGATCGCGTCCATGATTGCCCAAATCACCAAAACGCACCGGCTCGATCCGGCGCGGGTGTTCATCAACGGCCTGTCGGCGGGCGGCGCGATGACGATGGTGATGCTCGCTTGCTATCCCGAACTGTTCGCCGGCGGCGCAATCATCGCCGGTCTGCCGTTCGCAGTCGCCGAAGGAACGCCGGATGCGCTCGAGGCGATGCGCGGCCAGTCGCTCCCCTCGCGCCGCGCGCTCGCCGCAAGCATCGCCTCGGCCAGCGACTATCGTGGACCGTGGCCCAGCCTGTCGGTGTGGCACGGCACCGCCGACCACGTCGTCTCGAGCGCCAACGCCGGTGCGATCGTCGACCAGTGGCGCGACCGCGCCGGGCTCGGCAATGTCGAGGGCGAGCGCGACAAGGTCGACGGCCAGCGCCGCACGATCTGGCACGACTCCAAGGGCAAGATCGCGATCGCGCGCTACGATATCGCCGGGATGGGCCACGGCACCCCGCTCGCGACCCGCGGCGGCTTACTCTCTGCCTCCCCCGGCGATGCCTGCGGACAGGCCGGGCCGCATATGCTCGAAGCGGGGATTTGCTCGACCAGCCGGCTTGCAGAAAGCTGGGGCATCGCCACCGGCGCCAAAGTCTCGCGCCAACCGCCCCCAAACCAGCCTGCCCCGCACTTCACCCCGCCATCAGTCACCCCTCAGAGCGGCGTCGGCGCGGTAATCGAGGATGCGCTGCGCGCCGCCGGACTGATGCGCTAGCCGACCTTGTGCAGTGCCAGGCGGAAGCGGAGCACGCTGTTCGCCGGGATCGGCCCCTGCGCCTGTGCGCCATAACCGAGCGCGGGCGGGATCCACACGATCCACTCATCGCCCGGCCGCATCAGCTTCAACGCCTCGCCGAACCCGGGCACGAACCCGTCGACATCGCCCGACAGCGGCTCGCCGCGCGCAAAGCTGCTGTCGAACGTCTCGCCGGTGATCAATTTGCCCTCATAATCGAAACTAACCTGCTGCCCCGCGACCGGCCTCGCCCCGGTCACCGGCCCCGAGTGAACGACGAAATATTCGAGCCCGCTGGCGGTGGTGACGACCCCTTTCGCCGCCCCATTGCGCACCAGGAAATCCGGCCCCGCCGCAGTGACCGGCGGCGCGGGCGGCAATGGCGGGGTGGTGGCACAAGCGGAGAGCAAAGAAAGGCCGGTGAAGGCAAAAGCAAATCTGTTCATGCAAGCGTCTCTAGCAAAGCCCCCGCGAATGAAAAGCAGCCACCGCAATACCGTCATCCCGGGCCTGACCCGGGACCCATCTCCCCACCGCTCACAACAGCGAGCATTTCCCGCCAGTCTTTGATGTCCGCCACTACCCTCTCACCCTCGCTAAATCCCCGGCAGGAACATGGCGATTCCGGCCGCACTCATCAGCGCCGTCGTCATCCACCCCAGCAAGATGATCGGCTTGCTGGCGGTGAATGCGCCCATCACTTTCGACCGCGAGACCAGCATGATCAGGACAACCATCAGCGGCACCGCGACCAGCCCGTTGAGCACCGCGCTCCAGAACAAGGCGCGCATCGGACTGATCGGCGAATATTGGATCGCCAGCGCCGCGAGAACGCTGACCGTGATGACGGCATAGAAACCGCGCGCATCCCGCACGCTTCGCTCCAGCCCCGATTTCCAGCCCATCGCTTCGGACATGGCATAGCCCGCCGATCCCGCAAGCACGGGCACGCCGATCAGCCCGACCCCCAAAATCCCCATTGCAAACAACATGAACGCAAAGTCACCGGCGAGCGGCCGCAGCGCGCTTGCGGCCTGGGCCGCGGTGTCGATCTGCGTGATGCCGCCGGCGTGCAGCGTGAGCGCGGTGGCCAGGATGATGAAATACGCCGCGAGGTTCGAATAGAGCATCCCGCTCCAGGTATCGCGGCTGATCCGCTTGAGCTCTGCCGCGGCGGGTCCGGGATTTTTGAGCAAAGGTGGCGCGCCGCGCATGTCCTCGACCTCTTCCGATGCCTGCCAGAAGAACAGGTACGGGCTGATTGTCGTCCCGAAAACCCCGACGATCACGGTCGCCGCCGCCGCATTAGGCGTGAACCGTGGCCAGACCGTGTGCGCAATGACCTTTCCCCACGGCACGTGCACCGTGAACAACACCGCGGCATAAGCCAGCAACGAGATCGTCAGCCATTTCAGGAAGACGACGTAGCGGTGATAGGGAATGAAAATCTGGAGCAACAATGTCCCGACGACAAAACCGAGCGTCATCGCATATCGGCCGATCCCGGTGACCAGCTCGCCGACCTCGCCCATCGCCGCGACGTCGGCCGCGATGTTGAGCGTATTGGCGATCAGCAGGAACAACACCAACGTCTTGAGTACGATCGGCGGGAAGTTTTCCTTGATGTTCGCCGCCAGGCCCTTGCCCGTCACTCGACCGAGCCGCCCGCACATCGACTGGATCGCCGACATCAGCGGATAAGCGACCGGCATCGTCCACAGCATGTCCAGGCCGAATTGGGCGCCCGCCTGGGAATAAGTGGCAATGCCGCTCGGATCGTCGTCTGCCACCCCGGTGATCAGGCCGGGACCCAGCTTGGCGAGCGGATGCCGCTTTAACCGGGCGCGCCACTGGGCAACCGCCGTCTTCCGATCTGCTTGAACTGGAGCCAAGGCGAGTCTCCGGATGTGAGATCAGGTAACGAAGCGAACCCGCAATCGGGTACGCTTAGGCCTAATGTCCGCTTTCGACCAAGTGCGGACATTAGGCCGAAAGGCCCACGATTGATCAGTCCGCCAGCTTACATGTCGAGCGGTGGTGTTGCGGCTCGTTCCGCCAATCTTCGAGGGGGTGGTCGTCTCGCTCCGGGACGGACCAAAAAACTATTTAATTCTAATTAAGCATCTTTCTGTGCCGACGGTTCGTAGTGCCTTCGATGGGCGACTTTGAGGCGTCATACACGGAGAGTGAAATGCGGACGAACTTCAAAAAGCGTTTGGGCCTTATTGGTGCCGCCGCAATCGCGATGATAGTTAGCACTCCGGCCTCGGCCGCCCAGTACCTGTTCAATTTCTCAGGCAACGGCTTTTTCGGCGGCACGCTGAACGGCAGCGGCACGCTGACCACCAACGATGTCTCGTTCATCAACGCGCTTAACGGTTACACCGCGCAGACGATAACCGGGATCACCGGCACGTTTAACGGATCGGCCATCACCGGGCTCGCGCCCGGCTTTTCGGGCGCCAATAACCTGTTCTACCTGACCGGGCCGTTCTTCGTTGACGGCAACGGGCTCGGATTTACAACCGCGGCAGGGATCTCGGCCAATTTGTTCATCACCAACGATACGTCTTATCGCGTCAACACTCAGGGTGCGGGGTTGTTGACCGGGCTGGTCACCGCGTCGGCTTCGCAAGTCGTCCCGTCGGTTCCCGAGCCCGCGACCTGGGCAATGATGTTGCTCGGCTTCGGCGCGATCGGCTTCTCGGTCCGCCGTAGCCGTCGCCGCACGCCCTTGATGCAGGCCGCCTAACTGCCGAGGGACGTTTTACTGTTTAGAAAGCCCGGTCAGGAATGGCCGGGCATTTTTTCGAGGGCAAGGTCCCGGACTGAAGGCACTACCAGACGCTTTACATGAGATTCCGCGAGCTTCGGCCAATGGGAGTAGATGTCACCAAGCAAATGTCCGCTTTCCACCCATAACGGACATTAGGCGCTAATGTCCGAAATCGACCCATTGCGGACACTAGCCCGGGCGGCTCGACTAGCACTCTCGTTCGGGGAACCTTCCGCGAGCCGGATCGCTCCTCCCCCCAGGGGGAGGTGTCAGCGCAGCTGACGGAGGGGTTTGACGCGGGTAGAAATACTCCTCCGGCGCTTCGCGCCATGAAGCAGGCAAAGCTGCCCCCGGCAGCTTCAGTTATGTCTGGGAGACATAGCGACCTGCTTCATCCCCCAAGGCGGAGGCACGAATTGGGCTTGGCGGCAGCATTTGCCCCCCAAATCTTCAATGACCGTTTGCGACCCATTGCGGACATCGAGCTTCGTTTTACACCCGCGACAGAAGCTCTGTTTTCTTTGCACTAAACTCCTCGTCGGTGAGGATTCCTTGTTCGTGCAGCTCTGCAAGTTTTCGAATTTGATCGATGACCATTTCGGTCAGTGCTGCCAGTCGCGCAGCCGCACTCGCTAAGCCTTTCGCTTGATCGTTCATGCGCTCTTCCTCTTCTAAGCGACCCGGCGGCGCACTGTATCATATCAGCAAGACGGTATCTAACCTGATCTGGCGACCCTCTGTCCGCTTTCCACCCATAGCGGACATTAGCTGGAGCCGCGCGCCGCTTGAACTCGAGCAAGCAATTGCATCGACGCTGGCTGTGCGATGTCATATGCTGCGACAATCTGTATGTGGATCACTTCAAGTTCCGCGATCATCGCCTCGCGACCTCCTTCCGCAAAGATTGCGAAATTGTGACGTTCAAAGAATCCGTGGTTCAGTCGGTTTCTAGCTCTTAGCGCAAGTTCGAAACACTCAGCCACGCTGTCCTCGAAGTCGAGATACTCGCGCAAATTTGCAAGAATCTGACCGAGCGTCTTGCGGTTCATCCTCTCGTAGAAGACCGCTGCTTTCTCGGGGTTCGCCTTGAGGTGCCATCCTCGCTCCTCGCCTTCGCGAGCGAAAAGGATCGTCCCAACTTCAGTTTCGAAGAGCTGCGCCGCTTCAGAGGCGACGCCGAATCTGAAATACACTTCTTCGCGGGTGGGCACGCGCGACTAGTACAGATCAGGACCCTGTGGACGCAACCGGCATCTCGAGTGTCCGTCTCCCGATGCCGCGAATCTGCGAGATGTCTGCTTTCGACCCAAAGCGGACCAAGCTGGGGCGCTCAAATCCTCCCGCAATCACTTGGCGCGAGACGCCCGGCAAAGCGCTCGGCAATCCACGCAAGAGTCTCATTTGAAGAGTCCTTAGCGCTGGTCGCGTGGCCAGTCCCATTGATTGAGATGTAGCGAAGTCGCGCCCCCGATCGGCACAATGCCCTGGCATAAGCACGGGTCACATTAGGCGCGACCAGATCATCCTTCGGGTTCTGGGCGATCAGGAACGGAACATTGTAAGATATCGCCGACGTGCTGTTGGCGCGTGCCAATCGAGCCCAGGGCTGGATCGACCCCAGATCCTTGTCCTTGAGTCGGCCTTGCAGTGTCACGATTCCCAGCATCATGCCAAACTTCGGCTTCTGCTCCAGCTCGATGCAATTATTCTGTGCGAGCCGGGTAATAATACCTTGCGTCTGTGGCCCACCCAGAGTCGACAAGGGCGCCCGATAATGTTTCGACCAGGTGTAACCGATGAACGCGGTCATGAACGCCCCGACCGACTTGTTCGGCACCTGCCGCACATTCTCGACAAGGTCGGTCGTCGGCGCGGCGGCGGCCACGCCAACCAATTGCAGGTCGGGTGCGTAAGTGCGTGCAATCTGTCCCGTCCATAGTGACGCATGGCCGCCCTGAGACTCGCCCCAAACCGCAAAGCGGCTGCCCGATGCCGCACCCGGGATTGATCGGGCGGCACGAACCGCGTCGAGCACCGATCGCCCGGTGTCCTGCCCGACCAGATAAGGATGCACGCCGTCGCTGCCCAAACCGGGATAGTCCGGTGCGACCACGACATAGCCTTGGCGAACGGCGGCCAGCCCCGGCGTAACTGTCCAGAATTGGGGATTCGTCGATAGTGCACAGCGCGTCGCCACACCCGACGTGCCGTGGGTCCACGCCAGCACATTGCGCGGCCTCGCCGGGATGGCTTCGCGCGGCGCAACCACCATTCCCGTAACCTCGCGCGGCCGACCCGATCCGTCGCTGGTCCAGTATCGGATCCGCCACGCCTGCATCCCGCCCGGCGTGTTGACGACAGGATCAGCACTGATCAAAGTGCCTGGTCTCTCAGCCGTTGCGGCGCTTCCCAACGACAGGAGCAACAATCCAAAAATCTTTAGCAGCTTCATGGGTGAGGCATCTCCATTGGATTCCTCACCAACTTGACGGCATCGCAGTTTATTTCAAGGAAAAGCTTGAGATGTCCTAACGTCCGCTTTCCACCCATTTCGGACGCTGGCGACTTAGCGTCCGTTTTCGACCCAAAGCGGACACTAGCCTTCGCTGCGAACGCTCATCTATCGGCACGAAAAAGGGCGCAACCTTTTCAGATTGCGCCCCTTGGAGCCTCGAAGTTTATGTTACGCCGCTTGGACCAGATTGTGTGTGCGACGCCGCCGCCGCAAGCTGAACCCGACTACGCCAAAACCGACGAGCATCATTGCCCAGGTCGCCGGTTCGGGCACGGCAGCAACCGCTGGAGCCCGTAGTGCGAGTGTCACCGGGGGCGCCTCGAGAGTATTTCCGCCCAAAAACGTTTCGCCCTCTGCCCCGCTTATCGTGCCGCCAATTGCGAACGAGCCACCTGCTGCGCCGCTGATCGCGGACAGAGCGGCTGCGTTCAACAACAGCGAAAAGCTTGTCGTACCTAAGCTAATCGTCGTGCTTCCATAAAACGTCCCGGATCCCAGATCGTTAAAGGCAGCCAAACCGCCGGTCCCACCGGTAAGCGCGCTGATGCTCCCAGTGTAATCATAGAAGCTGACGGTGATCGGGGCGCCACTGTTGTGTCCATTGGGATAATTGAAACTAAGAGTCGCGCTCGTAACCGGGGTGTTGATGCCTGTCAGATCGAACACGAAAAAACTGTTAAGCTGGCTGACGCCATGGGACCCCGTTAGATAGTTCCCCGACGCCGTTCCCGACCCGCCGGTACCGAATACACCGGTTTGAACGTAAGACCCGCGCGAGACATCGTTAAGAACTTGCGCGCTTGCCGTTCCCGATAGAGCCAGCATGCTACCGGCCAAGGCGATACTGATAAACTTCACGTCGGCTCTCCCCCGCGACTCGTTGATCAGCTTGGTTAACCTAAATATAATTGCGACGCCAGCTTGGTTGGCGACGCTTGATGTCTCAATTCGAGACTCAAAGCCGGCCGGAAAAAAGCACGACTTTTGACTCAGCCGCAGCGGTCGTTCGCAATTCATAGCTCCAGTTTCAATGTCCGCTTTCCACCCAAATCGGACATTAGGGGGAGATCGGAAGAGCACACGTCTGAACTCCAGTCACCTTGTAATCTCGTATGCCGTC
>ENA-OFCX01000490-OFCX01000490.1-metagenomes-genome-assembly--contig:-NODE-490-length-20351-cov-2.919344_pt1 | contig 20351 bp, 16 predicted proteins | sample MGYA00153384_OFCX01 | MGnify analysis MGYA00153384
AAAATGACTTGCTAGCCTGTATTTTTAGATCGGACGATCCCTAACTTTTATGCGAAGTCAGGGACTTACTAGACAAAAGTCCTGCATAGCAAAGCTTTCGCAGCGATCGCACAGATTCCCAAGAAAGCCTGCTACAGCCTCCTACTTATATATCTGGGAAAATCCACAAAATTATGCAAAACCCAGAAAATAAATTAAAAAAATTACCAGTAGCACCCGAAACTAGAGTCAAAGCGAGAAATTTACCAAAATTCAGCCCTACTCCCCTGTCAGGTTGCTAATTGCCATCAGTAATCACTCAAAAGCCCTGTCACGAACTTTTTGACGTGTAAAATGCACCTTTTACACTTGAGCTTTCAAGTATATTAAGCTAAATAACACTGCTCGTAAACTGATATACATCAGGAATTATGTTAGACTTCCATCAGGAACTTCACACACACCTATTTATGGCATCCACAAACGATCGCTTCGTCGAAGCAGAAAGCCGCTGGGACTTAAAAACTCTGTACGCAGACTTGGCCGCCGTTAAGGGAAAGCCTCTCACCCCCGTAGAAAAGCTCCACCTACGGGGGTTACTTTGTGGCAATAGTCCCGCTGAAATCGCCGAAAAGCTACAAAAGAATCCCAAAGGTGTGGAAACTGACTTGTGTGCCACTATTTATAGATACGTTAAAGGCTTTGTGGGTAAAGGCATTGAAAAGATCGAAAATTGGAGAAATATTGCTGAATGGCTTGAGGATGCTGGATATAAAACTAAGTCACAGGCTAAATTGCCTATTCAAGACGCTTTACCTAAAAATAGCGCCGTTAATATAAGTAATATAAGTATTGATAACAATCAAATAACAATTGATGTCTTATTACAAATAATTATACCGCTACCTTCAGAAATCTCAATACAAAACTTAGACATCGACGATAACAACGCTAACTAAAATTTTGCTGCAATTCAACTGATTGGTAGGGTGAAACGATTAAAATCACGAAGCGTGATCGCACTTATACCTAATCTCGCGGGGCGATCGCACGCTGCATTTCTCAAATAAGGGCGATCGTACTTCTATTGTGCTACGATTCAATGAGATCGAGTGTTATATAAATATGGGAAAAATATTTTGGCACGGCAAACGCTAGAAACAACAAAAATTTGGTTTTCAAATGACAGCGATCTATGCTATTTGACAATTGACTATCCAGTTTTTACATGACCGACTTTTTCCTTAACTTGCTCCCCTTCTGAATGGCTATCTCGCTGTAAAAACTCATCAAGTAACTCATAAAAACGATAAAATGCTCGTTCTTCATTATTAGTATAAAACTCGATTATTCTTGCCCACGAACCTGATGTTGATACTTCATATCGCTTTTGCAACCAGGGTTGAAAGTCGCCATAAAATTCCATTTCCTTTTCTGTGGGTTCAAATCCCAACTCTTCTCTAGCCGTTCTATAACCGACTATAAACATAAAAAGATCTGTCGCAGAAGCTCGTCCGATATACATACCTGGTTTTTTATGAATTTTATTCAACATCTCAAAAAGTCCGCTCATCTCAATACTCTCCTTTTTTTAACCATAAACACTTTTAGAAACCGTCTAATTCTTCAACTATAAACTCTCCTCTACGACAAGAAAAATCATTCACCCAGTCTTCTCTAGACAGCCCATCAGTTGACAAATTATCAAAAACTAGCCCACGTATTTCAACTCCGTAGTGAATTCCATTCGTTGTAATAGACTCATTTACACCACCCCATCTTTCTAAGCGTGTACTTAAGATGAATTCTTCTCTATACTTAGTTTTGAGCTTGAGTAACTTATCCGCAATTCCATTTTCTGCCAGTCATTTTAACATGGTTTTGGCACACAGGTCACATTTAAGGATATCGTACTGGCTGACGATCGCACCAATCTCTCGATAAATCTTCTCATCTGAAAAATCGCTCACTTTCCCTCACACCCTCTCAAATCTTCCATCAAAATCCATCGCATTCTCAGATTGCAAAGGACGCTCAATTTCATCAGGATCGAGCATCACTTCATCATCCTCATCCAAGTCGAAATTCTCTGGAACTAATCGATCGAAGCTATTGCGGGTAGGAAGTTCAGGCAAATCTCCCAGCATAGCAACTGCTTCAGCAAGTAAATTCAGATTCTCTGGATCGGGGTGTTTTTGTGCCGCACGCACAGCCAAGATGACGATACGCAATCCTCCCCTTAGCCGATCGACATCACGGGCTAGTCCATACATTGCTTGAAAGTCATTTTCCTCAATAATACGGTACTGTCCTGTTTTTGTCTGGAGGGTAGCAATGACACCATTGGCGATCGAACTGAGTGCTTCTGCTCCTTTCAAACGAAACTTCTCAAAGGATGTCCAGTTTGCACCGCTTCGCAACCTAAATTTTTTATTTTTAATCTGCATAGTTTAACCTCTTTACTATATGCTAACGTAAACCCAACGAAAAAACAACGGCTATTGAATCCTAGCTTAAAATCATAGGACAGGACTTACGCACTCCCACCAAAGAAACCGGGTTTTTTGCCATTTTTGCGACTGTCACCGAGTATTCTCGCAAAAACCCGGTTTCTGATTACCCGCGAGTCCAAGACTATAAATAAACTCGCCCGGCCTATACTACTTGAGTTGCGATCGCCTCAACCAACTTATCGATCTCCGCCTCAGTGGTAAAATAGTGAACGCAAGCCCGCACGCAATCAGGATTCAGAATTGTCCGCACCATAATTCCCTGTTTTTCCAACAAATCGACAAGCTTTTTATGCGGCATCCCGTTAGTTACTCGAAACGAAACCAAACCCGCTTCCGGTGCCGAAGTCCGCAAACATTCTACATGACTGATTTCCGACAAACGCTCCCAGAGATACTTGCTCAAACGGCAGATTTCTGCATATCTTTCTTCAATAGTACCCCATTCGTGTTGCAGGTTGATCGCACTTCGCAAACCCGCATACAAAGGATAAGCCGAAGTCGCAATTTCGTAACGTTGAGCTCCCGGTTTTAAGCCAATCGGTTTAGCATTAGCATCCGTCACAATTCCCCGCCAACCGATAAACACCGGATGCAAATCTACCAAAGCATCCGCACTCACATAAAGCCCCCCCAAACCCTCCGGGCCGCACCACCATTTATGACCTGTAAAAGCATAAAAATCAACTCCCGACTCAATCAAATTCAAAGGCAAAACCCCCACAGATTGAGCCGCATCTACTAACACTCTAATTTTGTGATTGTTCACAGGCAAATCCGGGGTTTGGGGGAATTCATGACACACCTTAACAATCTCAGCAAGAGACAAAACTTGCCCAGTATTCCACAAAATATGACTGATTACCAATAGACGAGTATTCGGCTGCAAATAACTAGCAATTACCGCCACCGCATCGCCCTCATTCAAAGTAGCCGCCAACGGACAAACCGAAACCTCTATGTTGAAACGGCGCTGAAGTTCCATTACACTAGCTACAATGCCGGGATGTTCGCAGTCAGAAAGCAATAAATGATCGCCAGGATGCCAATCAATGCCCCACAGAGCAATATTGCAGCCGACGGTGACATCTTCAGTCAGGGCGATCGTTTCAGGAGGGACAGCTAACTCAGATGCGATCGCACGTCGCGTCAGCATCGCCTCCTGAGCCACCCAAGCACCGATTTCCCCCGAAAACGGCCCCCCAAGCTGCACCCGCTTATAGGCCGCATAAATCGCCTCTAAAGCAGGCTCAGGCAACGGCCCTTGTCCGCCGTAGTTAAAATAAGCTTTATTGGCCAAAGCTGGAAATTGTTGCCGATATTTGTCCTTTGTCATTTTTTCTGGGTAATTATTGATAGCGTTAATATTGAATAACTGATGGTGTGAACTTTCTATCTTTTGACTTTTGCCTCAAGCTAAATAATTCATCCGTGTATCCGTGTCAAAATCCGTGTCGTGCTTTCCTTCTAAATTATTCTAAGATTTGCCACTAAATGTTAATAACTGACAAACTGCTACTTTCCTATCAGCGATGTAATCTCCGAGCATTTTTAGACACATGGGGAGATTGGAAACAACAAGACCCACCAAGCGACTTTCTGCTAAAACTGATGCGCGATAGTTCGACATACCAGCAGCAAACTTTAGAGCAGGAAACTTACCAACAACCATATTATCCTAGAGGGGATTGGGCTGCTGGTGCGGCGGCTACCTTAAGTTTAATGCAGCAAGGAGTCGATCGCATTTATCGAGGAGTCCTTGGACAAGGCGAATTAGGCAAAACCAACGGTGAAACAGCTTCTATCTTAGAAATTGACGGTCAATATTTGCCAGACATCGGCGAAATTCCCGAAACTTCAGTGCATTTTTCATCATCAATCCTGCACTCTTCCGAAATCACCCTCGTCAGCCGCCCGCACTTATTAATCAAACAACCGGGAGATTCCAAATTTGGCAATTGGAGTTATGCGACTGCCGATATTTGGCTTAGTAAGCGACCAAAACTAGAGTATCAAATTATCGCAGCTTTTCACGCGCAAGTGTTAGCTTCCATGCAGGGAACAATGCCCGAAACTGCGTGGCTGATGCTGCGGACAAAAGGACTTTGGGCGGTGAATCTTCACCAGCGAATGCCTCAGATGTTCGAGATTTTGGATGAGTGCATTGAGATGTTAGAAAATCGAGCTAAACCAGAGGTTTTCATTTCTCGGCAAAAGTGTACTCTTTGCGGTTGGTATACGGCTTGTCACGCAGAAGCTGAATCTATTAAACATCTTTCGCTATTGCCGGGAGTTACGGCGAAGCGATATGCTATCCTCAAAATATTAGGATTGACTGATTTAGAATCTTTGGCTAATGCTAATTCTGATTTATTAGCGAGTTATCCTGAGTTTGTGGCGGGAGTAGCCGTCGATGTGGTGCAGCAAGCGCGATCGACTTTTTTGAATCAGCCGTTTGTGCGGGAAGAAGGAAGAAGGAAGAAGGAAGAAGGAAGAAGGGAAGAAGGAAATGAGAATTATGCCGAAGATAGCCAATCTAAAATAGTACCAGATATTGCAGACAATATTTTGGATAACATGGCGGTTAAGGAAGTAGAAAATATGGTCGGACTTAATGGGGATTCAGAAACCGGGCTTTTTCACCAAAATACTTCGTCGCCGCGCGCAGAGTCGGTAAAAAGCCCGGTTTCTTCAGTCGAACTTGATAAATCATCTACGGAAAATAAACCAGCCAAATATTCTATACCTGCGCCGATTCTCCGCCCGAAACCAATTCCTTATTCTCAATCGGTGTTTTTGCCGATCGCACCCATCGAACTCTACTTTGACATTGAAGCGGAACCAGAATTAAATCTAGATTACCTCCACGGAGTCTTAGTCATTGACAGATACAATAACACAGAAAAATACTATGAATTTTTAGCTGAAAGTGCAGCAGAAGAAGGAGCGGCTTGGGAACAATTTTTAGAATTAATGTGGACTTATCCCATTGCTCCCATTTTCCACTTTTGCGACTACGAAGTCAAGACTTTCAAGCGACTGGCAAAACTTTACAACACGCCAGCATATCTGTGGAAACCCGTGCTCAAACGCTTTGTAGACATCCATAAATATGTTACTCAAAAAGCGATAATGCCAGTGGAAAGTTATGCACTCAAACCCATAGCCCGCTGGCTGGGTTTTGAGTGGCGAGATGCTAAGGCTAATGGTGCTCAGTGCGTCTGTTGGTACGATGATTGGCTCAAAACTGGCGATCGATCGATCTTGGAGGCGATCGTCCGTTACAATGAAGACGACTGTCGTGCTACTTATGTAGTTAAAGATTGGTTGACTAATTTTTTGCTAAATCATCAACCGTGAATTTGTGGTTTAATGAACCTAAAAAAAGGTTTAATTAACCTAAAACAAAACTCGGCGGTTGAAACCGCGTCTATACAAACGAAGTCCGCCTGCGCGGACTGAAGAGAGTTTTAGTATAACAATTTAGTTATTAGTAAAATGCGAAAACTAGCAAAATTAATTCTATTTGTTGTCTGCATTCTGATGTCAGCAACTGTTGCTATTTTTGTCGGTATGTCGGCTCAATCTTTTGCTGTTACTCAAATAGATTTTATCGGTAGAGCGATATTTCCGACTGGTTCTCCGTTTCAGGGGACGGAAATTGGCGGACTTTCTGGAATTACCTATGATGCTGATAAACAAGTTTATTATACTATATCAGATGACCGCAGCAGCAAGGCTTCGGCGCGTTTCTACTCTCTCAAAATAGACTTGCAATCTGGCAAACTGGAAAAAGACCAGATTGAGTTTACTAAGGTAACAACTTTATTAAATGAAAATGGCAAAAATTTTCCAGAATGGAGTTTAGATCCAGAAGGGATCGCTTTTACTGGTAACAGCGTGTTTGTGTCTTCGGAGGGAGATGTCGATCGCAAAATCAGTCCTTTCATCAAAGAATTCTCCCTAGATGGTAAACTCCTCAAAACGTTGCCAATTCCTGACCTATTTTTGCCCGATGACAAAGGCACTAAAGGCATCCGTAACAATCTAGCGTTTGAAAGTTTGACTTTAACGCCCGATCGCAAATATCTATTTACAGCCACAGAAAATGCTTTAGTTCAAGATGGCGCAGTACCTTCCCTGCAAAGTGGTAGCCCGTGCCGGATTTTGCGATACGATGCGCTCAATGGCAATCCAGAGCGATCTTTTGTCTACATCACCGAACCGCTACCACCGGGCGCTAATCCTGTGGGACAATTAACCACGAATGGTTTAGTGGATCTATTGGCGATCGACGAAAATCGCTTGATCAGTTTAGAGCGTGGTTTCTCCTTGGAAACTGGAACTGTGATTAAGTTATTTGAGATTTCTCTGGAAAAGGGCGATCGTATTGAAGGACTCGAAAGCCTCAAAACCCGTCTGGGCGAGATTTCTTCCGCTCAAAAACGGCTGCTGCTGGATTTAGAAACCCTGAAAGTTCCTCTAGATAACATTGAGGGCTTGACATTTGGTCCCGTTTTAGAAGATGGTAACAGAGGTCTGATTTTGGTGAGTGACAACAACTTCAGCCCGTTGCAGGAGACTCAAATTTTGGGCTTCAAAATAAAAGTTCAAAAAACCTCTTGACAAAAGGTAAGGTCATAGGCATAATAGAGATTGTGCTTGAAAAACAAGCAAAAACGAGGGACAGTAGTTCAATTGGTTAGAGCACCGCCCTGTCACGGCGGAAGTTGCGGGTTCGAGCCCCGTCTGTCCCGTTCTCTCGAAAGTTTAAGGTTTTAATCAACTGTTTTCTGGATTAATCAGGAGGCAAACATGACCATTACGATCGTTCATCCTTCCCCAGAAAAAATTACACAACGAGTGGTATTATCTCATATTAGTTGGGAGACTTACCAAAGCTTATTAGCAGAAGCTGGAGACAATAGATCCTCGCGGTTTTCGTATTCTCAAGGAGTCTTAGAAATTATCATGCCATCAGACTTGCATGAAACTATTAACTGTTTGCTGAAACGGATTGTTACAGCTTTGACTGAGGAGTTGGACTTGAAGATTAAGGGATTTGGTTCGACGACTCTCAACCGTGAAGATTTAGCACAAGGTGCAGAACCAGATTCATGTTTTTATATCCAAAATGTCGATCGCATTTTAGGAAGAAGGCTTGACATCTCAACGAGTCCTCCCCCAGACTTGGTAATTGAAGTTGATATTACCAGTCCCTCTTCTAATCGATTTGTAGTTTACACGCAGCTAGAAATTCCTGAAGTTTGGCGGTATCGAGCACAAACTGTCCAAATTTATCAACTGCAAAATCGGGAATATATTACGTGCGATCGCAGTCCGACATTTCCGATTCTTTCTGTAGCAATGCTAAATCAATTTTTGCAAATGGCAGAAACTCAAGATGATAATGCCATAATTCGCTCTTTGCGTCAATGGGTGAGCGAGCAGTTGCGATCGCCCGAAAATGAATAATACTTAACTTAATTTAACTAATTCCTTTATCCCACGGACGATCGACTCAATGGTGTCGGATAATTAACGGTCGGAATATCTGATATGTTAACACTAGGACGATCGGCAAAATTATCGGAATACCAACTAGCAGTCCCCATTTCCCAAACTGAATCTTTTGGCCATCGGATTTGAGAAGGGTAATCACAGCCACAATTCCCATCAGTATCCAGAGAAATCCGAAACCAATAAAGACTGTATAGCCTGCATCTTGCATATTTTGTGCTCTGCGAAAGTTGATTTTTTATTTTGATGTTTTTTAGGTTGACTAGAAACCATCGCCCAAGTCCGATTCACCTTCTTCTAAACCTCGTCATTTACTCTACAGCGACTCGGATTTTCGCACTCAAGGCGTTTAGTTCGATCGCCCATCACAGTATCTAAATTCGGTCTTCCCGTCAAAGGTAGCCGCCAATTAGCCCAAATTCCGTACAGCCAATTGGCGATCGCCCCAACAATCGGCAACTTAGTCACAGCATAAACCCAACCCATTCCCAAAATCTCGTAAATCCGGCGAAATACTTCGACATTTTTAATGGTTGTACCGTCTGGTAATACCGCGTGAATCCGTCCCATCGCCGTTTCGTAGTCGATTCCGCCGTGGGCTTCCGGGTTGTAGCGATCGTCCGCAATATCCACAAACGACACCAAACCTCGACCCGCATCCCGTTTCTGCAAAAAATTGACTTCTCGCACGCACAGGGGACATTGACCATCGTACAGCAGCTCAATCTGCCAAGACGGTGAAGGATTAATCTCGACAGATTCAGAAAATTCAGTGTTAGCAGCAGACATAGGTAATTCTCGATTGAGTTGCGGGAGCAGAAACAGAGGCGCACCAATATTTTACAAGAATTAACAAAATCCAGCAGGCGATCGACCCGGAGTTACTCCTGCTTTCAAAAATAGTCCCAAAGGTGAATTAAGGATCGATCGCCCCAATGCTAGTATCATCAGAATGTCGCCTATTGCTAGAAAATGTAGCTCGATCGCTCAACGCCCGATTATCGAACAATTCGAGGCAAAGCAACCGTGAAGCACAATTTTAAAATCCGTGACAAAATATACTAAAATTTTGTAGTCTGAGCAACAGCGAAGTCAAGCGCCAGCAAATCCCCCCCAATCTAAAAGCAAAAATATACATGAACGTCAGAGTCCGTCTAGCCCCCAGCCCCACTGGAAACCTCCACATCGGTACCGCCAGAACCGCCGTATTCAACTGGTTATTTGCCCGCAATCAAGGCGGCAAATTCATCCTGCGGGTAGAAGACACAGACTTAGAACGTTCCAAGAGCGAATACACCGACAATATCGTTGAATCATTGACTTGGCTGGGGATGAACTGGGACGAGGGCCCTTTTTTCCAGTCGCAGCGTTTGGATATCTACCGACAAATCGTCCAAACTCTTCTAGACAAAGGACTCGCCTACCGCTGTTACACCACGTCGGAAGAACTCGACAAGATGCGGGAAGAGCAAAAAGCCAACAAACAAGCTCCCCGCTACGACAACCGCCACCGTAACCTTACCCTCGATGAGCAAGCAGCTTTTGAAGCCGAAGGGCGGGAAGCTGTGATTCGTTTCATCATTGAGGACGATCGTACTATCTCTTGGAACGACACAGTACGCGACACAATTACCTGGAAAAGTAGCGACCTCGGCGGCGATATGGTAATCGCCCGAGCCTCCACCAGCGGTAATATCGGTCAGCCTCTCTACAACCTCGTCGTAGTCGTCGATGACATCGACATGGGCATCACCCACGTCATCCGTGGTGAGGATCATATTGGTAATACTCCCAAACAAATCTTGCTTTACGAAGCTTTGGGCGCGACAATCCCAGAATTTGCTCACACGCCACTGATTTTGAACACCCAAGGGCAAAAACTTTCTAAACGGGACGGCGTAACCTCGATTTCTGATTTCAAAGACATGGGCTATCTCCCCGAAGCTTTGGTTAATTACATGACTTTGCTGGGATGGACTGCGCCGGATTCTACGCAAGAAATATTTACATTGTCGGAAGCTGCGGCTGTATTTAGCTTGGATCGAGTGAATAAAGCTGGTGCAAAATTTGATTGGGATAAACTCAACTGGCTGAATAGTCAATACCTGCACAAAATGCCGGTGCCACAATTGACTGATTTACTGATACCTTATTTGCAGAAAGCCGGTTATGAGTTTGATGCGGAGGGCGATCGCTCTTGGCTCGAACAAATAGCTGCTTTAATCGGCCCGAGTCTCGTTCGCTTAACCGATGCTGTTGATATGTGTAAGTTGTTCTTCTCGACCACAGTGGAATACGAAGAAGAGGCGATCGCACAATTGCAGCAACTAAGGGTAGCAGAGGCTTTGCTTGCTGTTCTAGAAGCTCTGGAAAGTCATTCAACACTGGTGTCAGTCGAAGCTCAGAAAATCATTAAAAAGCTCAGTAAAGAGAAAAATCTTAACAAAGGGCTAATTATGCGATCGCTCCGAGCGGCTCTGACGGGTGCAATGCACGGCCCCGACTTGATAGAATCTTGGGTAATTCTTAACCAGCGGGGAACGGATCGAGACCGATTGCAAACGGCTATTAATAACTTGGATTTACCACCAGTTGTTGATGCTGCGGGTGACACTCCTTCCTCAGAACAACCAAAAGCAGAAGTAGTTGCCGAAACTGCGGCTAAAGAACAGCCAGCAGTCGAAACACCGACTGTTGAAACAGCAGTGACCGAGGTGACAGCAGTCGAAATACCGACGGCCGTCACAATCCCAACGGAAGTTGCAGCAGTCGAAAAACCGACGGTAAAAATAGTCGGCACCGAGGTTTCAGCAGTCGATATTTCGGCAGTTGAAACAACCGCAGCAGTTGAAATACCTGCCGCCAACCAGCAAAAAACTATTGCGAGTGGAGAAATGACTTCATCAAACGAACCAGAAACAACCGTTATCATCACTGAAATTCCTGCCGGAAATGAAGCAGGAAGTTCGATAGGTACAACAAAAGTCGTAATTACCGAAGAACCGCCAAGTCAAGCCGAGCAAATCAAAGAACAAATTATCTCAATTTTGTCTGAGCTTCCGGCTTACATCGGCGCCTTTTACCAGCAGTACAAAAGTCCACTGACAGTCGTTGGTTTAATTTTAGCCTCGATTATCTCTTTGAAAGTGCTTTTGGGCATAGTAGACGAACTCAACGACATCCCCCTGCTGGCACCGACATTCGAGCTAATCGGTATTGGATATACTGTGTGGTTTGTCTATCGGTATTTGTTGCGCTCTTCCAACCGCCAACAATTAGGTCAAGAAATTGAAGCCTTGAAAGAACAAGTTTTTGGCAAAAAGTCCTAAATTTTTGCTGGTAAATTGTTGAATTTACGCCCGACATTGACAAGCTTAAATTTGTTGTCAGTGTCGGTTTTTTAATGAAGGAAGAAGGAAGTTCGGCAACGAGCAATGTGCGGGATGTAGCGGATATAACGAATAGTCGTAGGGTGCGTCGCCATCAAATTTTCGATGGGATGTGAGGTATTTTCAATGGCGACGCACCCTACAATTAATGAAAACTGTCAACTGACTAAGGAATGAGAATTAAATAACTTACAATTTTTATTGTTTTTGTGGGATGGGCGTCCCGCCCGTCCAAAAAGAACGGGCGGGACGCCCATCCCACAAATATGTGTAAATTATTTAATTCGCGATCCTAAACCCCAGTAGCCGTAAAAGCTGCCCAGTGATACGGATTGGCAAAAGGACAGGGTTTGCGGTTGCGAATTTGCTGCAAAGAAGCTTCCGCAATCAGGCGAGAACTTGGAGAAAGCCGATCGAACATTTGCGAAATTTGAGGTTGCAAATCCGCCAGCAACACCTCCAATTCCTCGCCAGTCAAATCCCGCAACCACCTTTGAGCATCCGTCAGCGCTAGCGCCACATCTCCCACCTCCAAGCGAGGAAACCGCCCGAGATTTTCATAAAACTTGCTAGTGAGCAGCAGTGTCGAAACATCGTTCACCTTCCAAAGACTGCTGACAACACTAGACGTACCAGCATACAACAAACCCGCCGACAAACCGACAAAATCGACCGCACCGCTGACAGAGCCTGCGGCAATTTCGCAAGCTGATAAAGTAACTAAAAAGTATTGCCGAAAATCCAGATAGAAAATTTCCTCCAAACTCAGAGAATCATTCCTTAAAAACACTGCGGATTTCAGTGGTGAAGCCAAATCAAGCAAACTCAAACAAGCAAGGTGAGCACATTTTTTCTGCTGCAACTGTCCTGTTTGCCTGGGTAAATCCCCATCCTTAGCATACATCGATCGGGAAAAAGCCTCTTTAATTGCCGGCTTCTGGCGCAAAACTTCTGCACTGGCAAAATACTGGGAAATATTGCCGATTTCAATGTTGCTGTAGAGCGAATTTTTGTTGAAAGTGGGAACTGCCAAAACGTGCTGCAAACGCGGTCTGTAACGCCCAATAGCTGCGCTGCGCGCCATCTGTTTCAACCGCAATAACTGACAGCTAGGAGCATAGCGAATTCCTCCAGCAAATCGATCGATCAAATAAGCAGCAGGCACCGGAACGTCGCCGAAAGCAGAACCTTGAGAAAAATCCGAACCGGTATTTGCCTCCACATTAAAACCGCTACGATCGCCCCAACCAGACCTAAAACTGCCTCCGCCCTCGCCAAACCCCTCTGTCACCCCTAGAGGCAAAGCATGGAGCGGCAAAGCGTGCAAAAATCGGTGTGGCACAAAAATCAGCCGATCGCAATTCTCAGGAATCAGCGCCACCACTCGATCGATTTCCAGCAGCGTCGCCAAGCGTTTGAGCCGAGCCGGGAGATGATTTATCCAGCGACCTTTTTGCTCAGAATAAGCGCTGAGGTACTCCCCGGCCCAAGTTTCGGCAGCCAGAGCATTTTTTGGGGAATATAGGTGAATGGCGGGATATTCTGCACTCTTGACGACCACAAAAGCCACCAGCAACTCCTCCAAACTCGCCCAAACCACAGCAGCACAATTGGTATCAGGCAACAATTCGCGAATTTGCTCGAAGGCGATCGGTTCAACTTTGCGGGCTAGGCTGAAGAAAGGGTCTTTTTCCTGCACCGATCGAGCAATCAACTCATCAAACTGCCGCCACAATTGATTTAAGTGCATGAAATCCGAGTTCGGCACCAGAGAACCGCTGTTCAAACCTTGGCTGTCGCCCTCAGAAATCAAGATAGCGATCGACTCAGGCGATCGCTGTTGTCGGTTCCGCTGTTCCCCCGCTATTTCCAGTTGTAGCGACTCCAACTCACTTCGCACTGCTGCGGGAATGTCGCCTTTGGGGGTCAGGTGGCATTTGACGAGCAGTTCTACCAAATTCCGATTTTTGTGACGTTCGGCGTATTCCAGAGCTTTAGCGCAATATTCGGGCCCAGTTCTGCCGAGTTCTAGGCAAACTTGCACCAGGCATTTGTAGAGTCCAGTCCAGGTGCTGGCTAGTTTGAGTTTGGGCGAAAGAGCCCGATCGCCCAAATCGGTCACATCAACTGGCGCTTCGCTGCGTAAGAATTCAACAGTATCGACAGCAGTAGTAAAAACGGCGTAGGCGCGAAGCAACTCGCCTCGATCTCGGTAAGCTTGACCCAAATAAAATAAACTTTGGGCCCAGCGGTGGGGATAGGTTTCGCGGGTGTAGACTTGGGCAGCACTTTGATAGCAGCCGATCGCATTTTCGAGATGGGACGAGTTTTCCGCCTCCGTCAGTTCGCTAAAAGCGCGGCCGAGATAAACTTGCAGCATTGCCCAGCGGTTGGGAGTTCTGGGCATGGTGTAGACTTGTAAAGCATTTTGATAGCAGGCGATCGCACTTTTGAGGTTGCGGTTTTTTTCCCCTTTCACGTGTTCGCTAAAAGCGCGACCGAGGTAGGCGTGCAGCATAGCCCAGCGTTCGGGAGTTTTTTGGCGGTTGCAAAAGAGTAAAGAATTTTGATAGCAGGTGATCGCCATTTCGATATTTTCAGCTTTTTCCCCTTTCACCCGCAGGCTGTAGATCCTGCCGAGGTAAGTTTGGATCGAAGCCCAAGCTTCGGGAAATTTGATGCGAGTGTAGACTTGTAAAGCATCTTGAAAGCAGGCGATCGCCATTTCCACATTTTCCACTCCTTCGCCTTTAACCCGATCGATAAACACCCGGCCCAAATTCCTTTGAGTCGTCGCCCACTGGAGTGGCAAAGCTTCCCGAGTCCGTACTTGCAAAGCTCTCTGATAGCAAGTTACCGCGTATTCCAGATTTTCGGCTCGATTTCCCCGCAGCAACTCACAGTAAGTATTTGCCAAATTATTTTGAGTCGTCGCCCAATCTTGGGGAAAAGCGGCGCGGGTGTAAACTTCTAAAGCCAAATCATAACAGGCGATCGCCCTTTCGATATTCTCGGCTTTGTCTTCCCTGATTCTGTTTCTGTAAGCTTCTCCTAAATTATTTTGAATAAGTGCCCAATTTTCGGCATAAGTATCTCGCCTAAAAATTTGCAGTCCTACCTCGTAGCCTGCAATGGCAATTTCCATATTGCTGCTTTTGCTACCCAGTGGAAACTGTTGAATCAAGTTACTAAACTTGAAAATATTAATAATAATGTTTGTAGCTTCCTCTGACTCCATTTCTGCGAGAGTTTGAGTTGCCCACTCGCGCAAATATCGGGCAAAGTTATCATCGATTAGTTCGAGATTGTTTTGCAGGATGGCGATTTGTTCGTCTTCCTGGGAGTTGAGGAGGGATTGGATTAGGGGGAGATAGGTTGGTTGTTGGTTCATTGGAATACCCATGTTTGGGATATTTTACATTGTTTGTGGGGGGAATGCAAGATTGGCAGCGGATTTTGTAGCGGATTTAGCGGATGGATTTGGGGGTGGTTGCGGAGGTCATTAGGAGGTCCCGCCGGTTGGAAACCGCCGGGTAGAGGATGGAAAATCACCGCTTCAAATCTTCAACCCACGGAGGTGGGTTTTGTCTGTGTAGACGCGGTTTCAACGGCCGGGTTTTATGAATAAAACTACTCGCCATTAAGGCGGATTAATAATCGGCGGACGATCGCCTTTTTGTGCTTCTATTTTCATTGTCGCCCGTTTTTTTCTGCCTACCTTTTTTAATCTGCTGACTCATCTCCACAAACACATCTTTACGCAAATAAGGATAGTCACTCACCCATACTTCGCGGCTGGGAATGTAAATATCAGAAACTTTAGCAATCCGTCCCAAATCTTCTTGATTGGACATGATTAACATCAAAGCAGCTTGGCCTCTGACAATTCCTTGGTGATTTTTTTGCAGTGGGGCTGTGAGTGTAGTCGTAAATCCGGTTTTGTCGCCAACTTCTAAATTAATTCGCGGTTCTAAGTTGTCTACAATTACGAGTTGTCCTTTTTGGTTGACAGTTTCCTCTTGACTTGTGACTTCATCTGTGATGTAAATATCCAAAACTCGTCCTTGCCAAAAACCGCAATATTTATATTTACGGCATTCTACATTTTTTAAACTTCCCCATAAAATCGGGGCCCATAGCCAGTATAAACCTGCGATTAATCCGGTGATTAATACTAGAGGGCCGACATCGGAACCGGCAAAGTTGTAGAGGACAAGTAGGAGGACTACAGTTACGGCGGATATGAGCATTCTCCTCAAGAAATCGGGTGGTTTTCCCCAGATATGTTTGTATTGGGCTCCGGTGGCGACGGCGGGAATCAGTTCTTGAAAGGTTTCGCGGGTTAGGGGAATTAGCATAATTGGGAAGAAGGAAGAAGGAAGAAATAAGAAGTAAGAAGGAAGAAGTAAGAAGTAAGAAGGAAGAAGGAAAAAGTAAGAAGGAAAAAGTAAGAAGGAAGAAGGAAGAAGCTAATTAACATTAGGTGCGTCAGGGAAAGTTATTAGTCTGTTGTTAAAACATTCAGCCCTGACGCACCCTACAATAACTGTCAACTGGCTACAAGATTTTTTCCAGACCATAAACGAGCGATCGCAATTCGAGCACTTTACGTATAGACAATAATACTCCGGGCATATAACAAGCTCGATCGCTCGTATCGTGCCGCAAAGTATAAACTTGACCTTCGCCGCCAAAAATTACCTCTTGATGGGCAATTAAACCGGGCAAACGGATGCTGTGAATCCGAATTCCTTCATCTGCCAAAGAGCCCCGAGCTCCGGGCAGTTTTTCGGTTTCCTCAACTTCTGGTACATTGAAAGTTTTTCCCATTTCTGCTAACATTTGGGCAGTTTGAATCGCCGTGCCGCTGGGAGCGTCGGCTTTTTGATTGTGGTGCAGCTCAATAATTTCTACGTGTTCAAAATACTGAGATGCCGTGACCGCAGCTTGTTGGAGCAAAACCATGCCGATCGAGAAATTGGGTATAATCAAACAGCCGATGCTGGCTTTGTCAGCGAATTGGGCCAAGTTTTCAATTTGCTTGCTGCTCAAGCCAGTAGTGCCGACTACCGGGCGAATACCGTAAGCTATAGCCGATCGCACATTTTCATAAACTGACTTCGGGTGCGTAAAATCTACCATCACGCCTAACTGCTTTTCTTGAGCTGCTAATGCCAGCATTCCTTGCAAGTCGTCAGTCACTGGAACTTCTAACGGGCCGCATCCGGCTAATTCCCCTGCATCGAGGTTGAGGCATTCAGGAGAGCGGTCTACAGCCCCAAATAAGGTCATGTCACTAGCATTGGCGATCGTCTTAATTACTTCGCGGCCCATCTTGCCGCCAGCACCATTAACAATCACCGGAATCGGAAGTTGATTCGCCATAATCTCAAAAATATCCTGAAACTTCGATCGACTAAATTTTAACGCTTATGGGAATTTGGGGAAACAAGAAATGAAAGACAGGATTTGTCGGCAAATCTTGAGAAACCCGGTTTTCCATCCCCGAAATACTTTGCCTGCATTGAGTAATTAGCTTAAATCAACTCGGTTTCGGCACAGTTTCTGAAAAAATTACACTCAATCTCATAATAAGCTCAATTCTGTGGGAACAGACTTGTGCTCCGTGAATTTGCACCCATATATTTTTTCCGTGACTGCCAAATTCTCTCAAAATCTTCGTTCTGTACTGTCCGCGGTCACTCGCCTCGATTTCAGTAAGTCCTCATCTCGGCGGGTCAGGATTTTGCCTGCAATACTGGCGGGTGTGACTGTGACGATGCTGCTGATGGGAGTCCGCAGGTTGGGAGGACTCCAAAGCTGGGAATTGGGGAGTTTTGACTCGTTAGTGCGCTTGCAGCCGGATGCAGACCCAGATCCGCGCCTGCTGATAGTAGGCATTTCTGAGGCTGATATTCAAGCTTTGGGGCGATTTCCGATTTCCGACGGTGCGATCGCTCAAACCTTGGCAAAACTGCAAAAATATCGACCAAAAGTCATCGGCTTGGACTTGTACCGGGATTTGCCACAACAACCGGGACACCAGGAATTGCTGGGTCAATTGAAAGCACCGAATGTGGTGGCGATCGCCAAATTGAGCGATTCTGAAAGTCCGGGAGTGCCTGCGCCTCCAGGAGTGCCGCCCGATCGAGTCGGTTTTAACGATTTTGTCCTCGACGCTGACGGTGTTGTGCGTCGCAATCTCCTCTCAGTCTCGCAATCAGACAAGAAAACTGCTTTCTCATTTTCTGTGCAAGTGGCTTTGCTGTATCTCAAAGACAGGGTGCAGCCGGAAAATAGCTCGATTAATCCCAACCAAATCGACTGGGGCCAAGCAAAATTCTTGCCTTTACAGTCTGACAGCGGGGGTTATGCAAATCTCGACGCCAGAGGCTACCAAATTCTGCTCAAATATCGTTCTGGCAAGCAGGTGGCGCGACAAGTCTGTATCAGACAGGTATTGAATGGAGAAATTGACCCAAGTTGGGTGAAGGACAAGATTGTATTGATCGGGACGACTGCACCGAGTACCAGAGATTTGTTTCTGACACCCTATAGCCCGGTTCAGAAGCAAAGCCCGAAAATGCCGGGGGTACTGCTGCACGCGCAAATGCTCAGCCAAATATTGAGTGCGGTTTTGGATGGGCGATCGCTTTTTTGGGTGTGGCCAGGATGGGCAGAAATTTTGTGGAACGGTTCTTGGGCGGTAGTTGGCGGGGCGGTAGCTTGGCGGATTCAGCACCCGGCGAGGGCGGGATTGGTTGGGGCTGTGGCGTCGATCGGGCTGTTCGGAATTAGTTTTGCGATTTTTATTGGAGGTGGGTGGGTATCGCTGGTGTCGCCAGCTTTGGGTTTGGTGGTGACTGGTGTCGGTGTAGGCGCTTACAGGAGAATTTATGATGCTTTTCACGACTCTCTGACAGGTTTGCCGAACCGGGATTTGTTTGTAGAGTGCTTGGAACGGGCGATCGTCAATACTAAGGGCCACCACAGCTATCTGTTTGCGGTGCTGTTTTTGGATTTAGACAGGTTCAAGGTAATTAATGATTCTTTGGGTCATTTGGTCGGGGATGAACTGCTGATGTCCGTTGTGCTGCGGCTGAGGGCGATTGTTGGCTCCCGGGATACTGTGGCGCGAGTGGGCGGCGACGATTTTGCGATTTTGGTGAGGAATGTTGATGTTGGCTGTGCGGTGGATTTGGCCGATCGCATTCACCAAGCTTTAATTGTGCCTTTTGATTTGAAGGGGCAGGAGGTATTTGTTACCGCTAGTATCGGGATTGCGGTGGGGGGCGAACCTGCGGCGAGTGTAAGGGAACAGCCGGAACACTTGCTGCGAGACGCGCACACGGCGATGTACCGAGCGAAGGCTTTGGGCACGGGACGCTATCAAGTGTTTAATGCTTCGATGCACGATTTGGCGGTGGAGAGGTTGCAGTTGGAGACGGATTTGCGGATGGCGCTGAAGCGTCGGGAGTTTTTACTGCACTACCAGCCATTTGTGTGTTTGGCAAGCGGGAGGATTATTGGGTTTGAGGCTTTGGTGCGGTGGCAGCACCCGCTGCGGGGTTTGATTTCGCCGATCAAGTTTATTCCGGTGGCTGAGGAAACGGGGGCGATCGTGCCGCTTGGTGAGTGGGTGTTGGAGGAGGCTTGTCGGCAGTTGCGACTGTGGGAGGGAATGTTTGATTTCGATCGACCTTTGATCATGAGTGTAAATTTATCTGGGAAGCAGTTTGCTCAGCCGGATTTGGTGGAGCGGATTCAGGCGATTTTGGGAGCAACGGGTTTGAATGCCGAGAGTTTGAAGTTGGAGATTACTGAGAGTGTGGTGATGGATGATGTGGAGTCGGCGATCGCGGTTTTGAAGCAGATGAAAGCATTAAATGTCAAGTTAGGAATTGATGATTTTGGGACTGGCTATTCGTCGTTGAGTTATTTAAGTCGGTTTCCTACGGATACTTTGAAGGTTGATAAGTCGTTTGTGGGGCTAATGGAAGTGGGGAGTGAGGGGGAGAATGTGGCGATCGTGCGGACGATCGTGACGCTGGCTCACGCTTTGGGTATGGATGTGATTGCGGAGGGTGTCGAGACGGCGGCACAGTTAGCTAAGCTAAGGGCGATCGGCTGTGAATACGGCCAAGGTTACTTTTTTGCTAAGCCGTTACCCAGCGATGAAGCTACTGCTTTGATGGCTTCTGGGCCGCAGTGGTAGTTATTAGTTATTCTTGTTCCTGGTTCATATACAATAATCCTCATATCGTCGTTTAGAAAAGCTTTATGCCAGAAGTTGCACGATTTTACGGAATAATTATCAAAATCTTCTTTGGAGATCATCCACCTCCTCATTTTCACGCAGTTTACGGTGAGTATAATGCTTTGATCGGCATTGAATCTTTAGAAATCATTGAAGGAGATTTACCGAATCGGGCTGAAAAAATGGTATTAGAATGGGCTACGTTGTACCAGAAAGAACTGCTGGATATGTGGAATAGTCAAGAATTTAGTAAACTTCCACCATTAAAATAACTGTGATTATTTTATGAAAGCTGAGCGCATTGTTTCTGCTAAAGCTATTGACGATAACACCTTGATGGTCAAGTTTGCCAATCTTGAAATCAAGAAATACAACATTTCTAATTTATTAGACAATCCGATGTTTGCGATGTTAAGCAATCCTGGCTTTTTCAGAAATTTTAAAATTGAACCTGGTGGTTATGCACTGGTTTGGAATGAAGATATCGATATCAGTGAATATGAACTTTGGCAGAATGGAATTAGTTGCACGGATGAGGAAATTGAGCAATACATTGAATCAATCGATCATTCGTTCGGAGGTAAGCGCGATCGTGCCAGAATTATTTGATGTAGTCGAATTGTTAGTAACATTGCCTGGATCTAATTTGCACCCGGGTGTTAGAGCTATGCTTTATAAACATCTTTCTTAACAATC
>ENA-OFCX01000491-OFCX01000491.1-metagenomes-genome-assembly--contig:-NODE-491-length-20321-cov-4.884930_pt1 | contig 20321 bp, 19 predicted proteins | sample MGYA00153384_OFCX01 | MGnify analysis MGYA00153384
TTTCAAAAAATGTGTGGTGGCGCGCGGTGTAGCCCACGTTTTCCAGGTCGTTGTGCTTGCCGCCTGCACGCAGGCAGGCCTGTACGCTGGCAGCGCGCACATAACTGCGCTTGTCCGTGCCCAAAAATACGTCCTTGAACTGCACCATGCCCGAATTGGTGAACATCAGCGTCGGATCCTTGCCCGGAACCAGCCCGCTTGACGCCACCACGGTATGTCCTTTTTCGGCATAAAAGTCGAGGAAGGATTTACGGATGTCGGCAACGGAGATGTTTGGCATCACGCGTGAAGTGTTCAGTGAAGTCATTTTTATGAAACTTGGGATGCAAGAAGTTGAAGTTGAAGACCAGGAAAGCGTTTGAAGTCGCGGTCAAAGGTGCCTATTTCCGCATTGTGTTCAATAGCCAAAGCAGCAAGGTGAGCGTCATTGGTCAAATTGCCAGCAGAGCCAGCGCCCAAAAGCAATCTCGCAAAAATGTCGCCATGACGCTCGGTTGGGTGCAATACGCAAGCATTCGGATGGCGTAGCCAGTCGTCCACAGCGGCCAACGCCGTGTCGACAGACAAAGGCGGATTGATGATGCGCGCTTGCGTCGAAGTTCTGACGAAACCCGCCAAGGCCAGCCATGCGAACCCGACGCCAGATTCTGCATTGAGCGCTTGCTCCAGCCACGTGCGTGCCTGTAAATGCTGGGCGCAGGCTGGGTTGATTGCGTAAAGCAGTAAATTGGTATCGGGTAATTTCATCAGCTGACTTACCCACCACGCCGCATTTTGGCCATGATCTCTTCGTCTTCCAGCTGCCCGGCAAGCTGACTGGCTTGACTCACATCAACCAAAAACTCGCCCGTGTGGAACACCCGCTGCACGTACTTAGGAATCTCTCTAACGGGCAGTGTCGCAGCGGCCGTCAAAGAAACAATCTTCGCCACCGGCTTGTTGTGCCGCATGATGATGACTTCTTCGCCCGCCTCGGCGCGTGCAACGTATTCGCTTAAATGCGTTTTTGCTTCAAACAGTCCGACGGCCTGCATGGCAACTCCTTCAGGTTGATTGGAGAAATTGGTTTAATCAACCAGATTTTACAGCAGCTGCCAAAATGAAATCGACTTCAAACCGGCTTTTTTGTGCGCCCAACCCGTGATTGCTCCCTAGCCAACTCCAGAAACTCCACCACCACCGGCCTGCTGGAAGAGCCACGCCGCCACACCACTCCGACATCGATATTGGGCACCGCATCGCGCAGGCTGCGCGCCTCAATATGGTCAGAATCCAGCGTCCACGGGCGGTACAAAAAATCGGGCAGCATCGTAATACCTGCACCTATTCCCACCAGCGAGCGAACCGCCTCCAGCGACGACGTACGCATCAATACGGGCGGCCGCAGGCCCCGACGCGACCACACTGCACTCAGCACGCTTTCAAACCGGTCCGCCTCCAGCACCACCTGCGGGAAAGCGGCGCATTCAGCCAGGCTCAGCTCTGGCCGTTCCGCCAGTTCGTGGCCAGCAGCCATCCAGACACGGTTTGGGGAACTGGTCAGAACCTCGACCACCAGCGCCTGCGGATCACCCAGCGCGTTTGACACCATGATGGCCAAATCGACTTCGCCGTTGATCAGCAAATGCTCCAGAAACTGAGGTGAGTCCTCAACCACTGAAATATTTACCGACGGATGCGAACGCTGAAACCGTGCAAATAAATCGGCCAGGTAGTAGCCCGCCACCAGACTGGTCACGCCAACAGTGATGCTGCCCGTTAGCGCCACTGCCTGCCCGCGTTCCAGCTGGCCGGCCTCTGCCACCACCGCAATCACTTTGCGCGCGTTGGCCTGAAACCGGTAGCCGTCACGCGTTAGCGTCATGCCTTTGGATGTACGTTCAAACAAGCGCACGCCCAGCGATTCTTCAAGCTCTTGAACGCTCTTGGTGACAGCAGACTGCGCAATATTGATCATTCGCGCGGCCGCCGCCACTGAAGCGGTTTCAGACACTGCCAAAAAGTACCGGAATTGTTTTAAGGTGATGTTGCGGTTCATGCGATTACCGTCGAATGCGGCCAATTCTTTTTAAAGGGTTTCCCCCTGGTATCTGAAATTCAGATCGCTGGGGCTGCCAATATTGAACTTCTCGCTATTAAGTGTCAAGACTACATTTCGATTTGGTCATCATTCGACCGGATGAGCCGGATCTTTTCCCAAACCAAACGGAGAGCCTTCCATGAAACTACTGAAATATGCAGCGCTTGCACTAGGCGTTATGGCACTGAGCGGCGTCAGCCTGGCAAAAGACCCTTTGAAAAGCGTCGGCAAGAGCGAAGGCCAGGTCGACATCGTTGCGTGGGCCGGCTACATCGAGCGCGGAGCTACTGACAAAAAATTTGACTGGGTGACCGACTTTGAAAAAGCCAGCGGCTGCAAAGTCAATGTAAAAACCGCCGGTACATCCGATGAAATGGTCGCGCTGATGAACGAGGGCGGCTTTGACCTGGTCACCGCTTCTGGCGATGCCAGTACGCGTTTGATTCGCGGTAAAAAGCTCCAGCCGATCAACGTAAGTTTGATCCCGAGCTATAAAAACATTGACGCGCGTCTGCAAAAAGCGCCCTGGCACTTTGACAACGGCGTGCATTACGGAGTGCCGTACCAGTGGGGCTGGAACGTGCTGATGTACAACACCAAAGTTTTCGGCGATAAAAAACCCACCAGCTGGAGCGTGGTGTTTGAAGAGCAAAACCTGCCCGACGGCAAAAGCAACAAAGGCCGTGTGCAGGCTTTTGACGGCCCAATTTACATCGCCGACGCCGCGCTGTACCTGATGAAGAAAAACCCCGCGCTGGGCATCAAAGACCCCTACGAGCTGAACGAAGTGCAGTACAAAGCGGCGCTCGAATTGCTGCGCGGCCAGCGCAAACTGGTGGGTAAATATTGGCACGATGCGTTCGTTCAAATTGACGACTTCACCAATGAAGGCGTTGTGGCTTCGGGCAGCTGGCAGTTCCAGGCCAATATTTTGAGCTCGAAGAAAGCGCCGATTGCCACCACGATTCCGGTGGAAGGCGCAAGCGGTTGGGCCGATTCCACCATGATGCATATCGATGCCAAAAACCCAAACTGCGCTTACAAGTGGATGGAGCATTCACTCAACCCGAAACTGCAAGGCGACTTATCGGCGTGGTTCGGATCGGTTCCGGCTGTACCCGCAGCGTGCAAAGGCAACGCGCTGCTTACCGACGCGGGTTGCGCACGCCAGGGCTTCAACGACTTTGATAAAATTTCCTTCTGGAAAACGCCCACCACGCAGTGCAAAACACAGGACAACAAGTGCGTGCCGTACCACAAGTGGGCGTCTGACTACATCTCGATTCTGGGTGGTCGATAAAGATTCTGTCTGTGGGTAGCCCCCGAAAAAACTGGGCACACCCGCACAGCAATTGGCCAGGCGCCGAGTCCGGCAGCATCGTGCTGCCGGCGCACGGCCGCCCTGACAGTCAACGCTAAATTTTCAGGAAAGCCCCCACTGGATGACCTACGCCGTCAGTTTGCGAGACGTCTCCTGTACCTTCAAATCCGGTGGAAAGCCGGTGTACGCCGTTGACAACGTCAGCCTGGACGTTGAAGCTGGAGAATTCTTCACGCTGCTGGGCCCGTCGGGTTCAGGCAAAACCACCTGCCTGAGAATGATTGGCGGCTTTACGCTGCCTACCGGCGGCACCATCGCCATTGGAGGCGAAGACGTTAGCCTGAAGCCCCCTTACGCCAGACCCGTGAACACGGTGTTTCAGGACTACGCGCTGTTCCCGCACATGAGTGTGCTGGACAACGTAGCCTACGGCCTGATGGTGCGCGGCGTTGACCGCAGCTCACGCGAGGCTAAAGCCTACAGCCTGTTAGAGACGGTGCAGTTACCCGACGCAGCGCACCGCAAGCCGCCGCAGCTTTCGGGCGGTCAGCGCCAGCGGGTTGCACTGGCCCGGGCATTGATCAATGAGCCAAAAGTGCTGCTGCTGGACGAGCCACTCGGTGCGCTGGACCTGAAGCTGCGCGAGCAAATGCAAAGCGAACTGAAAAGCTTGCAACGCCAACTGGGCATTACGTTTATTTTTGTCACGCACGACCAGCATGAGGCGCTGTCCATGAGTGACCGCATTGGCGTTTTCAACAAAGGAAAGATTGAGCAAATCGCAACGCCAGATGCGCTGTACCACCGCCCCAGCAGCCGCTTTGTGGCGGAGTTTGTCGGCACTGCCAACGTTTTGGAAGGCAAAGACGCCCAACGATTTGGCGCGACTGGCCCGATCATGATCAGGCCTGAGCAGATCATTTTGGCGAACGATGTTGCCAGCCACCCCGGTAGCCAGCCCCAAGCGGTCGGAACCATAAAAGAAGTCCAGTTTTTTGGCTCTTTTTGGCGGGTCAGCGTGCACAGCTTTGAGGGCGGCGCCCATTTTCTGGTTGATGTGCCAATGCACAGCAGGCCAGCCGCGCCGCAGGTTGGCGCAGCGGCAAATCTGTTTTGGCACGCCAATGCGTTTCACGCTATTGGCCAGATTACAACCGGGCTGGCGGCACCATGACGCCTTATCGGCCTGGCGTACTGGACCAGCTTTCAACGCTGCTCTACACACGCAAGGGTTTGCTGCTGGCGGTGTTGCTCGCCCCTCCGCTGCTCTGGTTTGGCGTTGTGTATTTGGGCTCGCTGCTTGCCCTGCTGGCCAACAGCTTTTTCAGGCTGGACGACTTCACCGGGCAAATCGTTCGTGAGTTTGGTTTTAACAATTTCATTGAGATTTTCAGCCCCACCAATCTGGACGTTGCGCTGCGAAGCACGGTCATGGCCATTGCCGTAACTGCCGCCTGCACCGTGATTGGCTTTCCCATCGCGTACTACATGGCACGGCACGCACGCGGCTACCAAAAAGCGCTCCTGTACGTGGCCATCATGCTGCCGCTGTGGTCGAGCTACGTGGTCAGGCTGTACGCATGGAAACTGCTGCTCGCCAAAGAGGGCGCCATTTCCTGGGCGCTACAAACTGTCAACGCGCAGTGGCTGCTTGACGGCCTGTTGTCGATGCCGGTCATCGGCGGCTCATCGCTCAGCTTTTCGCCGATGGGCACGTTCATTGTGTTTGTCTATATGTGGCTGCCATTCATGATTTTGCCCATCCAGGCGGCGATTGAGCGCATACCAGGCTCGTACCTTGAAGCGTCCAGCGATCTGGGTGCTACGCCATCGCAAAGCTTTCGCAAGGTTATTTGGCCGCTGGCGATGCCGGGCGTCGCGGCTGGGTCCATCTTTACCTTTTCGCTCACACTGGGCGACTACATCATTCCGCAAGTCATCGGCAATTCGACGCTGTACATCGGTCAAGTGGTGTTTCGCCAGCAGGGCGTGGCGGGTAATTTGCCGTTTGCCGCCGCCTTCTCAATGGTGCCAATTGTGATCATTGCCGTGTACCTGTATCTGGCCAAGCGCAAAGGTGCTTTTGATGCGCTCTGAACCGATCAAAGCCATATCAAGCCCCACGCTGGGCGCGGGTCGCGGGCTGAAGGCGTCGGTGTGGGCGGGCCTGCTGTTCTTGCATGTGCCGCTGGCGTTGATTATTCTGTATGCGTTTAGCAGCGAGGACAAAAGCTATGTCTTTCCACCACCAGGTTTGACGACGCAATGGTTTGCAGTTGCGATGGAGCGGCAAGACGTGTGGGACGCGATGGGCCTGTCGTTTCAAATTGCGCTGTGGGCCACCGCCATTGCGATGGTTTTAGGAACCCTCGCCGCTGGTGCGCTGGCGCGCACACCTTTTTTTGGGCGTGAGGCAATCAACCTGCTGCTGATATTGCCAATTGCCATGCCGGGTGTTATTACCGGCATATCGCTGCGCTCGGCTTACAACGCGATGGATATTCCATTCAGCTTCTGGACCATTGTGATTGGCCACGCCACCTTCTGCGTAGTGGTGGTTTACAACAATGCGGTAGCCCGGCTGCGGCGCATCAGCCCGTCGTTGCTGGAAGCGTCGATGGACCTGGGCGCAAACTGGTTTCAGACTTTTCGCTACGTGCTGCTGCCGCAACTGGGCACAGCGCTGCTCGCGGGCGGGCTGCTGGCCTTTGCGCTGAGTTTTGATGAAGTCATCGTCACTACTTTTACCGCAGGCCAGCAAACCACCCTGCCTATCTGGATGCTCCAAGAACTCATCCGCCCGCGCCAGCGACCAGTGACCAATGTGGTCGCGGTGATCATGATTGCGCTGACCTTCATCCCCATCGTGGCAGCCTATTGGCTGACGCGTGCCGACGAAGACAGCAACAACCGATGACGCAAAAGTACTTATTCAACCTCACATCACTGATCCAGGAGACACACCATGGGAAAAAACGACCACCCACAAACCATTTTTTATACCGAGCTTTTAATCAACCAAATGTTGATCAAGGGCGAAGGCGCAGGCGAACAGATTCTTAACCCATCGACAGGTGAAGTGCTTTGCGTGGTGCCCGAAGCTTCGCCCGAGCAGCTCAACGCTGCGGTGGAAGCGGCCAGCGCAGCGTTTGGCGGCTGGTCCCAAACCACACCCGCCGAGCGCAGCAATCTGCTGCTCAAGCTCGCTGATGCTGTCGAGCAAAACGCAGAGCAATTTGCCCGGCTTGAATCGCTCAATTGCGGAAAACCGTACGCCCGAGCGCTGGGCGATGAAATTCCCGCTATCGCAGACTGCTTTCGCTACTTTGCAGGCGCGGTGCGCTGCATGAGTGGCCCCATTGCAGGGGAATACCTGGCCGGCCATACCAGCATGATTCGGCGCGATGCGGTGGGCGTGATTGCCTCCATTGCACCGTGGAACTACCCACTGCTAATGGCCGCGTGGAAAACCGCACCCGCGCTGGCCGCAGGCAATACCGTGGTGCTAAAGCCCAGCGAACAAACGCCTTTGAGCGCCCTGCTGTTTGCAAAACTGGCCGCCGATATCTTGCCCAAGGGAGTGCTAAACGTAGTGTGCGGGCGCGGCACCACAGTTGGCCAGCCGCTGGTAGAGCACCCCAAGGTGCGCATGGTGTCGGTGACCGGCGACGTGTCAACCGGGCGGCGTATCTTGCAGGCGGCTGCCAGCACGCTAAAACGCACGCACCTCGAATTGGGCGGCAAGGCGCCGGTCATTGTTTTTGACGACGCTGACCTGGCCGAAGTGGTAGCCGGTGTGCGCAACTTTGGCTACTACAACTCTGGGCAAGACTGCACTGCCGCGTGCCGCGTTTACGCTGGTCCGAAAATTTACGAGCGCCTGGTGGCCGACCTGACCAGCGCGGTAAGCAATTTGAAAATGGGTTTGCAAGACGAAGCTGACGTTGAACTGGGCCCGCTTATTTCAGAGCGCCAACGCAGCCGCGTGGCAAGCTTTGTGGAGCGCGCGCAACTGGCCGGCCACATGCAGGTGACAACTGGCGGCACGGCGCGTGCGGGCGACGGTTTTTTCTACGAACCCACGTTGATCGCAGGCGCACGCCATGACGATGAAATCGTGCAGCGCGAAGTGTTTGGCCCGGTGGTGTCAGTCACGCGCTTTGAGGACGAGGCACAGGTCATCGGTTGGGCCAACGACTCGGAGTACGGCTTGGCATCGAGTGTGTGGACGCAGGACGTAGGCCGCTCCATGCGTGTGGCGCGCCAGTTGCAGTACGGCTGTACCTGGGTCAACACCCACTTTATGCTGGTCAATGAAATGCCGCACGGCGGCCTCAAGTCATCGGGCTACGGAAAAGACATGTCGATGTACGCGCTGGAGGACTACACCGTGGCACGACACATCATGATCAAGCACTGAGCTTGAGGGCACCGGTAAAAGATCAGGCCACACAACGCGAGCACCACTGAAAAAATGCCATCGTGCCGGCACGCCGAAAAGCGGCGGCTCCACAAGTGGCAGCACAAAGCCAGCCCCATTTTTATGGCGCAGCGTACGACCGCACAGCTGCGCTCCGAAGCCTTGCATAAACTGCTACGTTTTCAATAGCTGCTTGCGCGCATATTTATTGCGCCATATGCCTTTTTCTCTTAAAAACGGCAAGAATTGGGTCATCCAGCCATAATCTGGTCAACTTTTGCATTGCCACCTACCAGCCTCCCAAAGGACACGCCATGGACATGAAGACCTCACCGATTTCCCTGCTTAACGACCCCACCCTGTTCAAGACCGACGCGATGATCAACGGCCAGTGGGTCAAAGGCAGCGCGCGCTTTGACGTGTTGGACCCGGCCACCGGCCTGAAGTTGGCCGACGTTGCTGACCTGGGCGCGCAATCGGCGACGGACGCAATCACGGCAGCCAACGCGGCGTGGCCCGCATGGCGTAAAAAAACCGGCAAGGAGCGCCACGCCATTTTGATGAAGTGGTTTGCATTGCTGATGGCCAACCAGGACGATCTGGCCCGCATCATGACGGCCGAGCAAGGCAAACCTTTCCTTGAAGCCAAAGGCGAAATTGCCTATGGCGCGAGCTTTGTGGAGTGGTTTGCCGAAGAAGCCAAACGCATCAACGGTGAAACGCTGCCCCAGTTCGACAACAACCGCCGACTGATGGTGATGAAAGAGCCGATTGGAGTATGCGCAGCGATCACTCCGTGGAACTTCCCGCTGGCCATGATTACGCGCAAAGTCGCGCCTGCACTGGCCGCTGGCTGCCCGGTCGTTATCAAACCCGCAGAACTCACGCCCCTGACCGCGCTGGCTGCAGCCGAGTTGGCAATACGCGCAGGCATACCAGCGGGCGTTTTGAATGTAGTGACCAGCACCCACAGCTCAGACATTGGCAAGGTTCTGTGCGACAGCCCCATCGTGCGGCACTTGAGCTTTACTGGCTCCACCGCCGTTGGCCGTATTTTGATGGCGCAATGTGCGCCCACGGTAAAAAAGCTCGCGCTTGAATTAGGCGGAAACGCGCCATTTATTGTGTTTGACGACGCAGATATTGACTCTGCTGTCGAAGGCGCGATGGCCAGCAAGTACCGCAACGCAGGCCAGACGTGCGTGTGCGCCAACCGCATTTACGTACAAGACGGCGTGTACGACCAGTTTGTTGAAAAGTTCGCGGTCAAAGTCAAAGGTCTCAAAGTTGGCAATGGCTTTGCAGAAGGCGTCACCACCGGCCCATTGATTGAAGGCAAAGCGGTTGCCAAAGTGGCCCAGCATTTGGCCGATGCACTGGCCAAAGGCGGCAAACTGCTTGCAGGCGGCAAAAAACTGGATGGCCAGTTTTTTGAACCCACACTGGTGGGTGATGCCACGGCCGACATGCTGTGCGCCAAAGAAGAAACCTTTGGCCCGTTTGCGCCGGTGTTCAGATTCAAGGCTGAGCAAGAAGCCATCGATGCCGCCAACAACACCGAGTTTGGCTTGGCGAGTTACTTTTACAGCCGCGATGTGGGCCGCATCTTCCGCGTGGCCGAAGCGCTGGAATACGGCATGGTCGGCATCAATGTGGGCGTGCTGGCAACAGAGCATGTGCCGTTTGGCGGCATCAAACAGTCAGGCTTGGGGCGTGAGGGCTCCAGCCACGGCATGGACGAGTACATTGAGATGAAATTCCTGTGTTTGGGCGATATTCAAAAATGACGACAAAAATGAACCGCAGACTCTTTATTCAAGCCAGCGCTGTCGCATCAGCGATTTTGATCACTCCTTTTTTTATAGCTGCTCACCCATAGAATCAGGGTTCTACAACCCAAAACAAAGGTAAAAAACGGCACAAATTAGTGATTCAGGTCAGCAACAATGACCCCGTCAAGTGGAACCTAACACTGAACAACGCCAAGAATGTGCAAGACGATGTAAGCGCAGCCAACGTCGACATTGAGATCGTCGCCTACGACCCAGGCATTGGCATGCTCAAACTTGAATCACCCACGGCATCACGCGTGGCGGATGCGATGAAAGCCAATATCAAAGTGATTGCCTGCGAGAACACCATGCGCAACCTGAAGCTGACCCGGGACGACATGCAATCAGCCATCACTTACGTGCCAGCGGGCGTGACCCAGATCATGACCAAACAAGGTGAAGGCTGGGCCCACTTGCGGCCTTGACTTCTATAATCTGTACACCAGCGGGTGTAGTTCAATGGCAGAACTTTTGCTTCCCAAGCAAATAGCGTGGGTTCGATTCCCATCACCCGCTCCATTCGTATCAAAGCGAATTTTGGCAGCTGCCCCCAAGCATCGCTCGCCCAGACCCTCAACACGATGCAAGACGTTGTGGTGTCAACCCTCTTGACCGCGCAACCAATCGCCCCTAGCATGAATTTTGGTTTTCAAAAAAATGGCTTTGGGGTATTGGCAAATTTTTTGGCTCCCCAGAGCATGACTAACATCGGAGTGTTCGATGAAAAGCTCTTTGCAACTGGCTGTTTTATGCGGTGTGGCAATTGCCGCAGTGGTTGTGGGCTGCGCCACGCCAGAATCTGCCAAACCGATTGTGGGCCGCATTTCAGCCCTGCCAGCGATGGTCTACCCCGCGGACAACCCCACATCACCAGCCAAAGTCGCTTTGGGCAAGCAATTGTTTGCCGACACCCGGTTGTCCGGTGCGGGCAAATCTGCCTGTCAGAGCTGCCACTATCGTGACCTGGGCTGGACAGATGCCAAGCAACTTTCGGCCAAGGAAGATGGTAGCGTCAACACGCGGCACACACCAACGCTATACAACGTGGGCCATCAGTCCACTTGGTACTGGGATGGCCGTGCAGCTACCCTGGAAGCGCAAACCCTTGCTGCCTGGAGGGGCCAAACCCTGGCTGACCCTGTGAAGGTTGCCGCTTTGATCAATACCGTACCGGGCTATGTCAGCCAGTTTCAGTCGGTCTACGGCGAACCTGCCACGCCAGACAACATCGTCAAATCACTCACCACTTTCTTCAGGAGCCTGAACAGCGAAAACGCGCCGTGGGACAGGTATGAAATGGGCGATGTCAAGGCAGTCTCCAGTGAAGCAGTTGAAGGCTACAAAGTGTTTGCGGGTAAAGGCCAGTGCATTGTGTGCCACAGCCCGCCCATGTACGGCAACAGCACGTTTTTCAACGTCGGTCTTGAGCACGGCAAAGCCAAACCCGATGTGGGCCGCTTCAATGTCAGCAAGAATCCGGCTGACATGAGCGCATTCAAAACGCCTACCTTGCGCTCCATTGAGCTCTCAGGCCCTTACTTTCATGATGGCAGTGTGGCCAAACTGGAAGATGCCGTGCGCTACATGGCAGGCGGCGGCAAACCAGACCCGAACAAGTCACCGATTCTCAGGGACACACAATTGACAGACAAAGAAGTCAGCCAAGTCGTCGCTTTTTTGAAATCACTGACCAGCACTGAAACCTGGGAGCAACCCAAGCTGCCTTGAGCTTGGTACGTGGCCACTCATCAAGTTGCAAACCGATCCAAAGCCAGCACTGGCAGCCATGCCAGTGCTGGCTTTTTGCTGTCTCTTGGCAAGCCGCAAGGGCACAGGTGTCCGCTGAGATGGAAGGGACGTCAGTTTTGAGACTTCGGCATCGCGTGCATTCAAACACCTGCATTTCAACAACCGATGTGTATTTTTTCAACGAGGAAGACGATAAAACAAACTCCGCTCAAAATCAAAGGCGTCGGCGAGTTGGGCATTTGCGGCGCAGGGGCAGCGGTCTACAACGCCACGGGCGTACGTGTGCGGAAGTTTTCAATTGCCCTGAACAAGGTGCGGGTCGGGCTGAAGCCGAATCGGGTGGTTTGAGGGTGACGAAAATTGCTATGTAATTAATAGCTGCTTGCGCCCGTATTTATTAGGCTAGAACCTTAAAAGAGCCCTATTTTAGGCGTTTTTTAGTGTTTTTCAGGCGCAAGACCCGCTGTGGCGGTTGAATCTCTCAATATGCACCGCATCTGCGCGCGCGTTGTCCCTCAAGCCGGGACTTTCTTATTCATAAAAGTCAATACATTGGCTGGTCATGGCTCGATGCGCCGAACTTGATACGGAATTCTTCGCGGTATAAACTCCAGAGCAATTGAATCGACCTTGTGTCGACATGTGATCGGGAGAGACTGCCAACGCTATTGACTTTTGACTAGCGTGTGGGCAGCGCCGAAGGAGCAACCGCCCCGGAAACTCTCAGGCAAAAGGACCGATCACTTGCAACTACTCTGAAGAGCTGCTGGCATGTTTCGTCTGCCAGCGCACCGAAGGAGCAAGCGGCGCGCTACTCAAGCGCATCGTGAATCTCTCAGGTCCAGAACAGAGGGGGCGCCCTATCCATGTTTCGTCATGTGACTTGCATGGGAGGGCTCCAACCCCCGACGTTTTTGAAAGCTCTTTTGTCATGAATCACATGAAAACCATTGCAGTTATTGGTGGCGGCATCACCGGTGTCACCACCGCTTACGCGCTTGCCAAACGCGGCTTTACCGTCACTTTGTTTGAACGCCACCGCTACGCGGCGATGGAAACATCATTTGCAAACGGTGGGCAACTCTCGGCGTCAAACGCTGAGGTGTGGACGCACTGGTCAACAATAGTCAAAGGCTTGAAGTGGATGCTGAACCGCAACGCGCCGTTGCTGGTCAACCCAGCACCCACGTGGCACAAACTGTCGTGGTTTGCTGAATTTATTGCGGCTATGCCGCATTACGAGCGCAATACGATAGCGACCGCGCGCATGGCGGTGGCCGCGCGTCAGCACCTGTTTGCCTGGGCACGAGACGAGGGCATTGACTTTGACCTGAAGCAGCAAGGTATCTTGCACATTTACCGCGACAAAAATGGCTTTGACCACGCAGGTCGGGTGTCATTGATGCTGGCCAAAGGCGGCCTGCCGCGCCGTGCCGTGACACCGCAAGAAATGAAAGCCATCGAGCCCACCTTGGCGGGCAGCTACTACGGCGGTTACTTTACCGAAAGCGACTCTACCGGCGACATCCACAAGTTCACCCACGGCTTGGCCGCTGCTGCAGAGCGCTTGGGCGTGCGCACTTTGTATGGGCAAGACGTCAAGTCGGTACAAAGCGATGGCAAAAAAGCAATTGTGGTGACGGCCGCACAAAATGACGCGCCGGGCGATGTTCAGTCCTTTGACGGCATCGTGGTTTGCGCTGGCGTGGCCAGTCGCAACCTGGCCGCTCAGTTGGGTGACCGGGTCAATATTTACCCTGTCAAAGGTTATTCAATCACTGTCAATTTAAATGACAAACAAAGCCAAGCTGGTGCGCCCAATGTGAGTTTGCTGGACGATGAAACCAAGCTGGTCACCAGCCGTTTGGGCGTCAACCGCTTTCGCGTGGCGGGCACGGCCGAGTTCAACGGTGTGGACTACGACATTCGCGCTGACCGCATCAAGCCTTTGATCGATTGGGTGGCGCAGTGCTTCCCCAACATCGATACGCGCTCCGTGGTGCCTTGGGCAGGCCTGCGCCCAATGATGCCCAACATGTTGCCGCGCGTCGGCCGTGGCCGCGCCGCAAATGTGTTCTACAACACCGGCCACGGCCATCTGGGCTGGACGCTGTCAGCGATTACGGCAGACATGGTGGGTAATGTGGTGGTGCAAGCAGCCAGGCCATTTCAGGCGCCTGGCGGTTCAACACGCAGCCCTGCCGTAGTTTAAAAAATTACTGAAGCCCTGCCGCAGTTTAAAAAATTACTGCAGCGCTGTAGCAGTTTAGAAAGTTGCTGCAGCGCTGTGCTTTGACAAGGCGCGGGGCTGCGCTTTATAAATCGAACATTCGCTGCGCCAGCCACCAGCTTGCCAATATCGCCACGACGATTGAACCTCCCGTAAGAACACCCACGCGGTAAAACCGGGTCGCCCGCAGCCAAAAAGCGATGGGTAAAAACACCGCCACAATCGCCAGCTGGCCCAGCTCAACGCCGACGTTAAAGCCGACCAGCGCCAGCACCAATGCGCTCTGCGGCAAGCCGAGGTCGGCGAGTACCGATGCAAAGCCGAAGCCGTGAATCAGACCAAAAATGAACGCCAAAACCCAACGGCGCTTGTCTATTGTTCCGCGCAAGTTGTTCAGCGCGGCCAGCACGACCGATGCAGCAATCACTGACTCCACCCAACGCGACGGCAGGCTGATCACTTGCAGTGCCGCCAAACTCAATGTGATGGAATGCGCCACCGTAAAGGCAGTGACTACTTTTAACGTTTCAACCGCCGCGCCGCGCAGCGTAGGTGTGGGCTCCCACTGGTCGGCGCGGCGTATCAGCACTGCGGGCAGCAGCAGCGCCAGCAAAAACAAGATATGGTCGTAGCCAATCCAGATGTGCCAGACGCCTTCAATGATGTATTGGCGCAGGGTTTGCCACCAGCCAGTGGCCTCAAGCGACAGGACTTGGCTGGCCGATTCGGTGCTGAAGATTAACGCCTGCGCTGTTGGCTCGTTGGCCTTTGCTGCGGGCGCTAGCCATTGCAGCAATCCGCGGTGGGAAGGGTCCACATCAAAAAACAAACTGTAGGTGGCGCTGATCGCTTTGGGCGCGCTGGACGCACCAGCGAAAACGGGGCACTGTGCGGCAAGTGACAGCACTGCGTAAGTTCCGTCGCTATGTTTGTCCAACTGCATGGGTGCGCTGACTGACCACGGGCAAGCCTGGTTGTCTGCGGTGATGCGCAATGCCCCGGTGGCCAGCTTGGCAATGTCGGCTTCGCGCTGGCGTGTTTCACCCCAGGTCAGCTCGCCATTGCCGTCGCGGTCAAGTTGTAGCACGTAGTCCAGGTCGCGCAGGGCGATGTCCCAGCGCGCGGTGATGGCTTGGCCGCTTGACGCATTCGCCAGCGTGGTTGCGGTGAGCGTCAAGTAGCTGTCGCTGGGCTTGTGGGCCTGTGCAGCGGTGTGTCCCGCAAGCACTGCAGCTATAAAAAGTAGTTTGAAACATGCATTTTTGAGCCGCGTCATTTTTCAGCTCCCAGGCCAACAAGCTGCGTGGCCAGGCTGGCGATGTTTGGGTCTTCATGGCGTGACGAACGCCACCAGGCCACTGCCGGTCTGGCTTGCGCAGCTTGGCCGGCACTGAGCGCTGCGCGCATTAGTATTTCAGCATCGCGCGGTTCTTTTTGCGCGGCGTAGTTGGTGCTGGCCAATGCTAGAGCTTTTTTGGCGTTGCGTTCAACGTCCAGTTCAAACCGCGCGGCTTCCTGCTCATGCAAGCGGTCACCGCGCTTGGCGGCTTCTTCAAACCGGGCGCGCAGTTGCCCGGCGAAATTGGCAGCGCGCGTGTCGTTGGTGGCCATTGCGGCAATGGCCAGGCGCAGCAGCAAAATATCAGAGCGCTCCCAGTCGGCCAGCAGCGTCAAGACCTCGGCGGGGCGCTTGCGCGCAAGTAAAAAGTCGGCGTAACTGCCGAGTAAAAACTGGTCAGTCACGCCCAGCTTGAGCGCGCTTTTGTAGTAACCCTCGGACGCGTCAAAGCGCTCAAGGCGCAGCGCCATTTCGGCCAGGCGTGTGTACTGCCACAGCAGCAATTCGGGCGCGCTGGCCGGGTACTGCTTGACTGCTGCTGACAGCACATTAAATGCCGCTACCAGTCCGCCTGCGTGACTGCCGTCAGCATAGGCGCTGCAGCCAATGCCTACCAGCGGGTCGGCCAGCGGTTTGACTTTTGCACATTCGGCGGCTGCCTCAGGGTACTTGGCCTGCACCATGTAAATGGCGCTGCGCCACAGCAGTGGCTCGGGCGATGCCGGGTTCAGCTCGCTGGCCTTGGCCAGGCTTGCCAGAGCCGGGTCAAACTGGTGGGTAAATTGCTCCACCATGCCGCGCACCTGAAAGTAGGCAGCTCCCAGGCTCGCTTCGGCGGGCACCGCTTTGGCCAGCGGTGCCAACGCACCTGCGGCATAGCCCACGTAGCGTGGGTCGCCCTGGGCCATCGCCATGTCAAAGTAGCGGCGCGCAATGTCTACCCGCAAACCGGTATCTTCAGGCCGGGCAGCCAACTGCTTGCGCAGCGAATCCACGCGGCGGGTAGCCGGGTCGCTCGCGCGGCCGGGCAGGCGCTCAATGACGGCTGCATCGTTGGTTGGGGTGTACGGCGCTGCGTGGCCTGGCAGGCTGACAAGGCAGGCAGCCAGGGCAAAAGCGGCGGAAAATATAGTGTGCGGCGTCATTAAAATCAGTATTAAATTAATAGCTGCTTGCGCCCGCATTTATTGGGCTGTAGGCTTTTTTTATGTAAGAATTTTCAAATTTTCAGCGGTTTACACTTTAGCCGCGTTTGTTAGCCGCGTTGATGTTTTACTAGCCCGCACCCCGACCGCAATACCGCACGTCACCAGCAGCAGCCCAACAATCAGGTTCCAGTACAACGGCTCATTCAAAAAGAGCACTGCTCCCAGCGCGGACAAGCCGGGCACGACTGCCGTCAGCATGGTGGTGCGCACTGGGCCAAAATATTCAATCATTTTAGTGAACGTAATGCCCGAGATCACCACCGAGCCGCCGCCCTGCCAGATGGTGTGAAAAATGATTTCAGACCACGGCGCAGTGGCCAGTTTGCTTTGCAACACACCTGACCATACCAAGACGCCGTATACCGGGATGAAAGAGATGACGCAAAACACAATCACCGCGATGGTGGCGGGCACTGCGCCAAGGGCGTGTTTGCGGCAAGTCACCGCATAAAAAGCCCAGCAAGTCGATGCGCATACAAAAAGCACGTCGCCAATGTACGTCTGGCTGCCTGCAGCGGGATTGACGATGGCGTTAAAAATTGACACGCCGCCCACCAATAGCGCACCGCCAAAAATCATCGCCAAGCCCGTGATGCGCCCTGCGCCCAAGTGTTCACGCAGCAGCCACACCGACAGCAGCGCGGTTGACAGCGGTAGCATGCCCGGCAGCAGGACCGAGCCATGCGCAGCCGGTGCGTACACAAATGCGCTGTACGCCAGAACCGCGTAGGCCACGCCGCCAAACGTGCCAATCAACACCGTAATACCCACTGGCAGCGGCGACAACCCCAACCAGGTTTGCGCCGCACCGTACTTGGGGTTATTGGCCTTCAACTTGCGCACCAGAAAGTAGCCCCATGGCAGCAGCACCAGGCCAGCACCCACAAACCGGCACAACACAATGTCTAGTGGCGTCAAACCCTTCAGCGCCATGAAGCGCGCGATGACGATAAAAGAAGTCCAGATCAGGATGGTGACCGCCGCGGCTGTGATGCCAACGGTTTTGGGGGAAAAACGCATCGGCCCATTATCGCGGTGGTGGCGTTTTCGCTGATGGGCGCGCCCGTTAGGCCGTTTGGAGTACAGGTAGGGGTAGTTAGACTTTTCATGCATTAAATTGCACGCTAGCCCAATTAAAGCGGGCGCAAGCAGCTACTAATTTAATAGCTTTTGTCATGTAGCGTCTAGTGATTAACAAGTCGCTGGCTCATCGACCAAAAATCAGGTCATGACTGATAACACTGAGCGCGGTAGCGCCACTGGCCGCATCTATTTCCCCGGCAACCCGTGGCCGTTGGGCCATCGCGTGGCGTCGTGCAAATTTAGTGCGTCGGTTCTCCCTTCGGTTGGCGAATACGCCTCCAACTACCCCAACCCTGGCCCTGGGTTGATGCCTGAGTTCGAGCTGGTCACGGCAGATTTCGATGAAGACGACCCAACGGACCGCGATGGTTCGGGCGATTCAGACTGGACTTCAAAAATCGTTTGGAACAACTACGGCAGTTGCCGCATTGAGCCAAGCCAGTCCAGCGAGGTGCGAGGCATTCGGGTGTCGGCTCGGTCGGCGACCGGTTTGAGCGCGAATTTCGAGCGTATGTTGATGGCGTGAGGTTTAACACGCTCACGCTTTTTTACTTTGACGCTGGGCGCATAAAAGAGTACTTCGACATTGACCTCGACCCAGATCTTTCTGCGCCGGAGTACATCGCACTGTTCATTGCAGTCCCCGACAACTTCACTTTTAAAACCGTGATGGACGGCATTGATCGCGCCGTGGTGTACGGCACCCGTCAAAACTGCTTGAGCTGCTTGAGCTGCCTGAGCTGCCTGAGCTGCCTGAGCTGCTTGAGCCGCGCCCGGCATGCGCCTAGCAGTGCGCGGCAGTGCAAAATACAACGCTAAACAACTTTCGGTTGGAAGCCTTATGCCAACACCCGCAGTCATCCCACTTTCAAACGTCGAGCATGACTCGTTCATCTTCAGCGACTATTTGCGCCAGCACATCCGCACGGTGCCTGATTGGCCAGAGCCGGGAGTTCAGTTCAGGGACATCACGCCTTTACTGCAAGACCCCAAAGTGTTTCGCATACTGATTGACGCGTTTGTGCACCGGTACATGTCGCCATCGCTGCGCCCCGATGTGGTGGCTGGGCTGGATGCGCGTGGGTTCATCTTGGGCGCAGTGGTGGCCTATGAATTGAACGTGGGCTTCGTTCCGATTCGCAAAAAAGGAAAACTCCCTTTTAAAACGGTGCAGGAAACCTACGAGCTTGAATACGGCAGCGCAACCGTGGAGCTGCACACCGACGCTGTAAAACCCGGCGAACGCGTGCTGTTGATTGATGATTTGATCGCTACTGGCGGCACCATGATGGCGGGTAAAAAACTGCTTGAAAAACTCGGCGCTACGGTGATGGAAGGCGCGGCAATTGTTGATTTGCCAGAGCTGCAAGGCTCAGCCAAACTCAGGGCTGCCGGGCTGCAGTTATTTACTTTGCTGAATTTTGAAGGGCATTGACTTTGCGTTGTGACCGTGCGGCGAAACCGCTTTTTCATTGAATACGACCATGACCCAACCCCTTAAATTCGCCGTGATGGGCGCGGGCGCTGTGGGCTGCTATTACGGCGGCATGCTGGCACGGGCCGGGCACCCGGTGGTGCTGGTTGCGCGGCCGCAGCACGTCGAGGTCATTGCCCGCTCGGGGCTACGGCTGCAAACGCAGACTTTTGACGAACAGATTCATCTGGCAGCCAGCACCGACGCCAGTGCGGTTGCGGGCGCTGATGTCGTGCTACTGTGCGTCAAGTCAAGCGACACCGAGGCAGCCGGGCGCTTGATGCAGCCGTTTTTGCGTGCCAACGCGCTGGTGATGTGTTTGCAAAACGGCGTAGACAACGCCGAGCGGCTGCGCGCCGTGCTGCCTGACCAAGCCGTGGCGGCGGCGGTTGTTTACGTTGCAGTAGAAATGGCGGGCTCGGGCCACGTCAAACACAACGGGCGCGGAGAGTTAGTCATTGAGCCACCACCCGCCGGACTAGGCCTGGCGCAAGCGCTGACTGCTGCTGGCGTGCCAACTGAAGTGTCAAGCAACGTGCGCGGGGCATTGTGGGCCAAGCTGATTTTGAACTGCGCGTACAACGCTGTATCGGCTATCACGCAGTTGCCCTATGGCAAAACGACTGTGGGCGTGGGAGTGCAAGACGTGATGCGCGACGTGGTGGCCGAATGCCTGGCTGTGGCCAAGGCTGACGGAGTGAATTTACCAGGCGATATTCACGCCGCAGTACAAAAAATAGCGTGGACGATGCCCGCACAATTTTCTTCAACAGCGCAAGACCTGGCACGCGGCAAACCGACAGAAATTGACTACCTCAATGGCTTTGTCAATCAGCGCGGAGAAGTGTTAAAAATCGCCACGCCAGCCAACCGGCTGTTGTGGGCGCTGGTAAAGCTGCTGGAATCAAAAACCAGCCAGATTTAGTATGTTTTAGGCTCCTGGCGCAATAAATACGGGCGCGAGTAGCTCCTGAATATATAGCATTTTTAAACTCCAAGCAGCCTGACGATAGCCTGCCAGTGCCGCGCCACAACCGGAGTGATCGACAAGCGGTTGCCTTTTTTCAGAATCAGCAAGTCAGCCAGCGCTGGTGTCGCCCGCAATTCGGGCAAGGTGAGATTGCGCGTCTTTTTGACAACCTGCACATCCACCAACATCCAGCGCGGCTCTGCGGGTTTTGACTTGGGGTCGAAGTAAGGCGAGTCATGCTCAAACTGCGTCGGGTCGGGGTAGGGCCCTGAGGCCACGTGCGCAATGCCGACAATGCCCGGTTCAGCACAGCTTGAGTGATAAAAAAGCACGCCGTCGCCCACCTGCATGGCATCGCGCATAAAGTTGCGCGCCTGGTAGTTGCGCACGCCGACCCAGGGCACGGTCGAGTCTTTTGCGGCAAGCGCGTCGTCCACCGAGCATTCGCTGGGTTCGGACTTCATAAGCCAGTAACTTGTCATGGATGAAAAATTACTATCAAATAAATAGCTGCTTGCGCCCGTATTTATTGCAACAGAGCCATTTTTTCTTAAGGTTTGACCATCGGCCACTGCTGCTTGGCCCACTGGCTCATACCGCCATGGACATAGCTGA
>ENA-OFCX01000493-OFCX01000493.1-metagenomes-genome-assembly--contig:-NODE-493-length-20216-cov-5.071375_pt1 | contig 20216 bp, 19 predicted proteins | sample MGYA00153384_OFCX01 | MGnify analysis MGYA00153384
CGCGCTCGCGATCGCGGAGTCCGCACGCAAGGGCTACCTCTCGGGCCGCGCGCTCGCCGGCGTCTTCGCCTGGCTGCGACCGACCGACCTGATCTGGAACTACTGGGTCAACAACTACCTGCTCGGCAAGGATCCGCCGGCCTTCGACGTGCTCTTCTGGAACGCGGACACGACGAACATGCCGGCCGGGCTGCACCGGGACTTCATCGAGATGTCGCTGGAGAACTCGCTGCCGCGGCCGGGGGCGCTGGAGGTGCTCAGCACGCCGGTCGACCTCGGTGCGATCGACGTCGATTCCTACGTCATCGCTGGCAGCGCCGACCACATCTCGCCGTGGCAGAACTGCTACCGCACGACGCAGCTCTTCGCCGGCTCGACGCGCTTCGTGCTCTCCACCAACGGCCACATCGCCGCGCTGGTCAACCCGCCCGGCAACGAGAAGAGCTCCTTTCAGATCGCCGACGAGCACCCGTCCGATCCCGAGGAGTGGCTCGCGGCCGCCAGCCAGCGCCGTGGCAGCTGGTGGGACGACTGGTCGGCGTGGCTCGGGGAGCGCTCGGGCGAGGAGCGCAAGGCGCCCAAGGCGCTCGGCTCCAAGCAGCACGTGCCGCTCCAGGACGCGCCCGGGACGTACGTGTTCGAGTCGGTCTAGCGGTGCCCTACGCGCTGCAGCGCCCGCGGCTGCACTACGAGCGCACGGGGAGGGGGAACCCGCTGCTCTGCATCACGGGCTTCACGATCTCCTCGGCGATCTACGAACCGGTGCTCCCGCTGTGGAGCGCGCGCTTCGACTGCATCACCTACGACAACCGCGGGTCGGGGCGCTCGGGGGCGCCGCTGCGCACGACGTCGATGGCCGAGCTCGCGGCCGACGCCGCCCGGCTGCTCGACGCGCTCGACGTCCCCAGCGCGCACGTCTTCGGCATCTCGATGGGCGGGATGATCGCCCAGGAGCTCGCGCTGCGCTTTCCCGAGCGCGTACGGGGACTGCTGCTGGCGGGCACCACGCCGGGCGGGCCGCGGGCCGCGCGACCGGCCGTCCGCGAGCTGGCCGCCGCCGGGGCCGGGCTCGAGCGGCGCAGCGCCGCCGCGGTGGGCGTGGTGGGCAACCCGTCATTGCTGGTGGGCCGCACCATCGCCGGCTTCCGTCTCGATGCGGTGCTGGGCAAAAGCCCGCTCGGCGCGGTCTATCGCGCCCATCAGTTGGCGATGGCGCGTGACGTCGCCTTCAGGGCCTTCAAGCCCGAAGTCGCTGACCAGGTCGGATTCGCCGAACGCCTGCTGACCAGCGCGCGCCGGGCCGGAACGCTGCGCCACCCCGGGGTGGTGCAGATCCACGAATGCGGTCAGGACGACGAGATCGGCCTGCGCATGGACGCCGGCCGGCAGGCGCTGTATGCGCGTGGCGACGATGAAGCGGGCCCCTACCAGAGCCCCATGGAAGATGGGATGCAGCAGTTCCACGAGTGGTATCTCCGCGAAATGGGGCAAGGCGCCGCCGAGGCCCGCGCGGCGCCTGCCGCCTGATTTGGCGCCAGTGCCATGGTGACAATGGCCGCATGTCTGCCGCGCTGTTGATGGTGTTCGCGTCGCTGTTTTTTTCGCTGATGGCGGTGTGCGTGAAGTTTGCGTCCGAGCAGTACGGCGCCGGCGAGATCGTGTTTTACCGGTCGCTGATCGGCTTGGTCTTGATGGTCGCCGTGCTGGGCGCACGCCACACCGCCCTCAGGACCCCCGTGCCCGCCATGCATTTCTGGCGCAGCCTGGCAGGCACCAGCGCGCTGTGCCTGTGGTTTTATTCGCTGGGTGCGCTGCCGCTGGGCACGGCGATGACGCTGAACTACATGTCGTCCGTGTGGATTGCCTGTTTCCTGATGGGCGCGGCCTTGCTGGCCAGCCCGGGCACCACGGCACGCATCGACGGGCGGCTGTTCGCGTCGGTGTTGACTGGGTTCGCGGGCGTGGCGCTGGTGCTGCGCCCCACCATCGGCCAAGACCAGTTGTGGCATGGCCTGTGCGGGCTGCTGGGCGGCATGTTGGCGGCCATGGCCTACCTGCAGGTGACGGCGCTGGGCCGCGCCGGCGAGCCTGAAGAACGGGTGGTTTTCTACTTCTCGCTGTCCGGCGTGGTGGCGGGGCTGCTGCTGGCGCTGGCCACCACCGGCTTGCATGCGCACAGTGCGCGCGGCCTGGGTTTGCTGGCAGCCATCGGCCTGTTGGCCACCGCCGCACAGTGGATGATGACGCGCGCCTACGCCATCGGCAGCACACTGGCCGTGGCCGCGCTGCAGTACTTGGGCATCGCGTATTCGTTCGCTCTGGGTGTGTGGTTGTTCAACGACCCGGTCAGCGCGCCGTCGCTGGCCGGTACCGGCTTGATCCTGGCCGCTGGCCTGGCCGCCACGTTTTTTCGAGCGCGCCCGGCTCCCGCGCCAGGCGGCCAATTGCCGTCTGGGTCCACCGACAGATGAGGAGCTTGCCATGGCCATGAATTTCGACACCCTTGTCACCGCCCAGGAACTGCGCACGCTGCTGATTCCCCACGGGAGCGCCCACCCAACTCCCGACCAACCGCCCCACCGCCCTGTGTTGCTGGACTGCGGCTTTGACCTGGCCCAGCCGCAGGCCGGTGCGCAAGCGCATGCCCATGGCCACTTGCCGGGGGCGCGATACGTTCATCTGGATACCGATTTGTCGGGCACCAAAACCGGCCGCAACGGACGCCACCCCCTGCCCGACCGCGGCACGATGGCAGCGGCGGCAGGCGCCTGGGGCATCGGCCCCGGAGTGCAAGTGATTGCATACGACAACCAAGGTGGGCCCTATGCCGCCCGGGCCTGGTGGCTGCTGCGTTGGTTGGGCCACGACCACGTGGCGGTGCTCGACGGCGGCCAGGCCGCCTGGTTGGCCAGCGGCGGTGCATTGACGACCGCGGCCGACCTGCCCGCCGCGCGGGCGCCCTACCCCGAAGCGCCGCCGGCCATGCCCAGCATCGACGCCGACGGCCTGCTGGCTGCGCTGAGCCAGTTGTGTGTGCTTGATGCACGGCCGGGCGAGCGCTTTCGTGGCGAGGTCGAGCCGCTGGACGCGGTGGCCGGCCACATCCCCGGCGCCACGCTGCGCTTCTTCAAGGACAACCTGCAAGCCGACGGGCGTTTCAAGCCGGCCGCCGACTTGCGAGCCGAGTTCAACGCGCTGACCGCTGGCCATGGCAACGTGGTGCACCAATGCGGCTCGGGCGTCACGGCCTGCCACAACCTGCTGGCCATGACACACGCCGGGCTGCCCGGGTCGCGCTTGTACCCGGGTTCGTGGAGCGAGTGGTGCAGCGAGCCAGCGCGCCCGGTCGCGCGCGGCGCGGCGGTGGCACCTCCGAAAGGTGCCGGCAAGGGCGAACTGCCGCATTGGTCCTACGAGGGCGGGCAGGCTGGCCCTGAGAGCTGGGGCCGGCTGCAGGCCGAATTCTCGAAATGTTCGGTGGGCACGCGCCAAAGCCCGATCGACATCCGCGACGGCATCAAGGTGCAGCTCGACCCGGTGCTGTTCGACTACCGGCCGAGCAGCTTTCGCGTGGTTGACAACGGCCACACGGTACAGGTCAATGTCGGCACGGGCAACTCGATCGAGGTGCTCGGACGGCGCTACGAACTGGTTCAGTTCCATTTCCACCGGCCGTCCGAGGAGCGCATCAACGGGCGGCAGTTCGACATGGTCGTGCACATGGTGCACAAGGATCTCGATGGCCGACTGGCGGTGGTCGCGGTGCTGCTCGAGCGCGGCGGCGCTCAGCCGGTGCTGCAGCAGGTCTGGAACAACCTGCCGCTCGAAAAGGGCGAGGAGGTGCCGGCGAAGACTCCGCTCGACCTGAACGCGCTGCTGCCATCGGAGCGCAGCTACTACACCTACATGGGCTCGCTGACGACGCCGCCGTGCAGCGAAGGCGTGTTGTGGATGGTGATGAAAAACCCGGTGCCTGTGTCTGCCGATCAGATCGGCATCTTCGCGCGGCTATACCCCATGAATGCGCGTCCGGTCCAGTCCGCCGCGGGGCGCTTGATCAAGGAATCGAATTGACCTGGACCGCGACGCTGCCTGCGTTGCCGGTACCGCTGCCATGCCGGGTCAGATTTGGCAGCTGGCCGGCCGCCTGCTGGTCGGCCGCCCGGCGCGTTGACGCCACGGCACCCTTCTCCGGCTGAGGGCAGGGCGCTGGCCGTTGGAGCCCGTGGGGCAGGTGGCGCGCGGCGAATGACGTTCGGCAGGTGACAGTCGCCAGAGTGGGGCCAAGGTGCAGCCGTCTCCTACACTGCGGGCTCGTTCATTTCGCGGGTGCGTGCCATGCTGATCCTGATCCTCGGCCTGATCCTGTTCCTGGGTGTGCATTCGGTCTCGATCCTGGCACCGACCTGGCGCGACGCGCAACTGGCGCAACGCGGCGAGGCGGTCTGGAAGGGCCTGTATGCGCTCACAGCGCTGGCCGGCCTCGGACTGCTGATCTATGGCTACGGATTGGCGCGCCAGCAACCGACGGTGCTGTACACGCCGCCGGCCTTTCTGCGGCACGTGGCATTGCTGCTGATGGTGCCGGTGTTCGCGCTGCTGCTGGCGACCTACCTGCCGGGGCGCATCCGCACCGCAGCCCGGCATCCGATGTTGCTGGCCGTCAAGCTTTGGGCGACGGCCCATTTGCTGTCGAACGGGACCCTGGCCGACGTGCTGCTGTTCGGCGGCTTCCTGGCCTGGGCGGTGGTCGATCGCATCTCGCTCAAGCGCCGCGCGCCCCGGGTCGTGCCCGGCGCACCTGCCTCGCCCTGGAACGATGCCATCGTGCTGGTCGGGGGCGCGGCTTTGTACGGTTTGTTCGTGATCTGGGCGCACCTGTGGCTGATCGGCGTGTCGCCGGTGGGCTGATGCGCTGGCAGGGCTGAACGACGCTTCGCGTCTTTCACTCGTCACCGTCGACGTCTCGCGTCGTTCACACGTCACCGCCGACGCCTCGCGTTGTTTACCCGTCAGTGGCGACGCCTCGCGTCAGTCACGCCTCATTGACGTTGTTGCGGTTGCTCCATCGTCTGCGTGTCGGCGAAGCCGGTCGGTGGCAGGTCGGGCGGCTCGCTGTGGGTGGCACGCTGGCGGGCCAGGGCGTCCAGTTCCGCGTCCCGCAGGGTCGATTTCATCGCCATCAGTCGCTGTTGAGCCAGCTGCGATTGCGTCATCAACAGTTGTTGGGAATCCAGCTGCCGCTGCATCTTGTCGATCTGACGGCGTGCCTGCAGCCCTTGCTGCAAAGCAAATTCACGCGCCTTGTCGAGCTTGTCGACGCGGGCCAGGCTGGCTTTGAGCTGGCGCTCGTAGTACCACCGGCTGCAACCCCAGACGAGCCCGCCCGAGACGGCAATCGCCAGCATCAAGGTCAGCACTTCATTCGATTCCATCATGAGTGCTTATCGGCGGTGTCGGCGTCGAGTTGAGCTCACAACCCGCTTGCCGGCGCAACACCGTGCATCGGCCCGCGGGCGTCGCGTCCCGGCGGTCGGTTCAGCCCGTCAACCCCAAGGTGTGCACGTCGGCCCGATGATTCTGTCCGCCGCGGCAGGCGATCTTGATGGCACCGAGCCGGTTGCCCAGTTCAGCGCAACGCAACAGCGACCAACCGCGCTCCAGGCCGAACAGCAACGCGGCGCGAAACGCGTCTCCGCAGCCGGTCGGGTCGACCACCGCGCTGGCGGCCTGGCCCGGTACGACGGTGCGCACGCCTTGTTGCCACAGCTCGCAGCCGGCGGCGCCCAGCGTCACCACCACACCCGCCAGGTGCGAGCGCGACATCGACTCGAGCGTATCGCCGGTGCGCTCGCACAGCATGCGCGCCTCGTAGTCGTTCAGCGCCACCCAGCTGGCCTGCCCGACGAAGCGGCGCAGTTCCGCGCCGTCGAACATCGGCAGCTGCTGGCCGGGATCGAACAGGAACGGGATCTTGGCCGCGGCCAGTTGTTCGGCATGCAGCAACATGCCGTCTCGACCATCGGGCGAGATGATGGCGATGCGGATGTGCGGGTCCGGCGGCACCGCGGTCTCGTGCGACGACTGCATCGCGCCCGGGTGGAACGCGTTGATCATGTTGTTGTCGCTGTCGTTGATGATGATCGCTTGCGCGGTGTAGCTGCCGGGTACGACGCGCACGCAGCCGGTGCCGGCACCCCACGACTTCATGCGCTCGACATAGTCACGGCCGTCCTCGCCGAGGGTGCCCATCACCTCGGCCTGACCACCCAGCTGCCGCAGCGTGTAGGCGATGTTGCCGGCGCAGCCGCCAAACTCGCGCCGCAGCGTGGGCACCAGGAACGAGACGTTCAAGATGTGCACCTGCTCGGGCAGGATCTGCTGCGCGAAGCGGCCGGGAAAGGTGGCGATGGTGTCGAAGGCGAGCGAGCCGCAGATCAGTGCCGACATGAAAACTCCAGGGGTGAAAATGCAGGATGCGCATGGGCATCAGGGACGGGAACTAGGGGTAGAAGATGCCGACGGTGTAACCGGTGACCCCGGCCGCGCCGATGGTGAAGGCCAATTGCAGGGCCGCTTCGGCGCCCGGCTTGAGCGTTTCGGTGGCGACGCGGAAGTCTTGCGGCAGCAGCGCGCGGCGCGCCACGAGTTGCCCGCGGGCGTCGGTCAGCGACAGATCGACGGCCGGCACCGCCAATTCCAGCGCGCCGCGATTGCGCAGCGCCACCGAGAGCCGAAACCCGTCGACCCCGGTCAGTGGTGACAGGCCGGTATTTTCGACTTGGATGTCGTCGATGCGCCGCAGCGGCTCGATGCGGCAAGCGGCGCGTGCACACCAAGCTGTCAGCGCCTCGCGGCTCGACGGGAATCGGGTCGCCAGCAGGTCGCGGAAATGATGGGTGATCTGCAGCGCCAGGGCCGCCAGCAGCAGGACCGCCGAGGCGGCCAGCAGCAGCCGCATGCGCGGCTGCTGCCAGCGCGCCTGGCGCTCGGCACGGCGCAGGAATTCAGGCGCCGGGACGGGCTCGAGCGGGCCGCCATCGGCTGCCGAGTCGGCAACGACAGGGCTGGTTCGAGGTGCGGGCTGCAGGTCGGCTGTGGCGTCGACGTGACCGGGCGATGATTGCCTGGCGTTTTGCGCCAAGGCGTAAAGCGGCGCGGCGTGGCCGCTTCCCGCTGGCGCCACGGGTGTCTGCGGCGCCAACGGCTCGATGGCGGCAATGACTGGCAAAGCCGGTTCCGGCGGTTGGTCCACGCTTGTTGTGGCCGGGGGGGCGCTCGGCAGCCCGACCTCGTTCTTGGTGGCCGCCACCAGCCGGGGCGGGGGGTCGGCGGTCGGCCAGTTCGGCGGGGCCTCGCGGTCGAGGTCGAACAGGCCACCGAACGCGTTGAACACGGCGTCACAGCGGCCGCAACGCACCCAGCCTTCCGAAACCTTGAGCTGATCCGCCACCACGCGAAAGATCGTGCCGCATTCGCTGCAACGGGTGGCCAGGCTCATCGGCGGATCATGCCATCGGGTGTTCGTGCATTCCCGCCTCGACCATTGCACCAACCGGTGAAACCACGCCGGTCATGGGCAGCGGCGCGCCGTCATCAGGATCCAGCCGTCTTCACGGTCACTGACGTCCAGTGCCAGCCAGCCCGAGTAGGCCGCTTGCAGTTCGGCCGCCTGTCGATCCAGGATGCCGGCCAGCACGAGGTGCCCGCCTGCGCCGACGTGCGCGCACAACAGCGGTGCCAGCAGCTTCAGCGGCGTGGCCAGGATATTGGCCAGCACCAGCGGGTAGTGGCCTCGTGCCATGTCCGGAAGGCCGCTGGTCAGGTGCACCTGGTTGGCGGCTGCGTTGCTGCGGGTCGACGTGACGGCGGCCGGGTCGATGTCTACCGCCTCGATGCCCCGCGCGCCGAGCAACGCGGCACCGATCGCCAGGATTCCCGACCCACACCCGTAGTCGAGAACGCGAGTCCAGCCGGCGGCGTGCGTGGACCCGTGTGCGGCCAGCCAGCGCAGGCACATGCGGGTGGTCGGGTGCGTGCCGGTACCGAACGCCAAGCCCGGATCGAGCCGCATCACGGTTTGCGCCTGCGCCGGCGGCTGGTGCCAGCTCGGTACGATCCAGAAGCCGGGCGCCACCTCGGTCGGCGCAAACTGCGACTGCGTCAGTCGCACCCAGTCTTGTTCGATCACCGTGACGAGCGACTGCAAATGCACGTCGGCCGCCTCGTCTTGGGCCAGCAGCAGCGTGGCGGCGTCGATGGCTTGCTGTTCGTCGGCGAACAGCGCCGTCAGCACCGAACGCCGCCAGCCGCCCGGCGGGACCGGCATGCCGGGTTCTCCGAACAAGGCCTGCTCGGCTTCGGTGTCGGCATCGGCGTCCTCAATGGCCACGCTGAGGGCACCGAGTTCATTCAGCAGTGCGTCCGACAGCCATTCCACCTGATCCTGCGCTGACAGCAGCCTGAGTTCGACCATCGATCAGCGCTTGTGCTGGTGCAGCCAGCCTTCCAGATAATGGATGTTGGTGCCGCCTTCGACGAAATTCGCATCGACCATCAGTTCGCGGTGCAACGGAATGTTGGTCGAGATGCCTTCGACCACCGTTTCCGACAGCGCGATGCGCATGCGCGCCAGGGCCTGCTCACGGGTGTCGCCGTAGGTGATGATTTTGCCGATCATCGAGTCGTAGTTGGGCGGCACGAAATAGTTTGTGTAGGCGTGCGAATCGACCCGCACGCCCGGCCCGCCCGGCGGATGCCACATCGTGATCCGACCCGGCGAGGGCATGAAGTTGTAGGCGTCTTCAGCGTTGATCCGGCATTCGATCGCATGCCCGCGCATCTGGATCGAGCGCTGCGTGAACGGCAGCTTTTCGCCGGCGGCGATCCGGATCTGCATCTGCACGATGTCGATCCCGGTGACCATTTCGGTGACCGGATGCTCCACCTGAACGCGCGTGTTCATCTCGATGAAGAAGAACTCGCCGTTTTCATAGAGGAACTCGAACGTGCCGGCACCGCGGTAGCCGATCTTCTTGCAGGCGGCGGCGCAGCGGTCGCCGATTTTCTCGATCACCCGGCGAGCGATGCCCGGAGCGGGCGCTTCCTCGATGATCTTTTGGTGCCGCCGTTGCATCGAACAATCGCGCTCGCCGAGCCAGACGGCGTTGCGAAACGTGTCGGCCAACACCTGGATCTCGATGTGGCGCGGTTTTTCAAGAAACTTCTCCATGTAGACGGCCGAGTTGCCGAATGCCGCGCCCGCCTCGGCCCGGGTGGTCTGCACCGCGTGGATCAGCGCCGCCTCGGTGTGCACCACCCGCATGCCGCGCCCGCCGCCGCCGCCGGAAGCCTTGATGATGACGGGATAGCCGATCGCGCGCGCCGCCTTGATGATTTCCTTAGGGTCGTCCGGCAGCGCGCCTTCGGAGCCCGGCACGCACGGCACGCCGGCGCGGATCATCGCCTGCTTGGCCGACACCTTGTCGCCCATGATCCGGATCGCGTCGGATGTGGGGCCGATGAACACAAATCCGCTGCGCTCGACGCGTTCGGCAAAATCGGCGTTTTCCGACAAAAACCCGTAACCGGGGTGGATCGCCTCGGCATCGGTCACTTCGGCCGTCGAGATGATGGCCGGCATGTTCAAGTAGCTCAGGCTCGATGCGGCCGGGCCGATGCAGACCGCTTCGTCGGCCAGCTTCACATACTTGGCATCCCGATCCGCCTCCGAATAGACCATCACCGATTTGATGCCCAGTTCGCGGCAAGCGCGCTGGATGCGAAGGGCGATCTCCCCCCGATTGGCGATCAGGATTTTCTTGAACATGGCCGCTCTAGTCGATGATGAACAACGGCTGACCGAACTCGACCGGCTGGCCGTTCTCGCACAGGATGCGTTTGACGGTGCCCGACTTGTCGGCCTCGATCTCGTTCATGATCTTCATCGCCTCGATGATGCAGATCGGCTCACCCTCCTTGATGGTCGATCCGACCTCGACAAACGGCTTTGAGCCCGGGCTGGACGACAAGTAGAACGTGCCGACCATCGGTGACTTGACGGTGTGGCCGGAGGGCGGCGCTGCTTCAGCGGTTGCCGCAGGTGAGGCCGGGGTTGGCGCTGCCGGGCCGAACTGGGGGACCGGCGCGGCATAGAGCACGGGCAAAGGTGCATGGGCGTGCGGATCGGACTTGACGATGCGCACCTTGCCATCGGCCTCGGTGATCTCCAACTCGGTGATGTTCGACTCTGACACCAGGTCGATCAGCGTCTTCAGTTTGCGCAGGTCCATGAGGTCTCCGTTATTTTTTTGAGGTCGCACACTGCGCGTTGAGGCTTGCTGCGTTGTTGCATTTGCGATGACCCGTTTAGGCACGCTTTTGTCAATAACGCCTTCAAAAAATCAGCAAAAGCAATTTACATCGGTCATCTCTCTGGCCGGGCCGAAACTGAAAATTGTCGTGCTCGAGTCTTTCTAACTTCGGCGTTATGAACTAAACCGATCGTATTTCGACGGACTTTACGCGTATTGACAAGCATTACCAACAGTAGAAGGAAAATAGAGATAAAGGTGCCCAGGGCGCGCGTTCGAGCGAAGCGCTCAGCCGGTGCTGGCAGCCCAATCCTGCAAATCGGAGGCATGCAGGGCGCCGAGTTTGCTTTGAACCGCCATACCGCTGCGATCGATCACGACGCTGTAGGGCAGCGATCCGCTCGGGTTGCCCAACGCGCGCGCCAGCTCCGCGCCACCGATCCCGGCCAATCCGATCGCAAAGCCAACCGGACGCTGCGCCAGGAAACTGCGCACCGGGGTGGGGCCATCGATGGCCAGCCCGACCACCTGCCATCCGTCGGCCCGATGATTGCGGTGGAACTGGTCGAGCAGCGGCATTTCAGTCACGCAGGGGGCGCACCACGTGGCCCAGAAGTTGAGCAGCAGCTTCTCGCCGCGCAGGGTTTGCAGCACCAGCTCGCCGCCTTGCGGCTGCTCGAACCTCATCGACCAGAAATCGGCCGGCAACGGGGTCGGGTTCTTTCCGGAGTTCCACCACCAACCTGCGCCGACGCCGCCGATCAACGACAGCCCCGCCACGCCGCCAATCAGAGCCTGACGGCGTTTCATGACGCCACCATCAGCTTGCGCAATGCGACAAGGTCGCCGCGCGCCGTCTTTCCGCGTGCGTCTGGCTTGAGGCCGCCTCGCAGGTCGTCATGGTCCAGGATGGTGAGGTGAATCGTCACACTGCCTCCGAGCGGTCGGTTGGATGTGGTCACGGTGAGCACGTCCACCAGCAGCCCGCGCGGCCCCGGCAGGCTGCCGACGTCGAACGCCACGTGCTCGTCGAGCAAGGTCAGTTCCGCCTGCTTGGAGTCGTCGCAGTACAGCTGCAGATGCACGTTGTTCAAGCGGGTGGCCGTGCCGCGCCAGACGGCGCCTGTCAGGTGTGGGCGGAACGCCGCCAGGCGCTCCATCCATTGGGCCGCCACGCGGCGCAGTTCGGCCAGCTCGGCCGGCTGGGTGTCGGCGCAGAACAGGGCCAGATAGGCGCGCACTTCGTCTTCCAGCACCTGGTTGTCGGGCAGTTCATTGGCGCGTGCGCTGCGGCGGCCCAGCAACTGGGCCGCCCGGCGTTTGGCAGGGCCGTATTCCATGCCTTCCTCGACCACCAGCCGGGCAGCGGTGGCCGCAATCTGCTCGGTCAGGATGGAAATCATGGTTCGATTCTAGAAGAGCCCAGACGGCGCCCGGGCGGCTCTTGGGCGGGTCTCGGGCGGGTCTCGGGTGGGCAGCTCACGGCACTTCCACGCCACCCATGCGTGCCACCACCGTGCCTGCGCGTCCGGCCACGTAAGCCGAGCCGAGACGCTTTTCGAAGCGCTTGGGGGCCGGCAGCATGACTGCCAGTTGCGCGGCCTGCGTGGGCCCGAGCACCTGGGCCGGCCCATGGAAATAGTGGCGTGCCGCGGCCTCGGCGCCGAACACGCCTTCGCCCCACTCGACGTTGTTGAGGTAGATCTCGAGGATGCGTTGCTTGGACAGCAGCGCCTCCAACATGAACGTCACGAAAAACTCCTGAGCCTTGCGCGGCAGGTTGCGTTCGCCGCTCAGGAACAAGTTCTTTGCCAGTTGCTGCGTGATGGTGGAGCCGCCGACCACCTTCGGTTGCACCGGGGCGGTAACAACGGCGGGCCTGGAACCGCTGGCCTGGCGCTGCTCGATGCGCTGGTTGGCCTTGTCGGCACGAACCTCGGCCTTCTGGTTGCGGCTCCAGGCTTGTTCGAGCGCGTCCCATTCGACGCCGCTGTGGTCTGAAAAGCCGGCATCCTCCGACGCGATCACCGCGCGCTTCAGGTGCGGCGAAATGCGCGCGTAGGGCATCCACTGCTGGCTCCAAAGCACCTGCCCGCGCTCGGTCAGCAACCGCCACATCTCGGAACGTTGAAAGGTGGTGGATTGCGGGTCGAGCACCGCCATCAACGCGATGCGGCCGACGAAATAAAGCTGCAGCGACAGCAGGCTGATCAGCAACAGGCCAGCCAGGCGCCCAAGGCTCGCAGCACCGGTCGGCCGCTTCATGCGGCAGCTGCAGCCAAGCGCAGCCTGAGCGCCGCGAGCACCGGTGCGGTGTCGGGCCGCACACCGCGCCACAACTCGAACGCGACGGCGGCCTGTTCCACCAGCATGCCCAGGCCGTCGCGGCCCACCGCGCCGGCGGCGCGCGCCCAGTCGAGAAAGGCCTGCGCCGGTGCGCCGTACATCAGGTCGATCGCCAGCGTGCCGGGTCGCAGCACCTCGGCCGAAACCGGAATGGCGGCGCCCTGCAAGCTGCTGGCGGTGGCGTTGACGACGATGTCGTGATCCCTTCCGGCGTCGGCCAGCGCACGCGCCAGCAGCGGCGTTGAGCCGGCTGCGGGCAGATGTCGCTCGACCAGCGTTTGCGCCCGCCCGAGGTCGCGGTTGGCCACCACCACCTGCGCCGCGCCCGCCGCCAACAGCGGCCCCAGCACGCCGGCGGCCGCGCCGCCCGCACCGATCAGCAGCAGCCGCTGCCCTTTGACCAGGTGGCCCGCGTTGTGCTCGATGTCGCGACACAGTCCGATGCCATCGGTGTTGTCGGCCAGCCAGCCCTGCGGGTCGAAGCGCAGCGTGTTGGCCGCCTGCGCCAGCGTGGCCCGCTCGGTGTGCCGGGCGGCCAGTTGCCAAGCCTCGAATTTGAACGGCACCGTGATGTTGCAGCCGCTCAGTCCTTGCTCCGCCAGCTCGCGCAGGGTGGCGGCCAGGGCGCCCTGCACGCACCGGTGACGGCCGTAAGTCATCACCTGACCGGTTTGCTGCGCGAACGCGGCGTGAATGAACGGCGACTGGCTGTGCTCGACGGGATTGCCGACAACGACGTAATGGTTCATGGCAAGGCGTGGGCGGGCGGTGGCTGCGCAGGTGACTGTGGACGCAAAGGCGTTACCGGGCCGCTCAGGGCGGCGCTGTCAGACTGGTTTCCAGGCCCTCTTCGCGCGAGAAGCGGAAGCGGGAGGTCACCACCAGCTGGTCAGCCTGGCGCCGCATCGGCGTGCTGAACGGCCCGAACGGCGCCGCCGCCTTGACGATCGCAACGGCGCGCGAGTCGAGCGCCTTCGAGCGCGAAGGCCGCACGACCTCGGTTTCGATCACACGCCCTTCCGCATCCACCGTGACGTTCATCGTCAGCTCGCCGTACAGCTTCTTGCCCTGGTACTCGGGGAAATTTCGGGTGCCGCGCTCCTCGATCCGGCGGCGCAGCTGGTCGTAATACAACGCATAGACCTCCTCGCGCGTGGCCGGGCTGATGTAGCGCTTCTTGGGCCGCGCGTTTTCCTCGTTGACGCGCTTTTCGATCTCGGCCAGCAACTGCACCAGCTGGCGGCGCTGCTCGGCCTGGGCGCGCTCGTCCGGGCTGCCCTCGTCGCGCTTCGGGTCCGGGGGCGGCAGCAGCGCCAGTTCGCGCCGGATCTGCGCCAGCAACTGCTGCTGCGTTTCCTGCAAGCGCTCGATCTGCTTGCGCGAAGTCTCGCTGGCGTCGCCCTGTTCCATCAATGCCGACGGCGGCAGCGGAGAAGTCGACCGGCCGCGTTCGGCGTCGCCACCACCCGACAAATTCGCCTGCGCGATCGCCTGTGCCTTGACCGGCGGCTCGCCCGAGCGCGAATTCACCAAAATCACCTCGAGCGGCGTGTCCTGGAAGATGCGGTTGAAACGGTCCGGATCGACCAGCCGCACCGTCAGCAGCGCGGCGTGCACAACGAGCGACACCAGCAGGGCGACGTGCAGGGTCGACAGGCGCCGCAGCATGGTGCGTCGTCGAGCCCCGTCAATGTGCGACGGTCGCGTCCGCCGCTGGCGCGGTCGTGGCATCGCCATCGGGCGCATCGACCTCGATCGCCAGCGACAGCGGGCCGGCCCCGGCGACGTCCTCTTCGAGCTCGGTGTCGACGACGACGACGTCGTCCGCCGTCGTGCCCGGGTCGTCGAGCCGCGCGACGACGTTGGCATGCAGGTCCAGCGTCAGCAAATCAGCCCCGGTGACGCGCACCCGCACGCGCGCGCCGCGCGGCATCTGTTCGGCGCCGAGCGCGCGAAACACCAGCGGCAGGTCGTCGGCACGCACCAGGCCGTCCTTCATCACCACCGCGTCGAGCTCGCTCAGGTGGTGCTGCGCCAGGTACTGCATCGTCCAGTAGCGCTCGATGCCCGACTGGAAGGCGTTGTACTCGGCGTAAGCGCTCTCGAACGACGAGATGATCGAGAAGATTTGCACGTCGCGCGGCTTGAACGGTGCGGCCAGCGCGGCGGTGCGGCCGTGGCGCGCGCAGGCGATGATCTGCCACTGATTCACCAGATCGACATAACGGCGCAGCGGCGACGTCGCCCAGGTGTACTGCGCCACACCCATGCCCGCGTGCGGCGCCGGCTTGGTGCCCATGCGCACCTTCACGCCAGGCGCCATGCTCGCCTGGCTGCGGTAGATGCCGGGCACGCCGCATTCGTGCAGCCAGGCGCCCCAGGTGCTGTTGGCCAGGATCATCGCCTCGGCCACGATCAGGTCGAGCGCCGAGCCGCGCTGACGCGTGCCGATCTGCACCTGCTCGTCGCCCTGCGGTTCGCCGCCGTTGTTGCCAGTCAAGCGGAAGTTGTAGTCGGGCCGGTTGAAGTTCTCCGGCTTGCCGCGCGCCACTTCGCGGGCCGCTTTGAGATGCCGGGCCAGTCGGTAACTGAACGCGAGCTCGGCGCTGAATTCGTAATCGGCGGGCGCGTTGCCGGTCAGGGTCGCGTCGGTGATGACGCCGTCGAGCTGGTCGTGGCGCAGGTTGGCCGCGATCGGCACCCGTTCCAGCCGCGTCTCGCTGGCGGTCAGCAGCAGCGTCGTCTCGTCGAAGCTCAGGTACAGCGACACTGCAGGGCAATCGCGGCCGGCCATCAGCGTGTAGGCCTGTACCACGTCGTCGGGCAGCATCGTCAGCTTGTAGCCCGGCATATAGACCGTCGACAGCCTCTCCCGCGCGACCTTGTCGAGCGGCGTGTCGGGTGCGAATGCCAACGCGGGCGCGGCGATGTGCACTCCGAACACGACCGTGCCGCTGCCCAGGCCCTGCACCGACAGCGCGTCGTCGATTTCGGTGGTGGCCGAGTCGTCGATCGAGAACGCGCGCAGCGCGGCGAGCGGCAGCGCTTCCTTGATGGCGGGCGCTTGCAGCGGCGGGAATGCGGTGCCCTTCGGAAAGCTCTCGAACAGAAAGCGCCGCCAGTGAAACTGATACGGTGAATCGATCGCGCCAGCCTGCTTCAGCAGGTCCAGCGGCGCCTTCTGCGAACGCCGTGCGGCTTCGACCACGGCCTTGTACTCGGGCGCGTTCTTGTCGGGTTTGAACAGTAATTTGTAGAGTTGCTCGCGCACGCTCGCCGGGCACTGCGCCGCGATCAGTTCGTCGGCCCAGCGGTCGATCTGCTCGACCACCAGCTTCTTGCGCTCGATGCCGAGCAGCGCCGCCTTGACGATTTCCTCGGGCGCCTTTTTAAAAATACCCTTGCCCAGCCGGCGAAAATAGTGCGGCGCTTCGAACAACCGGAACAGCGCCGCCGCCTGCTTGTCCAGCCCTGCATTGGCGGCGAAATAGTCGCGCGCCAGGTCGGCAAAGCCGAATTCGCCATCGGGTGCGAATTCCCAAGCCAGGTCGAGTTCGATTTCCTGGGCGATGCGCTGCGCCGAGGCGATCAGCTCGGCCGGGCTCGGCTGCTCGAACTTGAGCAGCACGTTGGCCGCCTTGATCTTGACGCGCTTGCCCGACTCGAGCTCGATCTGCACCGAGCTGTCGGCCTCGGACATCACGCGTCCAGCATGGAATTTGCCAGCGTCTTCGTAGAGTGCGTACATAGGTGCGAGATTGTCGCTTGAAGTCGCGCCGGGTCGATCCAGCGCGGCCTGCTCATCTCGGGGGCCAGGAGCGAAGCGATGCGGGGGCTGGCCCAGGCCGACGCCGGGCCGTCCCCAGGCGGCCTGCGCCCCCGCGGGGGGCAGGAGCGAAGCGACGTGGGGGCTCCATTTCAGTAGCTTCGTCCCTTGCGGTACTGCGCATGGGCGCGCGGCGCCAAGGCTGCGCTGCGTGCCACCGCAGCGAACGAACCCGCTGCGTGGGCATGGCAGATCGCCAGGCCGAGCGCATCGGCGGCGTCTTTACCGGGCAGGCCGGGCAGCGCGAGCAGTCGCTTGACCATCTCCTGCACCTGCTCCTTGGCGGCCCGGCCGTGCCCGACGATCGCCTTCTTCATCTGCAGCGCGGTGTATTCCGACACCGCCAGGTCGTCGCACACCAGCGCCGTCAGCGCCGCGCCGCGGGCCTGCCCGAGCAGCAGCGTCGACTGCGGATTGACGTTGACGAACACGATCTCGACCGAGGCGCAGTGCGGCTGGTAGCGGCTCGTGACCTCGCGCACGCCGTCGTAGATGATCTTGAGCCGCGCAGGCAGTTGCCCGGTGTCGGCCGAGTCGGTCTTGATCGTGCCGCTGGCGACATAGCGCAGCTGTGCGCCTTCGGCTTCGATCACGCCGAAGCCGGTGGTTCGCAGGCCGGGGTCGATGCCGAGGATGCGCAGGATGGCCATGGTGCGGGCGTTGCCTTCGCAGACTCAGAGACCGAAATACCAGCGCACGGAATGAAAGAACACCGGCGCTGCAAAACACAGCGGCGCGACCCGGTCGAGCAGCCCGATGGCGCCAGTGACCGACGCGCGGCCGCCCCAGCTGCGCACGCCCGCGTCGCGCTTGAGCGCCTGCATGACGAATTCGCCGAGCGTGCCGCAGGCGCCGGCCACGCAACCCATCACCAATGCCGGCAGCGGCTGGAACGGCGTGCTCCAGAACAGCGCCAGCCCGACCAGCCCGGAGGCCGACCAGCCCAGCGCCCAGGCGCGCCATGAAAACGAACGGCTGATCGCGCGCGCCACCGGCCGCCGCCGCAGCCGGCGTGTGGCCGCGTCCTGCACCCGTTGCGCCGTCAGCACCACCAGCACCAGGTACAGCACCAGGAAGGCACCGCGTTCGCGGTAATCGGGCAGGTCCAGCAGCAGCAGCGCCGGCGCGTGGCTCATGCCGTACACGCACACCGTGATGCCCCACTGGATCTTCGCGGTGCGCTCCAGGAAGCGGTGCGGGTCGTTGCCGAACGCGCTGAGCACCGGAATCGCCAGGAACATGTAGACCGGGATGAACACGCTGAACAGATCGAACGCGCGTGTGGCCACCAGCACGTACTGCATCGGCAGCACGAAAAAGAACGCCAACAGCAGGCTGCGGTGGTCGCCGCGGCGTGTGTGCGTCAGCGTGACGAATTCGCGCAGCGCCAGGAACGACACGACGCCGAACAGCAGCGTGGAACCGAGCGCTCCGGACACCCAGGCGATCCAGAACAGCACCGCGCCCACCCAGACCGCGCCAAGCTCACGTTTGAAGCCTTCTTGCAATGCCTGCTGGTTGGGCTCCAGATCGCGAAAGCCGTGCCCGAACGCGGCGAACGTCGCCAGCATCAGCAGCCCGAACAGCGTGACGAACAGCAGCCCGATCTGCTGCCCGACGGCAAGTTCACGCAGCGCGTTCACGCCGACCGACTGCTTGGGCACGACGTCATGGCCGCAACGCCCGCAGCGCGAGCACCGCAGCACGGGCGCGTTCCAGAAACGAGCGCTTGTCCTCGCCGGGCGCCAGTGCGAGCGGCGCGCCGAACGTGACCGAGCACAGGATCGGCACCGGCACCACCTCGCCCTTGGGCATGACGCGCTGCACGTTGTCGATCCAGGCGGGGATCAATTGCACGTCCGGGAACGCCTGTGCCAGGTGGTACAGGCCGGCCTTGAAGGGCGCCGGTTCGTCGCGATGCCCGCGCGTGCCCTCCGGAAAGATCACCAGCGAATCGCCGCTTTGCAGTGCCTGCAACAACGGCTCGAGCGGATCTTCGTCGGCCGTGCGGTCGCGGCTGACATAAACCGCGTTGAACACCTCGCTGGTCAGCCAGCGTTTGAGCTTGGACGAGGTCCAGTATTCGCGGGCGGCGATCGGGCGCGTGCTTGTGCGCAAGTCGCGCGGCAGCGCGGCCCAGATCAGCACCCAGTCGAAGTGGCTTTGGTGATTGGCGAAATAGATGCGCTGCTCGGCCTTGGGCGGGCAACCGTACCAGTGGCCCTGTGCGCCCGTGATCAACCGCGCCAGCAAGGCCAGGAACAGGCCGGTCGCCTCGGGCAGCTTCATGGCGGCCGCGGCCGCCCGGCCGGTTCAATGGCGGAAATGCCGCACACCGGTGAGCACCATCGCGATGCCGCGCTCGTCGGCGGCGGCGATCACCTCGTCGTCGCGCACCGAGCCGCCCGGCTGGATGACGCAGACCGCACCGGCGTCGATCACCACGTCCAGGCCGTCGCGGAACGGGAAAAACGCATCGCTGGCCACCACCGAACCCTGCAGCGTGAGGCCAGCGTTGTGCGCCTTGATGCCGGCGATGCGCGCCGAATCGATGCGGCTCATCTGGCCGGCGCCGACGCCGAGCGTCATGCCTCCGCCGCAAAAAACGATGGCGTTGCTCTTGACGTACTTGGCGACGGTCCATGCGAACAGCAGATCGTTCAACTGCGCCGTGGTCGGCTGCACTGTCGTCACGACCCTAATTTCAGCGCGCGACAGTTCGCGGTTGTCAGCCGACTGCATCAGCACGCCGGAGCCGACGCGCTTGAAATCGAGCGCGTTGCGGCCCTGCAGCCAGGCGCTGTCGCCGGCTTTTGGCAGCGCGATCTGCAGCACACGCGTGTTGGGCTTGGCGGCCAGCAACGCCAGCGCCTCGGGCGTGAAGCGCGGCGCCACCAGCACCTCGACGAACTGCTTCGTGACCAGCGTCGCAGCGGCCGCGTCGACCTCGACGTTGAACGCGATGATGCCGCCGAAGGCCGAGGTCGGATCGGTCTGGTAGGCCTTGGCATAGGCCGCTGCGGCGTCGCTCGAGACCGCCACGCCGCATGGGTTGGCGTGCTTGACGATCACGCACGCGCTGGCGGTGTCGACGCTGGCCGCGCTGTGGGTCGGGCCGAAGCTCTTGACGCATTCCCAGGCGGCGTCGGCGTCGGCGATGTTGTTGTACGACAGCTCCTTGCCCTGCAGTTGCCGCGCCGTGACGAGCGAGCCCGGCGCGGGGTGCAGTTCGCGGTAGAACGCTGCGCTCTGGTGCGGGTTCTCGCCGTAACGCAGGTCCTGCAGCTTGACGAAGCGGCCATTGCTTTGCATCGGAAATTCGGCGCGCAACTGGCCGCCGCGGCCGTCGGCCTGCAGCGAAGACAGGTAATCGCTGATCGCGGCGTCGTAGTTCGAGACCCGGTTGAAGGCCGCCACCGCCAGCGCGAAGCGGGTTGCCTTGCCGATGCTGCCGCCGCGCAACTCGGCCACCACGCCGGCGTATTGGGCGGCATCGGTCAGCACTGCCACGTCGTTCCAGTTCTTGGCGGCCGAGCGCAGCATCGCCGGACCGCCGATGTCGATGTTCTCGATCGCTTCCTCGAGCGTGCAACCCGGCTGCGCGACGGTGGCTTCGAACGGGTAAAGGTTCACCACCAGCAGGTCGATCGTGTCGATGCCGTGCGCCGCCAGCGCCGCCATGTGCTCGGGCAGGTCGCGCCGCGCCAGCAGGCCGCCGTGGATGGTCGGGT
>ENA-OFCX01000494-OFCX01000494.1-metagenomes-genome-assembly--contig:-NODE-494-length-20174-cov-7.625677_pt1 | contig 20174 bp, 15 predicted proteins | sample MGYA00153384_OFCX01 | MGnify analysis MGYA00153384
ACTTTCCTTGTTCATGAAGTACAGCTAACCTTTGCTAAATCAGTCTTCCAACAATATTTGTGTACTTCATATAGCTGGAAAGTGCTGTATAAAAGAATCCGCGAGCGAGAATCGCTCGCGGATCTTTCTAGGTTGTTTAGGCATGGTTTTTCGCTGGTGTTTGTACTTCAACGCAAAATAGCCCTTGATTCCATTCGCGGCAACCAGGGCTATTTATGCTGTTATTCTTCTATTGCAGCCTAATTATACTACAAAGCAAGTGACGTTTTCTTGTCACAGCTCAGATCTGTGGCAAGAATGCTTCTATGGATCTTAATTATTGCAATTAGTCTTTCACTAATATATGATTAGTACTTCAGTATTGAAAAGAGTAGGTTAATTAAAATGGCTACTGACAACAGAGGGGTGATGGTTTACCTACCATTAGAAGTAGAAATGAAGATGGATCAGTACTGTACTAAGTACAATATCACCCGTAAAGACAAGCAAGGAAATCTCGTCACATCGCTAGGAAGTGGAATAGTTGCTTACCTCAAAAGTCAGTTACTTGGTGACACACCTATATCGGCAAGTGATAGACCTAATCATGGATTGACTAGAGCGGAAGTATTAGATTTAATTGCAGAGTCTAAGATGAATAACACACCAATCTTTGGCGTAGCCTCTCTTGCAGAGAATCGATCCACCGATTCGATAACTGTGGATGTCGTACACCGTCTAGAAACGATCGAGCAGCAGCTATCATCATCTACAGGCATATCAAGAGATGAAGTAGATCGACTAATTCAAGCATCGGAACAGAGAGTACTGGAGGCTGTCCGAAGTCTGTGGGCTGAACAGCAGGGGATAGCAGAAGTTAAAACTATTGACGATCGAGTCAATACGCCGCCGATTGAGATTTTGACTACTAGCAAAGAAAAGGCGAGCGAGAATATGGTCAAATCGCCAGATCGAGATAGGGAAAATAGTGTCGATCCCGATCGTAAGCCGATGACTAGAGATATTAAACGGTGGCTAGAACCTTTGAAGGATGAGAAATTCAAAGAAATTATTCAAACGGGAATATCTGATAAATGTAGCACTCAGGAAATTGTCACCAGGTTATTTAGTGCAGGCTATGGAAAAAATAACAACACCGAGCCATATCCTGCAAACCTTGCCAGTGCGATGAAAACAGCGTATCTATTTTTGATGAATCAGGCTGAATAACTTTATTTAAAGCAGTTCATCGAGTAATGAACCATTAACCTTGAGCCACTGCTTGGCTTTCTCCATTTGAGGAATCTGGGACTTGACGACCCCCCAAAAGCGAGGGGTATGATTTGGTTCTAATAGATGTGTGAGTTCGTGGATTATGACATAGTTGATGACAGACATGGGAGCTTTGATTAGTCGCCAGTTGAAGATTACGTTATTTTTAGGCGTACACGATCCCCATCGATATTTACTGTCAGCAATTTTTGCTGCGTTGAATAGAACATCAAGGCGTTCGGCGTAGTAATGGACGCGGGGTAATATTGTCTCTTTTGCTTGCTGAATATACCAATCTCGAAAGACGGTACCTTGTCTATTAATTAGATAGCTTGGCACTAGAAATCGATCGTTGACGAGAGCGATCTTCGCTGAGGTATCTATGAGTTCTAGCCGATAGCTGCGACCCAGATAGAGTAAAGATTCACCGTTTACTAGTTCTTTGCCTGGGGGATGGAGTGGGGGCAGATACTTTTGGCTGTGGTGGGTTTTTTCATAGAGCCACAATTTGCGAGATTCGATGATGCGATCGATTTTTTCAAGTGATGTACCTGTAGGAGCTTTGACTACCACCGATCGATCGCGCTCGACTGTGATAGTTAGCGTTTTGCGGTGGAGAGAATAGACAACATTGTAGTCGAGCTGCATGGTTATTCGGCGTACAGGATGCGATCGTTGTTCTTGTAAGCGATTTCCATCACTTTGCTCATTATCTGCTTTCTTTTGGCTAAAAGATCGGAGATTGCTTTGAAGTTTGGGGACAATATTACAGCCTGGATATCGGCCTCAAGTTTCTTGCGAGCTGGACTACTTTCCCAGAATCCAGCGAGCTTTAGTTCCCGTTCGACGACGATGAACACTTCCTGGGTCAGCGCGACGGACAAGGAAATCTTATCATCATCCAGATCGGTATCGCCAAAACATTCGCGTTTAAACATCCGAAAGAAGGGCATTTGCTTGTTCTTGTGCAAGCCGTAGGTTGGCTCTTTTTCGATATCTTTGAGCCGCTGACGCAGTTTTTCAAGTTCTGCATAGATTCTATCCCAATTATCTTGAAACTCGCTCAGGATGGCGGCTAGGGCTGCGGCAAAGGAGGCTTGGAGGTCGGGGTCATCATCTAGTTCGATGTCGATATGATGACGCAGGGCGTGTTCGATCGCGGCGGCTTTATTTTTGGTGCGTTGTTTGGTAGCGACGACATCTCGCTCAAAGTTTTCATCCAGAATCGAGATGGGTTTGACTTTCTGGTCGATTCCTTGAGACTGGAGATAGGTATCGGTGAGTTGGCGGAGCTTTTCGGGGATTCCTTTCATGCTTAGGCGGCTGTCCTGAAAGTGTCTGCCAGCCATGACATTGATTTGTGAGAGGAGTTGGTAGTCTTTTAAATAGTTCAGGGCTTCTTTAGCGGGAAAGACTAAATTGAGGCTGCGGGTCATTTGCTTGAATGCCAGCACGAACTCGAACCGCAGATCTTCATCATAGAACACGTCGTAGAAGGCATCATAGTCGGTGAGATCGGTCAATCCTTCTCTGGCTAATAGATCCAGAATGGCTCGACGATCGGTTTCAAGCTGACGGATTTCGTCTTCGGGAAAACTCAGCGATGTTTGGATCTCTTTCTGTTCGCGTTTATCGTAGTTTTGGAGTGCTCGCTCGATGTGGTGTCGAATGCCCACATAGTCCACCACAAACCCTTTTTCTTTGGCTTCATCGGCGACGCGGTTGACGCGGGCGATCGCTTGTAATAAATTATGTGCCTGGATTGTCTTGTCTAGATATAGCACCTGTTCCACTGGGGCATCAAATCCAGTTAGCAGCATATTGTTGACGATGACAATGCCAATATCCCCAGTTACGCCATTATCTGAGCTATCGAAGGGCAATTTGAAGCTTTTGATGACGGTTTCGTGGGCGGTTGAATTGCTGTAGAGCTTGAGATGGGGCAGATCGTTATGTCTGCCAGAAATTACTACATCAGTTTTTACTCGTTTGAGTCGATCGAGATTAATACCGTGGGGGTTGGCTGTTTCTAACTGGGCGATCTGGGCGAGTATTGCCTCATCGAGATGCTGTTTATAGCGGACTGCGGCTTCGCGCGAGGTGGCTACTACTTGGGCTTTATAACCGTTGGTAAAAATCTGCTGGACATAATGCTCCACCATATCTTTGGCTTTGGCGGCGATGGTGGATTCGGCTTCTAGATAGGCATCTCGCGAACCGTAGCCCAAAATCTGCATCCGTTCTTGGAGATTGTAGTCGCTAAAAACATCTTCAAAAGCGATATCCATTGCGACTCGATCGGTTACTTCGGCGTTATGGGTGCGCCCTTCATAGACGATCTCTAGGGTGACTTTATCCTCGATCGATTGACGCATGGTGTAGGTGTCGATATAGTCACCAAACACTGTTTCAGTTTTATCGATCGGGGTGCCTGTGTAACCGATGCGGGTGGCTTTGGGTAGGGCTTTATCGAGATTTGCGCCCAGTAAGGAGTATTGGGAGCGGTGCGCCTCGTCCGTCATAATCAGGACGTTGGTGTTGGGGTTGAGTTCGGGAAAAGTTTCGGTTAGATCGCGCTCTTGGAATTTATGGATCATCGCCATCACTAGATCGGAGGAATCACTGCGGAGGAGTTCCTTGAGTTTGGCGATACTGTCCGCAGGTTTGACTGTGAAACCAATCGCTTGTCCTGTCTCGGCTAATTGTTGTTCTAGCTGGGGGCGATACATTGCCCGCACCATAAACATCATCGTCAGTGATTTCCCCGAACCTTGGGTGTGCCAGATGATGCCACTGCGCTCTCTGGGTGTCTTTTTGGTGATGAGTCGATCGATCGCTTTTTTGACAGCGCGAAACTGTTGGTACCGCCCGACGACCTTAATAGTTTCGCCTTTGTCGTTGGTGGAGAAGAGGGTGAAATTGCGAATAATCTCTAGCAGGTTATCCCGATCGAGCATTCCAGCCACAAGCCGCTGTTGGTCGTTGGGCGAACTGCCGCCACGGTCAAGGTCTTTGAGAGTGCGAGGATAGGGATCTGCCCAGCGATAAAAGTATTTTTCGGTGCGGGTGGTGATGGTGCCAAATTTAGCTTCAACACGGCAAGAGGCGACGATGAATTGGTTGAAATAGAATAGGGGACTGCTGCCCTCACCTTTCGAGCCACGCTGTTCGCTGTAGCGCATCATCTGGTCGATCGCTTCGGGAATCGGCTGCTGGACTTTGGATGATTTACACTCAATCAGGGCGATGGGCAAACCGTTGAGGAATAGCACGATGTCGGGGATGATGTGGTTCTCGGTGCCCAAAATCCGCACTTTAAACTGACAGACGGCGATAAAACGGTTATTGTCTCGGCGATCGAAGTCGATGTATTTGACGGTGGGGCTTTGTGCGCCTGTCTGACGATTTTCGCTAACGCTGGTATTTTCTTGGAGAAGGTTGAAGACGTAGCGGTTATTTTCGAGCAGGTTGGTGGTGGGAAAGCTGGCGGTGATGCGCTTGGTGACTTCTTCGATTTGGTCGTCTTCGAGCCAGGGATTGATGACTTTGAGCTGTGCTTGGAGGATTGGCAGCATGACGACTTCGGTGAAGTCTGCACGATGGCTATCTTGGGGTTTTTGGGTTCTGTCGAGATCGAGAATCTCCCAATCTAAGCCGTGGAGTTGGTCGAGCAGGGGTTTCTCAACGTGGTTGCGTTCGTCGATTTTGATATGTTCGGGGGTTTTATCTGATTTCATGATTTGTTAATCTGGCTCATAACAGCTCTTAACTGCTTAAAAAAGCTTTAGCTGATCGGAAGTTCCATTTTTATTTGAGGGTTTCGCCGCTGCATTATCAGCGTCAAGTTTTTGATTGGAGTGCTCTGCAATAACAGGAGTTTCATCCTTATTTGAAGGTTTCGCCGCTGTGTATGCCTGATCGGTGCGGTTTGGTTTGTCAGGATAACGTAGCCGCAAAATGTCATGTCTTACCATCTGGCTCAAAAATCGGGAACGCAGTCCGTCAGGATTCCGACCCATTAATTGACCGAGTTCGATTCTGGTTAGCCATCTATCCTGACAAAGTTCTAAGATTGTCTGCTCCGTGATTTCAGAGGCGCGTTGTCTATTCATCCCAGCAGGCGCAGCAATCCGAGCGAGAATTTCCATTTCATCGGCGGATAGTCTTGGCTTATGTATGGAGTCATCTTCGTTATGTACGGAGTCATCCTTGTTATGTACGGAGTCATCCTCGTTATGTACGGAGTCATCCTCGTTATGTACGGAGTCATTCTCGTTATGTACGGAGTTCGGTTTGGATGGCAGATAGTAACGACTCCAACGCGAGCGGCCATCCTGAACCAAGACTTCTCTGGCAACTAGGTTCTGAAGAAGTTTGGTTACATCGGCTGTGTGTTCTCCAGTGATGTAACGCAACCGAGCATTGTCAACCGAGCCTTCAAGGTCGGATGTAACTAATGCTTGAACTTCTAACGACGTAAATCGATCGAATTCTTTCCCGAAAAATTTCTTCAGGCGATTTAGGGATTCTTGGGGAATGAGGCTAACCATTGGCAATATCCATTGCACTCGATCGGGTTGGATTAGCTCGTTTACGTTAGGTCGCCGCCATTGCTGAGACTTCCATCCTTGTAAAATTTTGTCTACCCCCGAGCCAGCTTTTTCAGCGATCCCGATTTGGGTGAACATAGTTTGAAGTGCCTTGTTGCGGCACTCGCTGATATTCCCAGCCCATAATCGATCGAGGGAAATCAATAACGATCCAGGATTAGAAAACTCGAATCGATCGCAATATTTTTCGACGATAATCCCGCCAATACCCTGATAATCGGCATGAACTAGCGCATTGACTAGGACTTCGCGAATCGCTTCATGAACCACACTCTCCCCTTTGCGAAACAGATCGGCATCGAGTTGAAAGGGCAGTTTTAGATCGGCGGCTAGGCGTTGAACGACACGCAGATAGAACTGAAATATGTTGCCTGCCCAAGTGCCGTCTGGGGTGAGTCGATCCGTCCAACGTACACTCGGATCGGTAGATAGCCGTTCGCGGTAATCGACATGATACTGGGGTAGTGCTTCTCTGAGAGCCTCTTCTTTGCCAAACATCAGCAATCCGGCAACGGTTAAGCCTTCTTGTTCGGTGGCGCGATCTTTGCGCCAGCCGCCTAGTTTGACAAGTAAGCCTCGATCGTCTTCACTCAGCCACGGGTGAGTTGGTTTGTGGGATGCAAACCTTTGACGATATTGTTGTAGGCTGGGACGATCGAGGTCATCAAGACCATAGTGTTCTAAGATCTTGGTGTCAGCCGGATCGACTCCCCGATCGGTAAGCATTCGGACAACTTCTTCATCGGTGCAGTGATAGTCACCCTCATGGTTGCGGCGGTAAGTTCCTCTGAGCGGGTTTTGCCCCAGAAAGACAGGGCGTTGAGCGCGAGATGCGCGAGGGACGCAAATGGCGAGAATGGTTTTGTCTTCGTCAGTAATTTCAGTGACTTGGCCATCGGTGAGTAAGTTAATGCTGACTTTGCCTCGATTGTTCACTGTATCCCAAAAGCTCTTTTTCAAGCTGTTGACTTTACTAATGCCAGTCACGGTACCATCATCTTCTACACCCAATAAAATCACGCCGCCTTGAGTGTTTGCCAACGCACTATAAGTTTCCCACAGGCTGCCAGGAAGTCCGCCTTTAGCTGACTTGAGTTCTAGATCGTTGCTTTCAACCCAGTTGAGGCGCGTTAAGATTTCTAGAGGGTCGAAGGTTGACATGGTTCGATGTGATTTATGGCTTGCTTGATTCTTTCTGATTCTAATAGTTGAGCTAGTTTGTGAACTGCCTCATGGGAGTCAAGCGGCGACCAATTTTTATAAGTTGCACCAGCTTGTAGAGTTGGTTCCTCTTGTGCTAACTCAGCAATGAGGAACTGCATTACCTTCAATTTATCGGCACGAGGTAAATTGCTGAGGGTGGGGTATAGCTCTGTGACGGTCATAAATATTGACAGAGTTTAGGGCTTCTCTATTTTGCCACGATCGAGAGGCGCGAAATGGCGCGAAATGACGCGAAGTGACGCGAAGTGGCTCAATCTTATCTTTCGGGAAGTTTATAAATGCTTGCTCTTTGTGTACCATGCTGAATTAAATCCCCTCGATCTCTAAGTTTCTTGAGCAACTTAAAGGCTTGGTCTTTGGTCAACCGACAGAGTTCCATCACTTCTGCCCGTTTGATTTGTCCGTGCTGTGCTGCGTAGTTGAGGACTAACTGCTCGTGCTGAAGTGGTAAAAATCCAACTTGGCGCGTGTACTCCGATCGATCTCCAGCGGCTTGATAGATGCCCAGCGCGAGGGTATATGTGCGATGACGATTCACGCCATGAGCTTGAACTAATCCGGCTTCATTGAGCATTTCTAGGGTTTTTCTGGCTTGTTGGGCATCGCGTTGAATGTAGGTTGCTAACTCGTCTGCACTCAAGCGTTTTACCGATCGCAATGCCGCTAAGGTAATCAGGCTATCGATCGGTAGAATCCTAACTTGCCGATTTTCTTCGTCTACGATTAGTTTGAGAAATTCTAGATCGGCATCAGCCGTGGAAAGACTTAGAACCACGCTACTGTCATTAGTAAGGTTGTAATTGGGGGCTGGTCTGCCATACCGAAGTAAACCCCGATAAATGGTGTCTACGCCACGTCCAGATCGCTCGACGATGCCGATCCGTTTCATGGCATCAGCGAGGCGAGGGTTGCGGGGACGGGGTTCGGTGGTGAGGAGGTTGGCGAGGGTGACACCATCGACTAAGCCACCAGGGTTACTAATTACGAGGGCTTCATTTTCGAGGCGGACGTGTACGGCTCCGAGTTGGTGATAGTCGCGGTGGATGAGGGCGTTGGCGATCGCTTCTCGAAAGGCACTCATATCGACTTTGGGCGCAGGGACGCGGAATAAGCCGACTTGTAACTCTTGTTCGGGGTTGTAGGGGCGAAAGTTGGTTTCTAGCCAGTCTAGGGCTTTGAGCAGGGGAAACCGCCGAAATTCGTTAAAGCGGACGGCTTCTTGTGCCATGACTTGAAAGGCGAATTCATGGGTGGGCACTAAGTCGCGCAGGGCTGGCTCGCGTCCGACTAATAGTAATCCTGTCAAGGTGGGGATACGGCTCCCGTCTGGTTGTCTGGCGGTGAGTCCCAAGGCTCCATCGAGGGCTTCGTCATCGAGTTCTAATAAAATCCGATCGCCACCATAGCTCTGGATACTTTGCCGCAGCCGATCGCGTTCCAAAGGATCGAAGTCTTGCAGGGTGCTACCAGCAACGGCTTGGGCGGATACGTCTGCGAGTCCGAAAGTGCTGGCGCGGCTGGTGCGATCGTGGGGCAGCATAGGGACACATTCGGGTGCCCCATCATGGCGGAGGCGACGGCGCAAGTATACGCCCTGACTGGTGGCGACTTCGCCCTTGGCTTGGGGGACTTGAATCCGAGCGACTTCTATGCCCCCAATGGTGAGGGTTTCGAGTTGGATGTTTAGGGATGGCGATGTCCGCGCCGCAACTAGTCCGACGAATCCACCCGCCAACCGCCGCTCTGGGTGCAATCCGGTGGGTGTGCCGTTGTCTTCTACGCCGAGCCAAAGTTCGCCGCCGTCAGTATTTGCGAGGCAGGTGATGGCTTCGATCAGTTCGCGATCGGATAGTTTATTTCGATCGCTTTTGAATTCGACGGAGAGAGTTTCGCGGCGTGGTAGGGGTGAATTCATCGGCTGGCTGGCTCCTTTTCTAGTAAAGGAGTTACGCGGACTTTACCAGTGAGGAGATCTTGCATCAATCCAATTTTGAGAGAACATAATTTTCTTAAATCTTCTCTATATTTTTCTATAGTTTCTTCAAACAAACAAATATTTTCATGTATTTTTATTTGCTCTTGTTTACTAGGGAAAGGAATCAAAAACTGCTGTATTCTAGACAATGCAAGTTTTGGAACACCTGCCCCAATTCCCTTTTCTTCCAGTATTTGTTTTTGAACTGTCTCACCATTAATTTGCATGACTATGTATTCAGGTATATCATTTCCTAATAAGCATATCTTCGCAGCATTCTCTGTAAGGATTGTTCTTTCATTGAAATATGGCTTGAAAACACCTGCTACTCCAAGATTTATTCCAGCAATAGATATGAATATATCACTGTCTTTGATTTCGTATCGCTCAAGAAAATGAAAAGTTTTTTTAAACAGACAATGTAAGGACATATAATTAATTTTTTATTGATAAAGTCAGTGGTCTGTAAGTAACGATAACCCGTATCATCTTCTGTATAAATATGTCCTAGTGGTAATCTTTTCCCACCTTTAACTAAAGCTTTTGAGTTTAATGATTCTACTTCCCACTCTACAGGAATCCGCCCAATCGCACTATCCTTAAACTCATGTGTAGCTTCGCTGCGGATATTGCCGTTTTCATCGATGCCTTTGGTGAGTAAGTCCTGCATCAGTCCGGTTTTGATCCGCTGCTGCTTGGCGATGATGGCTTCGGTTTGGGTGATGGCAAGATCGATCGTGGATAAAACTTTTCCAATAGCAATTTGTTCAGACTTTAAGATGGGGTGATCGATTTCAAAATCTTCAAATTTTTCTCTAGGAAGATATGCAATAGTTGTTCCAGATGAGAGCGTCTGAAGTAAGTTCGCCTGAGATATCATCTTGTAATAAAGATACTCAGCATCAATTTCTCGTGTTGGAACTAATCCGATGAAGGTTTGATTTGAAACCAACTCTCGTCCAATAATTGCACAAACACCAAGGCGGGCACTGCAAGAACATATTACAGTCCCAACAGGAAAAACTTTTAAGTTCATTCGCTTGATAATTTTCTCATCAACGAATTGATTCGACTTTGAACCTAATAAGAACTTTCCATCAATATCCTCAATACGACACCACGGTGTTTCACCTGACCAGAAAGGTGGCTTATCACGCATAGGGACAATGAAATCAGCTACTATTTCACGCAGTTTGCTATGTTTCCATCCGTTTATCATCATGCCAAATACCCCAACTTACTCAAATACTCACTCAAACCCTTCCGCGTATCCTCCCGCTCCGCCTCCAACTCCCGACTCGATACCGCATACTTATCCCACAGCTTCTCTACCAGCGCGATTAGTGTCCGTTTCGTGGCGTTTAGATAGCGAGTTAATTGTTCCTTCACCCAGTCATAGAGCTTCTGCAAAATCAGCGTCTTCGCCTCCGCTGCTGTCAATTGCCCGCCGATCTCCGCCAGTAATCCATCCACCTGAGCCAGCCGTTGCTCCAGTGCCGCCTTATCCTTCGTCAGCGCGTTAAACTGCTTTTTGTCCTCCTTCTTGTTTGGATCGAGTGCTGCAAGCTGTGCTACCACCTGCTGAATCAACTCATTAGTTTCAGCCTTGAACTCATCACCCCCAACCCGCTTTAACCGTAGTTTCAGAGCTAGCTTGGTAGATTGCATCTTCGCATCTGCTCTTAGCTCCTTAATCCGCTTTTCCAATCGATCGATCGCATTATATGCTGACTTATATCGATCGAGTTCCAACCGTGCTGAAGCTCCCACTGACTCCTTCATGTCATCGATTAACGCCTTCAACGCCGCCTTAATCGCCGCCACAGTTACCACCTTTTCATCCTCACCTGGCTCATAACTCGCCACCTCTTGCGCCGATTCCACCGCCTCGCTCAATTCACCCTGAAGGGCACTAATCCGACTTTCCAGATCCTCGATCGATCGTTCCTCTTCCTGAAAAAACGCCGCACTCAAATACTCATCAGGGATCAGAGTATGATGCCAGCCCGTATTAACGATCGTTTTCAAGTCATAACGAATTTGCTGCCACCAATTCACAAACACCCCCGCCGACTGAAACTCATCCAGCACACCCAACGCGATTAACTTCTCCTTCAAACCCATCAGCAACTCTCGCCGCACTTCGGGCATCTTGTTCCCCTCACCCAACCGCGCAAAATTATCCCGCGCCACATCCCACCAGCCCTCTAGGGTGATGTAATGCTGATTAACAGTACCTTGGAGATTACTATCCGCCTCTAGCGCAGTTTTAATCGCCGACTTCGTACCGATTGCCTCCCGAAATGTCAGATAACCAGGGCGCAAAGGCGTAAACAGCGTATCGGGATGTACCTTAAATCGATCGTACTCGATCGCCTGCGCTGCCACCTCCGTCGGGGGAATACCACCCAGTAAATGCGCCTTCACATCCTCCGGTTCCGGTTCCGGCGTATTATCCACATACCGCCGAATATTCAGATTGTAGTCATGCTGCTCGGCAATCTCCTGCTTGCTTACCAGACGGCTGTACTTGTCATATTCCGCCTTGTGGGTAAACACAAAATCGATCTTCTCAATGTCTTCAGGGCGGAGCTTATTCTGTGCCTTACCCTCCGCATACTCCCGATCTGCATTGATAAATAGGATTTTATCCCGCAGTTCATCCGGTTTATTCTTATTAACCACCAGCACACAAGCAGCAATAGTCGTGCCATAAAACAATCCTGGCGGCAAGCTAATAATCGCCTCAATCAGATCGTTATCGATCAAAATCTCCCGAATCAGCTTCTCCTTACCACCGCGAAACAGCACCCCATGCGGCATCACCGTCACCATGTGTCCATTGGGCTTCAGGCTAGCAACCATATGCTGCACAAACATCAGATCCGCCATCTTCCCCGTCTCTAGACAGAATTCGCGGAAGCGAGTCGGAAACTGTAACGTGGCGCGATTATAGTTCTGAGAGAAAGGCGGATTTGCCAACACTCGATCGAACTTCCGCACCTGTCCATTCTCCAAAATCTGCGGATCTTCTAGCGTGTCACCATTCTCGATACTAAACCGAGTGATATTGTGGAGAATCAGATTCATATTGCAGATCGACCACACCGTACCATTAGAATCCTGCCCATACAGAGCCAAGTCGTTCGGATCTTGCCCCTGTTCTTCCACATACTGGTGCGACTGAATCAAAAAGCCCCCAGAACCCACCGTCGGGTCATAAATCGTATTCCCCGCTTCCGGCTTCACCAACTGCACCAACAGCCGCACCACCTCCCCAGGCGTGTAGAATTCCCCACCCTTCTTACCCGCACTATCTGCAAAGTACTTAATCAGGTACTCATACGCCGCCCCCAACAGATCGGGAAACTCAAAATTATCATTCACCAGCACAAAATTCGGCTGATTGAAATGGTCGATAATATCCTTCCACTTCTGATCGGGGATCTTCGTCTTCCCCTTGACCTCATTGAAATTAATGTTATTCTTCAACACCCCCGCCAGCGCATCATTAGTATCCTCGATCGCCGCCAGAGCCTTATTTAGCATCTCACCGATGGTTTGCCTTCAAATGCTTGATTGCAGGCACCTGCTGCTCCTTCCCGTCATCATCCACATACGACCAAGATTCATGCCACCGCGCCCGAATCGGCACAAAGAAAGTATCACCGTAAGAGGTGGGTTCTTCTAGCAACTCCGTCAATTCTTCCGGCACCCGATGGGCAAATTCCTTTCTGACTTCTTCCCGCTTGCGATCGAACTCATCCGATAATCGTTTCAAGAATAACATCCCAAAGATGAATTCCTTAAATTCCGATGCGTCCATCTTACCGCGCAGAATATCAGCGGCTTTGAATAGAAATTTTTCAAGCTGAGAGAGGGTAATCTTTTCGTACTGCAATGGTTGGCTGCTCGCTGATTAGTTGTGCTAGTGAGATCGATCGGATCGATCTCACCATATAGGCTAATTTAGCAGGAGATGCAGCCCAAGAATGCATAATTCGATCGCGAAACACGCCACCAAGACGGTCAAATTATCGCCGCTCGACCACATCTTGCCGCTCGAATCCGCCACAATCGATCGACCTTCAACAGAATACGGAGGACTTGAAAGCCTCGTTGTTAAAAGGATGTCTGCGGTCAAATGAATCTAAGTACTCTCCCAGTCAGTTATTAGACCTCCTGCGAAAGTATTTATTCGATCCTTTCATACCAACCATTTCAAGGATTATTTACTAATAATAAAAGATTGGTTGAATACACTGACAAATATAGGTTCTGTCGATCGATCTCGGACTTTCGCAAGAGGTCTATTGTGTACAGCCGGAGGCTCCAGCAGTTTCCACCTCTGCTATTCAAGCAGCCGCAACTTCCTGACACTCTCACCACCTGTGGGCAATTGAATGATAACACTCCCATTGCCACTCTCCCACGATAGGGATACTCGATCGAGCAGGTCGGTTCGATAGTCTCGAAGTTGCTAGATACTTGTTAGAGTGCCATCTCCAATTCTTCACGAGGTAATTGTTCGGTTAATTTCCCATCAAAATCACAGACATATCGTTCCTGTAGCGTTTGCTTTGCGAAATCGCCACAAACTTTAGTTACTTTGCCAAACTTCCCCTTGTACTTCGTCATTCCTCCGACGTAGCGTATTCGATCGCCAACTTTTAGTGGATTTGTTAGTCGTGCATTTTGGGAGGATTGTTTTTCTGGCGGGACACACGGGACGCACGGGACAGGAGTGTTGGAGACGTTAGTGGGTCTGCTTTGTGGCATGTCCCGTTGCTGTCTGGACAGGTTTTCATTAACGGGACACACGGGACACTCATTCGCGCCTTGCACCGTCACTGTCCCGTGTGTCCCGTTGGGATTTTCATCACGGGACAGACGATCGGACGATTGAAACCCTTCTTCAATCAATATTTCAGATTCATTGTCCCGTGCGTCCCGTGTGTCCCGTTCATTTTTGCTATCTTCCAAATCAAGCTGTTTTTCGTCCGGCTCATTCCAGAATCTCGAAAAGCAAAAACGGGGATTCGGTTGCCTTCGATCGTGCGTTTAACTGTGTGGCGATCGCCTTCTATTGAAGGTTTTAGCCATTTTCTCACCTGAAGTTCCTTAATAAGTTCTAATTTGTCTACTCCATCAGCTAATTCTTTGGCGAAGATTTCAGTGGGTACACAATACTCGACATTATTCGTAACAGTATCACCGACTCGGTAAGCTAATAAATTACGCACGATTCGATCGGGAAATTCAGGACTTTTGATTCGATCGCCATGCTGATTGCTAACAAATAGATGTTTGATTTTATTGCAAGCTTCTTTAATCTCGATCGAACCCGCACCACCACGAAGATTTACCCAAGCTTCAAACATCTGGGACACTGCCCACGAGCATTGTTTGATGCCCGAACGATCCGCTTCTACTGTCGAGAAAGGTAGCAGGTTGAATTCGTATGCGAGTTCTAACCCAACCTGGACTAATGCGAACCGTACCGCCACCCGACCGATCTCCATGTCATGATATTGCTGGCTGAGTTTGCTCGCGATCGAATGAACTCGTTCGCGTAATTGCTTGTCCCAACCCTCAGACTTTCTCACTTCGACGAGTTGAGTCAAATATTCATCAAGTGCAGTACCCTGCTGTTGACGAATAGATGATTCTAAAGCAACTACAAAATCCTTCGATGTTTCGTAGCCATGCAGATTTTCAAAGACTCCAAATCCTTTGCCAGCATCAGCAGGAATAGAAGGCATCCGAGCTTCCATCCCACCCTTCGCCTGAATTTTTGCTTGACGCAAATACTCAACCATTGCCACCTCTCCAGTTGAGAGGAATAATAATAGCCAGGTTTTAGGTTTAACATTGCTCAAAGTCTTAGCCATCCGCCCCTTACCTTGCCCGTTACCCAACATGTAGGCACTGGCACCAACTGTTTGGGGGTCAGCTTGCCCAATCTCATCTAGGGGTAACACCATATGATTGAATTCAGCCGCTTTACCTTCTAACGCATTAGCAGTAGATCTCCAGTTAGGAATATTTTTTAAGCCAGCCACGCTTGCCGCAACATTTATGGCAGTAGTTTTCCCGATCGAGGTTGTCCCTACATAGTGAAAGCCACCACTCTCAATCTGCGCTGGTTCTAACAACGGTGCTGCAAAAGATGTCCCCAAGCTAAAGACTAATCTGCTATTGCCTTCACATTTTGCAGCTACCTCAAGTTTCCAACCATCCAGACTGCCTTTCATTTCAGTCTGGGTATTGTCGGGTTCTGGTTCACGGAAGCGTAGATCTGGATCGCCATAGGTTTTAGCTGGGGTTAGGAATGAGCCATTTACCCACCCAGTCTTATCTGCAATCGTATAAACACGAACGACTTCGCAGCCCAAGCCGAATAGGTAATCTACCAATAAACCCTTCTGCTTGCGGGTGTAGTGATAGCCAAGATCGACCAGAAACCGGAGAGCTTCCAACCCATCCCCCGCCAACGTAATGCGCGGAATTAGTACCCGACAAGTTTTCCCGCGCTGGTTGCGAAATTCTACTAAAACACCAGTGCCCGCACCCTCAGTATTTTCTACATAAGCGATCGCTTCGATATGATTCCCGATGCGTTGCTGTTTGGGTTTAAAAGTACCATCATCTTGTTTTTCAACAGTATGTAAGATTAGACCGTCTTGATAGTTAGATGAATAATAGTAACTTTTGTCGCTAGGAGCTGGTGGGTCTGACTTTGTTTGTGCGTCTGACGGATATTCGTTTTCTGGTAACTGAAGAGCGGCAATTGCAAACCATCGATCGGGCGTGAGATATTCGATCGACCCAAATTCATCGGGAGTGAGTTCGTCGATATCATTTTCAGTCGTGTTAATTTGTCCCCACCAAGCAAAACGCACTTCTAATCCTAACGACTGAAAAAACTCCATTTCTAATCGCCAATGCCTGACCCGATGTGGATTAATAAGATCACCTGCATCAACTGCAATAATTACAGTTTGGGAGTCTTTTAAGGCTGCTTTAACCTGAATTGGGGACGACCTGAATAGCCCACTAGCCGCACCAATGAATCGATCCCCAATTCGCTCGGATGCTATTACTGGCTTTAATAATCCCTCACACGCCCAAGTCGTATGGGGGTTAGATGCAGTGCCGCTTGTTTGAATCGGTAGTTCGCCGTCGCCAATTGGTAAATGACTGGATTTATCACCTTTTGCCCAATAATATCTACAGAAATCAACGGCAGGCTCGGTTGGTCTGGGATCGTCGTTCATCACCTGCCAACCAGTAGCCAATCCATCAGCATCGATCGCAACGATGGCAATACCTTTACCGTTGAGTTGGCGATCTCCCAAAGGAGATCGATATACCCCTGGAAGATTGAGGGGATAGTGCTCGCCAACTTTCTGAAACTGCTCGATCGAGAAAAATAGACTGTCTTCAATCTGCGCCTCGGTTAGCCACCGATTAGATAATATCTTGCGATGCTCAGGGCTTAGTCCTAACTCTTGACTGAGTGAGCGAATCAACGGATCTCGTTGTGCTGATGTCAGTTGGGTTAAAAATTCTTTTTGCTGAGATTCTATTCGATCGGACTTTCTCTGAGCTTCTTGCTTGGCCCATTTGTCCTTTTTAGATTCCCAATCGCCAGGATCGTCATCAACTGCAAAATAGTGGGCACCGTCGCGATCTTGTTTGGTCGTGCGATGAAATCCTGGAGGAGCTTCATCCGATCGCTTACAGCACCAGAGTGAGGGGCTAAGTTGATAGCACCAATCCTCCTTGCTGCAAATAGGACATGGATTTTTTTTACTCGATCCGATTAATTTGGTCATGGTGATGCTATGTAGTGTTTACAGAGCATCCAGGAGAGTGTTAAGATCGATCTAATAATTAATAAAACCAATCCAGCTCACCCCCTTGGATGCTGAAAATACCCCCAGAGTTGTTAGGATTCTAGGGTGTTGTTTTGAAGAGGGCTTACGAAAGTGTTGCTAGATACTCTTCAATCAGTTCCTGATGCTCAGGCCGATTTCCATAAATTAAATAATCGGAGAGAACTTTCCAATTCCATTGGATCAATCCCCCCTTCGCAATCTGAATCCAATAAATTCCCCGTGGTAACTTAGCCCTGAGCTGGGCGGATTGCCAGCGAGTCAGTTCTATTTTTTTTTCCTTGAGTGACCGCTCGGTCAAAAACTTAAATTTGTCACAATCTTGTAGCTTCTTAGCCATATGAGATAATGGATTTGTATTTTTGGTGTGACCGACCAGCATCTAAATGATACTGGTCAGTCTTTTTGGTTGATTGGTGGTGCCGCTGGTAAGGCAGTTCCAGCAGTATAGAACAAGCATTCATAAACAATCCAATCCGTAGGAATGCAGTTTTACCACATCACATGTTTCTATTTGCGTTACAAATTCTATTCGCAAAGACTTGACAACTAAAAGTGTTGCAAATTGCAATCATCTGTATTTTAGAGATCGGACACTAACTGAATTATCGTAACTAGTGCTTTGTACATGCTATTTTTCCGAGGTATAAAAGGTAACTTTGAACGTCCAAATCTATGGAATACAGTTTCAATACTATCAACGTAAATAGCTTGTAATCATAATATTTTTTGATCCAAGATAGTTTAACCAATCCTTATATCTTTCTGTGCATTCTATTTTCTCACAGTGCCATGCAACCGTTCCATTACCAGTCTTCTGGAACCATCTAAACCCATAACAAAATTCACACAGGCATAGCATAATACGTTTCATATCTTTATGATTATGCTTGAGTCTGTTACTATTCCGAACCTTATCGTTCCAATCAATTTGCAATGCTATAAACTCAGGGCATTCTTGTGAGAGTAACTTATATATTTTCGATGTATATATCTTTGCATTGTAATAATCAGTGAAAAGTATCATTTTTCTTCTATGTGAGTCATCGATACGCTCATGATATTCTTGTTGATTCTTACTTAACGTCATTTTTGAATTTAGTATTTCCCCATTTTTAACATTCTGCATTTGTTGATAAAAATCTTGTAAGAAATAGTTAAATATCCTGTCCTTATCAATGTTTGTCATATGAGCAATCCGAAAAGGTGCTATATCATCAAAGTAATTGAGTACCAATTTATGATATCGAAAGAGCCGATAGTTTATCTGACTTAAATCATCGCCATCTCCAAAAAAAATATTTAAAAGTATAATCCATTGCATCTAGCAAGGACAAATTCTTCAAAAGTTCAAGATTAGATATTTCTTTTTTGTCTAAAAATCTTTTGATAATTCTATCGATTGGTGACGATCTGGCATCTTCAATCCGAATATTCTCGATCGCCATATCACTCATTTTCTTAAAGACTAACTGAGAATTAGGATCGAATGGTTGTTGAAGCCTATAATTTTCTAGAGAAAGTCTTATAATTAGTTTGCTGTCATAATTGTCGGTTACAAGTTTGTCAACAATATTTAGAAGCCAGTCGCCTTCCGCATAATTGACATTTTCTATGATTTTTCTGACTTCTTTTTCCTGTCTTTGTGTAACACCATACTGTCTTAGAATATTAATAATAAGAATCAGATCTGGTTCTGGCATAATGATTAGCTCTCGCAGCATTTTCTCACTTGGAATAGTGTAAGTATCGTCGTCACAACTGATTTTGATACTTTTCCATTCTGATAGTGGAATAATCGATATAGCTGGGCTTTCGTGATTCATAATGTCATTAACTATTGAAGTTTCTCCAGCTACTCTTTTGTGCAAGTAGCTGGGCATTTTTCTATTTTCCGCCAAAATCTACAAATAGACACTCTCGATCGATCGCGTGTAAATATGTATCCATCAAGACGCGCTTGCTATGCCCTGTCTGCTCGGCTAGGGCTGTAAGGTCAGCCCCATTTTTCGCCGCGTGCGATATTGCGCTATGCCGAATATTGTATGGTCGGGTGTAATTTATATTACAAGTTAATAAAATAGGTGTCCAAACCTTGGCACGGAATTGGTGGTCGTTCATAGCTCTCCCTTTTCGATCTGGAAATACCAAATCTTCAGGTTGTGGCATAACTCGTTCAGATCGTGCTGCTAGCATCGAGGATACTGTAGCTGAGAGTTGGATAGTACGAGATTTCCCAGTCTTGGTACCCTTCTTGTTCACATGTCCCCTGCTAATTGATTCCCCAATCCAAGCCGTCGAGAAACCCATGCCCAAATTTTTCCACCGCAAAGCTGCCACTTCTCCGAATCGACAAGCAGAATGAGAGATAAAAATTGCAAATTCGGCATAAAAGGAATAGGCAGGTTGAGCGTTGAAAGCGGCAATAATTGCCTGGAACTCGGCGATTGTCAAGGGGTCATCATGTTCTGGATGCTGGACTTTTATTCGAGCGATGAGACCGCTCCAAGGGTTGGAATCTGCCAGGTGATATTTGTCTTTAGCCCAGTCCCATGCCGCTCTCAAGTCAAATAAATATCCCTTAATCGTCCGATCCGATACCTTCCGATTTAATACCGACTGAGGCCATCGTGCTATTACGTCTTTCGCCACCGATTCGGTTACTTTGGCGGCAGGCTTATCCCCTAAAACTTGCCCTAGCTTGTACGCTATCCCTTTGAGCCTCACTCTCGAACTGTGAGAAAGTTCCCGATCTCGATTTCGATCTTCTGCATACTTTTGGAATACTTCAACCGCGCTAATTGCTGTTGGGTTCTTCCCCGTTTTACGGAGCCTGTATTTGAGGAGGGTAGGATCGAAGTAACCAGCGAGGATGTCTGTCTTGATCTCTGCTAGCTTCGATTCAGCTTGTGACCTCCCAACTGGGTTATTATAGCCTCTCATGCTAAAACTATAAGGCTTGCCTTCGTGTTTCCATCTCAGGAGTAAGCTTTTTCCGCGCTCTTCGATATACATAAAAACAGTGGGTGAAATGGTGGGCAACAGAATCACCAAACCCGCCAAAACAGCCTATATTTTGCAATCGATAGACAGCAAAATTTGGCTCTAAGGAGTGAGTGAGTGAGATTCCTTACAGCCTTACCAGCAGCTATGTTACCAACCTATGGACGTACCCCGACTCGAACGGGGGACCTCATCGATGTCAACGATGCGCTC
>ENA-OFCX01000496-OFCX01000496.1-metagenomes-genome-assembly--contig:-NODE-496-length-20153-cov-3.076276_pt1 | contig 20153 bp, 20 predicted proteins | sample MGYA00153384_OFCX01 | MGnify analysis MGYA00153384
AATTAATATGATATCAGACACTCCCAGTTCGGGCGATCGATGATTGACTGAATCGCTGTTTCTGAGTTTAAAACAACATTCATCGCCTGTTTCCTATTAAAAACTGTAAGGTACGATCGCCCTCAGAAATATTTCAAGACAACCGACTGCGCCATTGAGCGGGGTTTTGAGAACCGTGGAATACTGCAAAGACAACAACTGCTTCTTCTGTCTCTTCATAAAAAACCGCGTAGGGAAACCGATGCACCAGCGCTCGGCTATAGCTCTCATGCACCATAGGATAAAGCTTAGGGTTGCTAGAAATCCGATCGAAGCAAGCATCAACGCATTCCAGGAATTCTTCTCCTAATCCCTGCTGTTGTTCAGAATACCAATCAAACCCAAGGGCAATATCCTCCTCAGCTTCAGACAGGATAATTAGCGATTTTGGCTTCATCTGTTTCTGATTCTTGCTTTAGCTTGTTCCCAAGAGCTACCTATATGGGGATGCTTCAAATAAGCTGTTTTTCGCCGGGCTAGTTCTTGTTTTTGCCATTCCAAAACAGGAAGTTCCTCAGCATTTGAGGCAATGTCATCCCATAACTGCTGAACCAGTTGCAATTTTTCTGCTAAGCCTAACTTGGACAAATGAACTTCAAAGGCATTCATAAATTATTAAATGCTGTTAACGTTATTCCTATGATAAGTTGAGATTGCCTTTTTTGCCAAAAGTTCGATCGCCCTTTCCTTATCTACCCACCCCACACTTAGTCACGGCACAAACTTGCGATAATAGTCTCAATCCCTAATTATACAACCAACCACCGCCTCGATGAACACCAACATCAGCCCGATCGTCAAAGTATTCACCTTCTCCGCCGCCGTTTCCCTCGCCATCAAGTACGCAGGGCCTAGCTTATCCATCCCCTCCACCGACTTCAATGCCCTAATCGCCGTCCTTTCCCCCAGCTTGATTGTAGCGGCTATCCTCGGCTGGCGGGCGTCGCAACAGGCAAGATAGGCGATCGAGGGCGATCGACCCCAAAGACAAGTTAAATTAAGCTAGGAACCCTCCATCCCCACCCACATACACGAGACAGACAATCGCATGGATCTAACCACCTTAAATCTGAAACCCTTAAATTTGCTGATTTTTCCTGACTGGAACCAACCAGAAGAATCACTTTATTTAGAGTTAGAACTAATTATTAGGAATCTTATCAATCATCCCGATCGCGATTTTCTCACTCTTGTCATAGACAGCAGCGAAACTTCAGAAGAATCAGAGTTAGATGCCAGTACAATTATATCAGCAATTGTTCTCAATTTTTTCATGGAAGAAGATTTAGATACTAGCTGCGAACCCGAAATAATTTTATTAGAAAACTTCAATCAAAGTCAATGGTTCGAGATATTGCCACATATTCAATATCGAATTAAGTTGAATGCAGAAAATCACCAAGCAATAGCCGACTCTGGAACCGCAAAAATCCCAGTAGTGGAACTGGAACAACTCAGCGCTATCACCCTTGACTCCCAAGCATTAGCATTGAGAGAATTTGGCAACCAACTCTACCGTCAAGGAAGATACGAAGCAGCCATTCAGCACTATCAAAGGTTTTTAGTATCCCAGACAGGAGATATAGAACTGTATTGTAGCTTAAGCGAGTGTTTGAGAAACCTCAACAGAATCGAAGATGCGATCGCAATTCTTGAACAAGGCATCAGCCATTACCCTACAGCCGGACAACTGCACTTTCAACTTATCAAAATTTGCCAGCAAAACGGACACACTCAACAAGCTATATCAAGTGCAGAAAGAGCATCGGAAATACTGCCAAATGAATATGTTTTTCAACTTTTAAAACACTTAACATTGCCGATTGTTTACGACACCTCAGATGAAATTCAGTTTTACAAAGAAAGATTTGTCGGAGAATTAGATAAATTAATTCAGGAAACATCCCTAAAAACTCCCGAATCCCAAATTAATGCTTTTCTAGGCTTGAGAAGTTTTACTAATTTTTACCTAGCATATCAAGCTCACAATGTTGTTGAATCGCAGTCAAAATATGCCAACTTAGTGCATCAAGTTATGACCGCCAACTATCCCCAGTGGGTGCAACCGCGATCGATGCCTCAACTGCTGGAAAATGGCAAAATTAGAGTCGGTTATATTTCTAGTTATTTGCATTCCTACAGCGGCACTTTATGGCTAACTGGCTGGTTGCGTTATTGCAACCATAAACAATTTGAAATTTACTGTTACTACACAGGTAACGATTCAGATCCAATTACAGAACAATTTCGCCAATATAGCACAGAATTTCGCCACATTCCCCACAACCTAGAAGCCGTATGTCAACAAATTATTGATGATAAATTACATATTCTTGTCTTCCCCGAAATTGGCATGGATGCACCAACTATCCAAATAGCAGCTTTGCGTCTTGCACCAATACAATGTACGGCGTGGGGACATCCTGTTACCTCTGGTTTACCGACGATTGATTATTTCATTTCCAGTGAATTGATGGAACCAGAAAATGCACAATCGCATTACTCAGAAACCTTAATTAAGTTGCCGAATATTGGCGTTTCCTATCCAAAACCGATTGTTGGTGAATTAACCCAGAGTCGCTCAGATTTTAATCTGCGAGAAGATGCAGTTATTTATTTATGCTGCCAAGCTCCTTTCAAATACTTACCACAATATGATTTTATTTTAGCAGAAATAGCGCTTCGTATTCCGCAAGCTCAGTTTATTTTTCCGCGCGGCGAACTGCTCCGGGAACGGCTAAAGCGGGCTTTTGCTGCTGTCAATCTCGACAGTGAAAATTACTGTTTGTTCCGCAGTATTTCAACTCGACAAGATTACATCGCAATTAACTTTTTGTCTGATGTTTTTTTAGATACTTTTACTTGGTCTGGTGGGAATACGTCTTTGGAGGCGATCGCCTGCAATTTACCCATAGTAACTTGTCCGGGAGAATTTATGCGGGGACTCCATGCTGATAGCTTTCTCAAAATGCTGGGAGTGACAGACACGATCGCCAAAAATGAAGTAGAGTATATTGAAATTGCTGTGAAGTTGGGTATAGATTCAGAGTGGCGGCGAGATATTGCAGAACGGATGAGTCAGCGACAAGGTAATCTGTTTGACGATCTAGTTTGCGTGACTGCATTAGAAACTTTTTATCAACAAGTTGTTGGAGCAAGACTTAAACAGTTGACAGTTGACAGTTGACTGTTACCCTCGATAATCGCCCTTAAAATTTGTCTGACGCACCCTACAAGTTTTATAATATAGGTTCGGGCGATCGCAACTAAACTCAAGGTACTCACCATGATTGAAACCATCACAGAATTAGTAACATTCGATGAATTCATTGACTGGTATCCTGAGAATTCAGAACACCATTACGAATTACATAATGGAGAAATTGTTGAAATGCCAAAAGCAACAGGCAAACATTCTAAACTGACAGGTTTTCTGATCGCCGATCTCAACTTTGAAATCAGACGGCTACAACTGCCGTACTTCATCCCCAAGGAATCTGTCATCAAACCGATGCGCGAGGAATCTGGGTATGAACCAGATATTATTGTACTTGACGAGCAAACTATTGTAAACGAGCCACGATGGGATAAATCATCAATTATTACAATGGGTTTATCAGTCCCCCTAATCGTCGAGGTAACTAGCACTAATTGGGAAGATGATTATGCTCGTAAACTAGAGGCTTACGAGTCAATGGGTATTCAGGAATATTGGATTGTAGACTATCTAGGATTGGGTGGGCGACGGTTCATTGGCAATCCCAAACAGCCTACTTTTTCAGTTTACCAACTCGTAGACGGCGAATATCAAGTCAACCTGTTCAGAGGGGGCGATCGCATTCAATCCCCAATTTTTCCAGAATTGAACCTGACACCAGAACAAGTGTTCGCCAAAGGGAAATAGGGAAATGAGGAGGCTGCTTCCTTTGGTGTTAGAGTAGAGATATTTTTGAAAGATGCGATCGCACGCATTTAAGATAAAGCAAATTCCATGTTTATGAAGTATACTCCAGATCGATCAATCCTCGTAGGGACACTCCAAAAGCCGTGTCCCTACTTGATGAACTTGATGAACCTGAAATAGGCTGTATCTTGGAGAGAAGCGATTCCCAGGCATCTCTCAAGTCGCACAGCAAACTGTTATTCCCCAATCTTAAATCTCAAACCAAATGAAGCTAGGACAATGGATCGGCTTATTAGCCCTCATCGCATCTTGTTACATCCTCTGGCAAATCCGGCAAGCCCTATTGCTGTTATTTGCAGCAGTAGTTGTAGCCACATCTTTAAATAGACTAGCACGCTACTTGCAAAAATTTGGACTCAAAAGACCGATCGCAGTTTTACTTTCAATTAGCTTCCTAATCTTAATTTTCGTAGGCTTATTCCTGATCATTGTACCACCCTTTGCCCAACAATTCCAACAACTTACTCAAAGAACTCCTCAAGGAATAGCCAAATTAAATCAATGGCTCGATTTGATTGAAACTCGGTTTTCTGGGCAAATTGGTCAGCGACTACCAAATCTGGATATTAACAATATTATCCAGCAACTTCGTCCCATATTCAATCAACTCCTCGGCGGCGCAGGAGCTTTTGTCGGCAACACATTAGGCGTTATTCTCAGCTTTTTGCTAGTCCTAGTTTTGACATTAATGACATTAGCAGAACCTCTATCTTACCGCAAAGCATTCATCCAACTATTTCCATCCTTTTATCGGCGCAGAGTCGATGGCATCTTAGATGAATGCGAAGTAGCTCTCGGCGGATGGGTAATTGGCGCTCTCATTAGCATGAGCGTCATCACTTTGCTGAGTCTAATTGGTTTATCAGTATTGCAAGTTCCCTTACCCCTAGCTCACGCTGTAGTAGCGGGCTTGCTGAACTTAATACCCAATATCGGGCCTGGTTTGAGTGTCATTCCCCCAATGACGATCGCACTTTTAGACTCTCCCTTAAAATCAGGTTTTGTGCTAATCCTATACTTTCTCATCCAACAATTTGAAACTAATATCCTCACACCCTACGTCATGGCACAGCAAGTAGCACTCCTACCTGCTGTCACCTTAATAGCTCAAGTATTCTTTGCTACCTTCTTTGGATTTTTAGGACTATTACTTGCCCTTCCCCTCACCGTTGTTGCTCAAGTTTGGGTGAGAGAAGTCTTAATTAAAGATATTCTCAACCAGTGGCATACCAATCCCAGAAGCCTAGTAGCAATTGACACGGCTATTCATGAGGAGTATGAAGCTATAGGAGTAACACACAGTCCGCCAGAAAGCAAGCCAGAACCAAAACCAAAAATCTCAAATAATACAGATAATTCCGATGATTCGGCGGTTGAAACTGCTTCTACAAAAACCAAGTCTGCCTCCGCAGACTAAGAGATAGAAGGAGTATTTAAGTATTAGTCCGCGCAGGCAGACTTGGTTTATTCGCCATAACTCACATCTTCTATCATTGTCAGCAACAGGCTCTCCGGCCTGTTTCACAAAGAGTTAATTTTCTTGTGGAACAGGCATCTTACCTATTGATAAAAGGCTGATTGAGAACGATCCAATATCTCAGTTATGATACATTTCTTTTATCTCAAACTATTGCCGATCGACAATCCATCAATCCAAAATCTAAATAAAATAATACTATGCGAACGATCGACGAAATAAACGATAAAATTAGCCTTGGCAAAGCCACAGTCTGGACAATCGAAGAGCTCAAAAACCGAGTCAAAGAAACCAGCGTTACCCAAGCCACCAAAGAAGTCGATGTCATCACCACTGGTACCTTCGAGCCGATGGAATCATCAGGCGCAATCATCAACCTCGGCCACACAGATCCCCCGATAAAAATCCGCCAGTGCTGGCTAGACGGCGTTTTAGCCTACTCCGGCTTTGGAGCCGTAGACCTGTACCTGGGAGCTACCCAAGTAGCCGAAGACGGCGAAGAATTCCGGGAACGGGGCGGCGGACACGTCATCGAAGACCTGATTGCTGGCAAACCCGTGCAGTTGCGCGCTTTGGGACAAGTCACAGACTGCTATCCCCGTGCTTCCTTTGAAACGACAATTACCCGCGATACCATCAACCAGTTTTATTTATTCAATCCCCGGAACGCATATCAAAACTTTATTGTGGGTGTCAATGGGGGCGATCGACCTTTATTCACCTACCTCGGCCCCCTACAACCAAACCTCGGCAACGCCGTCTATTCCAGCCTAGGAGCCATGTCTCCCCTACTAAATGACCCCGACCTCGAACTCATCGGCATCGGCACTCGCATCTTCCTAGGAGGCGCTCAGGGCTACATCACTTGGGAAGGCACACAGCACTTTCCGCTACAAAAACGCCAGCCCAACCGCCCCCCCACCGGCCCGGCGGCCACCCTCGCACTGATCGGCGATGCCAAACAGATGAACTCGAAATGGGTGCGCGGCTGCTACTTCAAAAACTACGGCCCATCCCTGATGCTGGGAGTCGGCATCCCCTTCCCCGTCTTAAACGAAACCGTCGTGGCGCACTGTGCAGTATCAGACAAAAAAATAGTAGCGCCGGTGGTAGATTTCTCCATCCCCCGGCGCGTTCGTCCCACCTTTGGTTTAGTTAGCTATGCCCAATTAAAGACTGGTCGCATCCTGATTGAGGGTAAACCCGTGCGGGCAGCCCCCCTAGCGAGTATGTTTCTCTCCCGACAAGTAGCTTTGGAATTGAAGCAGCAAATTGAAGCGGGTCAATTTACGCTCACGGCCCCAGTTGCTCCTCTGCCAGCCGATCGAGTATTTCTGCCACAGGATGTGTGGGGCGCACAAGTCAGGCTGGAATAGACATCGGTTTATTCTTCGCTGGGCTTAGGCTTCTTAACCGGCTTAGGAAGAGGTTCCTTGGGGACAGGCGGTGCTGCTGCTACTGCTGCGGACTTGATAGTAGGACGCCCTACAGGAGCGCCGTCACCGATCGGCCTAGGAGTAAAGGGACGCTTACCTCCTCCTCCTCTAAAGCCACCAGGTGGCTTGCTACCGGGGGGGAATTTCCGCTTTTTGATCGGTAGGGCGCCAATATTGTTGGCCTGCTGAATCATCAGACTGTCAGCTTGCAATTTGACGTGGAAATCCCAAAAAAACCCGATCGCCTTTGTTGCTAAATCTCCCTTGAGTTTCAGCTTAAAAAACTTCATCTTGTCGTCATTCTTGCGGGGAGCTTGCTTGATTTTGACGATGACATACTTTTCCTCATCTTGCGACTGATAAATCACCTCGCCTCGAATCGAAAAATAGCCATCTTCAACATCAGGTTCCGAGGGCGACAAAGGTGCGATCGATGCTTCGCCACTAATCTCAATCTCCCCTGCTTCCTCATTTTCTTCCTCGTCAGAGGAGGGTTCAGCAGGTTTCTTGAGTGTTTCCGGCTCCCAAACTCCCATAATCTGGGCGTGCAAGTTGCCATCTTCTTGTCTGGTGCGGGGATAAACTACCCAGAGGTGTTCTTGTTCCAGATCCAGGTGATTTTTGACTAAACTCATGACTCTACCCAGCAAAACTGCGTCGATGGCAGTTCCGTCGGCAGCCATCAGCATACCCCGGGTGAATTGCTCTTCAGATTGCGTGTAGCGACCCCGCACCAAACCAACAGCTCGGTACTGTCTGGGTTCGCTGGGGGGAGGAATCGGATGTTGGCGCATGACGGAGGGTATGTCATCGCCGACCTGACTTTCGTTAGCGGCAGGCTCGGCGACTGCGAGCGCTGGAGTATTGCTAGCAGATGTTGCAGGCGCTGCTTGCTCTGAGAGTGCAGGAGCATCGCTGAGCACGTCTTTTGGCTTTGTTTTGTCCTTCTTGTCGAGGCCAGAACTGTAGCGTGGTCGTTGCAGCGAGTCCTTTGGCGCTGGGGCCTCCGTTGGCGCTGGTGGTCGATCTTGGTCAACAGGTACAGCCGACGCCGAAGGCACCGGACTTTCGTCTGGTGTCTCGGGCGCTGGTGGTCGATCTTGGTCAACAGGTGCAGCCAACGCCGAAGGTACCGGACTTTCGTCTGGTGTCTCGGGCACTCCGGCTGTAGCTGCGGGCTGATTGACGGCCGACTCGATCGGCTGAGCCTTGCGAGTTGAAGTAGATTTGGGTGATTTGGAAGAGCGGTTTGGAGAGGGGTTCATAAAAAACTCCTTGCAGCGGAGACACATCCCTTAAGGGAAATTAGGAATAAACTGAAGAAACTGCTTTAAAAACTACTAGCATCAGACTTAGGGCTTGCGCCGGAAAGTTTGATTTTGACCCGTCAACGTCAACTTTCAACGCTACGAGTGCCTTGGGTTCTCGGGCTGCTCTAATCTTTGCTGGCAAAGATTTTGAGAGTTTTTGAATCTAAGGCTTTGGTCGATATCGCGCAAAAGCTGGCGTTGCTGGCTAATAGAATTTAGGATATTCAGCTTGCCTATTTTACTTAATCCAATTACCTAACGGGCCGATCCGCCATCTTTTTGGTAATTTTTAGCTCAACCAAACTAAATTGGACAGACACCGCGCTCCTTGTGGCTGCGGGCATCAGTGTCCAAAATTGTTTGGCTAGCTTGGAGTTGTGGGTCTGTTACCATATTAAGCTGTAACCAAATGACTGGTTTGTCAATTGGGACTTTGAAGTTAAGAACTTTTATGGTTGCATGGATCTAGTTAAGTGGCAGACGCCCCCGGGCGATGGGTTAATTCTTAGAAAATAGTAGATTTTAAGTTGGGATAGTTGAATTATGGAAAAAGCAAACAAGCGTCGCGGGTTGATTACTGTCGTAGTGGTGCTGGCGGTCATCGCTTTTGTGGGATTTTCTCTGATTCCGCCAATTTTGGACAGTATTCTCAAGGCCAACCAAGCGCAAAGTCGATCGACTCCAACGCCTACTCAGACGGCGCAGTCTGCGGATAAGCAATCAGAGTTGCTGCAAGCTCAGGCGAAGGGGTATGAATTGGTTTTGCAGCGGGAAGCTGATAATGTAACGGCTCTGCGGGGACTTTTGCAGGTGCGGCTGGAGTTGATCGGACAAGGAGTGGGGAGCATTAAGGATGTAGTGCCTCCTTTGGAAAAATTGGCTGCACTGAATCCTGAAACTACTGAATACGGGATTTTGCTAGCTCAGGCGAAGGAACGCACGAACGATCGCGAAGGAGCTGCTCAGGCTTATCGGTCAATTTTAGCGTCTAAGCCTGGGGAAATTAAGGCTTTGCAGGGGTTGGTAAATTTGCTGTTGGTGCAGCAGCGGCCGGAAGCTGCGATCGGACTGTTGCAAGATACGCTGAAGGCGGCTCCGGGTGCAAATCAGGCGAAACCAGGCAGTGTTGATGTAACTTCGGTGCAGTTGATTTTGGGGCAGGTTTATGCTGTCGGGAAGCGTTACGATGAGGCGATCGCGATTTACGACGAATCGGCTAAGAATAATCCGAAAGATTTTCGCCCAACTTTAGCAAAGGCGATCGTCTTTAAGGAACAGGGCAAAACAGATGAAGCAAAAACACTGTTTGATAAAGCTACTGAGTTAGCTCCTCCTAACTATAAAGACCAAATCAATCAGTTAGCTAGCGGCACTCCTTCACCTTCTCCTGCGGCTGAGGCGAATCCCGAATCGGCTGCTTCTCCGAGTCCCGAAGATGCTGCTTCTCCTAGCCCCAAATCGGCGACTTCTCCGAGTCCTAAAGGTGCGCTACCGAAACCTTAAGGAAAGTTTTGAGTTTTGAGTACCCTAATAACTGTAAGGACACAGCAGTGCTGTGTCCCTTCCCATGCGGCGTTCTTTAACCTAGATTTGAAACCAATTATAAAACCTCGGAGGGAATTATGACCCAAAGCATTTTGGTCTTAATAGACTTCATCATGAGAACCCATTTTGAGCAATAAAATAGCTTCCTCCTCATCTTCTGGATCGATCGCAAATTCAAATAAAATCTGATAATCATAATCTATGGAACACGACCAGATACCAGATAAATCTCCTGTCAATTTGTAAGTTCGCAAGCTGGGGTTAAAGCAGTCTTCAGACAAAAGTTCTAGGGTAGCTTTAATTAAAGGGCGAAGCTGAGATTTTTACGAACTAACTTTTTGAAAGTACGAATAGATTTGGGAACTCAACCAATTTTCATTAATCATCCAACTCCGCCATAAAATCGGCTACCGAACCAAATTTAACATTTCCCTCAGCATACTTTTGACGAACTTCTGCCACTTCCTTAATTAATTCATTTCGTCGCTGTTGTCGCAGGCGGTTCTGAAGAATATCTAGAAGCATGGCTTGATCTTCTAATGATAAAATTTCTACAGCTTCAAGAGCTTGCTGGAATTGAGATGTCTGTGTCGTTTTACTCATATATTATTTTGAACTGTAAGCTGAATTTCAGGCAAGAAGGGATGCAATTCCCCGATTGTTGGGAATGGGTTTGAGTCCCGAACAAGTGGCGGAGGCGTTAAGTTTATCTGTGGAGGAAGTGCGACAGATTTCTCAAGGATGAGATAGTTTTATCGGGATAAAGTTAACTTCAAATTCTAGAATATTCTCAAATGTCAACTGTCTGCTTCTCAGCTTTTGGAAGAAGTAATAGCCAGTGCCACATCCTCACGACTTGCTCCCATCGCTAGCATTGTCCTTACCATCAAATCAAGAGAAACAGACGGATCGCCTGCTTCAATTTTAGCTACCCGTGACTGACTAGACTTGATTTTCTTAGCTAAACTTTCTTGAGAAAGATTTTGACTGATGCGAAGCTGCTTCAAGCGTTTAATTAGAGACAGCTTCATCTCCATAAAAGCAATTTCTTCTGCTGAAAGTTCCAGAAAGTCTGCGGCATCTCCTACCTGCCAACCGGCTGCTTCTAAACGTTGACGTTTAATGGTATCCATTATGAATATTACCTCTTTTAATTATGTGAGTTACAAAGACCAAGGATTGTGAATGGTGAATTATCTCTCAAGTTGTAAGGTGGGTAATCCCCACCCTAATGAAAATCCCGAAATAACTAGGTTTCTCCTGAGCTTTGATTGTCGTACAATCTCAGTCGTCTTTGACAGTTTTCAATCACGCGCTTAGGCGTTTTCTGGGTGTTTTTTTGAAACACATCTGCAATGACAATAGCATCTGAGTCAATCCGGTAAATAATTCGCCACTGTTTATCGGCTTCACTATCATCGATCCGCAATTCGTGGCAGTGAGGGCTGATGCTTGGCATAGGTCGAGAGACAGGCATCCCTAAAATTTCTCCATTTTGTAACATCCTTAATAACATCCCTGCCTCCATTCGGGCTGAGGCGGAAAAAGGAGGAGTTTTTACTTCGCCTCTGAGCCAAACAACATGCTTGTTCTCGCCTTGGGATTCCATAAATTAAGTACAAATCCAGTCATAAAGTTTACAATAATATGTCATATCTGACATAATTGTAGCCCACTATGACTGAAAGTGGTACAAGAGACTAAAGATTGTCTAATTTCGTCTCAAGCAGAGCGATCGGCCAATTGGTTTTTTTGTGTACGAACGTACACAAATCCTCGCTCGAATAAAAAGTTTCTAGACCTCTTTGTCACTGACCTGGGAGGGTGACAAAGAGGTCTAGAAACTAGACCCAATAACGGTTGCAGCTCGTACCCCTGTTAATAAAATGGTACGATCTCAATTCCGAAGGTTTTCCTTGTTCCCAAATTCAGCATGGGAACAAGGATTTCAAACTAGCTTCTAGTATTTACGTTCCTGTGGCTCAAACATCGTAATCGCCACCGGCATATAAGCCAAATCAATCCCCGCAGGTGAATAATAGGCCAGCGTATGCTTCAAGAAATTGCCGTCATCCCGCTGTGGAAAATCTTCCCGCGAATGAGCTCCCCGACTTTCATGGCGATTCAATGCCGAAGTTAAAATCATTTTTCCGACAATTATCAAACTCCGCAACTCCAAAGCTTCGACAATTTCCGTATTCCACAACGTGCCTTTATCGTCTAAGTAAACCTCCTGATATTGTCGCTCCAATTCCTCCAATTTTGTTAAACCTTCCTGCATCAATTCGGCGCTGCGAAATACGCCGCAATACTCAGTCATCGTATCTTGATACTGCTGCCGGATTTGATTGATGCGGTATTTTCCCGGACGGTCTACAAGTGCTTGAATTTGTTCGCTCGCTTCTTTGATATAATGCTGTTCGTCTACTGTTGGCAACTTACGATTTTGAACGAATTGTGCTATGGTTGCGCCAGTCACTTTGCCATAAACAACGCATTCCAACAGCGAATTGCTGCCCAAACGATTCGCGCCATGAACAGACACGCAAGCTGCTTCCCCGGCTGCAAAAAAACCGTCTACCAAACCATCAGCACTGCTGCGAACTTGCCCGCTAACATTCGTCGGAATTCCCCCCATTGAATAGTGGACTGTCGGACGCACGGGCATCGGTTGATTTACGGCATCAATTCCTAGCAAACGGTGCGCTTCTTCCCAAGCAAAAGGAATTTTGCTCATAATTTTTTCGCGTCCCATGTGCCGCAAATCCATGTAAATAAACGGGCCGCCGGCACTACCGTCAACGTTGATTCCTCGGCCTGCGCGAATTTCTAAGGATATGGCCCTGGATGTAATATCTCTCGGCGCTAATTCCATCCGCGAGGGGGCATAATTTGCCATGAATCGATCGCCCTCGGAATTGATCAAATAAGCGCCTTCGCCCCGCACAGCCTCTGAAATTAACACTCCCACGGGATACAAACCAGTCGGGTGAAACTGCACGAATTCCATATCTTCCAACGGCAATCCTGCCATAGCAGTCATCGCCAAACCGTCTCCAGTCGAGGCATAATCGTTCGAGGTCGTGTTGTAAACCCGGCCATAACCCCCCGTAGCGAACATCACCGCCTTAGCGCGCACGACCTCAATTCGACCGTCATGGAGGCGGTACATAACTACGCCCTTAGCTTGCCCTGATTCCAAAATCAGGCGGGTGACGTACCACTCCTCATAGACATGAACTCCGTTACGGCGCAGATTATTGACCAATTCGTGCAGGATGGCATGACCAGTTTTGTCGGCGGCGTAGCAGGTGCGGTTGTGGGAATGTCCGCCGAATGCGCGCTGGGCAATTCTGCCGTCTGGGAGGCGGGAGAAGAGGACTCCCATGTGTTCTAAATCGATGACTACGCCTGGTGCTTCGCGGGTGAGAATTTCGACTGCATCTTGGTCGGCTAAATAGTCGGAACCTTTTACTGTGTCGAAGGCGTGGGCTTTCCAACTGTCTTCGGGATCGACGTTTTGCAGGCTGGAGGCCATGCCGCCTTGGGCTGCGACGGAGTGCGATCGAATCGGGTGAGTTTTGGCAACTATAGCTACCTTTAAGCTGGGGTCAGTCCGGGCAATTTCTACGGCTGCACGGCAACCTGCTAAACCGCCGCCTACAATGATTACGTCGTGTTCTAGCATTTTTTCAATTATTTTGAGTGTTCTCCTTCCATATATTGATACACAAAAAAAGTCCTCACCCAAAGGTAAGGAAGTTTTTAACTTTTGATTGTTAGCTTTAAATTGAATTGAAAATTTCAAATTGGACTAGCCAAGGGTTTCGACAGGCTGCTGATTGGACTGATTTCCCGTTGCAGAAGGTTGAGCTTCGGTGCCGGGCTCTACGGAAAGCACTTGAATGTTATTGAGCAGAGTTGTCACGAAAGCAAACAGCAAGAATGGCAGAGACAGCACTAAAATTAAGCCAACGGTAGCCAAGGCGTAGATTTGGCGGGCGCTACTCCACAGGGCTAGTGCAGAAGCTAGACTGAGGAAGATGACTATCAGCCAAACAATGATTTGACCGTAAATGTCGCCAAAGGTGAGGGTACATTTAAGGCGATAGTTTTGGATGTTATTCATTTGATGCCTCGGGAGATTGCTATTACGACTTGTTGAAAGATACTTTGACAGTACGTTAATACCGACTGTAAATTTCTAATCTTAGCTGCGGCAACTTTGTTTTGGTGTTGTGTTAAACATTCTTGATACAAGTTGCAACAAGACTTTATCAATTTTTGCTTCTGACTGGGAAATTTTGCCGAAACAAAGGCGTAAGCGGAAAGTCTACTGTTTGACGGATCGCATATTTAGTAAAGAAATGTTAAGTTATATGAGGATCGAGTCAGCCTTTATTACGTCGCACTTGTCTTTTTGCCTATGTCGCCCGATCGCACTTTGCTGATTTCACGAGGTTTCCTGGCTGGTTTGGGAACGCAGATGTTTTTACACCGGGAGGATCGCATCCCGCAAGAAAGCCCGGTGCTGGTGGTAAGCAATCACCGCAGTTTCTTAGATCCGGTGCTGCTGACGGCGGCTGTGGGTCGATCGATCCGGTTTGCTTGTCATCACTACATGGGTCAAGTCCCGGTGGTTCGGGAATTGGTAACATCTTTCGGTGCTTTCCCTTTGGCGGCGCCCGAGCACAGACAACAACGTTTTTTTGATCAGGCGACGGCCCTGCTGCAAAATAGAGAGATGGTGGGGGTGTTTCCAGAGGGGGCGGAACCGATGGTGAATTTTACTCAACCGCAGAGTGTGGGAAAGTTTCAGCGGGGATTTGCTCATTTGGCTTTGCGGGCTGCTGTCCGGGATTTGGCGGTTTTGCCGGTGGCGATTAGTGCTTTTGAGGAAGAGTCGGTACGATCGGCTATACCGCTAAAGTTGTTGAGTTTGTTCGACCCTACGGAACCGTTGTTCGATCGATCGGGGTGGCATCCTGTGATAGTTTACAAGCGAGTTAATATTTTAGTCGGTCGTCCATACTGGATTACGTGCGATCGACAACAGCAATATCGAGGGAAACAAGCAAAAGCAGTTGTTGCTGAACTCACAAAACATTGTCAGGGAGAAATTGCACAATTACTTCAAGCAGGTTGACGGTTGACTGTTTACGGTTGTCAGATTTTAGATCAAATCCGTGAGCATCAAAATTATTGCTCTCTCTTTTCTTCCTCTGTGTTCTCTGCGTCAAGAGCGGTTAAATAATCCCGATCCAACCGGAATTGATATTAAACCTAAAACCTAATCTTCCTTCGTCCTTCGTCCTTCTTCCTTCTTCCTTCGTCTATAAAATCTAAAATTGATTGACTTTAATCATGTCAAATGCTAACAACAAGGTTCGTTTTCTAACGCCCAAACCGGCGAAAGCCGATCGCCCTTTATTTGTATTTCTGCCTGGTATGGACGGTAGCGGTTTACTACTACGGCCGCAAATTTCTAAATTAGCTGATGATTTCGACATTCGCTGTTTAACTTTACCTGCGGACGACATGGCTAGTTGGGAGGTACTTGTGAGCGAAACAATTGCCTTAATTGAAGCAGAAAAGGCAGTCGGAAATCAGCAGCGCCAGATTTATCTGTGCGGCGAGTCATTTGGGGGCTGTTTAGCGATGAAAATTGTTTTAGAAGCTCCCCAATTATGCGATCGATTAATTTTAGTAAATCCAGCTTCTTCATTCCGACAGCAGCCTTGGGTGCAGTGGGGTTCTCATCTGACTCAGTGGCTGCCGCCCAACCTTTATCCGCTGTCGGTCATCGGTCTTTTGCCGATATTAGCATCGTTAGGAAAGATTGCGCGCGACGATCGCCGTGCTTTGCTAGAAGCGATGCAAGCGGTGCCACAACATACGTCTGTGTGGAGATTGGCGTTAGTGCGATCGTTTAATGTGGACGAAAATCAGTTGCGGGCGATCGAACAGCCGACGTTGGTAATTGCTAGCTGTGCCGATCGGCTGCTGCCTTCAATAGCAGAAGCGAAGCTTTTAGTCAAGGTAATTCCCAATGCTGAAATGGTGAGGCTGGCGAATAGCGGTCACGCTTGTTTGTTAGAAACAGATGTTGACCTTCATGGGATTATGCAGGGTCGCAATTTCTTGACAAATAGGTCATTAGTCAGTAGTCATTAGTTATTGGGAATTGGGGATAGGTAATGGGTAATTGGGGATGGGGCATTGGGAATGGGTAATGGGCAATTGGTAATTGGCAATGGGTAATAGGTGAAAACTAAGAGCTAATAGGAAAAAAAACACTAATGGAATTCTTCAGCCCAATGCCCAATTCCCAATGCCCAATTCCCAATTAACTAATTAAGATTTAGCCATTTTTGAGCGTTAAGTCGCTGGACTACGCCAAACACCATTAAATCTAAGGTGATCTTGCGCTCATCAATCAAAAAAGGCTCCAAAGTGCTGGTTTTGGTATTATTTTCAGCGCAGGAAAAGGCTCTTTGACTTTGAATATTTTCTTGAGGAAAATACAAGTTAAATTGGCGCTGACCTTCTTGAAATTTACCAATTACTTGCCAACAATCTCCGGCGGAACTCATACCAGCAACGGGGAGTTTTTGCTTTACCAAACTTACCTCTAAATCCTTGACGCCCTGCTTAGTTAAGGCAGTTTGCAAGGCGGGCAAATAATCTTGTTGAATAAATTCTGCAAACGGCTTGTCTTCAACCGCAGGTGCTTTTTCCTTTTTAGCTTTAGCTGGGGGCTTGTCGCCGTCAGCTTTAGCTGGGGGCTTTTTAGCAGCGGCGGTCGGTTCGTCAGTGCTGGGAAGATCCGTTGTCTGCGGTTCGTCGGAACTCGGGGCGTTCTCGATCGTCGCAGCAGTGGGAGTTTCCGATTCGCCAGCGGTAGGATTGTTGGGTTCTTCTGACATTAACGCTTCCTGTTAAAAGTGCTCGGTAAGGAGTTGTGATTTGAACTCCGGGCGATCGACTCGATCGATCGCACACACATACTTTATCGAAAACCAACGTGAAAGAATTGCGAGTCAAAGAAATTTGAACTCAAAACACTGTCAGGACGATCGCCCGCTTACCATCACAACTCCGATTATGATTCTAAATCTCAGCGACAGCTCGTTCAATCAAACGGCGGGCGAGAGTTTGAACACCGGTGTGTTCGTAGTAATTGGTGCTCATATCGAGGAATGCGCCCACATAGTCCACCTTATCGGCGGAAATTTCCACGAAACTCTGTAAGTGGCTGAGTACGTTTTCGGGTGTCAAACCTCGATCGCTCACAAAGGAGCCCATCCAGCCAGAAACCGAGTTAAAGCTTTCGCCGATAAAGCCGAGTTGGCCGGCGGGAGAGCCCCCAGGAATCATGCCGCCGATCGACTTGAAGGCCTGATTATCTTGCAAATCGCTAGGAGATAGCTTTTGAATCCAAGACTGAGTGGCGAGGATAAAGTCTGGGCCCAGGGGAATCAAACCATCAAAGCAAACCAAAGCAGCCATCCGCATCAGGGATTCGCCGCCGTAGTCGCCCAAAGCCGCAGCAAAATCGCCGATGCTGTCACCTGGGATGCCATTAATTTGGCAAAAAGCGAGCAACTCAGTGACTAACTTCAAAGAAAGGTCGATCGTTTGAGCTTTTTCGGGCTTGGGGGTGAGATTGCCAAGCATGGACAAAAACGGCACATTTTGGGCAATTTTGTTAGCCATTGCTGCTGCACCCAAAGCACTACCTGCACTATCGATCGTTTGGTAGAGCCACAGAGCGCGCTGGTAGCCTTCCGATTTATCGTTGTAGAGGGTGATAGCCCGATCGCCAACTTGCTGGATCAAGTCTTCGTCAGTTTCGCCAGTAACGGTGCGAATGGTATTTTCAAAACCAATTAAATTGTTCCACTCACCGGGAACCACAAAGTCAAGCGCTCGCAGGGCTTTGACAGTCATGTTGTCTTTCGGCAGTTTATCGACTAATTCAAAGACTGTTTTGCTCACAAAAAACTCCTTATGCTGGAAGGGGAATCAAAGGTATTACTTTTGGCAGATGGCAAAAACTTCACAGTCTCATTATTGCAGACGCGAGTTGTGATAGCGCCAGACTGGAGTCGGGCGCGGAGTTTGACAAGAGACATTGCTACTTGACGCGGGCGAGACCGCCGAGGTTAAATTTTGACAGCCAAGCTTCGCGCTCGCTCGCGGTAAAAGAGGGATCGCGGGATTGAACTTTCACCTGATAGCGATTGGCGACGAGAACCGCAGTGATATTAGCACCTTGGGTGACAGCGGGATAGCCGCCGATTTGATTGGTACTTTGCTTAAATTTGGCGCCCGCTGAGGGGTTGCCGGCGATGTCGTTAATTGAGAGCATCGCGACATTTTTACCGCCTTTGTTGAGCTTAGCTTCAGCAAAACCGGATTTTTCTTGAGCAAAGACGCGATCGAATCCACCGCCCGAAGCCGGAAAATATTTATTTAATTTGCTACCTGCAACGGCTTTCTTAGGCAGGTTTGGATTTTGAGCAGTTGATTTATCAGCAGTTGTCTGCTTGGATTTACCCGGTTTTTGGGTACTTTCCTGCTGAGCTTTGTCCCAGCGGGATGGGGCTTGGGTTTGACCGCAGGCGGTCACTAACAGCAGTACCGACATCAGGAATGGAGCTAAGATTTTGCGCGCAGAGGGTAATTTCATCGCTGTCTCCTCATGAGATAGTTTCCATAACAATTGTGGCTCAGGACTTCGCAATTTGTCTTCCTCGATCAGGTGATTTGTGGCTGCGGGAAAAAAATATGAGTAAAAAAATCCTCTGCCCGCACAGCAGAGGATTTTTGGCAATGGCGAATTCAGATGGAAGAAGACAGAAGGATTGCTCCACACAGTCAAGTCTGAGGGTTGGGGTAAAGAAACCAAATTTCCTTTCTTTCCAGCAATCTCAAAACAATTTTTTGTAATTTTCCCTAGATTTACGAGAGAGGTTTCAGAGCATTTGTCTCTCTGTCTTCCAATCATTGTCTTGCCAAAACGCGTAGAGATCAGGCGTCGCTTTCAATGTAGATAAACAACAAACCCATGACCACAACTGGCATCAGCCAGGTAATTAGCGGAATCAAAATCCAAGGCAAGAAAGAAGCAGCGTAGGAACCTGTCATATCAAATTCTCCAAACTAAAGTTAGTGTGTTTCAACAGGGATATTTGGGAGTGGAGTCTAATTATTGACTAAACCCCGGAAAATGGCATCAAGGCCCTTAAAGTTTTCGAGTAAGAAATAGGCAGCAAAGACGCCACTCATTCCGCCAACAAAGAAACCAGCGGTGAGTTGGCTCCAGCCGTCAGCATTTCTGAGGGAATCAGGAGTCATGGGATTAGCGCTGGGGTAGCTGGTGTTGTCTTGCTTGAAAGACACCCAACCGTAGGCAGACATACCTAGTGTGCCCAGTAGAACTAAGACCATTGCTGTAACCAATCCACCGAGATTAGCTGCTTCTGGATAGTCCCGCAGTGGTCCTAAGACGATTTCTGGGCCGACAAGGAAATAACCGTGTGCTAAGCCAATTTCTAGACCTCGAACTATGGGCGAGAGTCCTTTGCGGTAGATGGGCAAGTTGCCAATAAATGCTTTTGTAAAATTAGAAGCACTGATCGGGGTTGCTAGATGACCCGTGAATGGGTCGCCGTTAAAGGGTTGAATAAGTTCTGCATTTCTTGGATCGGCCATATCTAGTTCTCCTCGGTATCAAAGAAAGTTGAGGCGTTCAAGTCATATTTTACGCAGGGACGTGTAGCCTATTTACATAATTGACAGTTAGCTTTAGAAAAGTTTACTTTTCTTTAGTTTTTAGAAGAATTTATCTTTTTTCCTCTATACCATTCCCCAAGTCGATCGGGCGATACTCCCAAAAAATAAGCAATAATTACTATTTGATTGATGATAGTGGTTTTGAGTACCCCAACCTGCTGCCAGCGGCGGGCGGAGGTCAGCACAGGCTGGGGTACTATTTCGATGCGGCCTTGTTTTTTCAACCGACGCACAAATTCAAAGTCTTCCATCAGGGGTAAGTCGGGAAAACCGCCGATTTTGTCAAAGGTAGCTGAAAGGAGGAAAATGGCTTGATCCCCATAGGGCATTTGGAAAAAGTGCGATCGCCAGTTTACCCCTATTTCTACCAGCCGCAGACAGAGCCTGCGGGCGTCAATCTTCAGTTCAAATGCTCCCCCTACGGAGGACGGTTTAGCAAGTGCCTGACGCACCCCAAAGTCGTACCCGCGAGGCAAATGAGTGTCTGCGTGAAGGAACAGCAGGATATCTCCAGTAGCAGCGATCGCACCTGCATTCATTTGGGTGGCGCTGGCGGTGCTGACCAGCGTCTGGGCCTGGGGTGG
>ENA-OFCX01000497-OFCX01000497.1-metagenomes-genome-assembly--contig:-NODE-497-length-20152-cov-5.590387_pt1 | contig 20152 bp, 17 predicted proteins | sample MGYA00153384_OFCX01 | MGnify analysis MGYA00153384
TCATATCGCTGAATGTTAGAAAACTGTATCAATTTCAAATCGCTGTTGACAGTGCACCCTTACTTAAAGCGCCGACAGGGGCTAGAAAAAGTGAGTTATCCCTCACCTGCGGTCGAACAGGTACTCGAACGAACGATGGGCATTCCTATCTTTCAGGAACAGGTGATGAAGTTATCCATGGTCGCAGCCGGTTTCAGTGCGGGCGAGGCCGATCAATTGCGTCGCTCGATGGCGGCATGGAAACGCAAAGGCGGCATGGAAACGCAAAGGCGGCATGGCGCATTTCCAACAAAAATTGACTGACGGAATGCTGGCCAACGGCTATACACAAACGTTCGCAGGCTCGATTTACAAGCAGATTGAAGGCTTTGGTAGCTACGGCCTCCCGGAGTCGCATGGGCAAGTTTTGCGATCCTTGTTTATAGTTCAGCGTGGATCAAGTTTCATTTTCCTGCTGCATTTTGCTGTGCGCTCCTCAACAGTCAGCCGATGGGCTTCTACTCAGCGTCGCAACTGACACAAGATGCCATTAAAAATGGCGTCAGCGTGCTGCCCGTCGATATCAACGAAAGTGCGTGGGACTGTGCTTTGGTCTACGAGGATGCTTCAGGCACGAAAAGAACACGCAATGAAACTTGGCTGCGCTTAGGCTTCTGTATCGTTTCCGGCATGAGCGAGCGGGTCGCGAACACAATCGTTGCTAGTCGTGGCGCGGAACCATTCACTGAGATCCGCGACGTGGTTCAGCGCGCCTAACTGGACCTTCAAGCCGTCAACGCACTCACTAGTGCCGACGCCTTCAACACGCTGACGGATGACAGCATTAAGTCGCGATGGATGGCGAGCGCTGCGCGCATCATCGACTTGCCGCTAGCACCCAGCCGCCATGACCCGTCGCCCGCACCGTAAACTGCTCTAGCGTTTGGGCAGGAGGTTATTAACGACTTCCGCAGTGCTGGGCTCAGCTTTCGCTTGCAGCCACTCAAACTGCTGCGCGGACTGCTCAAAGGCACGCACGGCGCTCAAGGTCTTAAACACGTCCTCTCGAACCGTCACATTCGCGTGGCGGGCCTCGTGACCTGTCGGCACCGCCTTGGCACGGCAGGCGGTGTGACCTTTGTGACGCACGAGGATGAGACGGGCCATACCGTTATCATATAACGCGACCTCGCCCGAAAAGAGTGACGCGCGCTCATTGCGTCGCGGCTGATGATCGTGCATGGCAAACTAGAACACCAAGGGCCTGTAACCCATCTTATTGCCTTGCACATGGACGACGCGTCACACCTTCTGGCCGATCTAGTCGTGGTGTCGCACGACTTTCATTGATAGGTAATGTGCGCTGGCGCCACTCATACCGACCCGCTCAGCATGACGCTGTAGGGCAAATGTATGCGCAGTCGACGGGTGCTAAACTACTTTTTGCAGCAACACACGTCTATCGGCGTAGTACGTTGTATATCGTCAGATCGTTCCATAACGCCGCAACGCCCGTAGTCCAATGAATCAACCGAAATCGCCTATTAGCCGTCCCGCCAGCACCGGCAGCCGCAAGCTGCGTCCACTGCCTGCCATTATTTTCTGGAGCCGCTGGCTGCAACTGCCGTTGTACCTAGGGCTGATCGTGGCGCAGATGGTCTACGTATTTCACTTCTGGGTGGAGCTGGTGCACTTGATCGAAGCTGCGTTTGGTTCGGCCGATGCCGTACGCGTGATTGCCAGCACGGTGCAGCCCTGTGATGCCATCGTGCGCGCGGCGATGACGCCGCCGCAAGTGTGCCCGGCCGTTCCCACCACCCTCACCGAGACACTCATCATGTTGCTGGTGCTGGGTCTGATTGACGTGGTGATGATCTCGAATCTGCTGATCATGGTCATCGTCGGCGGTTACGAGACCTTTGTGTCGCGCATGAGACTTGAAAATCATCCCGATCAGCCGGAGTGGCTATCGCACGTCAACGCGTCGGTGCTCAAGGTCAAACTGGCAACGGCGATCATCGGCATTTCGTCGATTCACCTGCTCAAAACGTTCATCAACGCCGAGCAGTACACCGAGAAAACGCTGATCGCGCAGACGACCATCCACGTCGTATTCTTGCTCTCAGCGGTGGCTATTGCCTACACCGACAAACTCATGGCACCGCCCAGCGCGCACTGACTTTTAGCGCCCCAAAAAACCGCAACAATTTGCACCGATTCGCAACGATTTGCACCGAACCTCAGCACAGCTTTTCGCCATGTCAAGCACGCCAACCATCATCCGATACGCCGACTTCGTTGAATCCATACGCGCCGCGTTGCAGTTCATTAGCGTCTATCACCCGCAGGACTACATCGAGCATCTGGCGCGAGCCTACGAGGCGGAAGCGTCGCCCGCTGCAAAAGATGCGATTGCGCAAATCCTGACCAATTCAAAGATGTGCGCTGAAGGTCATCGCCCGATTTGTCAAGACACCGGCATCGTCAACGTGTTCCTGAAAATTGGCATGGAAGTGCGATTAGAAGGCTTTCCCGGCTCGGTGACCGATGCTGCAAACGATGGCGTGCGTCTGGCGTATCTTGACCCCGACAACAAGCTGCGCGGCTCCATCGTGGCCGACCCTGAATTTGCACGCAAAAACACAGGCGACAATACGCCTGCCGTCGTTCACATGGAGCTGGTAACAGGCAACACGATTGATGTCAACGTCGCGGCCAAAGGCGGCGGCAGCGAAAACAAAAGCAGGTTCGTGATGATGAATCCCAGCGATTCACTGGTCGACTGGGTGCTGAAAACGGTACCGACGATGGGCGCTGGCTGGTGCCCGCCCGGCATGCTCGGCATCGGCATTGGCGGCACCGCTGAAAAGGCCATGTTGATGGCCAAAGAAGTGTTGATGGAGCCGATCAACATGTACGAATTGACCAAACGCGGCCCGCAGAACAAGACGGAAGAATTGCGCATCGAGCTGTATCAAAAGGTCAATGCGTTGGGCATCGGCGCACAGGGGTTGGGCGGCTTGTCGACTGTGCTCGACATCAAGATTGCGATGTACCCGACCCATGCGGCGGGCAAACCCGTCGCGATGATTCCGAACTGTGCGGCAACTCGCCATGCGCACTTCGTGATGGACGGATCGGGGCCGGTGTATTGCGAACCGCCGCCGCTTTCGACGTGGCCAGACGTGCATTGGACCCCGGACGTCAAAACCTCAACGCGCGTCAATCTCGACACGCTCACCAAAGCCGAAGTCGCCAGCTGGACACCGGGGCAAACACTGCTGCTCAATGGCAAAATGCTTACCGGTCGCGACGCCGCGCACAAGCGCATCAGCGACATGTTGGCTAAAGGCGAAACGCTGCCCGTGGATTTCGCCAACCGCGTGATTTATTACGTCGGCCCAGTGGATCCGGTGAGGGACGAAGTCGTCGGTCCTGCGGGCCCGACCACCGCCACCCGTATGGACAAATTCACCGAGACGATGCTCGGCAATACGGGGCTCATCGCCATGATTGGCAAAGCCGAGCGCGGCCCAACGGGCATCGAGGCCATCAAGAACCACAAGGCGGCGTATCTAATGGCCGTCGGCGGAGCTGCGTATCTCGTGTCAAAGGCGATCATCGGGGCCAAAGTATTGGCCTTTGAGGATTTAGGCATGGAGGCTATTTACGAGTTTGAAGTGCGCGATATGCCGGTGACCGTAGCGGTCGATTCGAGCGGCGTGAGCGTACATAACACTGGGCCCAAAGAGTGGCAGGCTCGGATCGGCAACATTCCAGTGACGGCGGCCTAACGCGCTCGCGCTGTAACCATGCCGCTCGATTACTTCACCGGAATCCATGTGCTGCTGCTGGGCGGTGCCCTAGCTGCGCTTGCACTCGGCGCGTGGATCGGTAGTCGACGCACCCTTAAGACTTTACAAACGTTGACTGATGCGACACGCTCGTTGTCGCAAGGCGACTTTCAGGTGGAAGTGCCGATCCGGTCGCGCGGCCCCGCGGGTGAATTGGCTCGTGCCTTCAACGAGATGGCGCATCAGCTCGCCGCCAGCCGATCACAGATCACCAATTATCAAAAGTCGCTTGAATCACGCGTTCGCGAGCGCACCAAAGAGCTGCAATCCGCGACTCAACGCGCCGTGCAGATCGCACAAACCGATCCGCTGACCGGTTTACCCAATCGATTGCTCTTTCGCGCCAAGCTTGAGGAAGCGATTAAAACCGCCTCGGCGGACAAAAGTCGGGTCGCCGTGTTGTTCGTTGATCTTGATTTTTTTAAGACATTTAACGACAGTTTGGGCCACGACGCAGGGGACATGGTGCTACGCGAGGCGGCTATCCGACTGCGAAACGCAATCCGTCAAGATGATTTGGTGGCGCGATTTGGCGGCGATGAATTTGTGGTGCTGATCACGCGGCTTGAGGCGCAGCATGCGGGCCACGTGGCGCTGACGGTGGCCGAGGGCATCATCGAGGCACTGGTGAAACCGATTGACGTGTCGGGGGCGCGCCACAATATCCCCGCGTCAGTTGGCATCGCGCTGTATCCGCAAGACGGTGCCGACGCGGGCGATCTTCTGAAAAATGCCGACACCGCGATGTATGCGGCCAAGCAAGCTGGCCGCAATCGAATCGAGCATTTCTCCGGAGGCTCGAGCCGCCAACAAGCGCAGCGAACGCAGTTTGAAACTGACATCCGCCGCGGCATCACGGCCGGCGAATTTTTTCTGATGTTTCAGCCGCAGGTGGATGCGGCCACTGGCTCGCCGACCGGCTTGGAAGCGTTGCTGCGCTGGCGGCACCAAACGCGAGGGCTGATTCAACCGGTTGAGTTCATCACCATTGCTGAGGAAAGCGGCATCATCAATCCACTCGGTCAACGCGCACTAGAGATGGCCTGTGAGCAGTTCAAACTATGGCAGTCGAAAGACATTCATCCGCGTATTTCGGTGAATGTATCGGCACGGCAATTGCAGGATCCTGGCTGGCTCAAGTCAGTCGATGATGTCATTCAAAAAACCGGCATTCCGCCGCAGTATCTTGATCTTGAAATCACCGAATCGATGCTGGTGGGCAACCCACAAAATGTCATCGACACCCTCGACACATTGGGCCAGATGGGCGTTACGCTGACGCTCGACGATTTCGGCACGGGATACTCAAGCCTGTCCTATCTCACGCGGTTGCCGTTTCACACCATCAAGATTGACCGCAGCTTCATTCAGCACATTGATGAAAAGCCGCGTCGCGGCATCGTCCAGGCCATCGTGGCTATCGCCCACACGCTCGGTATGCGGGTGATTGCTGAGGGCGTGGAAACACCTCTGCAACTGTCGATTGTGCGTGACATTGGTTGCGAAGAAATTCAGGGCTTCTATCTGTCCAAGCCACTCGAAGCCCACCTGATCGAATCGTGGTGGCGGATGCAATTGGACAACGTCGGTCTCGACGTGACGCTTGGCGGGCTTAAAGCGGGCTAACCGCCCCAAGCACTTGAGCGTACGTCAAGCGCGCGGCAGCGTCACGCCGCTCTGCCCCTGATATTTGCCGCCGCGATCTTTGTAGGAGGTGCCGCAAATCTCATCACTCTCAAAAAATAGTACCTGAGCGCAGCCTTCACCCGCGTAAATTTTTGCTGGCAGCGGCGTGGTGTTCGAGAACTCCAGCGTCACATAGCCCTCCCATTCCGGCTCGAACGGTGTCACGTTAACGATGATCCCGCAACGCGCGTAGGTACTTTTTCCCACGCAAATGGTGAGCACGCTGCGCGGAATGCGGAAGTATTCAACGGTGCGCGCCAAGGCGAACGAGTTGGGCGGAATGATGCACACGTCGCCCTTGAAATCGACGAATGATTTTTCGTCAAACGCCTTTGGATCCACAATGGTCGAGTTGATGTTGGTGAAAATTTTGAATTCGTTGGCACAACGAATGTCGTATCCATAGCTCGACGTTCCATACGACACAATCTTCTGCCCGTTCACAAACCGCACTTGATCTGGCACAAACGGCTCGATCATTTGTGTTGTCTCGCACATGCGGCGAATCCAGTGGTCTGACTTGATGGACATACGTTTCTTTGTCAATAGATGTGGCGACATTGTAGAAGCGGCTTGCCGCGAGCCATCCCAACGCTTCGATACCGCGTACAACGAAGTTCGCTGCCAGCCGCCCCTAAAGGGTTCTGCGTTAATCTCCGTCATCCGAGTCGAATAGTAAAACGTGCCCGACATTCATCTCTCGCTTAACCAAGCCCGCACTTTGCAACTCGCGGTGATGGGTTCACTCACGCCGCCAGTAAAAACTGCAACGAAGCACGACGTGCTCGCCGCCATTCGGTCAATGCACGCGCTGCAAATCGACACTATTTCAGTAGTGGCGCGCAGCCCTTATCTGGTGCTTTTTTCACGACTCGGGGATTACGATCCGCGCTGGCTTGACGCGCTGCTCATTGAGGGAGAACGCTTCGAATACTGGGCGCATGCGGCGTGTTTTTTGCCAATGGACGATTACCCGCTGTATCGCGTACGCCAGCTAGCGTTCGAGCGATACGGCTTTCATCGAACGGCCACGCGGCTCGATGACGATGCCGTTGCCCACCTGCACCTGCTGGATCACGCGCGGGCAACGGGAGAAGTACGTGCGACCGACTTCGAACATGAAGGCGGTCGAAAAGGAAACGGTTGGTGGGATTGGAAGCCCGATAAGGTGCGCTTGGAAACCCTTTTTATAGCTGGTGAGTTAATGGTGTCGCGCCGCGAAAAATTTCACCGCATTTACGACCTTCACGAACGCGTGCTGCCGACGCGCTTTCTCGACGATACAGCGCTGCCCACGCGCGATCTGGCTCATCGTGAGTTCACCGCACTTGCGGTGAAGGCAATGGGTATTGCCCAGTGGCGCTGGATTGACGACTATTTCTGGCGCGCACAGAAAAAGCCGAGGTTGGCGATTGGCTCGCTACTCGATTCGGGGCAGTTTCTTCGCGTGCGCGTCGAAGGCTGTAAAGAACCAGCCTACGTGCATCGCGATCATTGCAGGCTGCTGAAGGCGGCGAGCGTCGATACGCTAGTTGCTAAACACTCAACACTGCTGTCGCCATTTGATCCCCCAGTGTGGGATCGTCAGCGGGCGCTGACGCTGTTCAACTTTGCCCACCGTATTGTGTGCGACACGCCGGAGGCGAAGCGTAAATACGGCTATTTCACGTTGCCTATTTTGGTGCGCGGCGTGCTGGTGGGACGACTGGATGCCAAAGCGCATCGGGCTGACGGCCTGTTCGAGGTGCGCGCGCTGCACTTGGAACCGGGTGTGACAGCGGATGACACGCTCGCGAGCGACATAGTGGACGCCGTTGTGCGCTGCGCGAACTGGCGCCAAACGCCGACCATCCGCATCGGCAAAGCCGCGCCGTCGAGCTTTTTTCCGACGCTGCGGCGGGCACTAAAACGCCGTAACGCGCCGAGGGCGTGAAGCTGCCCTTGGCGAACGGCGAACTCACCATTGAAGTCGCTGGCAGCACGCTCATTTGCCTTGCGCAGCGCATGCTGTTCTGGCCCGCTGAGCGTACGCTATTTGTGGCCGATGTTCACTTGGGCAAGGCCGCCAGTTTTCGCGCAGCAGGCGTGCAATTGCCCAGCGGCCATTCCCGCCATGATCTGGATCGCATCTCGGCACTTTTGACCACGCATCAGGCGATGCGTTTGGTGATCTTGGGCGACCTGGTTCATACCCAAACAAGCTACACCGAGGCGCTTGATCATAATTTCCGAGCATTCCGAACGCAACATTGCAATGTCGAAATGATTCTTGTACGCGGCAATCATGATCGTCACGCAGGCGACGCCCCGAGCGAATGGGCATTGAACATCGTCCCCGAGCCTTATGCGCTGGGCCCGTTCGCGTGCTGTCATGAACCGGGCAAAGCCGCCGGCACAGGCATTGAGTTGGCGGGGCATTTGCACCCGGCGCTTCGCGTGCAAACGGTTCGAGAACGCGTCACGCTGCCCTGCTTTTGGCGACACGCAAAGGGAATAGTGTTGCCAGCGTTTGGCAGCCTGACCGGCACCTTCACGGTGCAACTTAAGCGCGACGAAAGTGCGGTCATTATCGCGGGGCAACAAGTTCACGCGATTAAATTTCGCGAATAAAGCTGTGGAAAACTCGCTAAAAAGTCTCCTCAAGCTGTGGGCAGATTAATGACATCCGTCTTGAAGCCTTGTGCCACGGGGCGTGCGACGTTGCTACTCGAATCAGGTAGGTGAAAATCTCTGAATAACCCCCACATATTGTGTTGAAGATGTCCCTTGACCACTAGATGTAGTTGGTCGTATCCTTCGTCCCTTCGTTCAATTTGACATAATTTGTGTCGCGAGATTCAAACGTCTATGTCTGCCAAGCAGGCAGCCAGACAGCGGAATTCTCAGCGCAAACCACCGCGTCATGATTGAGTTGGGCGGAACACAAGGCACAGCGAGGGTTGGGAGGCCCGTCACGGTCACGGCACCAGAGATTCACGGATAACGCCGCTCGGACTGTTAAATCAGCGGCTGCTCAATTCGGAAATCAAACGATGCCGTGCGCCTCGCGATCTACGTACAGATAACGATGAAATACAGAATTTTGGAGACGCACACATGCTCGAAACGGCAACCGCCCCGCACGGTGGCAATCCTGCCAAAACCGGTGTCAAACCCGCCGGTGCCAACCCCGCCGCTGCCAGCCCCGCAGTCAAAACGGCTATCACGGCAGCGCTGAATCCCGCCATGCTGAGCTTAGTGACAGGAGGTTCAAGCGGCACGCCAGATTCGGCCCGCGCAACCCTGTACAAAGTCATTCGCCGTAATGGCTCGGTAGTCGGCTTTGAGCCGTCGAAGATTACCGTGGCCATGACCAAGGCCTATCTCGCCGCGCATGGCAACCAGAGTGCAGCTTCTGCCCGCGCCCGTGAATTAACGCAGCAGTTGACCGACGCTGTGATGAGCGCGCTGATGCGCGTCAAGCCTGAGGGCGGTGCTATTCATATCGAGGAGATCCAGGATCAGGTCGAACTCGCCCTGATGCGTTCGGGCGAACACGAAGTCGCCCGCGCCTATGTGCTTTATCGCGAAAAACGGACGCAAGAACGCGCTGCTCAGGCAAAAACTAAAGAGGCCGATCAAGAGTCCATCCTGCACGTGGTGGAAGACGGCGTGCGCAAGCCGCTCGACCTGCTGCGTCTGCGTGAACTCATCATCTCGTCGTGTGACGGTCTGCACGGTGCGGCCGATGCCGACGTGATTCTGAAAGCAACGCTTAAAGATTTGTACGACGGCGTTTCCGCGAAAGAAGTGCGCAAGTGCGTCGTCCTCGCCGCGCGTCAGTACATCGAAAAAGACCCGGCCTACAGCTTTGTCACGGCGCGTTTGCTGCTTGACTCCATACGCTACGAGATTCTTGAAGAAGAAGCCTCGCAAGCTGACATGGCGACCAAGTACGCAGAATACTTCCCGAAGTTCATAAAGCACGGCATCAGCATTGGTCTGCTCAACCCTGAGCTTGCCAGCTACGACCTCGCCAAACTGGGCGATGCGCTAGACCACACGCGGGATTTCAAGTTTGGTTTCCTTGGCTTGCAAACGCTGTACGACCGTTACTTTCTGATTGACCGTTCCGGCAAGAATGGTGCGGATCGTCGCTTTGAAATGCCGCAGGCGTTTTTCATGCGGGTGGCCATGGGTTTGGCACTGAACGAGGCAGATCGCGAAGCGCGCGCCGTTGAGTTTTATCAGCTGCTGTCGAGCTTTGACTTCATGTCGAGTACGCCGACGCTGTTTAACTCGGCCACGCACCGTTCACAGCTGTCAAGCTGCTACCTGACCACGGTGGCCGATGATCTGGACGGCATTTATGAGGCGATTAAAGAAAACGCGCTGCTCTCCAAATTTGCGGGTGGTCTCGGCAACGACTGGACACCAGTGCGCGCTATGGGCTCACATATCAAGGGCACCAACGGCGAATCGCAAGGCGTGGTGCCGTTCCTTAAAGTCGTGAACGACACGGCGGTTGCGGTGAATCAGGGCGGCAAGCGCAAGGGCGCGGTCTGCACGTATCTTGAAACATGGCACATGGATATCGAGGAGTTCCTCGAACTGCGCAAGAACACGGGTGATGATCGGCGTCGCACCCATGACATGAACACCGCCAACTGGATCCCTGATCTGTTCATGAAACGCGTCATGGAGAACGGCCCGTGGACGCTGTTTTCACCGGTCGATACCCCTGACATTCACGACTTGTTCGGCAAGGCCTTTGAGGCCCGGTACTGCGAGTACGAAGCGAAAGCGGCGCGCGGCGAAATCAAGCTATTCAAGACTATTCAAGCAACCACGCTGTGGCGCAAGATGCTCACCATGTTGTTCGAGACGGGCCATCCTTGGATCACGTTCAAAGACCCCTGCAACATTCGCTCACCACAGCAACACGTGGGCGTGGTGCACTCGTCGAACCTCTGCACAGAGATCACGCTCAACACCAGCGACACCGAGATCGCGGTGTGCAATCTGGGCTCGGTCAATCTCGTCAACCACATGGTTGAAGTCAACGGTGAAGTGCAGCTCGACCAAGTCAAGCTGCAGAAGACCATTCGCACCGCGATGCGCATGCTGGACAATGTGATTGACATCAATTACTACGCGGTAAAAAAAGCGCGCACGTCGAATTTGAAGCACCGCCCGGTGGGCCTTGGCATCATGGGCTTTCAGGATGCGCTGCACATGATGCGCACGCCCTACGCCTCCGAAGCAGCGATGGAATTTGCGGATCGCTCAATGGAAGCGGTGTGCTATTACGCCTACCTTGCTTCGACGGAGCTTGCTGAGGAGCGCGGTCGTTACAGCTCGTACAAAGGCTCGCTGTGGGATCGTGGCATCCTGCCCTATGACTCGTTGAAACTGCTGGCCGAGGAGCGTGGCGGTTATGTCGAGGTCGATCAGTCGATCACGATGGATTGGGATTCGCTCAAAGCGCGCATCAAGATGCACGGCATGCGCAATTCCAACTGCGTGGCAATTGCGCCGACGGCGACGATCTCTAACATCATCGGTGTGTCGGCCTGCATCGAACCGAACTACGAAAATCTGTTCGTCAAATCGAATCTGTCCGGCGAGTTCACCGTCATTAACGAGCACCTCGTGGACGATCTGAAAGCACGCGGTTTGTGGGATGAAGTAATGATTTCGGACCTCAAATATTTCGACGGTGCGCTGGCCAAAATCGACCGCATCCCCGATGATTTGAAGGCCAACTACGCCACCGCGTTCGAGATGGATCCCTCGTGGATCGTGGAGGCTGCGTCACGTCGTCAAAAGTGGATCGACCAAGCGCAATCGCTGAACATTTACATGGCCGGTGCATCAGGCAAAAAGCTTGACGAGGCCTACAAGCTCGCGTGGACGCGGGGCCTAAAAACCACGTATTACCTGCGCACGATGGGTGCCACGAGCGCTGAGAAATCGACCGGCAAGGGCGGCGAGTTGAATGCGGTGTCGTCAAGCGGTGTTGGCACGCCATCGATATCTCAGGGTACGGCGCTAACGAAGGCTCCAACCACTCAGTACATGGGGGATCGACCCGGCGCATTTGTAGCACCGGCGGCAAGCGGTCATGCGATTACTAACGTCGACCTACCCGCCACTGACATGAAGTTTTGCAATCTCGACAACCCTGAATGTGAAGCCTGCCAATAAGCAGCACAAGTCGGCATAAATTCCTACTTTTCTGATGCACGATCCGGGCAATAATCAGTTTCATGAGGTGGGTCAGCACTCGCTGATCAATCCTCAATAACCACTCAACAGGAGACGACTATGGGTTTTTTCAGTTTTATTAAAGATGCCGGTGAAAAGCTGTTTGGTAGTAAAGATGCAGAAGCCGCAGCGGCTGCCGCAGCAGCTACCGACGACGAAGCCGCCAAGGCCAAACTCGCAGCGACCAACAACGCAGCCGGTGACGCTATTCAGGCCTACATCGAAGCCCAAGACTTGACCATCACGGGTCTGGTTGTAACGTTCGATGCGGCAAGCTCCACGGTTTCGCTGTTCGGCGTGGCCGAGGATCAGGCGACCAAAGAGAAGGCACTGTTGTGCGCGGGTAACGTGTCGGGCGTGTCAAACGTCACCGACAACATGTCGGTTGATCTGTCTCAGCCAGAGGCCACCTATCACGACGTGGTGTCCGGCGACAACTTGTCGAAAATTTCCAAGGCCGCGTATGGTGACGCGAACAAGTACATGCTGATTTTCGAAGCTAACAAACCGATGCTGTCGCATCCGGACAAAATTTATCCAGGCCAAAAGCTGCGCATTCCGCCGCTTGACGCTTAAGTAAAACGCCGACGCCTCTCCGCGTGGGGAGGCGTTGCGGTGAGGGAGTTGCAACTGTTTGTTGGCAGCGCCCTGACCGCAGCGAATGTCGCTTTGCGGTCCTCGCCTTCGGGCAAGGATGGCCTCCCGAGCGAAGGGGGCGTGACGCGCGCTGTACGTGTGGGGACGCACCTTAGTTCGCGCTAGGCTGTCGCCACGTATTGCATACCCTTTGATCAGTCTGATTAACAGATCCGGTCGAGTGTGTGTACCTTAAGGAAGGGAGGTGATCTGTGGCAACCAAAGAGCATAAGTGGGAGTTCTACCAAGATAAGGCAGGCAAATACCGCTGGCGTCGTATCGCATCAAACGGCAACGTGATCGGTGCATCGTCGCAGGGCTACGTGACGCAAAAGGATTGCAGAAGTAACGCAATTCTCAACGGGTTTCCCGTTCCGCCGCCACCCGCTGTGGCAGCACCCGTAGCAGTAACCTGACTCACATCAGGCGTAGTTTCGCCGCCACGGGTTTCCCGCCCGCGCGAACTGCCCGCCGGAAATGCTGCAAAGTGCTTCCGGCGGTTTTTCAGAATGTGTTGATCACAGTCCAATCTTGATAGCAAGAACGGCACGTCGTCAGTACCTTGCGAAAAACGGTTTCCAGCGTTGACACCGCACACACACCGAATGCGCACCGAACACGCACCGCACGCAAAGGATGATTCATTGCAAGACCTGCAAAACCTTAAAGACCTTCGCGGCTTCGACCCCTGTTTGAGCAACGCCAGACACATAGGCGACTACCAAATGTGGCTTCAGTTCGCCGATGGTCGCGCAGGCATCGTGGATTTTTCGGACGACTTGTGGGGCGCCGATTTAGAGCCGCTGCGAGATCGCGTTATCTTCGAAGAATTGAAGTTTGACGAAGGCCTCGCCACCCTGTCTTGGGAGCGCGGCGGCATCGACATTTCGCCCTCGTATTTGTATTCAAAACTTGAATCCGTTCAATAATTTTTTCGCTGGTGTGTTGGCCTAGTATCGAGTTCTAGAATCACCGCCACCCATAACTAAGCGACCGCCTATCTTGGCTCGGTCGAAAGGCATAGAGGTAATTTTTAAATGCTGAATTTTGATGACGATATTGTCACCCCGGCCATTGCGTACGATCAACCGCAGATCACCCCCGCAATGGCCCCACAAGCGCATTCGCCCCACCCTGCCGCAGCCCCCAGCGCCGCGCAGGTGGCCGGATACCGCGCGCAAATGCACGAGCAAGGCATGCCCGTGAACACCGCCGCCACGGAAGCCGAGCTTGCCAAAGCCGCCGCCAGCCGCGTGCGCGCCGAAGACAAACGCGTCATCAACGGCGGCGCGGATGTGAACCAGCTCGTCCCGTTCAAATACACCTGGGCGTGGGACAAATATCTCGCTGGCTGCGCCAATCACTGGATGCCGCAGGAGATCAATATGCAGCGCGACATCGAGTTGTGGAAGCGCCCCGACGGCCTGACTGACGACGAGCGTTTGATTATCAAGCGAAACCTCGGCTTTTTCGTCACCGCCGACAGCTTGGCCGCCAACAACATCGTGCTCGGCACCTATCGCCACATCACCGCGCCCGAGTGCCGCCAGTACCTGCTGCGTCAGGCGTTTGAAGAGGCGATCCACACCCACGCCTATCAATACATCGTGCAGTCGCTCGGCTTGGACGAAAGCGAAATTTTCAACGCGTATCACGAAGTCAAGTGCATTCGCGACAAGGATGATTTCCTCATCCCGTTCATCAACACGCTGACCGACCCCAACTTCAAGACGGGCACGCCCGAAGCCGATCAGGCGCTGCTCAAAAGCCTGATCGTGTTCAGCTGCATCATGGAAGGCCTGTTCTTCTACGTCGGATTCGTGCAGATTCTCTCCATGGGCCGTCAAAACAAAATGACCGGCGCGGCAGAGCAATATCAATACATTCTGCGCGACGAATCGATGCACTGCAACTTCGGCATCGATCTGGTCAACACCATCAAGATGGAAAATCCGCACCTGTGGACCGAAGCGTTCAAGGACGAAATCAAGGCCCTCATCAAGCGCGGCGTAGAACTTGAATACGCCTACGCCGAAGACACCATGCCGCGCGGCGTGCTCGGCCTCAACGCCACCCAGTTCAAGGAATATCTACGCTTCATCGCCAACCGCCGCTGCCAGCAAATCGGCATCGACCCCCTGTTCGACAAAGCAGAGAACCCTTTCCCCTGGATGTCAGAAGTCATGGATCTCAAGAAAGAGAAGAACTTTTTTGAGACGCGCGTTACTGAGTATCAGACGGGTGGGGCTTTGAGTTGGGAGTGAGTTCGCGACACCTAGTTCTAGAAATATCTGGTTAACATGGAGTCGCTAATTTCACTCTTGCTATCCAAAGAGTTTTGGATAGTCGCGTCTGGCTTGATTGCCATAGGTTTTTACCTCTGGCGTATAAAGGTTGAAAAAAAGCATGATCAATTGGCTAAGCCGGGCAAGCACGGTCTAGACAGCCAAGTTTTGATCGCAAGTTCACCCAATATCGTTACCGCCCCGGTTACGACCGTAAACGTCTACGCACAAAGCGATAGTAATGACGTACTTGGGCCTCCAACGATCGGACTGTCCGTAAAGTCCGCAAAGAAATTTTCGCTTGACGACGCGAAGCGTCAAATCGGAATACTTTTTGTTGATGATGATCCCAAGTTCAAGGTGGTCAAAATATTGCGTAACTCGGGTTGGTTGCGTACTAATTCCATTCGCGATGTAAGTTCACTGGACTGCGAGGACGTTCGTACGGCTAGCGTCATATTCGTGGATATACAAGGCGTAGGCCAGAGACTGCAATTCAAGGATCAGGGCCTAGGCTTGGTAGTCGCCCTCAAGAAGCGGTACGAGGACAGCAAGAAGGTAGTCATTTATTCGGCAGAGCCCAAGCACGACCTCTTTCACGATGCAATACGGGTCGCAGACGGATCACTGCCGAAGAATGCCGACCCCTATCAATTCGAATCGATGGTCGAGTCTTTTTTTGTTGCTAAACATTGAAGCACGACGGTACTGTAAATAGTGAGTATTTTCTGGTCGTTGATGGCGATGGTCGGTCGTTAGCGTCTACGATGGCGGGCGCGTGCGCCGGTTGCGTTAGTGGGACAGGCGATGGCAGCGTGGAGACGATCAAATGCATTCACGGGAAACGCAAGCGCGGATTGCACAAGAGTGGCAACGGGACGGTTTTTTTATGCAGCTCAGATGACCGCCTAGTCGCAAGCACTCGTATCTTCCGCAGGCGCCTAGAAGACTTATCGTATCTCATTGAGGTATCTGTACGCATTCGTGCGGCGATATACGATGAAATCAGCCAAGAGTCGAGACGAATACTCCATAACTTAACTACACATAACGCCAAGTGCCTTCAGGACATCTACGAGTTGCTACCTCAGCAACTTGCAAGTTCCCCGCCAAAAACATTTGTTCAAGAAGCGCAGCGAGTCGTTGCAGCGAGGCCACGCGATGCAGCTCAAGCGTTGCTGTCAATAGCGAAACACGCTAGTGCAATCAAAACCGAATTTGCGGTTTTCAAGCGCCTGCAAGACGTCAAGCCACCCACTGATCTTCAGAGACATGAGATTCACAAAGTGGTTCTCAACGTTTTCTATCTGTTCTTTTCTGATTTTACGAATCGTCAGATTTGGGTCAACGTAGAAAAGTGCGCAAAGGTTTTTCGATTCGATTACGAATCGGTTTTTGTATCTCTGTATCACGTAATCGAAAACGCATCCAAGTATGCTTGTGCCGATACACATTTGGATGTCAGCTTTCGATTTACAGATGACTTCTTTTTCGTCGACTTTTCCATGATCAGTATGGAGATAAAAGCCGAAGAACGTATCCTGATATTTGAAGAAGGAATATCAGGCCACTACGCAAAATCGTCAAATTCAGCCGGTAGTGGGTTAGGTTTGCCTCTAGTTCGCCGAATCATGAAATTGAACGGTGGCGACATCGTTCTACATCCTCCAAAGGACACGTCGAAGCCATATAGTTCTGGAAACTGCAACTACTGCTCGAATACTTTTTCACTGATTCTTCCGATACGCTGACACCAAAGCTCGCATAGGGCGGCGCGATTGCGACTTCGCCTTATGGGCACTTCTATAAATCGTGAGATCCGTCGACGCGTGGCGTAAATGAATTTTTTGAAGTGATCGCGACGCCGCAGCGATGACAGTAACCGTCGACGGTACTGTTTTCGGTGCCCTCATCGTGTTTTTTGTCGAGCCTGCGATCGTTTGCATCCGATTTCAGCGGCTTTTCAGGCCGCTGTCTGCAGCGCAGACGCAGTAACCCTGTCGAAAGTGAACACCTTGTGTCGAATCAGCGTCTCCACTCGAAGTAGGTTGTAGACCAGATTCATCAGCCCAATGCCCACCGCTGCGCGAGCCTTGCCGATGGAGCGCAAGAAGATACCACCCATCGAGTTCTCCATCGTACCGAAGACGTGTTCCACTCTGGCGCGGATGCGGCTCTTCTCGGTGTTGCTCTCTTCTTGACGCTCAGTCAACGGGGTGTTGCGCCATGCCCGCTCGTGAATCTGGCTGTCGTGCCCGCGCTCGACGAGGACCTGCTCGGTGGCCTCGCTCCGATAGGCGCTGTCAGCGTAGACCGCAGCCCCGCCCGCACCTTCTCCGTTGGCCGGACGCAGTAACGAGTCGATCTCTTGCGAGTCATGGACGCTTGCGTCCGTGGCGCTGTAGGCGGCAATCAGCTTGGTCGCGCTGTCTACATTGATGTGATTTTTGTAGCCGTAGTGGTTTTGCCCGCCCTTTTTCGTCCAGCGCGCGTCGGTGTCTTTTTGCCGCAGCTTTGTGGGCGTGTCGCCCCACGCAAGAGGTATCGCGCCTTTTTTGATCAGCGCGTTGTTCTCCACACCGTTTCTCTGAATCGGCAACGGCACGAACGTGGCGTCAATGATCTGCCCGCTGTTCATCATTACCCCCATGTCGCCCAGCGTGCGATTGAATAACTCAAACAGCGGCTCGATGAGCCCGGTCGCCTTCAGCGCGTCGCGAAATGCCCAAACGGTGCGCGAATCGGGCACGTCCCCCGCGAGCATGACGCCCAGAAAGCGCATGAAACTTAAGCGGTCAGTGACCTGATATTCAAGCTGCTCATCGGAGAGCCGGTATTTGTTCTGGAGTACCATCATCTTGAACATCAGCACTCGGTCAACCGGCTTACGTCCGGCGTTGCTCTTGCGAGGCTTCTCGTCAACGCGCAACAGTAACGGGCGAAATAACTCCCAGTCGATAGCGCGGCTGAGTCGCTCCAGCCGGTCACCACTTCGGCTCAGTTGCCGATACCGATCCTCAAGGTCAAAGAAGCTGCTTTGCATGCCGTGGGTTCACTTGTTTCTGCGTCCTATCTATAACGACCTAGCGCCATTACCGTTGGCCACTTCAACGGCGAATTTATAGGAGCGCCCTTATGCAAGCGACGATCATGTCAACGAAGTTGACCCGCGCCTGGCGCAGCGGCTGTGCGATACGCTGCATGCAGTTGCCTTGACAGAATAGCAAGCGGGGGGCAAGTCTTGCAATACGACATCTCAGCGAATCAGAGCGAGGCAGTGTGCGCAAAAAAAATGCGCACCTCTCTTCTCAACGCCGCTTCGACTAAAGCGCCTCGGTGCGCGCTCTGGCGCACATCCTACAAATCGATAACAACTTCTTGGTGAAACCCTGATCGCATATGGGGCTACGCTCGATTTACGCACAAACCCGACTTCAGGAATAAATCGGCTGCCTACCCTTACATGCAGAGGCTTCAACGCTTAAGCCGTAGGGCAAATCATTCGCATAAATGGCATAAATCGGGGCGGACTAGGGCTGAAAGAGCTCGCGTAGGGCGGAACACTTGCGGTTCCGCCTCGTGCAATCGGCGAAGCCACTTTAACAATAGCGCCTATCGCGACGCATCTGGCAAAACCGCGTTCAGCGGGATGGCGCGCATACCGGCCTGTTGCGGCTGCTGACGACGTCACGGTTGCCATGATTTTCCGTGGGGTAATCGCGACGGCTTTGGCGAGTGGGAAGTAGATCCCACCCGACATCGACTAAGGCTCTGACGCCAAGAACTACGGAATCAGCGCTACGATTCGCTCTATGATCTTCACAGTTTCCACGATCGATTGCAAGGTTTCGGCAACTCTTGCGACATCATCAATCGTGGCTTTTAGCGCAGCGTTTTCGGTCGCAAGAGATGCCGTTAGTGTCGCGAATTTAGCTGTTGCACTGTCAATACCGTTTCGAACCAATTTTCGCTGTGAAGCGTCCAGCTTATCGCGCAAATCGTCAAGTTTTTTTCGGTTCGGAGTATTGCGATCAAAGCCTGAGCGCAGTACGTCTACGCGCACGATTACGTCACCGATTACGCGTATAAGCTCGGCGGCATTTCTGGGGATAGCGGTTGCCATTTTTTACTCCTTAGTGTTACGAATAACTTTGATCGCGTTGGCGATAACTGTGGCTCGTGTGACAAAAGCATCTGTCGCTTCTATCAGCGCTGCCAAGTCCTGCGGACTCTTCGGACTTTTTGCGTAAATCACGAGTTTGTCGTGTGCTTGTGCCATGGCGTCCAAACTCGGGCTGCCACGGAGCGACAAATGCAGACTTGCCCACTCGTCTTCGACTTTCTTTACTTCGGACGCCGCCGCCCTCAATGTCTCGACGTTAGGCGGATTTTTCGCTACTTCGGCGTTGTAATCATCCACAGCCCGAACGCGACGTCCGCTGAAGATAGATCGTTGTCGTTCGTTTAGACTTGAAATGTCGTTGGCGATTAAACGAATCAGGGCGGCAACGTCCTTTTCCGACAGGGCGATTGACTTGTCCAGCGCTTGGACGATCTTCGCTTCGAGTGCAAGTTTTGTCACTTCGGCAGCGATAGTCGCGAATCCCGCCGCTTTAGCGTTGAGTTCAGTCGACGGAGCATTTCCCAGAGCGCCAGACAGCCCTAGTATCGCGTCGTCAAGCGAGTTAGCGGCATCGGCTGCTTTGGTAGGTGCGTCGCTACTAGCGAGCGCTAGCAGCAGTTGTGCGTGCTTGGCTAAAGTATCCAGCGCCGACATGCGAATCGACAAGTCTTCCGCAGTCAGTACGATCAAGTCTGCGGCGCTCAGAGCTTTAAGGTCGATCCTTACTCTCTTATCAACCAGCTTATCGATTGCTGCGTCTCGCTCTCTTTTGTTAGCTAGACTGTATTCCAAGCGTGCCCCTTCAATGACTACAGTAGAAGCCTGTTGAAATCGGGTAATAGGTTCACGGTACGCGGCTGGCGTTGCGCATCCGATAAGTAGTAAGGGCAACAATAAGTAGAGCCCAACTCTGCTCACTCTCAACATATTGCAATCGTTCCATGGTGTATGCATCGCATGTCTCCTAGTTCACGAACAAAAAATGGTCGGTTCGGGCCGCGCAGCAATGCGCATCCCGATAACCAAGGCTACGCGACAAACGGTGTGAAACGCCCACCTATGTAGGTAGGAGACGATCAGAAAAATCGCATGAATTGAAACGGTCTGAAACTGAGGTTTCCCCCGAATTAACGTAAAGAGCGTTGAGGATTGAAGGCGTGGCAGCCTTCGCGCAAGCGATGAAGATAGTCGGGAGGATTGCTGAATCTCTGCATGAAGCGAGGGCTTACGATAGATCAGCTGGCCAGCAATATCACCGCAATTTCTGCGTTCTAGTGATGCATTACTTTTTCCTGATTAGTTACTTGCCTCAGACAGGCGCATTGCATATACTGTATGTATGT
>ENA-OFCX01000499-OFCX01000499.1-metagenomes-genome-assembly--contig:-NODE-499-length-20131-cov-5.838912_pt1 | contig 20131 bp, 17 predicted proteins | sample MGYA00153384_OFCX01 | MGnify analysis MGYA00153384
CACCCTAGCCCTCTCCCGCGCGCGGGAGAGGGGACTAGAACAGCGAGCCAAACCGTTCATTACAACCGCCCCCGCAATCGCCAAACCGGCTCAATCACCCAGCGATACAAGGGCCGTTCATCCAGCGCAATATCTGCCTGCGCAGATAGGCCGCTCTTCAGTGGATAAGTCTCTCCATACGCAACCACTTCCGGCGTCGCCAACTTCGCACGCACACGAAACGATGGCTCTTTCACAAAACCCGGAAGCCCTGCGTCTCCCGGTGCGATCACGCTGCGACCGACATCGGTGACCGTTGCCGCGACGTGGCCAAATCGCTCCATCGGAAATGCATCAATCGCCAGCCGCACTATCTGCCCATCTCGCAAAAAACCCGCCGAACGCGTGGGTACATAAATGTCCGCCATCAACACACGGGGGCCCGTTTGCACTTGCATCAAAGGCGCACCGATGATCACCGATTGTCCGGATAATGCCATCACGCGTTCGACCGTGCCATCGTTGGCAGCGGTGACTTCGTAGGCGCGTCGAGCCAGGCTTTCGCGTGACGATTGAACAAACGTGGCCTCATCCCGGGACAGCGTGGCGAGCTTGCCTTCTAGCGCGGCACGCAGCGTAGGCAGCTCGGTGCGACCGATCGCGAGGTCGCGATCAATGCCTGCGCGAGTTCGTTTGAGCGATTCGAGCTTGACGGCTTGCTCCGCAAGGTCATCCTGCTTTTGTTGTACCTGAAGTTCAGGGGCGAACTTGTCGCGCGCGAGTTGTCGAAAGCGCTCCACCTGTAGCTTGAGCTGCGTTACGCGATCACTTTGCGCGCCGATTTCACGATCCAGTTGCGTGGCCTCGGCCTCGTACGCTTTGATGCGGGCAGCGAGCTGAATTTGTTGCGCGTTGAGCAGCGCTTGTGCCTGTTTGCGCTCGCCGGCGACAGCAGCGCGGCGAGCATCAGCGTCGCGTGCGCCTGCTGCAAACACGGCCTCACCGCCAGCGGTACGTTCTGTCGAAATCGTTGCCAGTCGTTGGCCGGCCTTTACGACATCGCCCGCTTTCACGTCGACGCTGACCAGCATGCCCGCCTCGGTGGCGGCAACCAATACGGGGTCATTGGCGTAGGCGAGTACCGCCGACGCACGAGCTTTGCGCGTGTACTGCGCAGTGCCTAGGAACGCAACAAAGCCCACAGCTAGCAGGACACCGACCAAAGCAAACCATCGCGCAGCACGCGGCGTAGAAACGACCAATACACCCCATGCACGCTCACGTTGGTGCGCTATCGCCTCCTTGCGATACAGACTACCTTGCACGCGCGGTGCATCCTCCGCGCGTCGTCCTGAAACGCGGCGCTCTTCCTCGTCTGCCACTACATCACCGCGCCGATGTACCAGGGCACAAATTCATCTGCGCCGTAACCCCAACGCTCGCTTTTGCTCGCGTTGCCTGATGCGGTTGCGAGGATCATGTCAAAAATCTCGCGACCTTTGTCGGCAATCGCCACGCCACCGTCGACGATGTCGCCGCAGTTGATATCGATGTCCTCTTCCTGACGTGTCCACAGCGCATTGTTGGTGGAGAGCTTGAGTGATGGCGAAGGCTTGCAGCCGTAAGCTGAGCCGCGTCCGGTGGTGAAGCAAATCAGGTTCGCGCCGCCTGCCACCTGCCCCGTCGCGCTGACCGGGTCGTAGCCCGGCGTGTCCATATAAACGAAGCCATGTTTGTCTACTGCCTGCGCATATTCGTACACGTCGACCAGCGGCGTGGTGCCGCCTTTGGCCACTGCGCCGAGTGATTTTTCGAGGATCGTAGTAAGTCCGCCCGCCTTGTTACCGGGACTCGGGTTGTTGTTCATTTCGCCCTTGAGGCGCTCGGTGTATTCCTCCCACCATTTGATGCGAGTGACCAGTTTTTCTCCGACTTCGCGGGTGACGGCGCGACGCGTAAGCAAGTGTTCTGCGCCATAAATTTCTGGCGTCTCGGAGAGGATCGCAGTGCCACCGTGCGCGACCAGCAAGTCCACCGCAGCTCCTAGCGCAGGGTTGGCGCTAATGCCGCTGTAGCCGTCGCTACCGCCGCATTGCAGGCCGATGGTGATGTGCGATGCGGGTACCGATTCACGCTTCACAAGGTTTGCGTCATCGAGCATCGACTTGACAAGATCGATACCTTTGGCGATCGCCTTGCCGGTACCGCCGACATCCTGCATGTTGAAGCTGCGCAGCTTGGGGCCGTCATCCAAACCTTCGGCCGCTTTGAATGAGCTGATCTGGTTGGCTTCACAGCCTAGCCCAATCACCAGCACCGAATGAAAATTCACGTGACGGGCGTAACCCGCGAGCGTGCGACGCAGCAGCGTCATGCCTTCGCCGTGAACGTCCATGCCGCAGCCAACCGAATGCGTGATTGCAACCACGCCGTCGACGTTCGGATAGTCTTTCAAAGCATCCCCACGAAAGTGATCGGCGATGAGTTTGCAAACCGTGGCCGAGCAATTCACTGTCGACAACAGTCCGATGTAATTGCGCGTGGCAACGCGTCCATCCGCACGCTTAATCCCCATAAACGTCGCTTGCGGCATCGCGGGCACCACGGGCCGCACGTCAACGCCGAATGCATAGTCCCGCGCGAACGCTTCCCCCATCGCGAGGTTGTTCACATGCACATGTTCGCCTGCGGCGATAGCTTTACTGGCGAAGCCGATGATCTGGTTGTAGCGACGCACCGGCGCACCCTGCGCTATGGCGTGTGTGGCGACCTTGTGTCCCGGCGGCACCATGCCTTTGACCGTGACGCCTTCACTTTGCAGTTGCGTGCCGCCAATCAATTGCGCGCGGGCGATCACCACGTCGTCGTTCGGATGCAGGCGTATTGTGAGTTGGGCGGCTGTGAGCATGGCTTGGGCTTCGAAACAAGTGCGAATCCTAATGCTACGTCGTTCCTATAATGCGGTGCGCCTCATGAACCATTTAGCGATTCATAGGTTGCAAAGATTACAAAGAGGAAAACAATGACGGATCGTCTCAAGGGAAAAGTGGTGCTGGTGACAGCGGCGGGCCAAGGCATTGGGCGCGCCTCCGCGCTGGCGATGGCCGCGGAGGGGGCGACCGTTTACGCCACCGACATCAACACCAAACAGCTAGACACACTCAACGCGCACGCCGGCATTGCCGCGATGAAGCTGGACGTACTGAACGATGTGGAGATCGTGAGGACGGTCGAGTCGTTGCCGCCGATTGACGTGCTGTTCAACTGCGCGGGATTTGTGCATCAGGGCACCATTCTTGAGACCAGCGACGACGACTGGAATTTTTCGTTCACGTTGAACGTGCGCTCACAGTTCAAGATGATTCAGGCGGTGTTGCCGGGCATGATTGCCAACGGCGGCGGCTCGATCATCAACATGGCGAGCGTGTGCGGCAGCATTAAAGGTCTGCCAAATCGTTTCGTTTATGGCGCGACCAAAGCCGCTGTGATCGGCATGACCAAGAGCGTCGCTGCGGACTATGTGAAGGGCGGGATTCGCTGCAATGCGGTGTGCCCCGGCACGGTCGATACGCCGTCGCTGCTTGATCGCATGACGGCCACGGGTGACGTTGAGGCGGCGCGCAAAATGTTCATCGCACGGCAGCCGATGGGACGACTCGCCAAGGCGGAAGAAATTGCGCCGCTGATCGTGTTTCTCGCGTCCGACGAGTCTGCGTTTGCGACCGGCAATGCCTACATGATTGACGGCGGCATCACCATCTAACTCACGATCATCACGATCACTCAAAAGGGACATTATGAAACTCATCCGTTACGGCAAACCGGGCCAGGAAAAACCTGGCCTCATCGATAGCGAAGGCAAAGCGCGCTCGCTAGCTGACGTCATCATCGACTGGAACGGCGACACGCTGCATCCAAAAATGCTGGCGAAAATCGCCAAAATCAAAACGGCAACGCTGCCGCTGGTGAAGCCAAAAACGCGGCTTGGTTCGCCGGTTGCGCGTCCGCAAAAATTTATCGCGATTGGTTTGAATTTCACCGATCACGCGATGGAAACCGGCAATCCGATTCCGAAAGAGCCAGTCGTATTCAACAAGTGGACAAGCTGCATCGTTGGCCCGAACGACGACGTGATGCTGCCGAAAAATTCCGTGAAATCGGATTGGGAAGTAGAGCTGGGCGTAGTCATTGGCACCCAGGCGCGGAACGTCAGCAAAAAGGCCGCACTTGATCACGTCGCGGGCTATTGCCTGATTAACGATGTCTCCGAGCGCGAGTTTCAAATGGAGCGCGGTGGCACCTGGGACAAGGGCAAGGGCTTCGATACGTTCGGCCCGATTGGCCCGTGGCTGGTGACGGCGGACGAAGTCGGCAACGTCGGCAAGCTCGGCATGTGGTTGGACGTCAACGGCGTGCGCCAGCAAACCGGCAGCACCAAGACGATGATTTTTGACGTAGCGACGATTGTTGCCTATTGCTCGACGCTGATGACGCTGGAACCGGGGGACATCATCACCACTGGAACGCCGCCCGGAGTCGGACTCGGCAAGAAGCCCAATCCGGTGTTCCTCAAAGCGGGCGACGTGATGACGCTGAGCATTGAAAAGCTGGGCGAGCAGCGTCAAGTGGTCGTTAAGTTCAGCGCGCCAAAGTAGGGGGCGTTAGCAGTTCAGCTTTTGGCTGAATCGCTTATTTAACAGGGGCTCAGTTTGGCATAACGCTTCAAGTCGATAAACTCACAAACGCCCACTTAGCCCATGCAAAACGGGTGTTCGCGCAAAAAGCTGCTCTTAAAACTTAACCTGCGCCCCCAGCTCCAGCACCCGATTCGTTGGAATCTGAAAGTAAGCGGTCGCTGACTGGGCGTTTCTTGCCATGAGGCTGAACAGCCGTTGTCGCCACACCGAAATGCGCTGGCATGGCGTGGGCACCAGCACTTCGCGGGAGACGAAGAACGAGGTGTCCATCATCTCAAATTCAATGCCGTGATCTTTGGCGGCGATGGTCAGCGCTTTGGGGATATCGGGCGTATTCATAAAGCCGTAATGCACCACCATTTTGAAGAACCCGTTGCCCAGATCATCCACCGTCACCCGCTTGGCGCGGGTGATGAGCGGCACGTCTTCAAAGTGAACGTGCAGCACGATATTGCGCTCGTGGAGTACCTTGTTGTGCTTCAAGTTATGCAGCATAGCCGCCGGCATTTCGTCCGGCGTGGACGTCATGAACACTGCGGTGCCCTGCACCCGGGCGGCATCGCGGGAGAGCGCCACGATCATCGGGGCGAGCGGCATCGCGGTTTCTTTGCGCTGCTGCGCCATCAAGCTGCGGCCCCGTTTCCAGGTGGTCATAAACACCAGCACGACGAAGGCCACCACCAGCGGAAACCAGCCACCGTCGGGGATTTTGATGGCAGTGGAGGCCACCAGCGCAATATCCACCACCAGAAACAGGCAAAACAACAAGCCCGCCGCGAAGCGATTCCAGCGCCACAAACCAATCGCCACAATGGCAAACAGCACGGTGTCAATCAGCATCGCCCCAGTCACCGCCAAGCCATACGCCGCAGCCAAATTCGACGTGCTGCGAAACGAAATCACCACGATGAACACCAGCACAAACAAGGTCCAGTTGATGGCGGGCAGATAAATTTGGCCCTCGCTTTTGTGCGAGGTGTGCACCACTTTCATGCGTGGCAAAAAGCCGAGTTGAATGGCTTGCCGACCAATCGAGAACGCGCCAGAGATCACCGCCTGCGAGGCAATCACGGTGGCCATACCGGCCAAAATCACCATCGGAATCAGCATCGCGTGCGGCACCTGATCGTAGAACGGATGCATCTTGCAGGCCACCGCGGCGTTCACCAACGTTTGTTCGGCGCAGGTCTTCAAAATCAGCGCGCCTTGGCCAAAATAATTGAGCACCAGCGTAGGCATCACCCACGCAAACCACGCCACCCGAATGGGCTTGCGGCCAAAGTGGCCCATGTCGGCATACACCGCCTCAGCGCCGGTCACGGCCAGCACGGCGGAGCCAAGCACCACCAGCGAGAGCTTGGGGTTTTCAAACAAAAACCGCAGCGCGTACATCGGATTAAGTGCGGCCAGCACTGAGGGATTGGACGACAGGTGATACACACCGAGCACGCCCAGCACTAAAAACCAAAACGCCATGATCGGCCCGAACCATTTGCTCACCCGCCCAGTGCCGCTCGCCTGCACATAAAACAAACCGGTCAAAATCACCAGCGCCACAGGCACTACCAACACCTGCAGATCCGGGTTGATCTCGGTCAAACCCTCCATCGCGCCGAGCACCGACACGGCGGGCGTGATGATCGAATCACCAAAAAACAGCGCCACACCAAAGATGCCGAACAAGGTCAAGTAACGCCGCTGCGTAATGCTCGATACCGCTCGCAACGCCAACGACAACAGCACCATGGTGCCGCCTTCGCCCTGATTGTCAGCACGCAAAATCATGAACGCGTACTTGATCGCCACCACGATGGTGAGCACCCAGAAGATGATGGAAAGGATGCCAAGCACATTGGCCTCAGTCAGCGCAATGCTGTGACTAGCACTGAAAAAAACCTCTTTCAGCGTGTACAGCGGCGAGGTGCCAATGTCTCCGTAAACAACGCCCACTGCGCCAAGAGAGAGGGCCGCCAGCTGCGCACCTCTAGGTTGTTTGCTGGCGTGGCTGCTTGCCGCGTGTGAACTCATGAATAGTGAGTAGCCGAATGCTAGAGCGCGGATTGTATGCCTGTCCTAGCGTTTTTGTGCGACGCAGCAATTTTGGATTGGACTACCGCGAGGCTGGGTGTAGCCACGCCGGGAGGCAGAGGTGAGCCAGCGCTTCTTGTTTAGCCATAGGCGCGGACTTGGCCACGCTCGGGGTGAGGTACTGCACCGGCGTGACCAAGCGACGCCGAGTCGTCGTCTACATGCGGTTAAGGCGGGCAGATCCGGGTAGCCATCCGTCCGCATAAACGCGACCGCTACGCCCGATTCAACGGCAAATTCAGCAACAAATTCTGCGGTTTGAGCTTCAGCTTACCCTCTGCATCCATCGCCATCGCCAGATACACCGGCTTTCCAGCGATGTTGGCACGCATGTCGGCGGGGTTTTTGAAACGCAGTTCGAACAGGCACAACAGCCGCGACATGCGCTCCTCTTCAACCGGTGCGTTGTTGTAGAGATCGTTCAAGATGCTGCTGGCAGTGGCGTCCAACCCGACGTGCCATACCCATTGCTGGTCGTCAATTTCACGGCGATGCACGATGGTCACTTCAACGCCCAAAAAGTGGCAAACCCATTTCTCCAGCACCCGCATCAGCGCGTCGAGCGCGGGCTGCCCGCGATTGACGCTCACCGCGAGATCATGTCGCTCGTCACGATCCCAGTAAATCGCGGCGTTGTCGGTGGCCAACACGTCGAGATCGATGGAGCGCGTTGGCGTATTCTGCTTTTTCAGCAACTCGCCGAGCGAGCCGAAGCCTCCGGTCTCGGAGAACATTTCGATGGTTTCTTCATCGGCCACCATCACCGCGCCGTCCTCCAACACCGACACTTTTTGCACGCGGAACAGGCACTCCGCCATGCGCGCTTCAAGCGGATCGCAGTCTTCGCCGAGGATGTGGCGCAAGAATATCTGCGTGAGCTGAAACACAAATATCGGCGGTACGTCCACGCCATCGCCCTTGAAAAGACCGGTGTATGCGGCCTCCAGCGTGGGTGCGGCGAGCAGACGGTCGCGAAATTTGAGCAAGATGCGGTAATTCGCCTGCGCGTCGGGGTCGGAAATGTGCAGGATTTCAGCGGCGGCAACGGTGCGACGCGGTGCCGCGAGCAGCACCTCGTGCAGCTTCGTTTCCGCTGCGCACGATTCGCCCACGGGCGTGATTTCTGGACGCAGAAAGAACGAGCGGATGAACTCATCGGTCACCCGCAGCGCGTCACCGGAACGGGCGAGCAGGTTGTAACCGGAAGCGGGCCAAAAGTCGGGCATGAGATGCAATCCATCGAAGTCAGCCGACAAGCGTAATGGATGGCGCTGGCGGCGAGTGAATCGTCGTTGGTCGGACGACAATTTTTGGCAGCCCATGTGACGCGATCAGTCCGAAAATTCGCCATTTGCCGATTTGTTAACTGAGGGAAGGTTGCCTTAACCGAAATTATTCATTGGCGCCATTTTTAAGCGTCGCCCCTGCGCAGGCAGCGGCCCAGAGTCGTTCGGGCGTCCGAAGACCCGAGCCAACGTCGCAAAGTCGCTGGGTTCCTGCACCTTCGGCGGGCTCAGGACATGCGTCGCAGAAACGACGAGGGCTGATTCGCTTTGATGAATAATCCGGTTAATTTGAACAAAAGTACAAAATACACGTTGAATCGCAAATTTAAGCTGGATAAGGCGCGGACCGCTTGATGCCATTGTCATTCGTATCGCGACCTGCTGGCAACAGCCTCGACGCCAGAAACCGGCGCGCTGGTGTAGGAGGTCAACGAGGTGGTGCTGCGCGTCGCCAACCGAGGCACCGGTGAACTTGAAAAGTTCTCTGGCTCGTCGCTCGGACGCTTGGTCAATATCTCTGGACGTCAGCAGATGTTGTCACAGCGCACCGCTAAGTTTTTTTGTTTCGCGAGTGGAGACTGTCCAAGCCGGTAGAAGCGGATCTCAACGCTGCGCGCACCGATTTCCGCGCGGCCTTAGCAACGCTGTGAACCGACCCTGAAACCACCGACGAGGTCAAGACGCAGCTGGGGCTGGCTGAAACGCATTGGCTATTTTTAGACACGGGCGTCGAGGCTTCGCTGAAGGCTAAGGCCGACACCATCTGTCGGCAAAATGTGGCCAACAGCAGCGAGCGGATTTTGAAAGTGTTTGAGACGGTCACCGGCATGTATGAGCGGCTGGCGGCGCCAAAAGGCCACTGATCGGCCTGACGCCGTACGAGCGCATTTTGCGTTCGAGGCACCGCTGTACTAGACTACGGTGTGTTCGAGGAGCGTTGCAACCGGCCCTTAAGTTTTTTAGGCGTGACCGGCTAGGCTCGAGCAAGCTTTTTCTAACCGCGCTCGCAGTTTTGGTGACAAACGGGTCACAACGCTTGCGAGCCCTAGGCGCATCGCCTTTCTCCATTCGCCCAAATCCCGCGCATCACCTCATCAAATTGGAGTGACTATGAACGCTATTGCCGATAAAGTTTTTACAGATTACGTGATCGCCGACATCTCGTTGGCGGAATGGGGTCGCAAAGAAACCAAAATCGCCGAAACCGAAATGCCCGGCCTGATGGCGATTCGCGAGGAATTCACGCATGCTCAGCCGCTTAAGGGGGCGCGCATCACCGGCTCGATCCACATGACTATCCAGACCGCCGTGTTGGTCGAGACGCTGCAAGCGCTCGGAGCATCAGTGCGCTGGGCTTCGTGCAATATTTTCTCGACGCAAGACCACGCCGCCGCTGCGCTCGCCGCACGCGGCACGCCGGTGTTCGCGACCAAAGGCGAAACGCTCGCTGAATATTGGGACTACACCCATCGCATCTTCGAATTCGGGCCAAAAGGCTCTGAAGGCGAAGGCCCGAACATGATTCTTGACGACGGCGGCGACGCCACGTTGCTGATGCACCTCGGCCAGCTCGCGGCCAAAGACGCATCGCTCATCGCGAACCCAACGTCCGAAGAAGAAACCTGCCTGTACGCATCGATCAAGGCCAAGCTCGCCGTTGATCCAACCTGGTATGCGCGCAAAGCCAAAGACATCATCGGCGTGACCGAAGAGACGACCACCGGCGTGCATCGTCTGAACGAAATGAGCGCCAAGGGAGCGCTGCTGTTCCGCGCCATCAACGTCAACGATTCGGTCACCAAGAGCAAGTTTGACAATCTGTACGGCTGCCGCGAATCGCTGGTCGATTCGATCAAGCGCGCAACCGACGTGATGATTGCCGGCAAAGTGGCCGTGGTCGCGGGCTACGGCGACGTGGGCAAAGGCTCAGCGCAGGCATTGCGAGCGTTGTCCGCGCAGGTGTGGGTGACCGAGATTGACCCGATCAATGCGTTGCAGGCCGCGATGGAGGGCTTCAAAGTGGTGACGATGGAATACGCTGCTGACAAGTGCGACATCTTCGTGTCCGCCACCGGTAACAAGAGCGTGATTACGTACGCTCACATGGCCGCGATGAAGGATGAAGCGATTGTATGCAACATCGGGCATTTCGATAACGAAATCGACGTTGCCGCGCTCGAGAAATGCACATGGGACGAGATTAAGCCGCAAGTCGACCATGTGATTTTCCCTGACGGCAAAAAGATTACGCTGCTGGCCAAAGGCCGCCTTGTGAACTTGGGTTGCGCTACGGGGCACCCAAGCTTTGTGATGAGTTCCTCGTTTGCCAATCAAGTAATTGCGCAGATGGAGCTGTTCACCAAGCCTGATGCCTATGAAAACGGTAAGGTCTACGTTTTGCCGAAGCATTTGGACGAAAAAGTGGCCCGTCTGCACCTGAAAAAAGTGGGCGCGATGTTGACCGAACTGACCACCGAGCAAGCGGCTTATATCGGCGTTAGCAAAGCGGGTCCGTACAAGCTGGATACGTACCGGTACTAGGCGGTAGGTTCCCTTTTCCGCAAGCGGGAAAGGGCGGAACGCTGTAGGGAGAAACGTCATGATTCGCTTACTGATCGTCTGGATATTGAACGCCGCTGCATTGATGGCTGTGGCGTATTTCATGCCCTCCATCAAGGTCACCAGTTTTGTGTCCGCGCTGATCGCAGCGTTCGCGCTGGGTTTCGTCAACACGCTGATCCGTCCGGTGCTCACGTTGCTTACGCTGCCGATCTCGGTGCTCACACTCGGTTTTTTCTACCTCGTCCTGAACGGCCTGCTGTTCTGGATGGTGGGCAAGCTGCTCAACGGATTCACCGTTGACGGCTTGTGGGCCGCCGTGTTCGGTGGCCTGCTGTACGGCTTGATTTCATGGGCACTGGCCATGATCATTCCGTTCGGCAAAAAATCCAAATAATTTTCCCGGTGTGCACTTGTGCGTGCTGATGTGCTGCTCGTAGAGCGTGGACTCGCGCCTTCGCGCACGGCTGCACAGCGGCTGATTGCGGCGGGCCACGTGTTCTCGCGCGAAGGCGGTTTGCGCGTCGTTGTGACCAAACCTAGCGTCTCCGTCGCAGAAGATGTTTCGCTTGAAGTTGAAGTGAACGAACTGGACCGTTTCGTGTCGCGCGGCGGGCTCAAACTCGATGCCGCATTGACGCATGTTGGGCTCAATGTGGCGCAACTGCACTGCCTCGATGTTGGCCAATCAACGGGCGGCTTTACCGATTGCCTGCTGCAACGTGGCGCGGCGCATGTAGTCGGCGTGGATGTTGGGCATGATCAGTTGCACGATCGCATGCGAGCCGATGCGCGCGTGACGTGTTTTGAAGGCGTCAATGCGCGAACGTTGGACGCGGAAACTTTTGTCGGAGCGGCCTTGGCCGCGATCCCAAGTCAGCAAACACCTCACAACGTTGCGATTGATCGCGGACAAGGCCGCTCCTACATGGCGTCTTTCGATCTGATCGTTGCCGATGTTTCCTTCATTTCGCTCACCAAAGTATTGCCGCAGTGGCCCGCATTTTTGGCTGCACATGGCCGCGTGTTGAGCCTCGTAAAGCCGCAATTTGAAGTGGGTGCAGACAATCTCGCACGTGGTGGGATCGTGCGTGACACCTCGCTTTATCTGACCGTTGAAAAAACGATACGGGAGGCGTGTACGCAGGCGGGCCTTAAAGTGCTCGATTACCTCGACAGCGCCATGACTGGCACCGACGGCAATCATGAATTTTTCGTCTATGCAGAGGCAATGAAGAAACTGTGATCAAGCCTAGCAAAGCAACCGCCGACGAGTTTCGTGACTATTGCCTTGAACTGCTCGACACACTTTCGCCGCATGCGGGCGTTGCCGGGATTGCTGGCAAACGCATGTTCGGCGGCATCAGTTTTTCGATTGACGGCAAGACCTTTGCCATCATAGCCATGGATCAGTTGTGGCTCAAAGTGGACGACGAGACTCGCGCTACCTTTGAGCAAGCGCGTTGCGAAATTTTCACTTACGTGACGGCGAAGAAGACGAGCACCATGAACTATTACACCGTGCCGCCCGACGCGATGGAATCGGCCACTCTCATGCGACCCTGGGCAGAGCGCGCATGGGGCGCAGCGTTACGAGCCGCCATCACCAAGACGGCCAAGTCAAAAAAATTAAAAAAGAATACTCAAACATGAACAATATTTCCTTTGAATTTTTTCCACCCAACACGCCCGAAGGTTCGGTGAAACTGCGTGCCGTCACGCAACAACTCGGCGCATTAGATCCCGAATTTTTCAGTGTGACTTACGGCGCAGGCGGCTCAACACGCGAGAAAACGTTGTCAACCGTGCTCGAAATTATTGACGCTGGATTTCACGCTGCACCGCACCTGTCCTGCATCGGCTCAACGAAACAAAGCATTGCCGAAACACTTGCCTTGTACAAAGAAAGAGGCATCCGCCGCATCGTGGCTTTGCGCGGCGATATGCCCAGCGGCATGGGCGCGATGGGTGAGTTCAATTACGCCACCGACCTCGTGAAATTCATCCGTGAACTGCACGGCGATCATTTCACGATCGAAGTCGCAGCTTACCCCGAATATCACCCGCAAAGTCGTTACGCCGAAACCGATCTCAAAAACTTTGTGACGAAGGCAAACGCCGGTGCGCATTCCGCCATCACACAATTCTTCTTCAGCGCCGACGCCTACTTTCACTTCGTCGACGAGGTGCGCAAACGCGGCGTGACGATTCCCATCGTGCCCGGCATCATGCCGTTTCACAATTTCTCAAAGATTGCGCGCTTCGCAGCCAAAGACTCCATCGACATCCCACGCTGGGTGGCGCTCAAAATGGAGGGGTACATGGATGATGCCGCCTCGATCCGCGCATTCGGCGCGGACGTGATTACCAACCTCTGCCAACGCCTGTTAAACGGCGGCGCACCCGGAATCCATTTCTACACTATGAATCAAGCCCCGCTCACCGCTGAAATCGTGCAGCGGTTATCGCGATAGAACGCGCTACCCATCCTGTCGAAGTACGCTCCCACATTCCCATAATCCCACTTCTACTGGAGAAATTTATGCCCACCCGAGTCATCCATACCGACCTTGCTCCGGCTGCCATCGGCCCCTATTCACAAGCAGTCAGCGTCAATGTGGCCAACGCTGACCGACTGGTATTTTGTTCGGGCCAGATTGGGCTTGACCCCGCGACTGGCCTCTTACGCGAAGGCTTTGAGGCGCAGGTGGATCAAGCGCTCGCCAACATGCAGGCAGTCATTACTGCCGCTCACGGCGACCTGCGCAATATCGTCAAATTGACTTTGTTTCTCACCGACCTGACTCATTTTGGCGTCGTAAACGCCAAGATGGAGTCGTTACTCACTCAGCCGTACCCGGCACGCTCAACCGTCGGCGTAGCCGCACTGCCGAAAGGTGCGCTGTTCGAAATTGAGGCGGTGCTGGCGCTGTAGAGGCGGCGCAGCGGGGTGAGCGTCGACCCGAAGGTGCTTCTCCGGGCCGGCGATTCAACACATTGCTACTGCGTGGCGTCGGTTGCCGAGGCCGCGCAGAACACCGGGCCTTCGGCTGAGTAGCCCGCTGCGATCATCTGGTTATAACGCTCAAGGCTCACAGTGTAGCGATGGTTGCCATCGTTTTGGGCGCTGCGGTTATTGAACGAGCGATTCACCTTGACCGGAGCCGATGCCGGACAATTGCCGGTCGCGTCGGGTACGCTGACGGCGAAGTCAATGCCTTCATTTTTTGCGGCTACATTGCCCGCGAAGGTAGAGGCGACAAGAGCGCAATCCGCTGGACCGCCATAGAAGTGCGTGTTAGCCAACGGCGGCGAAAAGTAGAAGCGGCAGATCGGCTGTGTGTTCGCAGGCGGCGCCGAACCCGGCTCGGCGATGAAGCTCATGCCCGTTTTGCTGTATAGAGCCGGATACTGCGCAAGCGTTGACTTCTCGTCTTCTCGTCCGGTCAGAAAGTACTTCTTCAGCGAGGGCACGGAATACTCGGTGACGGTGGTAGCCGCGACCGTCAACAGCGTATCGGCGGAACGGGCAAACGCACCACCTAAAGGCTCGGGGGCGGCGTTAACGCCCTGCTTATTGGTGCCTGCGGTTGAGAATACCGCGCCGCTTGGGCCCTGAGTCACGTTGACCACAACATCGTATTGACCGGCCCGCAACATGCCGCCCAAGGACGCGCTGTAAATGCTATCGCCCGGTTTGTGATCTCCGCCTTTGCCGTCATCGGTGAGCACTTTGGTCAGCTTCACCGACCCGTCCGAGCCGTATATCGTCGCTGATACCGCTGCGCCCTGTACTGACCGGTTAGTCGCGACGAATACCGTGAGAACCGGGTTTGGCGTGCCGTCGAAGGTCACGTCGATCTCGGCACGCAACGCGCTGTCGGCGGTGATTTCCTGCTCAATAGCTGAATTCACGGCGGCAGAGGCAACCATGGTGCTCGTCCATACGCCGTTTCTACCGACATAGGCCTTGTCGACATTGAAGTAAGCGGCGTTGGCTCCAGCATCAAACGAATACTTGACCAAACCACCGGCTCCAAATGCTTGATTGACCAACGCGTTGGTGGGTACAAATCGGGTGCCATCGGGCGCGGTGAGTTCGTAGCGAAGTTTGCTGTTGTCGGCCTCGTCGGCCCAGTACGCCGCAAATGCAATGCGGCCATCGGTCTTTTCCAGTACCGGTGTTTTTACCTCGAACGTTGCGTTCGCGGCGAGGCTGTTGACATGCTTTGATCGCAGCTCAATCTCGTCGTCACCGTGCGCGCTGTTCTGCGCTTTGATGGCACCTGCGGTGAGGGCACCGGCACGATTCGCGTCGGTGAAATGATCGCCGGTGACGTGTGCCAATTGGGCAAGCGTGAGGTTTGCACCTGTTACTTTGGCGCGCATAGCACTCTTGGCGAGATCCTGCATGGCCGCCGCGCGCTTGGCGCTCGACCTGGGCTGAACACCGTCGAAGGTCAGGATGTTGGCGTTGACCGCAACGCGGAGCGTGCGCGCGCGATCACGAAAGGTGGTGGCCATGGCGTTGCTGCTGTTGCAGAGTACGTTGATGCTGACCGCGTCGCCCGGCGCGTAGTTGCCAGCGCCGTAGAACGTGGTGATGTCGGCAATCGCGGCGTCGAGTGGCAGGTTGATGTCACCCGCTGTGGCATCTACGGCAATCGCTTCAACCGCTGCAATCGCACCGTCGCGCTTGGCTTCGCTGTCGAGGATGGTGGTCGGGATAATGTTGGTGCCAGGAAAAGTGGTCACAGAAATGACCGCTTTTGGGCCTACCGTCAGCCGACGCAGCGAGGCAATTACGGCGCTTTTGACGCCCACCATTTGTTTTGACGCCCACCATTTGCTCCGCGCTGAGCTGACGGGCGATTACGTAGTAGTCAATGGTCGACGGATCGGGCACAAACACCACCTTGAACGCGGCGTCCCAACCGGTCACCGGGCGGGTAAGCGCGGACGCATTGGCCGGCACGAAGCCTGCGAACACCGGATAGCTGGTGCGGCCATCGTTCTTGGCCGCAGCGGGATCAGTGCTTGAATCACGCGCCAGTGTTTCCCATGCCGACCCACCGAACACGCGCCTATGCGCCGTTTGCGTGGTTTCGGTGATGTCACCCGGCGTTGAGAATCCGCTGTGCTGACTCTGGTCGGTCATCACGGTGTTGAGGGGCGTATCCGCCTGCGACGGCCCACCGCGATCGTTGGGGTCAATGGCTTGCCTGCTTCACGGTATTCATCGTAGACGCCATACACGTACTGCCCGTTCTCGCGAGCGATGGTCTGCCCTAGTCCTTTCGACGTTTCGACGTTGTCTTACGCATCAACCAGATAGTTAGTCGACATTTCACCGCGCTTTTGCCAGCCGGCAACGTGCGCATTAGAACGGCCTTTGGTGAGCGCAACGATTTTGGTGTCAACGTTATTGCCAAAGCGGTTGTTGCGATAGACAAAGATGGTGCCAACACGATGGCGTCCCTCGGTCATGGTGAACGTCGTTTGCGCCATCGACGCAAAGGCTGACGTGAGATAGGCACGGTCGAGCACCACCCCGCCACCCACCGTCAGCGCGGGCGACGCATCAAAATCGAAGTCCGCGTTGGCGGTCATATCAATGGTTTGCAACACACTGGAATCGGTTTTCAGATACGAGTTTTGGTGGATCGCGGCAAGCGCCACCAACGGTTGTGACGCCATGGTGAGGCCGAGTAACGCGGCGAGCGACGAATTGAAACGGGAGCGATATTTCACGAAATTTCTCCTTGGAATACTTGAGCAGGGTGCGGGTCAACGGCAAATGCAACAAACTAGTACATCGTTTCACTAAAACCGAGACTAGTGAAATTGATGGATTTTTTCGTCAGGCGAGGCGCACAAGCGCAGCTGTACTGAAGTACGGCAAGATTTAGCAACGCAGCATGGCGGAAAAAGACGCGATTTCATGTCTTGGTTTTAGTGAAACGATGTACTGGTGCATAACGATGTGTGAACTATCGATGTTGCGCAGCGCTAAGTCGATACGTTTGACCTTAAACGTTCTTAAGATCGCTGTCGTACTCCGATAGCTTTTCTCTCCCGCCCGCCGCATGCCTCTCTCTTCCCAAAATACGGTTCGTGACTTCGCTTTTGGCCGCCACGTCATTCAGGCGTCCGCCCGACAATTACTCGTTGATGGTCAACCCGCCCGCCTTGGCGCGCGGGCGTTCGATGTGCTCATAGCGTTGGTCGAACGGCGCGACGTCGTGGTTAGCAAAAACGAATTGTTCGACACCGTTTGGCCCGGTTTAGTCGTGGAGGAAAACAATCTTCAAGTGCAGGTTTCGACGTTGCGAAAGCTGCTCGGTCCGCACACCATTGTCACCATCCCCGGACGCGGGTATCGGTTTGTGGAGCCTGCAGCTAACGCAGCGCACGCGACGAATGCAGGGGAGACTCAACCGCTTTCGGTAGAAAATCTTGCCGCGCCCACGCTGCCGTCATTGGGCGACAACATGGCCGCACACTTGCCAACCTTATTTGGCCGTAGCGACGAGTTGGCAACCCTCACCGAACTGCTGTGCGGCGGTCGATCGCAGCGATTGATCACCATTACCGGCACCGGCGGGATGGGCAAAACCTGTCTCGCGCGGGCCGCCGCGTTCGCCGTGAGTCAGCGAAGCGTGAGCTTTCCCGACGGCGTCTGGTGGTTTGAGTTGGGGCCTGTGAGTGATCGGGCTCTCGTGCTTGGCACACTCGCGCGGACGCTCGGCATTACGCTTGATGCCGATGACACGGCCGATGAACTGGCCGCGCGTATCGCCGAGCGTCAGATGCTGTTCGTGCTCGATAACTGCGAACACTTGATTGAGACGGTGGCCGCCATCGCAGCAACCCTGTTACGCGTTGCGCCAAGGCTCACCGTGCTGACGACCAGTCAAGAGTCGATGAAGGTCGCCGGTGAGTATGTGCTGCGCCTTGGCGCGTTGTCATTGCCCAGCGACGCGCCTAGCAACCCGCTGATTCAAGGCGGCGCGGTCGATGATCGGTATGGTGCGCTCGTCATGTTTACAGCACGCGCCCGCGACGCGGCACCCAAATTTGTATTAGATGACAGCAACCGCTCAGCGGTGGTGGAGATTTGCCGCCGACTCGACGGCATTCCTCTGGCCATTGAATTCGTTGCGGCACGATTGCCGTTGTTGGGTATCCATGGGCTGCGCTTGCGCTTAGACGACCGATTTCGCTTGCTCACCAGCGGCGCGCGCCTTGCCCCACGGCGTCAGCAAACCCTGCGTGCGGCGCTGGAGTGGAGCCATTCACTGCTGATCGTTGATGAGCAGAAAGTATTCCGCCGCCTTGGCATATTTGCTGGAAGTTTTGCGCTCGACGCCGCACAGCACGTTGCCGCAGGGGACGATTTTGATCCGTGGCTGGTACTCGATTATCTGGGCGCGTTAATCGACAAATCGCTGGTGATCACCGAAGCGGGCGCGATGCCGCGCTACCGTTTGCTGGAGAGTGCGCGCGCGTTCGCAGTCGAGCGGATGCGGGCGGCCAACGAGCGACGCGCCACGGCCCACCGACACGCCCATTCGCTACTCACCCATTTTGATGCCGCCTACGCACAGTTTTGGAATCTACACAGCGACACGCTGTTTGCGGCGGCCCTTCCCGAGATCGACAATCTACGCGCAGCGCTGAAATGGGCGGCGGGCCCATCCGGTGATGCAGCGCAACTGGCGGCGCTGGTGGGCGCTTCCGGTTGGCTCTGGAAGCCAGCAAATCTCACCTTTGAAGGAGCGGGATGGTTTGAGGTGGCTGTTGACCGTCTCAGTCCTGACACACCGGCCGCCGTCGAAGCGCAGCTCCTTCTGGGCTATGCGACGCTTGCGCATCAAGCCGATGCGCACAAGGAAATCACTGCGTTGCTCCGGGCCGGACACCTGTACCGAGCCGAAGGTGATCGGCGCGGCGAGTATGAGTCGCTCGTCACGCTCGCTCAAAAGCAGGTGTGGGCGCGCGATTTTGCGGGGGCCGAGCAGAACATCCGCGATGCCGACGCCCTATTTGATGCTGCGTGGCCGCTAACAATGCGCGAAGGCTACTTTGCCGCGCGCACGTATCTATTCGAAGCATCGGGGCGCCCCGCCGACGGACAGCCGATGATGGAGGCGTTGGTTGCCGTGATGCGTGCCAGCGGTGACCAGCGCAAGCTCGACTAGGCCTTGATGCAGCTGGCCGAAAATCTCTTCATTCAAGGCAAGACGCAAGCGGCCATTGCGGTACGTCGAGACCTCATGCAACGCATCGGCACCCGGCGCGTCAATTATGCGGGATCCAACCTCGGCAACCTATGCGCGGCGCTGGTGTTTAACGACGAGCTGGACGAAGCGCTACGCGTGGCACTTTCTGCGGTCGCAGCGCTTCGGCATGACGGCACACTGCGAACCTACAGCGATCACTTCGCGCTGCTCGCGCTCAAAATGGGACGACATCACGCGGCCGCGCGACTCATTGGACGGTCAAAGCCAATTTTTTGGCATCCGGCTTTAGTCGTGAAGAAAGCGAACTGCGCGCGGCGGACATGACGATGAATGGCTTGCGTTTAGTGTTGGCCCCCGATCAACTGGACCCACTGATGGTTGAGGGTGCAGCATTGACCGATGAAGCCGCCACCCGCATGGCATTGGGCATTGATCGCCGCGGTGCCGAGCGAGCATGACAAGCGCTGCGAACTCAAGCGACTACGCTTTTGGTCGTCACAGCATCGACCGCAATGCGCGCCAACTATTCGTCGACAGCACGCCGGCAAAGCTCGGCGCACGCGCATTCGACGTGTTGATGGCGCTCATGGATCGTCGCGACCGCACCGTGACTAAAAACGAGCTGCTCGAGGTGGTGTGGCCCGGGCTGGTGGTGGAGGAAAACAACCTTCAGGTTCACGTCTGGACGCTACGCAAGTTACTCGGACCGGAGGCCATTTCGACCATTCCGGGACGTGGTTATCGCTTCACGGCTTCACTTTCTGAAGATATGGACGCGACGCGCAGTGCTGGAAGCACGGCTATCGCGACGGCCCCGTCAAGCAGCGCGCAGTTCAGCCCAATCGCTGACGTTCCGGCAACGTTATTCGGACGCGAGAATGACCTGCTCGCGTTGCCACAAGCGGTGCTGTCGCAGCGTCTGGTCACCGTACTCGGCTCCGGCGGGATTGGTAAAACCTCGCTTGCGAAAGCCGCGGCAGATCAATTGCGACCCGCGTTCACCGACGGCATCTGGCTGGTTGACCTGTCCACGCTGCACGACGGCGAGCAGCTGGCACTGGTCATCGCCCGCGTGCTCAACATCAAGCTGGGCGCAGGTGCCAGCGCCGAGGTGCTAGCGAAGCGGATGCAAAACCAGCGACTGCTGATCGTGCTCGATAACTGTGAACATCTGTTGCTGCCCGTTGCCAGACTCGCCACACAGCTGCTGGCCGCTGCGCCACAGTTATTCCCATTCCCACTAAAAGAGTTAATAATAGCGACTCCCAATAGCCGGAGA
>ENA-OFCX01000500-OFCX01000500.1-metagenomes-genome-assembly--contig:-NODE-500-length-20126-cov-4.733745_pt1 | contig 20126 bp, 20 predicted proteins | sample MGYA00153384_OFCX01 | MGnify analysis MGYA00153384
GTCACCACGGCGATCGTCACCACGGCGATCGTCACCACCGCAATCGTCACCGCGGCGATCGTCACCGCGGCGATCGTCGGAGCGGCGATCGTCGGAGCAATCGTCACCGCGGCGATCGTCGGAGCAATCATCACCGCGGCGATCATCTCCGCGGCGATCGTCCGAGCAATCGTCACCGCGGCGTGCATCGTCACCACGACCGTAGCCGATGACGTCGCGGCCACCATCCCAGGTCGCAGTCAGGCGGTAACGATCGGCGCCTGACTGCCGGTCGCGGATCCGCACCCGCGTGGTGTAGCCGTTGAAGGCCGTCGGCTGCTCGATCACGTCGATTTCGCCGCGGCCGTCCGCCCGCTGCACTCGCACCACTCCATTGGTGCGCGGCAGTGCCTCGGCGATCCTGACGCGTGCGTCACGCGAGGACTCGAATCCGTCGCCCTGCGTGTTCACGCTGGCACCACGCATCACGATCACCGCTTCGCGATCCACGGTGCCGCTCCAGACGAACAGCGTGCGATCGTCTGCCCGCGCAGGCGAGGCAGTCAGCGCCAGCAGCGCGCCGGTGATGATCGTGACGGCGAGCATTGAACGAAAGTTGGTCATGCGGGCATCCTCACTGCACAGGGACGATACAGGTGACCGACGCGTCATCGATCACGCGGTGGCGCATCTGGCCATGCGGTCATGCGCCACGACTGCTGAATGCATTCGTGATGCCAGCAGCGGCAGGTCGCCACGGCCTCCGCGCGCCATCAGTCAAGTGCCTCCAATACAACGACTTGGCGATTCGCAACTTTATCCCCGCCGGAACCGTGCTTCCGTGCCTGTCCCATGCCGAGGACAGCGCTGCGTACCGCTGACGACAATCAGCGACCGGAAAGGTTGGTTGTTGCTCACCGTCACCGTTCGGCGTATGCTTCCGTTGGTGATCTTGAAAATCGGCTCCCCGGCAGGTATGCGTCGTCGAGTCCGCACGCGATTGCTGGTGCCCACACTTATCGTCGCTGCCTGGTTTTTTGCGCTGGCGGCGTACCGCGCGGTGCAGTTGCGGCAGGCACAGGAGCAGTTGCAGCTGTCCAATGCGCTGCAACTCGCGAGCATGAGTGCCCGCACCATTGATGCCACGATTGCCGAGACGCACACGCTGCTCGTGAGCATCGGGGAACTGCTCGACCCGACGCGCCCCGGCGCGGCCAATGACATTGTGCTCCAGCGCATTTTCAGGGCGGCCCCGGTACCGTACGCCAACCTCTGGATGGCGGACACCAGCGGACGTTCTCTCGGCGCCGCGCGAGTCGCCGACGGCAAGCGCTCCAGCTTCTTCGTCGGTGACCGGAAGTATTTTCGCGATGCCATGCGGCTCAAGCGCTTCAGCATCGGCGACGTCGTTCAATCACGCACCCTGCCCGGCAATCCTCGCGTGATCGCGTTCGCGTTGCCGGTGATCGACAGCGTGACCGGACGCGTGATCGCCGTCGTCGGCGCCTCGATCGAGATGGACTCGCTCGAGGCGGTTCGGGCCGCAAGGTCGCTGCCGAACGGATCGGTGCTCACGATCATGGACAGCATGCGGACCATCGTCTACCGTACCTCGGATCCCGATCACTGGATCGGCCGCACCTTTGAAGCGCGGAAGGACAGACTCGAGGACTTTGCCGTCGGACGCGGCGTCGGCACGGGCATGTCGGCAGACGGCACGTTCAGACTGACCGGCTTTCACACGACGGAACGGGCGCCGTGGGTTTTGTACGTCGGCATTCCAGCGGCCTACACGCTGGGTGTCGTGCAAAGCCAATTCGTGCGCGACGTGATGCTCGGCACGCTGATCACGCTATTCGTGCTCTTCTTCGGTTACCGCTTCATAATCGGCGTCGTGGCACCCATCGAGTCGCTCACCGACGACACGCGGGCCATTGCGGCCGGCAACATGTCACGACGCTCGATCGTGCAGTCGAACGACGAGATCGGCGACCTCGCACGCGCGTTCAACCAGATGGCCGACACCATCGCCGATCGGAATACGGCGTTGCGCGCATCGCAGGAGCAGCTGCTGCACGTACAGAAGATGGACGCGCTGGGCTCGTTCGCCGGCGGCATCGCGCACGACTTCAACAACTACCTCGCGTCGATCGTCGCCTACACCGAGCTGGCCGACCTGTCGCTGGATGATGAGCACCCGGCACGCCTCGACCTGCGCGAGGTGCTGGCATCGTCGTCACGCGCCGCCGACCTCACGCGGCAGATCCTGGTGTTCAGCCGCAAGCAGGTGGTGGAGCTGCGCACGCTGGACATGAACGAGATCGTGCGCGGCATCGAGCGCATGCTGATCCGGCTTGCTGGTGAACACTCCCAGCTGCGCATCCACTACTCGGAGGACGGCGTGCTGGTACACGCCGACCATGGGCAGTTGGAGCAGGTCATCGTGAATCTCGTCGCAAATGCGCGCGATGCTATGCCTGACGGCGGCACCATCACCCTCAGCATGGCCTGCGTGACGCTGAAGGACGGCGATCCACACCTCGCGGCGCCCGCCGGCGCGACGGTCGCGCAGCTGTCCGTGACCGATGAGGGCACCGGCATCGAGAGCGAAATTCTGGATCGCATCTTCGACCCTTTCTTCAGCACCAAGGAACGCGGTCGCGGCACGGGTCTTGGCCTGGCGATCGCGTACAGCATCATCGAGCAACGCGGCGGGAGGCTGTCGGTGGACAGCACGCTGCGCGTTGGCACGACCTTCACCTTTACGCTGCCGCTGGCGGCTGCCTGCGAGCCGGCCGCCCCCCCCGCCGTCACATCCTCGCTGCGCGTGGTATCCAGCGGCATGGGCCGTATCCTGCTCGCGGAAGACGATGCCGCCGTGCGCTCGAGCTGTGAGCGCATGCTGGTGCACGCGGGCTATTCGGTAATCGCAGCCGCCGATGGTCCGTCAGCACTGCATCAGATGCGGAGCGCCAGTGAACGCTTCGACCTTTTGCTTTCCGACGTCGTGATGCCCGGCATGTCCGGCTCCGAGCTTGCGCGACGCGTGAAGGACCTGCAGCCCGACATCGGGGTGCTCTTCATGAGCGGCTATGCCGATGACGTGCTGCTGCAGGATGAGCTGGCGGCGCAGGCGGTCACGTGCATCGCGAAGCCGTTTACGGTACGCGCACTCTGCGATGCAGTCGGCACGGCGATCGCCCAGCGGCAGACGGTGCCCGAGCGCTGACGCGATTATCGACACATCCGCCCGCTCCACACCGGCGAGACGGCTCGATCACTATCCCTGCAGCCCCACGCCACTTCCGGGCTTGTCGCTCCGGTATGCACGCAAGTCCTGCCACCACCGCACGCATGCCGACTCGATGGCCGCCTTGGCCGCCTCAGGACGCGCGTTGCCCGATCCGCTTACATGCACCCACGGCTTGCCTAACCGGTTCAGGTGGAAGATCAGCCGGTCATGAAACCATTCGCGATCCGATGACATCACCCGCACACCGTCGGCAATCCAGTCCAGGTCCGGTTCGCAGAGCAGGTACAGGTCGATGGGCTGCCGTGCCGCGACCTCCCAGACATGCGCCGGCACGGGCTGCCTGAGCCACTCGGTCCAGATCGCGGTGACGATGGCCTCGGTGTCGCTCACGCACAAGCCGCGGGCGCGACGCTGCGCCTCGCGAATCAGCACCTGCTGTGCATCCGTCACCAGCACCGCATCGAGTTCGGTCCACTCATGGTGCGGCACGCCGGTGGTGTAGGTGCGTCCGTACTCGTCTACCCACGACGTGTCGTACGAATTCGCCAGCTGCTCGGCAAGCGTGGACTTGCCGACACTCTCGCCGCCGACCAGCGCCACGGTGCGCACGAACCATGGTCGCGCAGCCGGTGCGAGCAGGTTCCAGTGCTGCCACGGATCGCTGCGGATCGCGGCACCGCGCACATCCTCCGCACCGCGGGTGACGTGCACGAACTTCGCACCAAGTCCGCCCGCGATGTCACACGGGTCGGGGTCACCGGCAAACAGGTGAGTGACCTGCGGCGCAAGTGTTTCGAGCGCCGTGATCCAGGCCGTGCGCGCCTCGCCGCCCTTGTGCGCGCGCGGCGGCATGGTGAACTCGGGAACCACGACGCGCGCCCATGGGCAGCTCTCCACCAGCCAGCGCCAGCGAACGTCCCACGGTATCGGATTGTCCCATCGCCGCTCCAGCACGATCGTCGTCCGCGAGCACTGGCGACGCGCCGCCTCGAACAGCGCGAGGTGCCCGCAATGCACCGGAAGAAACCGGCCGACCACCAGGGCGTGTGACATCGAGCAGGGACGAGGGACGGATGGCCAGCGGGACGGCGAGCGGAAGACCCGTCGGAGAACACACACGGAAGAATGCACGGCTGCAACGATGTGCGGAATCCACATGCTCGTTCGTCATCAACATGCTGACATCGCACGGCGAACGACGCGTTGGTCCTCCAGCCCTCGTCCTCCCGCCGCACGCTCCTTGGTCCGCCACGCCTTCAACCATTCGCGCGATGCCCGTACAGACGATCGAGAGTGCTCCGCCGGACACGACGCGCCGCACGCCGCGCGTCGTCGCCGTGCTCGCATCACCCGTTCCGATAGCCGAGCTGCTCTCGGCGCTCTCTCATGCGCTCGACCTCACCGAGGGCGCGCCAGCCGGGCATACGCTGCGCAGCTGCATGATCGCGATGCGCATCGCCGACAGCGTCGGCCTTGGCATGTCATCACGGACGGCGCTTTACTACGCGATGCTGCTGAAAGACGCAGGCTGTTCGAGCAATGCGGCGCGCGTGACGGCGCTTTTCGGCGCCGATGACCATGATGTCAAGCCGCGCATGAAGATCGTCGATGCCAACCAGCGCATCCGGCTCGCAATCGAAACATTCCGTACCGCAGGCGGCGATCAGGGGCTACGCAGCCGGATCTCACACTTCATGGGTATTGCCCGCGGCGGCGGTGTGACGCGCGAGCTCATCGCGATCCGCTGCGAGCGTGGCGCGAATATCGCGCGGCAGATGGGATTTCCAGAGGAGACCTGCGCTGCGATTCGCTCGCTGGACGAGCACTGGAACGGCTGCGGACATCCGGAAGGGCTGCGCGGGCGTGCGATCCCACTGCTCGCACGAATCGCCAACCTCGCACAGACGGTGGATATCTTCGCCGGCGCGAAAGGCACCGCAGTCACGATGCGCATGGTGAAGGCGCGCCGCGGTACCTGGTTCGATCCGCAGCTGGCCGGCATCGTGCTCACCTGGCGACATGACGCACGCTGGTGGACATACCTGCGCGAGGCGGCACCTGAAACCGAGGTGGCCGAGCTGCAACCCGACCTCGGCGAACGGCTCGTGGATGCGCGCGGTCTGGACATGGTCGCGCAGTCGTTCGCGGACATCGTCGATGCGAAGTCACCGTTCACCTATCGGCACAGCACCAACGTATCCCGATGGGCGCGCGCCATCGGTGCGAAGTTCTTCACGGACGAAGCGGAGCTCGTGCGGCTCTCGCGGGCCGGGCTGCTGCACGACGTGGGCAAGCTCGGCGTGTCGAACACGATTCTCGACAGGAACGGCCCGCTGTTCGACGCCGAGCGGATTGCCATGCAGGCGCACCCCGTGCATACCTGGGAAATCCTGCGCCGCGTGCGCGCCTTCTCCGACTTTGCGAAGATGGCATCGCTGCACCATGAGAAGCTCGATGGCACCGGCTATCCGTGGAAAGTGCCGGCCGAGGGGCTCAACCTGCCCGCGCGCATCCTCGCGGTGGCCGACATTTTCGAGGCGCTGACCGCCGACCGCCCGTACCGCGCCGGCATGTCCGTGGAGGCTGCGCTGAGTATCGTGCAGCGCGACCGCGGCACGCGGCTGGACGGCGACGTGATCGATGCACTGGAACAGGCCACGACCGAGATGCCGCTCGACGCGCAGGTGCCCGCGAGGACGTGAGCTGTCGCAGGGCGACGCAGGAGGCGGCAGCGAATACGTGGGTCGACGCTGGGGCCCGCACAGGGCATCTTGCCTGCGGCCTTGCTCCATCCCGACACTCTGTACGCACATGACGCAGCCTCCAACCACCATCCGCAAGTTCGGCGGTGCCGCGCTGGCCGACTCGACTGCCTTCCGGCAGTGCGACGCCCGACGTCGCACGCACGACGAAGGCGGCGGAGCGGGTATTGCTGCCCCGCATCATGAGCGACAGCGTGCCGGTGGTGCCGGGCTTTCCGGGCCGAAGGAAGAAGGCCGCCGTGGTCACGCGTGGCCGCGGCGGCTTAAATGTCACGGCGACGCTGCTGGCCCGCGTGCTGCACGCCGACACCGTGATGCGCTGGACGGACGTCCCGGGCCTGTCGACGGCCATCCGCGCGTGATACCGAATGCGCGCCTGATTTCCTCACTGCGCGTGCGCGAATACTCCGAAATGGCGAACCATGGCGCACGAATGCTGCAACCACGCCCGCTATCGCATCACCGTCACGACGAAGATGCACTGCATGTCGGCGTGGTCGCCGTGAACACCGGCAGCCCCTCGGCGCGCTCGGCGGTACCGATACCCTCATTTCCTTCACGACCACTCGCCACCAGAGCAAGCGGCTTGTGATTACCGGACCGGGCGTGGGCGCCGGGGTGATGGCGGCTGGCGTGTTTGCGGATGTGCTGACGCTCGCAAAGCAGCGGCGATGGCGAGCATGCAGCTGAGCCAGCAGGTCAGCGAGCAGGTGTGCGACGCGTGTGACGCCCGGTTCGGTGCGCGCGACGCACGCGTACAGTGTGCGTCGTGCGGAGGCCTGTTGCACGTGCAGCACCCGCAACCTTTGACCTGCGGCGTGGCGCTGCGCGAATGGTTCGACGCGCGACTGCTGCCGGCGCGCGGTCCGCAGGGCACCGGGCCCGGCGACTCTGGCGTCTGGCGTTTTCGCGAGCTCGTGATGCCCGATGCGAGCGATGAGGATCTGGTGACGCAAGGCGAGGGCAACACGCCGCTGCTGGCGCGTCCTCGCATCGCCGCGTGGGCCGGTGTCGACCACCTGCTGCTGAAGCATGAAGGGCACAACCCGACCGGTTCGTTCAAGGATCGCGGCATGACGGTCGCGATCACGCAGGCGAGGCGCATCAACGCGTCGGCCGTCGCCTGTGCATCGACCGGCAACACGTCGTCAGCGCTTGCCTCGTATGCAGCACTTGCGGGGCTGCGTGCACTCGTGCTGGTGCCGGCGGGCAAGGTCGCGCTGGGCAAGCTGTCGCAGACCATCGCGTACGGTGCGCAGACCCTGCTCGTGCGCGGTGACTTCGATGATTGCCTGCGTCTCTGCCGTCAGTCGTCCGAGCAACTGGGCGTCTACCTCGCGAACTCGATCAATCCGTGGCGTCTCGAGGGCCAGAAGACGATCATGTTCGACCTGCTGCAGCAGCTGCGCTGGCAGTCACCGGATTGGCTGGTTCTCCCCGCCGGCAATCTGGGGAATACGTCGGCGTTCGGCGCAGCGCTGCGCGAGGCGCGACGACTGGGCCTGATAGACCGTGCGCCTCGCCTCGCCTGTGTGCAGGCGGCGGGCAGCGCGCCATTTGCGGCGAGCTTCCGTGACGGTTTCGCCACCCGCCACACCGTGCGTGCCGAGACCATCGCGACGGCCATCCGCATCGGTGATCCGGCGAGCCACGAGCGTGCCGTGCGCGCCATTCGCGAGACCGATGGCGTGGTGCTGACGGTCACGGATGACGAGATCCTGGAAGCGAAGGCCATCATCGACGCCAGTGGTGTGGGCTGCGAGCCGGCGAGCGCCGCGAGTGTCGCCGGCACGCGAAAGCTCGTGCGCGATGGCACCATCCATCGTGGCGCGCGCGTCGTCGCACTGCTCACGGGTCACATGCTGAAGGATCCCGAAGTCATGCTGGCGTACCATCGGCACACGGAACCTGCACCAGCATACGCCAACCGCAGCATCGAGATCGATGCGACGCTCGCCGACATGGAGCGGGTGCTTCGCAGCGTCACCGAGATGTCATGACGGTCATGCACGCCACAGTCCATGTACCGGGCAGCACCTCGAATCTCGGCGGCGGATTCGACTGCGTCGGTATGGCGGTGGATCGGTGGCTCACGGCAACGGTCGTGATCGACGAGTCGAAAATTGGCGTGACGATGTCGCGCGCCGGTTCGCTGGCGTCACTGACGTGCGACGCGGCGGATGACCTGCTGCACACCGGCTTCCATGCCGCGTGCACCCGCGCCGGACGCGCGTTACCGGCGCACATGGCGTTCGATGTGACCTCCACGATTCCCGTCGCGCGCGGACTCGGCTCGTCGGCCGCAGCCTTGGTCGCAGGTGCAGCGCTCGCCGATGCCGCGTTGTCGCTCGGGCTCGGCACGCATGTCATCGCCACGCTCGCCTCACAGATCGAGGGGCACCCGGACAACGCGTCGCCCGCGGCATTCGGAGGACCGATGCTTGGCGTGGCCCGCGACGACGCCACCGCATTTGCGCCGTGCACGTACACCTTCTCGCCGCTCACGGTGCATGCAACACTTGCCTTCATCTTCGCTGTGCCGCCGATGGAAGTCACCACGGCCGCTGCACGCGCCGTGCTGCCCGCGCACGTGTCGTTCGGCGACGCCGTGAGCGCCGTGCAGCGAAGTGCGGCGCTGGTGCACGGCTTGGCAACGGGTGACGCGGATTTGCTGGCCCGCGCCCTCGACGATGTATTGCACGTGCCGTATCGCCGCCAACTCGTGCCGGGCTACGACTCGATTGTGCTCGCCGCCTGCGCCGCTGGTGCATTTGGCGCCACGCTCAGCGGCAGTGGCTCGGCAATGCTCGCCATCGGGCGTCCGGAACAGACAGGGGAAATCGCGCACGCCATGCAAGTCGCCTTCGCCAATGTCGGCCTGACCGCCGAGACTCTCGTCACCGACGGTGCGGTTGGCGGATTGTGGACTGAGCCGTGAGGACCGGAAACCTTTCAGGACACCAGTCGTACGACGATCCATACTCCTTTCATGGTGTCACCATGCTGACTGCCCTGCTCCGCCTCTTCGCGCTGCGCCCCATCCTGGCTGGTTCGCTAGTCGGGATTCCGATCCTGACGCTCATCATGCTCGGTCTGGCCACGGCGCTCTTCTTGAAGCTGCTGCTCTTCGTCGTCTTGCCGATCACGCTCGGCCTCTGGCTGCTGCGCAAGGTGCGGCGTGCGGGTTGGAACGATAAAGAAACGCCGAAGGTGCAGACGCTCTAGCCCCGACCGCACGGCGGCAAAGCTGCATGCCGCTCCCGGATGACGGCGCCTGACGTCCCCGGACGAATAGCTGAGACGACTTGACGAACGCCCGCGATCCTGCGTCAGGACCGCGGGCGTTCTGTCAGCGGAAGACGTTGAAGTTGCCCAGCAGCCACCAGAGCACCAAAAAGATCAACACGGTGCTGAAACAGCCACCGCCCAACTTCTTTGCTCCGTATCCGGCTGCCAGTCCTCGCAGCAACTTGCTCATTGTGGGGCTCCGTTAGTGCAGATGGTTTCGCGAGAGGGGCAAGATCTCCGACCCCTTGCACTGGAAGCAAGGGGTCGGAGATCTTATCACGGCCTAGCCGTTGCATGTATCGCGCCTGTCGTGTCCGCAGCAATACCGCGTCCTGTATGGAGTTGCATATGAAATACATCCATCGTGCGCAGCGGGCGTCCCTGCACACCGCCATTCCCCTCCTCCTGGCGACGGGTTCGCTTGGCCTGATGGCGATCCTGTGGCGGCGTCGGAGCGCTCCACGAGCCGAGGAACAATTGCGAGACCGGCACTGGAACCAGTTCACCGGCGCGAGCGCACCGCCGTCTGGCGAAGGCACGCAGGCCGCGGATGATGGCACCGGAGTTCTGGTGCATCGTCGATACGAGGTGTCGCTGCCCGATCGTGCCATGAGCCGCGACATCGTCATGCGCCTGATGCAGTTGCACCTGACGGAGCTTGCTCCGGCGGCTCTCGCGAATTTCGAGAAATCGGAAGGCCTTGATTCGGTGTTCCGTGTCGATGACGAATACGAGATCACCATGCTCGGCCCGTGGAACGGCAAGGTGCGGGTGACCGAAATGCTGCCGGACAGCTTCACGCTCGTCACACTCGAAGGTCATCCCGAGGCGGGTCACATCACCTTCAGCGTCGATGACGATGTGGAACAGCCCGGCAACTTGCGCGCTCGGATTGAATCGTGGGCGCGCGCCCGAGACTCGCTCGTGGAAGTCGCATACGGCACGCTCGGCATCGGGAAGCAGGTGCAGACTGAAGTGTGGGTCACGTTCCTGCAGCGCCTCAGCGTGTTGGCGGGTGTCACGACACGCCCCGAGGTGCACATCACGACGGAAAACATTCCACAATCCGCGGATGGTGAAGACAGGGATGCCTGAACGACTTCCACTCGACGAGCGGATCATTGCACGACTTGCCGAGATCGGCGTCATGGAGCCGACCGTCGATCTCGCGAAGCGTGACAGCTACGTCGCGGCGTCGGGATGGAATGTCGATGCGCGCGAGGCGCCACTCCTATCCGAGCCGCCTGGGCCTCCACTGACCGACGGCTCTTTCGCCGCTGCGTGCGATATTCTTACGCAATACAGCTTTCCGCCGTCACGACTGATACGCGGAACGTTTGACCCGATGGCACCGCTGGCCAATCGCGCGATGCTCTTGACGGCGACTTATTTGTGGTTGCGGTTCGAGCTGCCAGTGCGCGTCAGCCGCGTCATCGACACGCAACGGCACGGTCCAAAGGGTGCCGAACGCGCGTGGGGATATAGTTACCAGACGCTCGCTGGGCACATCGAGCGTGGTGAGATCACATTCGAGATCATCAAGAACGAGGCGAGCGGTGATGTCGTGTTCCGCATTCATTCGTTCTCGCAGACAGGTCACATCTCGAATATTATCAATCGACTTGGCTTCCGGCTCGTTGGCCGTCGTCTGCAGCGCCGATTTGCCGAACAATCGCTGCTGAACATGCAGCGGCTCGTGGCCGCACGCGCGGCACCGAAGGTCGCGCTGCGCAGGACAGATGGAACCGAAGCGGTGTGACAATGATGTGCTGAGACAATCGGCACGTTGGCACTCACCTGTCCTGCAGCATGCGGACCTCTGTTACGGCGCGATGTTCCGGCCGGTGACGAGTCCTACAATCAGCGCGATCACCGCGATCACGACAAAGACCATGAATAACGTTTTCGCAATGCCCGCTGATGCTGACGCGATACCGCCAAAACCGAACAGACCGGCGATCAAAGCCAGAATTAGGAATGCAAATGCCCAGCGTAACATGATGACTACCTCAGGTGATGTCGTCTAGCACGCATTCGACGCGATGTGCGCCGCCGCGCCCGACTTCTCGTTCGAACAGCACAGCGAGCCCATCGGATCATCGAAATCCAAGCATCAGAAACAATTAGGGCGCGACAGCAACACCACTCTCGTGGTGCACCATCGCGCCTTCGACTGGCGGAATCACAATTCCGTCCGACAAGGTTCGCCGACATGATGCCGTCAGCTCGGTCCGACAAACCAGCGACGGAGCAAGATTTGTGCTAGAACGAAGCATTGCGCTCCCGAGCCGAGTCAGTCAACGAAATCGCGATGTTGGAGCAACTCATGCGCCGCATTCGCTCAATTATACTGGAGCAGCAGCTCGAGGCGCTGACGCAACTCAGCCAGCTGCTTCGACTTGAATGCATGCTTCGTCTCTTCCAGCACATCGACCGTGTGCTGCATAGCCGACGTCAGCTGTGAGCCGCGCGGGCAATTCATGATCTGGCACGCGTGCGCATCGACCGGTGCACCGGCAAGCGCTCGTCCAAGCTGCTCGAGATCCGTCAGTGAGCCCATGACGTTCCGTAACGCCAATGAGAGGAACGTGTCCGCGCTCGGCGCGCCGGGGCCGCGCTGCGTGGCCAGCTGATCGTAGCGAAGTCGCATGTCGTTCAGACGCCCCTCGGCGTCCTGCATGGCGCGGAATGATCGGAACCGTGTGACGGCAGCGTTCACCCGAATTTCCAGATCAGCAAACACGACTGGCTTCGTGAGGTATGCGGCTACCGGCAGCTCGATGCACGCCACAGCCGACCGCACGCTCGCGAACCCTGTCAGGATGATCACTGGCAGACCGCCCCGCACCTGCGCAACGCGGCGCACCAGCGCAAGGTCGCTGTTGCCCGGCATCTCGAGGTCGGTGATCAGCAGGTCGAACTGCTCGTTCACCACCAGTTCAAGTGCACGCTCGCCATGGTTGGCTGTGGTGACCTCGTAGCCTTCGCGCCGCAAAAGGTCGGCCGTGGATTCAAGGAAAGTCGGTTCATCATCTGCAATCAGGATACGGCCGCGCGTCATGCAGGGACTCCATGTACAGGGTTATCAACGAGAGGGATTCGCGCCACGAATGCTACCCCGTCGCCATTGGCGTCAATGACCAAGATGCTGCCGCCCGCTGCACCAAGTGCCCGCCGCACCAGCGACAGACCCAGTCCTATGCCACCCGTCGACAGCTGCAACGGTATCGTCGATACGAACGGAAGAAAAATGCTGTCGCGGAGAGTAATCGGAGTGCCCGGCCCACCGTCACTGACACGCAGCCCAAAATTCTTGCTTTCGATCGCGCCATGCACTGTCATTGTCGACCCGGACAGTGATGCCCCGATCGCGTTCTGCACAAGATTATAAACACAGTGCCGCAGGATCGACTTAGAAAGCCGCACCACAGCGTCAACGTTACCAAGCTCGACGTTAATGGTTACGCCGGCATTCCACTTCACCTGCTCGTGAATGGCGACTGCATCGCCGACGACCGTCTGCACCGGTGCATGCACGCTCGACTCTGTCTCCGGACCATATGTCTCGCACAGCTGACGCGAGATCTCACTGATGCGCGGCACCTCGCGTCCGCGGTCGACGAAAGAGCTGCCCACACTTCACGCCATCCCTCAATCCCGCAGCCTGACCGGTGAACGCCGTAATCGCCAACAGCATGACGTTACCACCCGCAGCTGCGAGCGTGATGGAAGAGCAGAATCCCTGCTGGAGGGTCATCATCGCAAGCGCGCCGACACCCCGCCGATCAGCAGATCGAGCAAGCAGCAGGCACCAGCCAGCCACGGAAGTCGCCAAGCCGACGTCGCCGCGATTCCAATACCCAACACCAGCAGGCCCACAGCGCTCGCTACCCGTCGTGGCGGGCAAATCCGATGCAGCTGCATGAACCACCAGACATCCACGACTCACATTCGCAGTCCGACACAGCGGGTAACGATGAGCAACAATCAGACCGACCAAGCCGCATTCGTAAATACGAAAGCACGCGAAACGTCAAGCGAAGGAGTGCGCTGCAACAGCGAGCGCTTGAATAGCCTGTCACTGGCTGATTCGGCTGCTGACACTTCATGCATGATTTTCGAGAGTCGGTTACCTGCAGCCGCGCCTGCTAAACTGCCTCGGCGCATCTCACTTGCGCCATTTCGCGCGTGATGTGGGATTCGGCTGTCGTCAATGCTCCCGCCAACGAGCCAATCCGCTGAAGCGACTCCTCAAGCACCTGTTCAGTGCGCGACCCTTTAGCCTGCCTCGCGGATCGAAGCGCAAAGCTGCAGGAACCCATCAGGAACAGCTGCGCCTGCTCTATCACGCGAATGATTTCCACGTCGCGTTCAGCGCAGGCCGTGAGAAGGCGCACACGTGAGATCGCGCGAAACAAGGAACGGGTCAACTCACCATCCCTCCGGTCACGTCGTACGAGAATCTCGCCAAGGATTCCGTCGAGGTAAGCCAGATGCTCGCCGATCATCGCCTCCGACTTCGCGAGAACGTCCGCGCAGTGCTGCGAAATGACGAGGGAGCGAAATACGGGCAGGGTGACGAACAGGCTGACGCTTCCTTCATGAAGCTCTGCCAGCTCGTCGGCGAACTGTCCACGCATGGCTGACGCGATCATGGTGCCTCCCATGGCCGCGCATCGCATCGAAGCTCGGCCAGAACATGAAAAGCGCGGATGTCTCGAGTGCCAAGTCATCCGCGCCTTCAACTGACGAGCCCTGAGTCTCGTCCGCCAAGTCCGACGTTACCTGCATGACAACGTCCGAACATCGAAATAACGGTATCGTCGCGCAGCGCGCAAGCGCACCGATGTCACCTCATTGCAACATGCTTTCACGCGCCAGAGATGCCGACGACATGTCAGCAAATACGATCGGGTTGAGCCCGCGCCGCATCCGTGACGCAAGTATGAAGGCATATGTGCTACCGGCGCGTAGTGCCACGCACGGTGACGTCAGCATCCGTCTCCAAAAACCAGCGGCATGGACCATGATCCCGGCCGTCATCGAATCCACATCGGCACTGCGGATACGCCCACATTTTTCATCTCGAAGATAGGGACAGGCTGTTCCGTCATCGCGATTGGTGCGCACAAGCACCCCGGTGCAGCGTAACTCGCGCGCAAGCACGCCGTTGTAATTCCAATAATGAGCTCGTCGTCGATTATCGGCAGCCGCACCTTTTCGTCGCGATCCGCACACGCGATCAGTATCACGCGTACGCCGTCGCGCCATGTGGGCAGGACCAGTGCAAGATCGGCTGCGAGGTCACTGCGCCACTGCGTGCGCACAACATCGTTGCCTGCAACAGATCCTGTATGGGGGCAGCATGCCGAACGGGTAATCGCGAACGATACGCGACCTCCGTCGCGCAGCAGCTCGAGCGATGCGCTGCCAGGTCGACGAAGCGCGCCATGGATGCACCGCTCCGCTTCGCGCTCGCAGCTGATTGCTAAGTACCCCGACTCGCGCGCGATGTCATGACGATCGGGCGTGACGAGCGCTTTGCGGCTGAAGCGTACATGATTGATTCTGCCGGCAGCAGGAGAGCGCGGGAAAGCGTAGGCCAAAATTCCATGTCAAAGTCACGGGAAAGCGTCAGGCATGTCAGAACGAGCGTGACGAGTCAGGCTCATTGACTTGAAAGTTTTTTCCTGACCTGCGCGTCGTTGGCTTTCACCGGAATGTCGGGAGCGCTACTGCGCGCCGGTACAGCGCGGCAGAGTCTGCGCTGCACCGACGGTGAATACGCGCTCGCGCCACGTTCCAGAGGTCATGCGTGCGGCGCGCTTCCTGCACAGCGTCGAATGAAGCCGATTTTCACAGCGCAGCACCCGTTGCTGTGCGTTCCCCGTGCACCACGAGCAATACATGTCCGACAACGATCTCAACGCCACAGCGAACGACGCCGAAGTGATGGCGCGACTCCGCGATCTCATCAATGACATCCGCGTGGCGATGGTCACGACTCAAGGCGACGATGGCGCTTTGCACAGCAGACCCATGTACGCGCAGCAGGCGGCAGCCGATGGCGACCTGTGGTTCGCGACCTCGCGCTCGTCCGACCTGGTCAAGGACATCGTTGCCAGCGCGCAGATTCTCGCAAGCTTTGCGGACACCGGTAAGCAGCGGTACGTCGTGGTTCGCGGTATGGGCGCTGTGCACCATGACCCCGCAAAGATCGCGGAGCTGTGGAACTCGAAGATGGAGGCCTGGTTTCCTGGCGGTCCTACCGATCCTGATCTGACACTCGTACATCTGCGTGCCGAACGGGCGGATGTATGGGATGCACCGTCGGGCCCGGCTCGCCTCATCAATTACGTCACGGCGCTGGTGACCGGCAAGACACCGGAAACCGGTGACCGGATACATGTGGATCTCGGCTCATCTGCTGAGCGCATCCACTCTCGTAATGTGGGCGCGTGACTCGTCTTGCACCATTCCATCGGGTAGAACGCTCGGCAAGAAGATAAGTAGGGAGTGATAAGGCTCGCGCAAGAATGCTGGCGTGAGAATTGCACTTATTTCCTGCTGCGAACACGTATGGAAATTGTGTAGGAGATCAGATGCGGTTTTGTTTGGTATCTGCCCTTGCCGCGCGAGCACTATGGCTCGTGAGTTGAAGGCGCGACTGGTGCCCTTGGCGCCTCGTCGCGCCTTTTGTTTTCCGGTTGATATATCCCTCACACAGCGCATGATGGCCGTGTGAATTTTTATCGGCGTGTCGCCATGCCACGCTGCACTGAGTACTGCGTACCGGCACCGGACGCATCACAGAGGATATTCACGATGGCACTTGCGACAATGCACGATCTCTTGATCGCCGAACTGAAGGACATCTACAGCGCGGAAACGCAGTTGGTGAAGGCACTGCCGCAGATGGCCAAGGGCGTCAGCACCCCGTCGCTGCGAAAGGCATTTGAAGATCACCTCGCGCAGACCCACGAACAGGTGGCGCGGCTCGACCAGATTTTCGAGATGCTCGGTGTCTCCCCTCGCGGCACGAAGTGCAAGGGCATGGAAGGCCTGATCGCGGAAGGGACGGAAATGATGGAAGAAGATGGCGATGACGCCGTCCGTGATGCCGGCATGATCGCTTCCGCGCAGCGTATGGAGCATTACGAGATTGCAGCCTACGGCAGTACGCTCGCCTTTGCGACCTTATTGGGCCACACCGAGATAGCCGAGCTCCTCGAGACCACGTTGAACGAGGAAAAGGCGGCCGACGAGCTCCTCAGCACGATTGCAGAAGACGAGGTGAACATTGCCGCGCCCGGCATGGAGGCTGAGGAAGTGGAGGACGAGGATGGCGTCAGCGAGAAGCCGAGGAAGCCTGCGAGCGATTTAATGTAGACCGTGATGCGATACGCAGTGTGAGCGGCGTGGATCGTCGGTTCCATGGGGATGGATGCTGCTGACGATCGGGGGCACGCCGCCGCACTTCTGCGTGGTTTGATCAGGGGGAGAGCGCCACGCTTGGTGCTTTCCCCCTCATCGCGTGTACGCATAGCACGTTTTGAATTCTCTTGGCACAGCAGGTTGCGTATCGCTGTTGCGCACGGGTGTGGAACGACCCGCACCAATGCGAGTCTTCAGAGACCCGTGGCGAATCCTTCGCGGAACGATGCGTAGGCGGGCGTCCAGCCAGTGCCCTGGAGCAGCGCACTACTCACGCGCTGATCGTTCCGGCTGCGTTCCCCGTCGTTGGTAAACGCCAGCGACTCCGGATCGCGTCCGGCACTCGACGCAAGCCAGCGAGCGATATCGGCCGCACGCGTCGGCATGCCGTCAGCGACGTTCATGATCGCCGGCAGATCCGGGAGTGCCAGCGCATGCAGAATCGCCGCGACGATGTCATCGCGATGCGCCATGTTCACCCAGTATTCACCGCGCTGCGGCATGCTTGCCGCGCTCGACATGCGCGCACGCATATCACGCCCTGGACCGTAGATCCCTGCAATCCGCAGAATTGCTGCCCGCGGAAGCGCAGCGGCCATCACGATGTCCTCCGCCGCGATCAACGCCGCGTTGCCCGGTCCCACGCCGCGTCGCACACTGTCCTCGAGCACCCATTCGCCGTCGCGCCCACCGTAGACGCCCGTACTGGACGTGTAGAGCAACGTCGAGGCACCACTGGACCGCGCCAGCGCCACCGCGGCCGCGGCGGCGGGTGGGTATGTCGTGTCGTAGCCGTCGGTCGTACGCGATGGTGCGACGCTTAGCACCACCGCATCCAGCTCAGCAGGCATGCCGTCGATGGGACCGGCGATGAAGTCGCCCGAGAGGCTGACGACTCCCTCGCTTGCTTCGCGCGCCGCGGAACGCCGCACTGCGATAACTGCATGTCCGCGCGCCGCGGCGGCAGTCGCAAGGGCACTGCCAACATATCCTGCGCCGAGCACGGCAATCCTGAGGCATTGTGTCATTCCGGAATGTACGCCGCATCGGCGACCGCCGCCGACCGTTATCCTTGACACGAATGGCCATCATGCCCACACCGCGCGCCGAGGCGCGCACTGACACGATCTCACGCGACGTGGAGCGCGCACGACGGCTGGCGTTGCAGTTCGGCTGGAACGCCATGGCCTACCAGATCGTGAACGATGGCATCCTGCATTGGTTCTCGTCATCGTGCGACGCGGTCGTCGGCTATGTGCGCACCCATGGTGTCCTCCTCGTGGTGGGTGCGCCGATCTGCGATCATGCACGCCTTGCCGATGTCCTGGAGGAGTGGGAACAGTTCGTGAGCGAGCGCGCCGCGCGCGTCTGCTATTTCGGAGCGGCGGGTCGCGTCTTCGACATCCTGCACGGGCACGCTGATTACTCCACCGTGCTCCTCGGCGCGCAGCCCACCTGGGACCCGGCCCGCTGGCATGAGATTCCCGCATCGACCGCGTCGTTGCGAAGCCAGATTCATCGTGCGCGCAACAAGGGTGTGCTCGTCACCGAGTTCACCCCCGATCGCGCGACCGCCGATCCACGACTGCGCATCTGCCTGGAGCAGTGGCTCCGTACACGCGGCCTTCCGACGCTGCACTTCCTCGTGGAGCCGCACACACTGCACGACCTGCGCGGGCGCCGGATCTTCGTAGCCGAGCGTGGCGCGCAGGTCGTCGGCTTCATCAACGCATCACCGGTCGCGGCACGGCATGGCTGGCTCGTCGAGCAGTTCGTACGCGGTGACGGCGCACCCAACGGCACCATCGAGTTGCTCCTCGACGTGATGATGCGGGCGGTGGCAGCGGACGGCGCGGAATACGTGACCATGGGCCTCGTGCCGCTGCATGAAGGCACACAGCTGCGACCCGACGAAAATCCTGCGTGGCTGTCCGTGCTGCTGGCCGCGACACGCGTGCATGGCCGTCGCTTCTACAATTTCCGTGGCCTCGAACGCTTCAAGACCAAGTTTCGTCCGCACGACTGGGAACCGATTTACGCCATCAGCGCCGAGCCGAAGTTTTCGCTGCGCACGCTGTACGCGATTGCCGCCGCATTCACCGTGCAGTCACCCGTGACGGCTGTCGCTGGTGGCCTGGTGCGCGCCGCGCGCATGGAGACCCTCCGCCTGGCCGGCTGGCTCCGGCGACGGGTCGGCACCGGCGACGACATGCAGCGGCGCACGCGCTGACGGTCGCGTGCGGCTTGGGTCAGCGCATCGCCAGTCCAGCAGCGCCTTCGCATCGACGTCCCGCCCGACACATTGCTTGCGGTGAGGAAGTCGCGAATCACTCAGGTGTAGACGATCGGCGTGACGCAAAACGTACTTGGCCAGTGGCCGAACTTTGCATGGCAACATACCGAGACGGCGCTGCGTTTACGACGACAGGAAAATCAACCTTCCCCACCGCGATCATGCATCTGCTCGGCATACATCACCTGACGGCTGTTTCCTCCCGTATCCGCGACAACCACCGCTTTTACACGCAGGTGCTGGGCATGCGCCTGGTGAAGCGATCGGTGAACCAGGACGACGTGAGCGCTTATCACCTGTTCTACGCCGATGCGAAGGGGTCGCCGGGTTCCGACCTCACGTTCTTCGACTGGTCGGTCCCGTCCGAGCGGCGCGGCACGCGATCCATCACCCGCACGGCGCTGCGCGTGGCCGGCAGCGGCACGCTGGAGTGGTGGCATGCGCATCTGCAGACGCAGGGCGTGACGGTTGCCACGATCACCGAGCGTGATGGGCGACCGGTGCTCGACTTTGAGGATCCGGAGGGCCAGCGCCTCGCACTTGTGGATGACGGCGGGCGCGACGAGGCGTTTCCGTGGGATCGCAGCCCGGTACCGATGCCACGACAGATCCGCGGCCTTGGCCCGATCACGATCAGCGTGCCCACGCTCGGCCCGACCGATGCAATCGTCCAGCAGGCGCTGCTCATGCGCCCGGTGCGGCAGTATCCGCATCCCGAGCAGTCGCGCCACACCGTGCATGTGTACGAGATGGGCGATGGCGGCGCGGGTGCTGAGTTGCACGTCGCCGTGCAGCCTGACCTCGCAGCCGCCGGTCCAGGTGCCGGTGGCGTGCATCACGTGGCATTCCGCATCGCTGACGACTCATACGATGCCTGGTCGGATCGGTTGAACACCATGAACATCCCGAACAGCGGGCAGGTGGATCGTTACTGGTTCCGCAGTCTCTACCTGCGCGAGCCGAATGGTGTGCTGTTCGAGCTGGCGACCGACGGCCCGGGCTTCGGCGTTGACGAGGATGAAGCGACGCTTGGCGAGAAAGTGGTGCTGGCGCCATTCCTCGAGCCGCAACGCGCTCGGATCATCGCGAACCTGAAGCCGATCGACTGACTCACGCG
>ENA-OFCX01000501-OFCX01000501.1-metagenomes-genome-assembly--contig:-NODE-501-length-20048-cov-5.331816_pt1 | contig 20048 bp, 15 predicted proteins | sample MGYA00153384_OFCX01 | MGnify analysis MGYA00153384
GCAATACCCGGCCAGGAGCACCTTGCCATCGGGCTGTAGCGTCATGGAGGTCGCGCGATCGTTGTCGCTGCCGATGGCAGTGATGACTTTGCCGGTGCCGTTCCAGGTGGTGTCGAGCGTGCCGTTAGCGAGGTAGCGCGCGGCGCAGAAGTCATTGTTCGTCCCGTTCGAGCAATACCCGGCCAGGAGCACCTTGCCATCGGGCTGTAGCGTCATGGAGGTCGCGCGATCGTTGTCGCTGCCGATGGCAGTGATGACTTTGCCGGTGCCGTTCCAGGTGGTGTCGAGCGTGCCGTTAGCGAGGTAGCGCGCGGCGCAGAAGTCATTGTTCGTCCCGTTCGAGCAATACCCGGCCAGGAGCACCTTGCCATCGGGCTGTAGCGTCATGGAGGTCGCGGCATCGTCGCCGCTGCCGATGGGGGTGATGGCTTTGCCGGTGCCGTTCCAGGTGGTGTCGAGCGTGCCGTTAGCCAAGTAGCGCACGGCGCAGAAGTCATTGTTCGCGCCGTTCGAACAATTCCCGGCCAGGAGCACCTTGCCATCGGGCTGTAACATCATGGAGGTCGCGTAATCGTAGGCGGTGCCGATGGGAGTGATGACTGTGCCGGTGCCGTTCCAGGCGGTGTCGAGCGCGCCGTTGGCCAGGTAGCGCGCGGCGCAAAAGTCAAAGTTTGTGCCGTTCGAGCAACGCCCGGCCAGGAGCACCTTGCCATCGGGCTGTAGCGTCATGGAGGTCGCGGAAGCGATGCCGCCAATGCCGATGGCAGTGATGACTTTGCCGGTGACGTTCCAGCTGGTGTCGAGCGTGCCGTTAGCCAGGTAGCGCGCGGCGCAGAATTTATCGTTAACGCCGATAGCGCAAAGCCCGGCCAGAAGCACCTTGCCATCGGGCTGTAACGTCATGGCCTTCGCGTAATTGTCGCCGCTGCCGATGGGAGTGATGACTGTGCCGGTGCCGTTCCAGGTGATGTCGAGCGAGCCGTTAGCCAGGTAGCGCGCGGCGCAAAAGTCATAGTACGCACCGTTGAGGCAATACCCGGCCAGAAGCACCTTGCCATCGGGCTGTAGCGTCATGGAGTTCCCGGAATCGCCGCCGGCGCCGATGGGGGTGATGACTTTGCCGGTGCCGTTCCAGGTCGTGTCGAGCGTGCCGGGCTGACCGACGATGGCAAAAGCGTAGGGGGTGAGCAGTGCGCAAGAGAAGGCGACGACGATGGCTGCGCGACGTAGACTGTTTTTCATGAGCGGTTATCCCTCTGTTGCGGTTGATTCTTGTTTTGGTGGTGAAGCTTATCGCGCGGGAACCGCGAGCAGGGCGTTGCTGACAAGCACGTCTGGCGCAGTGTCATCCAATGTCGCGTCTCCGTCAAGCGAGATGCGCTTAGGGACAGGCTCTGACCCTACTTCGCAAACAAATTCTCAATATGTTCAAACGCCTTGAATTCAATCGCGTTGCCGGACGGGTCGAGGAAGAACAGGGTGGCCTGTTCGCCCGGTTCGCCCTTGAAGCGAATGTGCGGCTCGATAATGAACTCGGTGCGGGCGGCTTGCAGGCGGTCCGCTAACTCGTGCCACTGCTTCATGGTGAGCACGACGCCGAAGTGACGGCAGGGCACGTTGTCGCCATCGACCTCACTGGTCTTTGCCATCGAGCATTCGTCGAGCGCGGCGTGGGCGGCGTCATTACCCGTTACGGCGTTGGCCCGACCGCTCGTCAGGCTGTCAATTCGGTGCACACAGTTTCACGCCCTCACCGTCCCAGCCGAGCGCGACGAATTGGTTGTAGAGCGCGAGGCTGGTGGTGAATCGATGATTCGGGTCGTCCGGGAAGCGTACCTGACCGCGAAACAAACGATACACCGGTGTCTGCCCTGCGGCGCAACTCCCGCCCACCCCCTCAGTGACGGGAGCAAACGCATAGGAATCAATGCCTTCGTTGACGGGTAGTCGCGACAGCGATAGGTTGTTCGGGTTGAGCTCCGAGAGCGCAGCTTTCTCGCTGTTGACCAGGGTGTAGAAGTGACTGCCACGGGTCTGATTCTTGGCGATCTGGTCGAAGTAGTAGCGGCTAATGCCGAGCGCGCCCGGGTCAGCGAAAGAGCGTGCAGAAAACGATTGCCCCGTGCGAGCCCAGCCAGGCAACGCGTCAAGCGCCGCCTTGTCGGCGTCGCGCGAGGTCAGAAAGTAATAGTTCAGCGGGCTATAGATGTACTCGGTCAGCGTTTTAGGCGTGTTCGGGCCACCGTCGTAACGGGCGAGACAAAAATCGTCATTGGTGCCGTTGGAGCAATAGCCTGCGACGACGATCTTGCCGTCCGGCTGGAGCGCGGCGCTGTTGGCGACATCGGTGCTGCTGCCGATCGCCGTGATGACTTTGCCGGTGCTGCCAAAGCTCGCGTCGAGTGTGCCGTTGGCGAGGTAACGGGCGAGACAAAAATCTAAATTGGCGCCGCTTACGCAATAGCCTGCGACGACGATCTTGCCGTCGGGCTGGAGCGCGACGCTATAGCCGTAATCGTCGCTACTGCCGATCGGCGTGATGACTTTGCCGGTGCTGTTAAAGCTCGTGTCGAATGTGCCGTTAGCGAGGTAACGGGTGAGACAAAAATCGGAATTGGCGCCGTTGGAGCAAACGCCTGCGACGATGATCTTGCCGTCGGGCTGGAGCGCGAGGCTGATGGCGTAATCGTCGCCAACGCCGATCGGTGTGATGACTGTGCCGGACCCGTTAAAGCTCACGTCGAGTGTGCCGCTGGCGAGGTAACGGGCGAGGCAAAAATCGATACTGTTGCCGTTGGAGCAATAGCCTGCTAAGACAATTTTGCCGTCGGGCTGGAGCGCGACGCCGCGCGCGACATCGTTGCCACTGCCGATCGTCGTGATGACTGTGCCGGTGCTGTTGAGGCTCATGTCGAGTGCGCCGCTGGCGAGATAACGGGCGAGACAAAAATCGGTATTGGTGCCGTTGGAGCACCTGCCTGCGACGACGATCTTCCCGTCGGACTGGAGCGCAACGCTGTAGGCAGCAGCGTTGCCGCTGCCGATCGCCGTGATGACTTTGCCGGTGCCGTGAAAGCTCACGTCGAGTGTGCCGCTGGCAAAGTAACGGGCGAGACAAAAATCGTAAGTGTTGCCGTTAAGGCAAGAGCCTGCGACGACGATCTTGCCGTCACGCTGCAGCGCGATGCTATAGGCGCCATCGTTGCCGTTGCCTATCGCCGTGATGACTTTGCCGATGCCGTTAAAGCTTAAATCGAGTGCGCCGTTGGTGAGGTAACGGGCGAGACAAAAGTCGTAATCGCCTCCGTTGGAGCAAGCGCCTGCGACGACGATCATGCCGTCGGGCTGCAGCGCGAGGCTGTAGGCAACATCGGTGCCGCTGCCGATCGGTGTGATGACTGTGCCAAAGCCGGAGCCAAAGGTGGCGTCCGGAGCCCCCGGGAACGCGGCGGCAAGGCTGCTCACCACGAGCCAGAGCACGGCAACTGCGCGCGCTGTGCCTGATCGACGGCGGGAGGCTGCATGTAGGGTAGGGATGAAGGCAATCATGGGAACCTCCGGCTGAAGGGTTGACGGCCAACATTAGGTAACGCAATGATAAGACGCTTTCCCGCCAAATCAAGCTGCCGTGTGGCTGGCGTGGCTCGCCTTTTGAAAGCTGCTTCGGCCGCCGCGAACGCGCATTCCACGCGACGGCACTAAAACTCAACAGCCAAGATGCACATCGTCGCGTCGCTTGTTCACCTACTTCGCAAACAAATTCTCAATATGCTCAAACGCCTTGAACTCGATGGCGTTGCCGGACGGATCGAGGAAGAACATGGTGGCCTGTTCGCCCGGTTCGCCCTTGAAGCGAATGTGCGGCTCGATGATGAACTCGGTGCCGGCAACTTGCAGGCGGTCCGCTAACTCGTGCCACTGCTTCATGGTGAGCACCACGCCGAAGTGCCGGCAGGGCACGTTGTCGCCATCCACTTCGCTGGTCTTTGCCATGGAGCACTCATCGGGCGCGAGATGCGCGACGATTTGATGGCCGTAGAAATCAAAGTCCACCCAGTGCGGGCTTGATCGGCCTTCCTTGCAGCCCAGCAGGTCCAGGTAGAAGCCGCGTGCGGCGGCAAGGTCGTGGGTGGGGAAGGCGAGGTGGAAGGGTTGCATGGACATAGGTGCGCTCGGTTGGTTTTTGCGTACCTTTATTGTATTGAGTGCGGCGGCCGCCTTGTAGGAGCGGCGTGTCCCGACTGGGCGCGTCCGACACGCGAGACGATCGCGGCTAGTCGCTCAACAAAAAACGCGTACCCGACATAATTCGTGAATGGCCTCTCCGTTTCAACAACTGCTAGATGAATTTGATGTGATCGACCGCTCGGACATCGAGCACATGGGCGTGGTGTTGATTGCGATGGCCGTGGGTGCTGGCGTTGCCATGCTGCTGTCGCGGCGGCGCGCACCCGAGCTGACGCCCAAGCAGGCGCTGCTGCAGGCGCTGTTGGTGGGCATTACGTTTCCACTGGTGACCGGCGCGCTGTTGTGGCTATTTCGCCTGACACCGTACGGGGCAAATGCCGGGATGATGCCCAAGCTCGCGGTGCCGATTTTTGCGTCGCTGATGGTGATTCGCGCCGTGGCTCGCGTGTTGCGCGGCCTGTTTCCAAAATCGCCGCCGGTGCGCACGCTGATCAACGCGGTGAGTTTGGTGATGTGGCTAGGCGTGGTGCTGTATGTCGGCGGGCTGCTGCCGGTGGTGGAGCACGAGCTGGATTCGATCATGATTCCGCTCGGCAAAACGCAGGCGTCGGTGCTCACGTTGTTGCAGGGTTTGGCGCTGGTTGGCTGCACACTGCTCGGTGCGTTATGGCTGTCATCGGCGCTTGAATCGCGTTTGATGGCGACCTCGATTACGATGAGTTTGCGTTTGGTGATGTCGCGCTTTTTGCGGGCAATGTTGTTTGTGTTGGCGCTGTTGATTGCGTTGGCGGCGGTGGGCATTGACTTGACTGTGCTGTCGGTCTTTGGCGGCGCGCTAGGCGTCGGTTTAGGACTCGGTTTGCAGAAGATTGCCTCGAACTACGTGAGTGGTTTTGCGATTCTGCTTGAAGGCAGTTTTCGCGTTGGCGACAGCGTGAAAATTGATAATTTTGAGGGGCAGATTACCAACATCCACACCCGCTACACCGTGGTGCGTGCAGCCAACGGGCGCGAGTCGGTGGTGCCCAACGAGATGTTTATCGTCAACCGCGTGGAGAATCTGTCGCTTGAAAATAAGCGCGTTGCGTTCAGCACCAAACTGCAAGTGGATTACGCGAGCGACCTTGAAGTTGCACAACAGCTAATGATCGACGCGGCGGCAGCACAACCACGCGTGCTGAAAGAGCCAGCACCGAACGCGATGCTCAGCGATTTCGCGCCCGACGGACTGGAGTTAACGCTCGCGTACTGGATTGCCGACCCCGAAAACGGCATCAACAACGTGCGCTCCGACATCAACCTGGCCATCTGGCGGGCGTTTCAGACCGGCGGCATCAAGGTGCCGTCCCCGCCACGCGTGGTGCATGTGGTCAACGATGCGCCGTTGTCGCTAAACTCATCGGCTACCGAAAAATCTGCATAGTCCTCTAAGGTGTCTCTAGAAATCCACTTTATGGGGATGCAGTGTTAGGAGCCCGGAGCGCAGCAACCGGAACGTACGCTCTGGTACGTGAGGATTGCGAGCACCGCGCGACAACACGGTGCGCCCCAGAAATGAATTTGTAGAGATACCTGATGCCTGAATCTTTGATCGCGCGGTTGGCGCGAGACGTTGTTATCACCGCTCAACAAGCAGAAGCCGCTGTTGGACTGCTCGATGGCGGTGCCACGGTGCCGTTTATCGCCCGCTACCGCAAAGAGGCCACATTCGGGCTGGACGATATTCAGCTGCGCTTTTTGGACGAGCGTCTGGGCTACCTGCGTGAGCTCGATGATCGGCGCAACACGGTGCTGGCGTCGATCACCGAGCAGGGCAAACTGCACGACGCTTTAGCGCTGGCGCTGGACCGCGCGACGACCAAACAAGAGCTGGAAGACCTCTACGCCCCGTACAAGCAAAAGCGTCGCACCAAGGCGCAGATTGCGCGTGAAGCGGGGTTGCAACCGTTGGCCGATGCGTTGTTCGCTGACCCGACGCTTACGCCGTTGCTTGAAGCTGCGAAATTTGTGGCCGCAGCCGCACCCGCCGATGGATCGGCAACCGTATTCACCGATGCGCAGGCCTGTCTGGACGGCGCCCGCGATATTCTTTCCGAGCAGTGGTCGGAGGATGCGGGTCTGGTGGGCAAAATGCGCGAATGGCTATGGCAAAACGGCTTGTTTGAAAGCAAAGTGGTCGACGGCAAAGAGAAAGACGGCGACAAGTTTCGCGATTATTTTGCGTACGACGAACCGATTGGCAAGGTGCCGTCGCATCGTGCGCTTGCCGTGTTTCGGGGCTGGTTGGCGGAGGTGCTGACCGTGAAGCTGGCGCAACCGGAGCCCGTTGCGCAGCCAGTGCTTGCGCTTGTTGCGGGCACAGCGCGTGCGCCCGTTCCGTTCACGCCGTGCGAGGGCATGGTGGCGTCGCAAATTCAGTGGTCGCATCAGGGCCGCGCGGCCGACGACTGGTTGAAGCGCGTCGTGAGCTGGACGTGGAAAGTGAAGCTTGGACCCTCGCTGGAACGCGATCTGTTCGCCAAACTACGAGAGAACGCGGAAGACGTGGCCATCAAAGTATTTGGCGACAACGTGCGCGACCTGATGCTGGCCGCTCCGGCGGGCAACAAAGTGGTGATGGGGCTTGACCCTGGCATTCGCACCGGCGTGAAAGTGGCGGTGGTTGATTCGACCGGCAAGGTGGTCGCCATCAACACCGTTTACCCGCACGAGCCGCGCAAGGATTGGGAGGGTTCGCTGCACACGTTGCGCAAATTGTGCGAGGCACACGGCGTGCAACTTATCGCCATTGGCAACGGCACGGCGAGCCGCGAAACCGACTCGCTGGCGGCGGATTTGATCAAGCAGCTGGGCGCAGGCGTGACCAGGGTGATTGTGTCCGAGGCGGGCGCGTCGGTGTATTCCGCCAGCGAATACGCCTCACAAGAATTACCCGATCTCGACGTGAGTATTCGGGGTGCGGTGAGCATCGCGCGGCGCTTGCAGGACCCGCTGGCCGAGTTGGTCAAGATTGACCCGAAGTCCATCGGCGTCGGCCAGTATCAACACGACGTGAACCAATCGCTGCTCGCGAAAAAGCTAGATGTGGTGGTTGAAGACTGCGTGAACTCGGTGGGGGTAGACGTGAATCTTGCCTCGGCTCCGTTGCTTTCACGCGTGGCCGGACTGTCCGCTAGCAATGCGCGAAACATCGTGTCGCATCGGGAACAACACGGCGCGTTTGCTGATCGTGACGCGATTCGCAAAGTGTCCGGCATAGGGCCGAAAACGTTTGAGCAATGCGCGGGATTTTTGCGCATTCAGGGTGGTTTAAATCCGCTCGACGCGAGTGCGGTTCATCCCGAGAGCTACGCGCTGGTGCAGAAAATTATCGAGCGGGTGAAGAAGCCGTTGTCGGAATTACTGGGCAACGCGACAGCGCTGAAAGCAGTGTCGGCGCGTGCATTCACCGCGGATGGCGTGGGTGAAATTACCATCCGCGATGTGCTCGCTGAGCTCGAAAAGCCGGGCCGCGATCCGCGCCCGGAATTCAAAGTGGCGAAGTTCAACGACGGCGTGAATGACATTAAGGATCTGGTTGAAGGCATGATCCTTGAAGGCACTGTAACCAACGTGGCTGCCTTCGGCGCTTTCGTCGACGTGGGCGCACATCAGGACGGCTTGGTTCACGTCTCGCAGCTCGCCAACAAGTTTGTGAAAGACCCGAAGGATGTGGTCAAAGCAGGACAAATCGTCAGGGTGAAAGTGGTTGAGGTGGATGTTCAACGCAAACGCATTGCGCTGACGATGCGGCTTGATGCGGCACCGCTGGCAGCGGAGCAACGTCATTCAAGTCAAGGGCGCCGCTTTGATCGTAGCAATGACGCCATCAGTAGGCCACCGACACACAAGCCCGAAAACGCGATGGCAGCGGCGTTTGCGGGCTTGAAGCGCGACTAGTTCGACTACTCGTTGTTGCCGTCGTACTTCTGTTTCTTGATGCGACGACTCTGCTTGTTTTGCGCTTTCTGAATGGCGGCGCGTTCGGCGCGGGTGACCTTGCCGTCCGCCACTGCGTCGGTTTTCATGCCGGAGACCTTGCTCTGCCCCGCGTTCAGACGGGCTGCTTCCTGATTGGACAGCTGGCCGGTCGCCTGAGCTTTTGCAATGCGCGAGGCCTGACGATCCTGACGGGCGTCGACAACGCTGGTTTGCGTCTCTGCTGCCAGGCTGAATGCGGCAACGCAGGCGGCGAGGGACACGAGGGCGCGTACGGCTCTATTCACAATAGTCTCCAGTGTTAACGGTTCAATGGGCGCGCGGTTCGGCAACATCGGTGTTGCAGTGGATTCAAAACAAGCCTGCTGTTTTGAATCGACAACGAACCTGTCGTCTGTCTAACGTAGAATTCGATGCAGCGCGGACACTACTACCCGTCTGTTACACGTCGTTACTTGTCTGCGCGGCGCGCAAATTGCTCGGCGCTGACTTGCGGCCGGGCTGCCGTCCTACTTGCGCACGCTACTCGCCTCCCTAGCATGGATGTTGGTGTGAGCGTCCAACCGCGCCTGCACTTTTCACACGACAGCAGACAAGGATGTCCCATGTTCACAAAAATTTTGCGCATTGCGCTCTTGGGCCTACTTGGCGCAGCGGCAAATAGCGCTTGCGCTCAGGCGGTGACCGTCGTTGAGTATTACAACCAGACGCTGGACGCGTATTTCATCACCGGACGCGCATCCGAGAAGCAGCAGCTTGATGTGCTGCCGGTGTTTCAACGCACCGGAATGAGCTTCGAGGCTACGGCAAGCGCGCCCGGTACAGCGCAGGTCTGCCGTTTCTACGTCAACAGCGCAACACCTTATGCCAACAGCCACTTCTATGGACTGGGCGACAACGAGTGTGAATCACTGCGGGTGCAGCAGATACCAGGTTTTAATTGGGAGGGTTATGATTTTGCGCTGCAACGACCCGTCGGCGGCGTTTGCCCTAGCGGAACAACGACGATTTATCGTAGTTTTCGTCCGGCTGCGGGCGGTAAAACCGCAAACCATCGATACAGCGCCAGCAGTGCCAGCTACACCGCTATCGTAAGCGTCGGTTACACCGCAGAGCAGCCGACGTTCTGCGCAGCCGCAGCGACCGACGTTACGGTGACGGCAGTGTCGGCGGCCGCATGTGGCACGTTCTACTACCCCGGCGTGACCGTGGGCTATCAATCGCTGACTGACGATGGCGTCGCCAAAAGTTGGCTGCGCAACCACGCGGGTTCGACGGCGACATTTAACGGTCGCACCGTGCAGCCGGTGATCGATCAGTATGCGAGCGGCGAAACGTATACGGTCATGGTCGAGAACGCTGCCGACACGTGGTCAAACACAGGCTCCCGCAGCGAAAGTAACGCTGGCGTCGTTGAGGCGTATCTCTTGCCAGCGGCGGTGACGCCGCGCCGCATGTTGATCGGACAGCGATTCGACATCAATGACTTTATCGCGTACAGCCCGGTTCAGAAATTTGGATCACCGCACCAAACCGGCTCGTTCACGTTTGTTGGCGTGGAGTTGGTGAGCGTTGCGACGGGCACCTATGCGGCCTGTCGATTCCAACGCAACGTGACGTTGCAGTATTCCGCCGTCGACGTCGCCTACCAGCACAACACAACAACGTGGGTAGCACCGGGCGTGGGCATGGTGAAGTCTAGAGCGCTCGAATCAAGGATTGACGGTTTCGGCCCGATTTTGACTACGACCACCGATACAACGGCAGTTTCTGTGGAGCGGCTGTGACGGGTCGCCAGCGCGCACATCGCCGACAGACCCGGCGAATAGCTGCCGCCGCCAACCCACAACGCGGTCAACGCTGAGGGCGCTAGCGCAGGTGAAAGCGCCGTGGGCAAACCAGGCAAGCCGCTGAGCTAGGCGGCCCGTTCTCGCGACACGCACGTGGCCATCGCGGTGGCCTTAACGATGGTTATCATGCCGTTGGCCATGCCGCACACCAAGGCATAAACCAGCGACCCAAATGGATTGCGGCCCAAGCGCGAGCACAAATAATGCTGCGGGCAACAGCATCGGAATTGAGCGATTGGCTTAGGGGTTGTAAATAAATAACTTGGTCATTTGGCCGCTGGATTGGGATGCAATGCTAGGGACGAAGCGCGCCGTGTGGCTGGCCACACAAGCGATTCGTGACGACGCAGTGCGCCCAAGTCCAATCGGTTAAATGGACAAGTTGTTTGTTTACGACCCCTTAATACAAATCGACATGCTTCTCCGTGAAAAAAGCAGTAATCGACCCACCACTTGCAGCGCTCCAATCGATGCGGGAAGCGCGACCTCCCACACTTCGGGCAGATGACGTTCGCGCATAATCGACACCACGTGACCGCCCATCGCGGTGGTGATGCTAGAGAACAGCACAAAGAAAAGCGTTAACCCCCCAGAACGGAAACTGGTGTGTGAATGCGACCCGTTTTTTGCGCCGCTGCCTTCGTGATGCGGCTGCGCAGGCGGCTCATCGCGCAACCAATACGCATGGATCGGCAGGCAAATCAACACATGAAGCGCACCGGCCACAATCACAGCACCGCGCCAACCGAACGCGCCAATGAGCGTTGCCCCGAGCGGGATGAACACCGTGCTGGCGAGGCCGCCGAGAAACGTGAGCGTGATGATGGCACGGCGAAAATCCTGCGGATAGCGACGTATCAACACAGAAAACGTGGGCTGGTACAGCGCCCCCGACATGGTAACCCCGCACACCACCCACACCGCGTAAAGCTGCCACTGCGTCTGAATGATCGACATCACCGCAAAACCGACACCCGCCAACAGAGAGCAGCCGCACATTACGACTTGAGCCCGACCGGCACCCATCAATCGGCACACCATCACGCCGAGTACGCCCTCCATCAGCAACGCAATACTGAACGTCGGCGCCGAGTTAACTCGCGTTAACGACACATCTCGCTCAAAGTGCTCCAGCAGCAATGAAAATAGATAGAACAGGGGCCGCAACTGATGAGTTGAGCCAGCGACAGCCACAGCACGAAGCCGCGAGGCCGATGGGGGCGTTATGGGCTACCGTCACCACTAGCGCGCTACGCGGTTGAGTCGATGCGACAGCGATATGAAGGCTCGACGTCAGTCACGAGCATCCGCATTTAACTTTTTATTGAAAGCCTTGCGCATCGTGGGCTCAACAGGCATGTTGGCATAAGTCGATTATTTAATTTATGGGCGCTTAGCCCAAGCGTTGTAAGCGTTAGCCATAAAAGCTGTTGATTAAGCACGACTCATCCCTGCGCCATCGTGCGATCCCGTAACACCAAGAAGCGTCGCTCAACTTGCGTATAAAAGATCGCGGCAAACGCAAAAACGACCACCCACCACAACCCCATTCCAAGCAGCAACGATAGCGGTTCGCGGGCTCGTAGGCCCGGAAAAAATTGGTCGAACAGCAGCAACAACGGGAAGTGGCACAGATACAGAGCGTACGACCATAACGCGATGTGCGACACCCCACCGGCGATTAATTTCGCCTGTTGCGGACGTTGCAGCATCGACGCAGCGGGGAGCAGTAAGGCCGTTCCCACGCCAATAGCCGACAGCGCCAGCGCCCCCGAGAAGGCCGCTGCAAACCCGGCGGTCGGTGCTAAATATCGGGAGGCGCTAACCACGTAGGCGATGTAGACGATAGCGAGCGCACACAACGCCACGCCCCACACAATGCATCGTCGAGCCACTGCCAACGATATTCCATCGCGCACCCGGGCTGCCATCAACACGCCGATGGCGATCGCATCGAGCCGAAACAAGGTGAGTTTGCGCAAACCACTGTCCCATGGGTAGCCCTGCATCACGCACCACGCGGCGCGCATGACGGGCGAGAGCACGACCAATAGCCACAACCAGAGGCGAAATTGCGCGCCGGTTTTGCCGCCGAATCGAAAGCTCAACAGCGCCGCGACGGCAGCACTCAGATAGAACCATTCCTCAACCGCCAAGCTCCAGCTTTCGGCAAAAAAGACACTGGTCGGCGGCGTGATGAGCGATTGACTAAAAAACCCGTAGCTGATGTGCGGCACGCGATCATGGGCAAACCATGCGACGATCAGCAGATTGATTGCGAGAAAAATGTAGTAACTCGGCAACGTTCGCCACGCCCGCCGCAACCAGAATCTGCTTGCCGTCATGCGCCCTTCGGTCACCGCGAACAAACCCGGTGCGATCAAAAAACCGCTGAGCACGAAGAAAATTTCTACGCCCACGGTGGCCAGAATCACGCCCGGCAAAACGAGGGCTGGGATCGTTGCCGCCGCGTAAATCATCCCGTGCGCGAGCACCACCACCAGCGCCGCCGTTGCGCGCATCACATCAAGCCCGAACTGACGTTCGGCTGCGCCTAAATTCACGACTTGCGATCTCGCCACAGTCGCCACCATTCAGAAAATGGCGCGGTCAGCGCCTCATGCGCTGAGGCACGCGGTTCGCCGTCGTGCTCCGGCAAGCCCGTCGCTGGGAATTCATCTGAGCGCGGGTGATACGCTGTACCAAACAGGTAATCCCAAATCGGGAAAAATGAAGCGAAATTTCGGTTCCAGTGGTGCGGCTCCATCGAGTGGTGCACGCGGTGATATTGCGGCCCCATGATGACGCGGCCAACGCCGCCCAGCGGCAAGCGCATGTTCATGTGAATAAAAAATGGCCACGCGGCAAGAACGGAGCCGATCACCACGAATTGCGTAGGCTCAAACTGCAGCAACAAGGCCACCGGTATCAACACGACCAAAGGCCGAAGCGTTTCTTCCAGCCAATGATGTCGTACCGATGAGGTCACGTTTAAGGCGCGCTCGGTATGATGCAATCGGTGGATTGCCCACAGCGGCGACCAAGAATGCTGCGCGCGGTGCCACCAGTAATAGAAAAAATCGTAAACCAACACAAAAAGCAGCGTTTGTGCCAGCGCGCCGAAGAACGTGTCACCCCAACTGACGTGCAACAACGGCGCGCCCGTGGCGGGCAGCTCGCGCAGTAATAGCGGAGCGAGCAGCGCCAATGACACCACGTAGACGGGCGAGTAGGCCAAATTAAACAAGATGCGCCGGATTGGCTGACTGGCCTCAGCGGGCTTCAACCATTCGAGCGCGAGGCCGATGCCGATGAAAATGACCATCGACAATAGGAGCGGCTTTATCGCCTGCATCAATTCCATGACGATGACGAACGCAAATTAATGAGGCTAACCGTGCCGACTCCGTTGGATAAAAGCGATTGCATTTAGGAGCATAGTTTACCTGCTGCGATCTGGCCGCAACACAGAACTGCTGAACCGGGGTGTTTCACGTGAAACAGATCAACGGGCGCTTGTTTTTCCCTACATTTCTCAAAACCGAGGCAACGTCGTCGAGCGGTTGATGTGTCGCACTGGTCTCGCGACCCGCGCCTCGGTAGAATGCATCCTCCTCTGCGGCACCGGTTTCGCAAGTAGCACCAGCTCCATCATTCCAAAATGATCTACCCCCAACGCTTCGATGTCATTGTCGTCGGCGGCGGCCACGCCGGCAGCGAGGCTGCGCTGGCGGCTGCGCGCGCTGGCGCGAAGACGTTGCTGCTGACGCACAGCATCGAAACGCTCGGCCAGATGAGCTGCAACCCCTCGATCGGCGGCATTGGCAAGGGGCATTTGGTTAAAGAAGTTGATGCACTCGGCGGCGCGATGGCGATTGCCACGGACGAGGCAGGCATTCAGTTTCGCATCCTGAATTCATCAAAAGGCCCGGCGGTTCGCGCGACTCGCGCCCAGAACGACCGCGTCTTGTACCGCGCTGCCATCCGTTCGCGCATCGAGAATCAACCTAGCTTGACCCTGTTTCAGCAGCCGGTGGATGACGTCTGCGTCACCGGAGAGCGAGTGACGGGCGTGCGAACGCAGATGGGCGTGACGTTTCAAGCGGCAACGGTTGTGCTGACTGCGGGCACATTTCTGTCGGGCCTCATCCATATCGGCCTGCAAAACTACACCGCCGGTCGTGCAGGCGATCCTGCGGCCACAACACTGGGCGCTCGGCTTAAAGAAATGAAGCTGCCGCAAGGCCGCCTGAAAACCGGTACGCCGCCACGCATCGACGGCAAAACGGTTGACTTCGCAAAGCTCGGCATCCAGCCCGGCGACGATCCCGCTCCCGTGTTCAGCTTTATGGGCAATCGGGCAATGCATCCGCGCCAGATGCCCTGCTACATCACGCACACCAACGAGCGCACGCATGAGATTGTCCGCTCTGGACTGGATCGCTCACCGATGTTCACCGGCATCATCGAAGGCGTCGGGCCGCGCTATTGCCCGAGCATTGAAGACAAGATTCATCGCTTCGCCGACAAAACAAGCCACCAAATCTTCCTAGAACCGGAAGGCCTGACCACGCACGAATACTACCCGGCGGGCGTATCGACCAGTTTGCCGTTTGACATTCAGCTTGCATTGATTCGCTCGATGCTGGGGCTGGAGAACGCTCATATTCTGCGACCTGGCTATGCGATTGAGTACGACTACTTCGATCCGCGCCAACTCAGACAGACCCTCGAAACCAAGTATCTCGACGGCCTGTTTATGGCCGGGCAAATCAACGGCACCACAGGTTACGAAGAGGCGGCAGCACAAGGCCTGCTCGCAGGCGTGAACGCCGCGCTGAAATCCAAAGGTAAAGACGGTTGGTGTCCACGCCGCGACGAAGCGTATCTTGGCGTACTGGTCGACGACCTCACAACACAAGGCGTTAGCGAACCTTACCGCATGTTCACCAGCCGCGCGGAATATCGATTGCAGCTACGCGAAGACAATGCAGATATGCGCTTGACGGAGCAGGGGCGGACGCTTGGGCTGGTTGATGATGCTCGCTGGGAAGCATTCAACCGCAAGCGCGACAGTGTTTCACGTGAAACAGAGCGCCTGAAATCGACGTGGGTGAACCCAGCCTTGTTATCGAAGGAACGAGCGAAGACATTGCTCGGAACCACGATTGAGCGGGAATACAGCCTGTTCGATTTGCTGCGGAGACCGGGCGTGACGCATTCGGCGATCTCAGCACTGCGTTGCGAACTGAACTTGAAGGCAAAAGGCGCCCAGATACCGTCACCCGCTTTACGCGACGACTTGGCGTCGCAGAATGTAGGCGACGACTTGGCGTCGCTTGACGGATCAGCGGCGCGCGCCGAACTCAGCGCGGCCAAGTCCGCGCCTACCAGCGGCTTGCCGGGTGACGACGATGCGCGAGTCAGCGAACAAGTAGAAATCGCCGCAAAATACGCGGGCTACATCGAACGCCAACAAGTCGAGATCGACCGTCAATTAGCCAACGAAAACCTGCGTTTTCCATCCGAGATTGACTATGCGCAAGTGCGCGGACTGTCGAAAGAAGTGCAAATCAGACTATCCGCTCAACGTCCCGACACGCTCGGACAAGCGGGCAGAATCTCGGGCGTCACGCCCGCTGCAATTTCACTGTTGCTCGTCCATTTGAAAAAAGGTCGTCTCGCCGAAATGGTTGCGTGACAACCGCCACACCTATTTATGACCGAAAACAAAAACGCCGTGCGCCATAGCACGTCTCTAGCGGGTAAGCGCCCCAGCGTGCGCCCCGGAATCAACCCACAAGGCCAAGGCATGACCACTTCTTCAGGACTACGCCCCGTGATCGACCGACCACTGAAACGCGAACAAATCGAGTTCACCCCGGAGCTGCGTGCCGAACTGCGCACCAAGTTGGATGCAGGTTTGAGCGAGATGCGCATCAATGCCACTGACAAGCAGAAAAACACGCTGATCGAGTCACTCGCGTTTTTAACCGAATGGAACGCCGTCATCAACTTGACTGCGATCCGCGAGCCGCATGACCAACTGGTGCAGCACATTCTCGACTCGTTGTCGGTGCTGTACTGCATCCCGAAAGAGTCGACTACGCTGCTCGACGTCGGCTCTGGCGGCGGCTTTCCCGCCCTGCCGATTGCCGTGATGCGGCCTGATCTCGAAGTCGTTGCGGTCGATTCGGTACGCAAAAAGACCGACTATCTAGTCAAAGCCGCTGCCCATTTAAACATCGGCAACCTGAGCGCCGTTCACAGCCGCGTCGAAGATCACCCGGTCACCTACGACGTGGTGATCTCACGCGCTTACGCATCGCTCAAAGATTTTGTGACCAGCGCCGAGCACTGCTTGGTCGAAGACGACGAGAGCCTAATGCTCGCTATGAAAGGCAAAACCCCCAACGAAGAAATTTCAGACCTAGCTGGAACAGGTTGGGTGGTAGATCGCAAGCGAGCACTTACTGTGCCGTTTCTTGAGGCAGAGCGGTGTTTGGTTTGGCTGGAGCGGGCTTAGGCAGACATGACCGGCATCAACGACCTTTGGGCGTTAGTCATAGCGACCCTCATCTTCCTCGCGATTCCCGGCCCCGGAACAATCAAGATTTTTGCGTCGATGGCAGAGAAAAATGGCGGGCCGCGTGCGGGCTTCTGGAGCACGCTGGGCTTGATGGCGGGCGACGCCGTTTGGATGGTGTTGGCGCTGTCTGGCGTGGCAGCCCTCGCGGCGGCGTATCCGCGTGCGTTCGACCTGCTGCGCTATGCGGGCGCGGCGTACCTTGCATGGATCGGTTACACGCTGATTCGTGACTCCAAGCAAACGATGGGCGAAGGCATCGTGTCAACGGAGCAGGGACGTGGTGCGTGGCAGTGGTTTCGCGAAGCGGCGCTGGTGTCGCTGGCCAACCCGAAGGTGATCGGCTTTTACGTCGCGTTCTTTCCGCTTTTCATCGACTCGGCGACCTTTGATGGTGCTGCGACGTACGCGCGCATGATGGCGCTGGTGCTCGGCATCGTGTTTTTGTATTGCCTATGGCTGATCGTCGCGGCGCAGATTGCCAAGCGGGTGTTCGTGCGGCATCCGTCGGCGAGCATGTGGCTCAAGCGGGCGGCGGGCTTGGCGTTGATCGGGTTTAGCATCAAGTTTGCGCTGCAGAAATGAGCCTGATTTGTGGGAGCGGTTCCACCGCCATGGGTGCCACCTGCAATACCGCAGTCGCGATGGAATCGCTCCCACAAGAACGTAGAAAATAATAATGATTAGAACCATCGCCATCGCCAACCAAAAAGGCGGCGTCGGCAAGACCACCACTGCCGTCAACCTCGCGGCATCGCTGGCTGCACACAACCGTCGCGTGTTGCTGATTGACGTGGATCCTCAGGGTAACGCCACGATGGGTGCGGGCGTCAACAAAAACACGCTGGAAACCAGCGTCTATACGGTGCTGCTTGGTGAGGCGTCAATGCTCGACGCACGGGTGCGAGCGAAGGGCGATTTTGACCTTATTCCGGCTAATCGCGAGCTTGCGGGCGCGGAGATCGAAATGGTCTCGATGCCGGATCGCGAGATCAAACTCAAAGACGCGATTCATACATTAAAAGCCGCGATTGCCGCCGTCGCCGATCAGTACGACTACATTCTGATCGACTGCCCGCCAACGCTCAATCTGCTGACACTTAACGCGCTGTGCGCCGCCGACAGCGTGTTGATCCCGATGCAGTGCGAGTACTACGCGCTGGAAGGCTTGTCCGACCTCGTGGGCACGCTGCGCAAAATGCAGCAACATCTGAACCCGGCCCTCGAAATCGAGGGCTTGCTGCGCACCATGTACGACCCGCGAATCTCGCTGTGCCAACAGGTCGCAGCCCAGCTTGAACAACACTTCGGCAGCAAGCTTTTTGCCACCATCATTCCGCGCAATGTGCGCCTTGCCGAAGCGCCGTCACATGGCTTGCCGGTATTGCTGCTGGACAAGGCGAGCAAGGGCTCACAGGCCTATATGCAGTTGGCCACCGAGCTGCTGGCTAAGCATGAAGCGAAACCATCGCAACCGGCAGCGACTACCTGATGTCGTTGAGTTCAGGCCAGGTGTTGACTGCCGCGCGCATGACGCTCACCGACGTCGTGGACGATGATTTCGCGGCAACTTACGCGATGGATCAGGAGCCGCTGGTGGCGCGCTATCTTGGCGACGGTCAGCCCGAGACGCGGCCATTAAGCGAATATCGCGACTTCATGCGGGCGCGGCTGGTGTCGTGGACGAGCGGGCAATTTCACATGTGGGTGATGCGACTGCGCGGCAGCGACGCGTTTCTCGGCTGGGCGATGCTCAAGCCGATCAAGGACACGCCGCATGTTGAAGTCGGCTATCGCATGCCGCAAGTCAGTTGGGGCAAAGGCTACGCCACGGAGGCTGCGCGAGCGGTGCTTGAATACGGTTTCAACGTCGCGGGCTTAGAAGAAATTACCGCAGTCACGCACCCCGACAACGCCCAATCACAACATGTGCTCAGCAAAGCCGGGCTCAAGCGCGACGGCACACTCAACTACAACGGACGCGGCGAGATTCCCTTCTTCCGCCTCAGCAAACAAGACTTTTTGAAATCACATGGCAACTAAATTAAAAGGCCTCGGCCGCGGACTCGACGCTTTGCTGATGCCAGAGCCGACCCCGGTGGACACGCCTGTAAACGGGATGTCATTGCTCAAAATCGGCGAACTACAGGCGGGCCAATTTCAGCCGCGCCGCCGCTTTGATGATGCGTCGCTCGCCGAGCTGGCGTCCTCGATCAAGGCGCAGGGCATCATGCAGCCTATCGTTGTGCGCAAGACCGCCGGCCCTTTGGGTGACAAATCAGGCAAGTACGAAATCATCGCTGGCGAGCGCCGCTTTCGTGCCGCACAACTGGCGGGCCTCGCCGAGGTTCCGGTCATCGTTAAAGACGTTGATGATCGCACCGCCCTCACGCTGGCGCTGATCGAAAACCTGCAGCGTCAAGACCTGAACGCCATTGAAGAGGCGCACGGCCTGCAACGTCTGATCGCGGAATTCGGCTTCACGCACGAGCAAGCAGCGGACGCCGTGGGCAAATCACGCAGCGCCGTGTCAAACCTGTTGCGCCTGCTCGATCTCGCCACCCCCGTGCAGGACCGCGTGATCGCGGGCCTGCTTGCGATGGGCCACGCGCGTGCGCTAGCGCCGCTGCCGAAAGACAAACAGGTGATGCTCGCCGAGAACATCGCAATCAACGGGCTCTCGGTGCGCGCCACTGAAGCGCTGGTCAAGCAGGAAACCCGTTCATCCGACAACAATCGCCCCGCCGTGCCGACCCATCGCAGCAAGCAGGAAAAATTGGGCCTGGTGATGCCGCGTGACGCCGATCTTGACCGTCTGGAAAGCGAACTCGCCGACACGCTCGGCACCTACGTCGAAATTACGCATCAAACCAGCGGCCAGGGCGAACTGGTGATTCGTTACGCCAGCCTCGATCAGCTCGACGGATTGATCGCGCGGATGAAACGATAGGCGGATAGCGGTGTTGATGTGGTTACCTGCACCGGTCAACAATCGCGCCTTTTTTGCTGGTATTCCACCTGTGAGCGCTATGGCAAAAACTTATTACGGCTTTCACTTAAAAAATTGCCCGGCAAAGCACCCGCGCACCGTTCGGTAGCCCCGATCCCCGCCTGAGGCTTCCTGCTGCCTGGTTGCCGATGTAGTGTTGGCCGTTGACGCGTTGAAGCCGTAAATTGCGCTCTTTGTGTGCAGTGGCATTCCAGCACCAGCCCAATTCCACAATGGGCTGAGCGTTGAAATCGCAGATAATTGACTTTAGCGTAAAACAGCCTACACCCCTATGCATCATCGGATTGCACGTAAATGCTGCTAATAAAACTTTTTCCATTGCGCATCTCAGCAATGCGAAATTTTCTTCAGCGCATCGTGTATTCAACGATCAGCGTTGCGTTTTTAAATCGTTCGGTGCAGCACTACATAATAAGCAAAAGACGGCATCGTGTCG
>ENA-OFCX01000502-OFCX01000502.1-metagenomes-genome-assembly--contig:-NODE-502-length-20045-cov-6.092496_pt1 | contig 20045 bp, 16 predicted proteins | sample MGYA00153384_OFCX01 | MGnify analysis MGYA00153384
GTGTGGGTCGAGCCGCACCAGCCGATCGAACATCGCAATGGACCGCTGCGGCTGGCCGACTTGCGCCAGCAACGTGGCGCAGTTGCCCAGGGCAATCAGGTGTTCGGGATGGAACCTGAGCAATTGCTCGAAGCGCTCGAGCGCCTTGTGGTGCTGGAACAGCTCGCGCAGCAACACGCCGCTGTTGAGCAAAGCATCCGCATACTGCGGTGCAAGCTTGATAGCCCGGTCATAGCGCTGCAGAGCCTGCTCGCTATCGCCCGACCCATAGAGCAGCATCCCGTTCACGTACCAGAGCGGCGCAAACCCAGGGGCATGGATCTTCGCCCGGTCGACCAGCCGCAGGCCTTCGGCAAATTCCTTCTGCGTGCAATGGATCAATGCGAGGTGGTACGTCGCATAGTTGTCATTTTTGTCGCGGGTCAACATGCCGCGGTACAACACCTCGGCTTCCTGCATCTTGCCAGCGTTGAACAGCGCCGCGGCCCTGTCCTGATCGCCCTTCGAAATCGAACTCAGCCTGCTGTTCTTTGCCATGCGGCAACTCCCGTCGATGCCCACCCAGTCGGCCAACAAACTCTAGGGGTCGCGCTGGCGCGCCGTCGCTTGAAATGGACAGGGAAGTCGGCGCTGATCAGCGGTCAGCGACCCACTGCCTCGAAGGGCGCTGCTGCCACGACCGTACCGAACGGGCACATGTCAAGCAACGCAGCCTCCAGGTTGCGGCAAAACCGGTCCGAGTCGAACAGCGCATGGGTGTGGCGATTCGCGGCCAGCCGGTCCTTGATTGCCTGCAGGCGCGCCGGGTTCTGCACCAACTGCACCACCAGCGCTTCGTAGTCGGCCATGCGGCTGGTGATCAGCTCGGGCAGCCCGATGGCGTGCAGCAGGCTGGCCGCCACGCGCGCCGGAAAGGCGTCTCCCTGGCAGGTCACCACCGGCAGCCCGGCCATCAGCGCGTCGGCCGCGGTGGTGTGAGCGTTGTACGGCGAGGTGTCCAGAAACAGATCGGCCAGCCGGTAGCGTGCCAGGTGGTCTTCGACCTGCGGCACGCGCCCTGCAAACACGAGCCGTGCCGGGTCGATGCCGCGCTCTTGGGCCTCTCGCCGCAGGTTGTCCTGCATCGGCCCGGCGCGCGAGGCCAGCCACAGCACGCTGCCGGGCAATTGCTGCAGGATGCGCATCCAGGCGTCAAACAGCGGTGGGTTGATCTTGAAGTTGTGACTGAAGGCGCACAGCACGGGCCCGACTTCAGGCAGTCCGCATTCGGCGCGCGTGGGCGTGCGCTCGGAAATCTTCAACCCGGTGTCGGTGGGCAGGTAGCTGTCGGGCAGGTAAGCCACGCGTTCGCTGTAAAAGGCCTGGTGCTCGGGCGGTATGACGTGCCGATCGGCCACGATGTAGTCGTAATGGTCGCTGGCCATGCTGCCGGGGTAGCCGAGGTAGTTGACCTGGATCGGCGCGGGGCGGTGCGCGAAGACTTCGGGGCGTGCGTCGGAGGTGTAGCCGGCCAGGTCGATCAGGATGTCGACCTCGAGCGCGCGGATGCGCTGCGCGATCTGCAGGCTGCCCTGCCCTGCGAGGTCGATGAACTGGTCGAACGAGCCCTCCAGTCGCTTGCGAAAGCGGCTGCCGTCGTCCATGCCGATCGAGATGGCGATGATCTCGAAGCGGCTGCGGTCGTGACGCTCGAAGATGCCGCTCATCAGGTGGCTCACCGGGTGCTCGCGAAAGTCCGGCGAGACGTAGCCGATGCGCAGCCGGTCGTGTGCGTAACGCTCGCCATTCCACAAAGAGTGCGCAGGCCGGGGATAGCGTTCGTTGGCAAATACCCGGGCACACAGGAACTGGTCGCGCGCTGAGCTCTGCAGAGCCATCAAAGCAAAGCTCTTGCAGACCCGGCGCTCGGCACGCACACCTTCGATGATGGCCTTGGACAAAGGCTCCAGATCGGTCCAGTCGCAGGAACGCAGGCGCTCGTAGCACAGCATGCCCGGGGCATCAGGGTACAAAGGGTTCAAGCGCACCAGGCGCTCGAACATCGGGATAGACCGCTGCGGCTGGTCCATCTGCGCCAGCAGCGTCGCGGCGTTGCCGAGCGCCTTCTGGTGATCGGGTTCGATCTTGAGCAGTCGTTCGAAACGAACCAGCGCCTCGTGGTGCCGGAACATCTGGCGCAACAGCACTCCACTGTTGAGCAAGGCCTCACGGAATTCGGGTTGCAGCTCAAGCGCCCGGTCGTAGCTCTTCAGCGCCTCGTCGTTGCGACCCAGGCCCTGCAGCAGCACGGCCTGGATGCCCCACAACGGCGCAAAGCCGGGCACCGCGACGACACCCCGTTCCGTCAGGCGCACACCGTCGGCGTAGCGCTTCTGAATGTTCAGAATCAACGCCACGTGATAGAGCGCGAAAGCGTCGTTCAGGTTGCGGCCCAACAAGGCGCGGAAAACGGTCTCGGCCTCTTCCAGCTTGCCGCTGCTTAGCAATAACGAGGCCTGGTCCTGAAGGCTTGTCAACGAAGGTCGGACGGGTCTGACCTTGCTGGGCTTCGTGTTCTTCGCCATGGTGTCAGTCGGTACGTTCGTGGTGAACTCGGCGGGGCACCGGTTCGACGCTCGGTGCTCGTGCGAGTTCTGCAGCAAGAAGGTCAGCAAGGGCGACGATCAAGCGCCTCGCGGTGTCCTCAGCATCTCGCGCACCCGGGCAAAGGCCTGCAGGTATTCAGGAAACGGCTGCACCCGGTAGGCCAGCTTCAGGGCATCGCTGAGGATCGCCTCATGAGGGTGTTCGCGCAGTGCCGAGCCCGACCACCCGAAGGCATACGGGTCGGCCGCGTGCGTGCGCCAGATCGGCTGCACCGTCAGCAGCAGCGACGCCAACCGCTCCAGCAGAAACACCTTGCGCTGCACCGCGCCCGGGTAGCTGGTCGGGTTGATCAACGCTTCTCGCAACGCGCCCGGCGGGCCTTCGCAGACGTCAAAAAACAGCTCGCACAGTTCCAGCCAGGCCCGCCAAAAAGCAGGCCGGGCGACGAAGTAGTTCGAAAACACCACCTGGCGCGAGTCCATCACCAACGGACGCAGCGCGGTCGGCCTGCCGATGTGGCCCAGGAACGCTTCCAGCGCGTCGATCAGGCCGGGATCGAACAACTCGCCCTGCTCGAACACGTTCAGGAAAAAGGCGCCCATGTCGGGCTGCGGCGAGAACAGCACCACATCGGCGTTCGGTGCCGCATTGCGCACGATGCGAATCACGTCGGCATGGGCGAGGCCGGTCTTCGCGCCGAATTTGGGCGAGAAGAAGCCGTAAAAGGCGTCGTCATCGAGCGGCTGATTCAGCAGGTAGCGGCGAATCGGCCAGTATTCGAACCAGTCGGGTCGCGGGTTGGCCAAGTTGTCCAGCGCGGCATAGCCCGGCTCGACCGCCGCCAGTGTCTGAGGCGAGTACGCGATTTGGTGCAGGTGAACGGCGGTTGCGGTCATGGCAAGGTATCACCTGCTCAGTTCGGAATCAGCTTGTAGACATATTGAAATGCAGTGGCGTCGCGGGACGCCAGTTCCTCGTCCAGCCCCGCGACGCGCGCGAAGGCGCGCACCGCGCTCAGCATTTGCGGCTGCAGCGGCGAATTCAGCGTGCGCATCAGGCCAGACTCGGCGTGCCAGCCGGTCTGCTCGAACATCTCATGCAGCGTGATTCGCGTGAACCAGCGCAGGTGCGTGCGGTCCAGCAAGCCGCTGTCTTCGTAGCGGAATTCCCCGGCCGCCAAGCGCATCTGCAGGCTCCAGTGCTGCGCGTTGGGGATGCACACCAGCATGCAGCCGTCGGCATCGATGCGGCGACGGATGCGGCGCAACACGGCCCATGGGTCGCGCAGGTGTTCCAGGCAATCGCCAAAGATCCAGCAGTCGCTCGGGAACAAGGCGTCGAAGCGCGGTTCATCCAGCGTTTCGATGTTGGCGGCAATGGCCTCGTTGCAGTAAGCAGCAGCCACCTGAGCGTAATCGGGGTCAATGTCGATGCCGACGTACTGCACGCCGGGTTGGCGCTGCCGCACCGCCTGCGCCAGCGCGCCGTGCATGCAGCCCACCTCGACGACCCGGCGCGCCGTCGTCGGCACCATGGCCAGCAGGTCGGTATTGACGGTGGCGTGGGCGGGGGTCTGCTTCATCGCGCCCGAAGCGGCAAGTGCAATGTGCGCGGCCGGTGCTTCGGTGGTCACATAGAGCACGTTGTCGGCCTTCATGCCGAGTGCGGCCATCTGTTCAAGGCCTTGTCGCATGCTGAAGGTGCGGTCGGTCGTGGGCTGGAACTGGTCGATGAAGGGCAGGCTCTCCTTGCCGAACACGAAGTTGCCCACCAGCGCCGCCGGTGTCACCAGATACATCCGCGGCTGCAGTGCCATCAGCGAACCCGCCGGCACGCCGATGAGGTGCTCCTCGAGATCGCCGGCGTGGTTCTGGTGCTGTGGATAGAACCACAGCGGGGTGCTCAACACCAGCCGGCTGTCGGGGCCCAGAGATTGCAACAGCGACTTCAGCAAGTGCTTGGCGGCCAGTGCGTCGAGATGCTCGATGACGTCGAACAGGCACAGCACGTCGTAGGACGCGAGCACCTGCTGCGAGATCTCCTGTGCCAGGCCGTGCCAGATGTTGCGGTACCAGCCCTTGTCGAACAGCGCCACGTTCTGGCAGGTCTTCTCGAAGCCGTCGATGCCGTCCACCTGCCAATGAGCAGTGGCCGGGTTGGTCTTGAGCACACGCGCCAACTCGCCGATGCCGAAGCCGATGTCCAGCACGGTGCGCGCAGCGCTGTTGTCGGCGTACACGTGTTGCACGATCTCCTTGGTCGCCGCAGAGTCGCCGTTGTAGATCTGGTCGTTGGCCGGAATGGGCGCGACGATGCGGTAGTCGTTGACGATCACGTTCAGCATGGCGGCAAATCTCTTTGCAGGTGAGGGAGTGCGATCAGGCCAACGCAGGACTGGGCCGGTTTCAGGCGCTGGCGATGACGTCTTGCAATTCCTGCAGCTTCAGTTTCACCGGCACCAGAAAGCGATAGGACCAGCCGTCGTCGCACTCATTGCGGTCGAACTCGAAAAACCAGCTGTCTGGGCGTATGAGCATCGGGTTGCCGTCGGCGGCGCCGATCGACTGCTTGACCTGGCGGAAGAAGTCGAAGCTCTGCACCGCATAGTGGTTCAGACGCAGATGCTGCTGGCTGGGCTCGAGCTCACGCATGAAGCCGTTCGTGATCGGCCGGTGCAGTTCGTCGAAGGTGCCCAACAGCGTGTGAAACAGGTGCGCGCCTTGCACCTGCGCGGTTTGGCCGCCGCGCAGGATGCTCTTGACGTGACGGTTGGGCTGGAAATCGTGTCGGCTGTGTCGCGAGTAGTCCTGCAGCACCAGCCCGTCAGGGTCCTGAACATGCCCACTGCTGCCGTAGCACTGCCAGTAAACGGCCAACGCCGACAAAGCGCGCGTCTCGAACGGCGCCAGGCTGGCGCCGATGTGCAGGCCTTCGGCGGGCAACAGAAACTCATCGCCGTCGAGGAAGGCCAGCCAGTCGACTTCAAGGCAATAGCTGCTGGCGGCGTGCTGAAAGGCTAACAGCTGCGGTTGCGGCTGCTCGTCGAGTACGTGCACCTTGATTGCGTAGCGGCGTGCCAGCTTGAGCAGCTTTTCCGTCATGCCGTCGCTTGTCTTGTGCACATAAAGGAAAAACTGCTCGAACCCCACTGCCATGTGAAAGGCCAGCCACTCGACGACCCACTTGCTGCGGTTGCGTTGAATCGAGGCGATGCCCAGCTTCATTCCAGCCACACCGTGATGCCCAGGCCGAGCGAGCGCAGCAGCGCGCTGGCCTGCTGTCCGTCGTGCAGCGCGTTGACGTAGGCCACGCGCAGGTTGTAGTGCTCGCTCTCGGCGCCCATCACGTCGAACAGCGAGCGCCGGCCCATCTGCTGCCATTGCTGCAACGTGAAGTTGCGCACCCGGTCGCTGTTGCGCACCACCTCGACGGTGCGGCGCGCGCGGTCGAACGCCGAGGCGGCCTGCTCGTAGACCTCGGCGATGCGGAACTTGCGAGCCTCGAGCGCGTCTTCGCGCTGCAGCCGCGCGGCCTCGGCGCGCTTGCGGGCGGCGGAGATGCTGTGGTCGGCGCCGGGGTTGAGCAACGGAATGCTCAGGCTGACGCCGGCCATCAGCGACGTCGCACTGCCGGTGCCCACCGATTTCGCACCGGTCAGCACCCAGTTGAATTGCGGCTTCTGGCCGGCGACCACGGCCTTGGCATAGTTTTCCAGGCCCTGCGCGGCGGCGCCCTGCGCCAGGATCTCGTTGGAGCGTTCGGCCTCGGCCAGCACGTCGTCCAGCAACGGCAATGACAGCAGCACCGACGACAGGCCTTCGCTGCTGGGCAGCGCGTCGCCGATGAAGCGCGCCAGCCGGGTGTTGGTCTGGCTCAGCGCCGAGGCGGTCTGGGCCTGCAGCAACTCGGCCTGCAGCAGGGTCTTGCGGGCTTGCACCAGTTCGCTGGCTCGGCCCTTGTCGGCCGAGACGATCGTCGTCAGCGCTTCGACCAGACAGCTCATCTTGCGCTCGTACTGCTGGTACACCTGCGCCTGCAGACGGTAGCGGTTGCGGTCGAGTGCCAGCGACACGGTCTGCAGCGCGATCTGGTCCTGCGTGGTCAGCTGCCCCAGGCGCGCCGATTCGGCCAGGCGGCTGCGCCAGTGGGTGATTTGCTGCGTGCGGCCGGCGTCGTACAGCAGCGCGCTGACGTTCAGGTTCGCGCGCGCCGTGGCGCCCTGCGTGCTGGCCGCGCCCGGCGCGTTGCCGTACATGCCGCCGGTGGTGGCCGACAGCGTGGCCTGCGGGCTGGCGCCGGCGCGGGCTTCCTCGGCGTCGCTGGCGGCGGCTTCGGCCAGCAGCCGGGCAGCACCGATCGCATTGCTGCGCCGGAGCGCCTCGTGCACCATGCCCTGCAAGGTCAGGCGCGGCGCGCTGATGTCGGGCACCGTGGTGTCCGACGCAGACGGTGGTGGCGTTTCCAGATTCTGCTCGTCGATGCAACGGGCCTGCCCGGGCCGCGCGAACAACACGGCCAACAACAGCAACAGCAGGGCGAACAGGCGGGGCTGGCGGGGCTGGCGGGATTCAGCGGCGGGCATGACGGTGGCTCCTCGGACGGATGCCGACACGCTGCGGCACGGGCTCCAGTACACCGCAGCCCCGGCCGTCGTCAAACGGCGAATACCGGGGCAGTTGCCGGCCAAATGTCCACGCCGCCGAGCGCGCCGGGCGGGTCCGGGCCGGTGCCGGGCACGCGCCGTCTGCACGCCGAACATGCGCCGACAAGCTCAAGGCACGCGCAGGCCGACAGGCCGCTGCCCGAACACCCGTTGACGTGTGGTGCGGAGCGAACCCGCACACACGGCCTTCTGCTCACGCACACACCGACCGGGCTGCCGGCGGGTCAAGCCCAAGTCGAGCGGCTCAGTTCTCCCGGAACGCCTCCTTCGACTTCATCATCGGCCGCAGCAGGAAGTTCAGCACCGAGCGCTCGCCGGTGCGCACCTCGACCGACGCCGTCATGCCCGGGATCACCGGCAGCGGCTTGCCCCGGGCCTGCAGCTTGGAAGGTTCGGCGCGGATCATCGCGCGGTAGTAGGTGCCGGCTTCGGCGGACGCCGCGCGGTCGACGTCACCGAGCGCGTCGGGGCTGATGTATTCGATGCGCCCGGTCAGCCCGCCATAGGTGGTGAAGTCGTAGGCCAACAGCTTGATCGTCGCGGTCTGCCCGACCCGCACGAAGCCGATCTCGGACGGCTTGATGCGCGCCTCGATCAGCACGCGCGGCCCCAGCGGCACGATCTCCATCATCGGCCCGCCCGGCGCGATCACGCCGCCCACCGTGACGCTGCGGATGTTCTTCACCAGCCCGCGCACCGGCGAGGTCAGCACGGTGCGGCGCAGCACGTCGGCGCGGCCGGCCATCTGCTCCTCGATCTGCGCCAGCTCGGTCTGCACGCGCACCAGCTCGCTGGCGGCCTCCTGGCGGAAGCGGTTGACGCGCTCCTGGCTTTGCAGCTGCAGATCGTTGACCTGGCGCCGCAGCCGCATCACCTCGACCTCCGACATCAGGCCCTTGGCCGACATCGCTTCCGACACCGCCAGCTCGCGCTTGAGCAGCTCGATGCTGCGCTGGTTCGAGCTGACAGATTCCTGCAGCAGGCGCCGGCGCGCCTGGAACGACTCGGTCTCGACCTCGACGTTGGTGCCCAGCGCCATCACGTCTTTCGGAAAACTCAGCTCGCGGCCGCCCGACTCGGCCACCAGCCGCGCCATCGTCGCCTTCAGCGCCAGGCGCTTGCCCTGGGTTTCGTTTTGTTGGGCCTCGTAGCGCGTGGGGTCGATCTGCGCCAGCTCCTGGCCCTCGTTGACCTGCATGCCTTCGCGCACGTAGAGCTCGCGCAGGATGCCGCCCTCCAGGCTGGCGATCACCTGCTCGCGCCCGTCGGGCACGATGCGACCGTCGGCGCGGGTGATGACGTCGACCCGCGTGAGCGCGGCCCAGGCGATCGCCACCACCACGATCAACAGCATCAGGTACAGCGCCAGGTTGATGTGCGGCGTGCTCTCGACCAGGTGCGCGGCGCGCAGGTCGGCCAGGTAGTTCGCATCGCTGCGCGCCAGCACGGCCTCGTGCTCGCCGGCCTTGCGCTCACCGAACGGGTTGCCAAACATCGCGGGCTAGACCGAGGCCTCGCGCTGCATCGGCTGCGTGGCTGGATGGCGGTGCAGGTTGGACGGCGGCTCGCCGGCGCCCGCGCTCGGTGGCGCACTGGGCTTGACGCCCGCCAGGGCCGCCAGCACCTGCGACTTCGGACCGTCCAGCACCACCTTGCCGCCGTCGACCACCAGCACGCGCGTCACCAGTTCGAGCACCGCCGGGCGGTGCGTCACCACGATCAGCGTGCGCTGGCCGACGGCTTCCTTCAGCTGGCGCAGGAACAGCAGTTCCGACTGCGCGTCCATCGAACTGGTCGGCTCGTCCATCAGCAAAATCTGCGGCTGCGTGACCAGACAGCGCGCCAGCGCCACCAGCTGCCGCTGCCCGCCCGACAGCAGGCCGCCCATTTCGCCGACCGGCAGCTCCCAGCCCTTCGGATGCGAGGCGATCACGCGGTCCAGACCGGTCATCTTGGCGACTTCCGTGAGCCCGGTGGCATCGATGCTGACACGGCCCATCACGACGTTCTCTCGCAGGCTGCCGTTGAACAGGCGCGGCTCCTGCGACACGAAGCCGACGCTGCCGCGGAAGTCGGCCGGGTCGATCTGGCGCAGGTCGATGCCGTCGACCTCGACCATGCCCTCGGTCGGCTGGTACAGCGCCGCCAGCAGCCGCAGGATGGTCGACTTGCCGCTGCCGATGCGCCCGAGGATCGCCACGCGCTCGCCCGGCTCGAAGCGCAGGTTGATGTTGCGCAGCACGCGCGGCGCCGCATCGCCGTCCTGCTCAGGATACGAAAAGCTCACTTCGTGCAGCCCGATGCGACCGCTCACCCGGTGGTGCGGCACGTAGCTGCGACCCCGCTCACGCTCGGTCGGCAGGCTCATCACGCGGTCGATGGACACCATCGCCGCGCGCGCGCCCTGGTAGCGCGTGGCCAGCGAGACCAGGCTGCCCAGCGGCGCCACGGCACGGCCCGCGAACATGATCGAGCCGATCAGCGCACCGCCGGTGATGACGCCGTCCTTGATCAGGTAGACGCCCCAGACCATCATCACCAACGTGACGAGTTGCTGCGCCGCAGCCGACAAATTGTTCGCCATGGCCGACATGGCGCGTGCACGCAATGCCGACTCGGCCGCCGCGGCATTGGCATGTTCGTGGCGCTGCAGAAAGCGGCCCTGTGCACCAGACGCCTTCAGGTCCTCGAGCCCCTCGATCGCTTCGATCAACACGCCTTGCAGTTCGGCCTGCTGGTGCATGTTGGCCGACATCGAGCGCCGCAGCGAACCCTGGATCGCCCAGGCCAGCCCGAGGATCACGGGAATCGCGATCACCAGCACCCAGCCGAGCGGGCCGCCGAGCACGAAGATCATCGCGACGAAGATGACGATGAACGGCAGGTCGCTGACCGCCGACAGCGTGGCCGAGGCGAAAAAGTCGCGCACCACCTCGACCTGCGCGAAGCTGTGCGCGTACGAGCCCGCCGACGCCGGGCGGTGCTCCATGCGCACATCCAGCGTCTGGCGAAACAGCAGCGAGCCGATGATCAGGTCGGTCTTGCGGCCTGCCAGGTCGATCAAATGGCTGCGCAATTGCCGCGAAATCAGGTCGAACACCAGCGCCAGCGCCGAGGCCGTTCCCAATGCCCACAGCGTGACGATGGCCTGTTGGGGAATCACCTTGTCGTAGACCACCGACATCACCTGCCCGCTCACCAGCATCAGCACGTTGCTGAGCAGCGCCGCCAGCAGCGCCGAACGGTAGTAGGGAATGAAGCGACCCAGCGTGCCCCACAGCCAGTGGCTGTTCGGGTCGCGCAGCAGCGCCTCGGCGGCGCCGGCGTGCTGCGCCTGCGCCACCGGCGTGGCCATCAGCGCGAAACCGCTGTACTCCGGTGTTAGCTCGGCCTCCAGCGCCATGCAGGTGTGCGGTTGCGGTCCGGGCATGACCACTTCGTACTGGTCGTTGCGGGCCGGGTCGGGACGCCGCACCACCACGCAGGCGTCGCCGTTTCGCAGCAGCAGCACCGCTGGCAGCAGCAGGCTGTGAATGTCGCCGAGGCGCCGCTGCACCATGCCGGCGTTGAAGCCGGCCTCGCGCAGCACGCGCACCGCCTGGTCGGGCCCGAGCGCGCCAGACAGCGGCAGCCCCGACACCAGCGACGCCGCCGAACGCGGCCGGCCGTGGTGCTGGGTCAGCCACACCAGCGCCTGCAGCAAGGCGTCGTCGACCGGGCCGGCCTGCGGCGCGGCGCTGGGCTGCGTCAGTCCTTCGCCGCCCTGCAGCGCGTCGATCTCGAGCGTCAGGTCCACGCCCAGGTCGTCGGCCGGTGCGTTGATGAAGGGTTCCTGTCGGGCCGACATGCCGGGGCTCGGTGGTCGATCTGCCGGCAATCAGAGGGCGCGGTGCGCCAGGGCCAGCCGCTCGAACTCGGTTTCGAGGTCGCGCACGAAGGCCGGGATGTCGAACAGGTGCGACTGGCGCCCGTGTTCGGCGAGATAGCGCTTGTACGAGGCCACGCGCAACGGGTTGCGGCCCAGTTGCACCGCCAGGCGTTCGTAGTCGGCGAGCGACTCGGTCACCAGGTCGGGCAGGCCGACCGCGCTGAGCAGGCTGCCGGCCATGCGCGAGATGTAGCTGCGGCCCGACCAGGTGAGGATCGGGGTGCCCATCCACAGCGCGTCGCTGGCGGTGGTGCCGGCGTTGTACGGGTGGGTGTCGAGGAACAGGTCGGCCAGCTGGAAACGCGCCAGGTAGTCGGGCGGCGCCACGCGCGGCGCAAAGATCAGCCGTTCGCGCGGCACCTGATGCGCGTCGGCCTCGCGCAGCATGTTCTCGCGCGCCCAGTCGTTGTCGGCCAGCAGCCACAGCACACTGCCCTCCACCTGCTGCAGGATGCGCATCCAGGACTGGAACACCGGCTGCGTGAACTTGTGGTTGTTGTTGAACGAGCAGTAGACGAAGCAGTTGGCCGGCAGCCCGTAGCTGGCGCGCGTCGGCAGCACGCCGATCTCGCGCTGGCGGTCGCTCACCTGGTAGCAGTGCGGCAGGTACAGCGGCTTCTCGGTGTAATAAGCCAGCGACTCGGGCGGCATGACGAAGCGGTCGGCGATGATCCAGTCGACCCCCGGCAGCGCCGACGTGCCGGGCAGGCCGAGGTAGCCGACCTGGATCGGCGCCGGCCGCATGCCCAGAAGGGCCGGCCGCGCGCCATTGGTGATGCCCTGCAGGTCGACCACGATGTCGATGCCCAGTTGTGCGATGCGCTGCGCTGCCGCCGCATCGCTTAGCGTCGCCAGCGGCACATGATGGTCCATCGCGGCCAGCAGGCGCTGGCGCAACGGCGAGCCGTCCTCAATGCTCCAGCACAGGCCGTAGACCTCGAAGCGATCGCGGTCGTGCAATTCGAGCAGTTCGGGCGTGAGCAGCCCGACCGCGTGCATCTTCAGGTCGCCCGACAGGTAACCGACCTTGATGCGCCCGCTGCGTGGCGGCGCGCTGCGGTGCAGCGGCACGGCCGGCGGGGCCGGCACCTTGTCCTGCACGAAGCGCCGCGCCACCAGCAACTGCAGGGCAGGATCGTCGCTGGCGCCGAGCATTGCCAGCGGCGAGGTGCCCACCAGCAACTGGTTCATCGTCACCTCACCCACCGGCAGGTAGGTCGGCCATTCGCAGCGCTTCTGGCGGATGTGCACGTAGTGCTGGATCACGTCCGATTGATCCGCCTTCAACGCCAGGCTCTGGCGCATGAAGTCCTCGGCCTCGTCGTAGCGGCGTTCCATCTCGCTCAGGCGGGCCAGGTTGTTCAGCGCATGCAGTTTCAGGTCGACCACGTCGACACCCTGCATCGCGGGCAGGGCGAGGGCCTCGCGCCAGACCGCCAGCGCTTCGCCACAGCGGCCCTGCTGCTCGATCTGATGGCCCAGATTCAAACGCGCCTGCACGAAGCCCGGGTCCAGAACCACCGCCTGCCGGTACGCCGCCTCGGCGTCGGCATGGCGCTGCAAGGCGCCGAGCACGGTGCCCCAGTTGAAGCAGGCGACATGCCGCAACGGTGAGTCGGTGCGAGCGATCCAGCGTTCGTACAGCAATGCCGACGCCTCTGCGGCGCCGTGCTGGCTCAGCCGGTGGGCACGCTGCATCAGGTCGCCAAGCGGCATGGCGCCGCTGTCCACCAGCGCAAATTCGCCCGCCAGTTCGCTGTCCGGCGGCGGCACGGGCAGCGCTTCAGCGGCAGCGACGGGAACAGCTTGCATGGCGAATGAGGTCGGGAGTGGCGACGTTTCGATTGTGGTTTTCGGGTGTCCCGGCGGTCGCAGCAACAGGCCGGTGAACGGTGCGTTGTTCGACACCGATGCCGTTCAGACGGCCCAAGCGCAGCGGCGACCCGAAGGTCGCCGTGTTGCCGTGGCGCGGCGCAGCCGGCCGGCACCGGAACACGGAACCGGCCGCCTTGCGGCGTTCAGAACCCCATGCTGGCCAGCAGGTCATCGACTTCGCTCTGGTTGGCCACCACGTCGGTGCGCCCTTTCGGATTGACCACCGGCCCGTTCAGCACCGACTGCTCAACCACCTTTTGCTGCTCGAGCGGTGCCGCCTGCAGCAACAGCTTGACCAGGCTGTCCTCGAGATCGTTGGCCAGCGCAACCACCTTGGCCACCACCTGACCGGTGAGGTCGTGGAAGTCCTGCGCCATCATGATGTCGGTCAGGTGCGAGTCGATGCGCGCAGTGGCGGCCTCGACATCACCGACGAAGTTCATCACCGCGCCCGACGCCACGGCCTTGACCGGGTCGCTCAGGATCGCCTGCGCCATGCGGCGTGTTTCGTGGCTGATGCGCGCGTGCTCGGCCTTGGCCTGGTCGACCGAGTTGAGCACCTTGTCGGCCGCGTCGCCGGTCTTCTTGGCGATGTAGGTCAAGCGGCTGCGCGCATCGGGCAGTCCTTCGGCGGCGTTCTGCAGATTCGGCATCACACCCAACTGATGCAGCGTGTCGTGCAGCTGTCGCGTGATCTGCCCGAGTTGCCTGAATACTTCGGGCGAAGCGGCTGGCGCGGTCTGGGGCGCCAACGTGACCAAATCATCCATCTTCATGTTGTTCCTTTGAGCACGTCAGGCGGTGGCTGCGAGCTTGAGCATGATCTTCTGGACCTTTTCTTCCAAGGTCGCCTTCGTGAAAGGCTTGACGATGTAGCCAGCCGCACCGTCCTGCGCGGCGCGCACGATGTCTTCCTTGCGCGCCTCGGCGGTGACCATCAGCACCGGCAGGTGCTTGAGACTGCCGTCCTTCTTGATCGCGCTCAGCAGGTCGAAGCCGTTCATGTTCGGCATGTTGATGTCGCTGACGACGAAGTCGAACTTCGCGTTCTTGAGCATGTTGAGTGCCACGGCGCCGTCCTCCGCTTCCTCGGCGTTGGTGTAGCCAATCTCCTTGAGCAGGCCGCGCACGATGCGTCGCATGGTCGAGAAGTCGTCGACGATCAGGAATTTCATGTCGAAGGGTGTGCTCATGGCGATCCTTGCTGGGCCTTTCGTCGGTGCGGTGGTGCTGCAACGTTGCAGTGGCAGATCACCCTGCCATCGCTCGTTATCGGGCGACAAGCGGGAAAATAGAGGGTTGTTTCTCAGCCGGTGGTGGTTCCGTTTCGGGATCGGTGCTGAACAGGCGGTCTTCGGCCTCGCGGTTCATCACGATGATGCTGATGCGTCGGTTCGCCGGGCTGAGCGGCTCCTCGGGCTCGAACAGGTTACTGGCCGCCAGTCCCTGCACGCGCAGCGTCCGGTCCTCAGGCAGGCCGCCCTGCAGCAGTTCGCGCCGCGACGCGTTGGCGCGGTCGCTCGACAACTCCCAGTTGCTGTAGCCGCGTTCGCCACCGGAGAACGGCGCGGCGTCGGTGTGGCCTTCGAGGGTGATGCGGTTGGGCACCTCGGCCAGCACCTCGCCGATCACGCGCAGCAGGTCGCGCATGGCCGGTCTGACGGTGGCGCTGCCGCTGTCGAACATCGGCCGATTGTTCTCGTCGACGATCTGGATGCGCAGGCCGTCGCGCGTCATGTCGAGCCGAATCTGCGACTGCATCGCGGCCAGTTTCGGGTTCGCCGCCAGCAGGTCTTCGACGCGGTCCTTGAGCTCCGCCAGGCGGGCCGCCTCGGCGCGCTTCTGCTCGGCCTTCAAGGCCTGCAGGTTGATGGTGCGGCGCTGCGCCTCGACATCGCCATTCTTGACCTGCCCGCTGCTGCGCGACAGGTCGCCGCCGCCACCCTTGATGATCGATGACGAGTCGCCCGAGCCGCTGCCGCTGTTGAGCAACGCCACCTTCAGCGGCGTGTTGAAGAAGTCGGCGATGCCCTTCTTGTCGCCTTCCGTGGTCGAGCCCAGCAGCCACATCAGCAGGAAGAACGCCATCATCGCCGTCACGAAGTCGGCATATGCAATCTTCCAGGCGCCCCCGTGGTGACCGTGCCCGCCCTTCTTGACGCGCTTGATGATGATCGGCTGGAGCTTCTTGGAGTCACCAGCCATATAAGGCCCCCAGGACGCCGATTACGGCGTCGCCCCCCCGAGGGGGAGTGCGGTCCGCTTGGGGCGGCCCGGCGCTGGCCCGCGCAGCGCCCAACGCCGTTGTCACCGTCCGCTGCCCGTTGAAGTCGGCGTCAAAGAGCCCAGCAAAGCTCCGCTGAGGCGCCCTTGAGGAAGTACGCACCAGACCGTTCGAAGTGTCCGGTCCGGCGCCGGGCCGCCCCAAGCAGGACCGAGCCCCCTCGGGGGGCAGGAGCGAAGCGACGTGGGGGCTCAATCCCTCAGCGCCGGGCCGCGCCAAGCAGGACCGAGCCCCCTCGGGGGGCAGGAGCGCAGCGACGTGGGGGCTCACTTCTTCCCCTTGACGTGACTCTCGAGCTCGACGAACGTCGGACGGTCGGGCGAGAACAGCACCTTGCGGCCGAACTCGACCGCCACCTGCGGCGCATAACCTTGCATGCTGGCGAGCAGGGTGGTCTTGATGCACTGGAGCTCCTTGCTGCTCTCTTCCACCTTCTGCTCGAGCAGCCCGCCGAGCGGCTCGACGAAGGCATAGGCCAGCAAGATGCCGAGGAACGTGCCAACCAGCGCCGAGCCGATCATGCCGCCCAGCACCGCTGGCGGCTGGCCCACCGATCCCATCGTGTTGACCACGCCCAGCACCGCCGCGACGATGCCGAACGCCGGCAGCGCGCCGGCCAGCCGGGCGATCGCCGCCACCGGCGCGTGGGCCTCGGTATGGTGGGTGTCGATCTCGCTGTCCATCAGGCTTTCGATCTCGTGCGCGTTCAGGTTGCCCGAGACCATCATGCGCAGGTAGTCGGTGATGAACTCGACCACGTGGTGGTCGTTGCCCACCGTGGGGTATTTCTGAAACACCGTCGAGGTGCTTGGCTCCTCGACGTCCTTCTCGATCGACATCAGGCCTTCCTTGCGCGCCTTTTGCAGGATGTCGTAGAGCAGCGCCAGCACTTCCATGTAGCGCGCCTTGTTGTGCTTCGAACTCTTGAAGCAGGCGCCGATGCCCTTCAGCGAGGCCTTGACAACCTTCATCTGGTTGTTCACCAGGAATGCGCCGAGCGCGGCGCCGCCGATGGCCGCCATCTCGAACGGCAGAGCCTTCAGGATCACGCCCATGTTGCCGCCGTGGGCCATGTACACCCCGAAGACGGCGATCAACACGATGACCCAGCCGATGATGACAAACATGTTGTAAGGATCCGATCGTCTGGCGAGCCCGTGCGGGCAGACTGCTTGGAGCTTTATCGGTGCCTCGCCGGGGCTCTTGAGTGTGGACAGCCGTTCGCCGGGTCGATCGGTCCAACAGCGGCGCATATGCGGCCCAGTGCCGCGGAGCAAACCGGCGAAGGCGCACCTGGGCGGAGGCGCCCTGCCGGGCTTCTCAACAGGCCGGCGTCTCGAGCAGTTTTTTCAATGCCTGCAGATCACGTTCGACCGCCTGCGCATCGGCGTCCGGCGACGCCGCATCGGCCCGCCCCGGCTGGCGCGGCATCACGAAGCTGAAGACGCAACCGTGCGGGCCGGCCTGCGCGACGCGAAACGTGTTGCGACCCGTCGTGCCGCTCAGCAGCGCAACGTGGTGGTCGAGCACGCCGTACGGGTTGCCGGGCGCCAACGACACCGTGATCCGCCCCCTCGGCGAGTCGGCTTGCCACGACGGGCACGTGCACGCCGACGCTCACGACCCCACTGTCCAGCGATGTCGTTTCGGATCGCGTGGGTCCAGCGTGGCGCTGCCAAGCGGTCAGGTGTGTGTTGCCCTTTGCCCCGCCAAGAAGCGCCTCTTGGCCGGTGAGTCGGCCCAGCGCATGGACCTGCTGCCGCGCTGGGCGCTCGGGCTGGCGTCGGGCATCGGATGCATCAACGGCCAGTGTCGATGGCACGAGGCCCATGGGCACGCGGCACGTGGCACGTGGCACGCGGCACGTGAACTACAAGGCGAAGTCGGTGGTGACACTCGGGGTCGATAAAATCGATGGCTCGTTCAATTTGTCCAGACCGATGACACTGCCCGTTTCACGCTTCGTGCGCTTCCATTGGATCGGGCCGGAGCTGCTTTGGTGGGTGTTGTTGATGTTCATGGTCGGGATGAAGTTTTCGTCTGTCGGAGAAACAAGTTCACATGGCCTTGCGGCCATCTCGATGGCAATGCACGTCACTGCCCCGACGTCCGGCGATTCCGACGAACACCTGCATCAAGGCGAAGCCATCGGAGTGGATCAGAGCGAAGTTGGTGATCACCCTCACCATGCAGCAGATCACTCGCACGACAAAGTGCACGCCCTGCCCCCCGCTTGGGGCAAGGCGGATTTCGAGCTGCCCCGTGGGTCGGAGCTGGTGAGATCGTGGCGTGAATTGATCCAGGCGTCGCGGCTCGAACGCCCGCCCATGGGCTGAGACGGTCCTCTCCTTCGGCCTTCGCGCTGCACCACGCGGCGCTTCTTTCTTTCATCAGACCATCGGAGTCTTCATGCACAGCCAGGTACAGGAAGGGCTGCCGCGTTCGCCATGGGCGACCCGGCAATCCCATCTGTTGTCATTTTTCGCGGTCTTCGTCTGCCTGTACCTCGGCAGCACAGAGACATTCGCCCACGCCGTCACCGAAGGCGACAAGGGCTACATCCAGGAAATCTCGGGCATCAACCTGCTGCCCTTCATGTACCTGGGTGCCAAGCACATGATGACGGGCTACGACCACATCCTGTTCCTCTTCGGGGTGATCTTCTTCCTGTACCGAATCCGGCACATCGGCCTCTACGTGAGCCTGTTCGCGCTGGGCCACTCCACCACCATGATCCTGGGCGTGTATCTCAACGTCGGTATCAACAGCTACCTGATCGACGCGATCATCGGTCTGTCGGTGGTCTACAAGGCACTCGACAACCTCGGTGGGTTCCAGAGATGGCTGGGGTTCCAGCCAGACACCAAGGTCGCGACCCTGGTGTTCGGCCTGTTCCACGGCTTCGGCTTGGCGACCAAGATCCAGGAGTACGGGATCTCTCCCAACGGACTGGTGCCCAACCTGCTCGCCTTCAACGTGGGCGTGGAAATCGGGCAATTGCTCGCTCTGACGGTCATCCTGATCGGCATGAGCTACTGGCGCCGCACCTCCAGTTTCGCCCGCAACGCCTACACGGCCAACGTCGCCATGATGGGCGCGGGTTTCACTCTGGTGGGCATGCAGCTCACCGGCTACTTCTTGGCTTGAACGTACAAGGAATTCAACATGTACAACAGCGACACGCCACTGCGCGCCGAACTGCCTTCTTCGAAGCAGCTCCTGCGCTCCACCATCCTGGCAGCCATCTCGGCAGCCGTACTCCTGGTCGCCGTCGTGCTTCCGGCCGAATACGGCATCGACCCCACCGGCATCGGCCGAGTCCTGCGCCTGACCGAAATGGGCGACATCAAGAAACAGCTGGCTGCAGAGGCCGCGGCCGATGGCGCCGCTGCGCCTACGGCACAGCCAGCTGCGACCGGAACGTCAGATATGAAGGTCGCCAGTGCGGCACAAACTCCGACCACTGCGCCCGCGGAAGATTCGCTGAAACAGCCCGCCCAGGTGGACGAGCCCAAGATCACGTGGCGCGATGAGATGCCCGTCACGCTGACCCCGGGCGAAGGAACGGAAATCAAACTGAAGATGGCCGCCGGTGCAAAGGCCAACTATCTGTGGGTGGTCGAGGGTGGCAACGTCAACTTCGACACCCATGGCGATGCACCTGGCAAGTCGATCAGCTATGAAAAGGGCCGCGAGGTTGCCCGCGATGAAGGCGTGCTGGAAGCCGCGTTCACCGGCAGTCACGGCTGGTATTGGCGCAACAGGGGCCAGTCCGACGTGACGTTGACTCTGCGCACGCGCGGTGACTACACCGACATCAAGCACATGAAGTGAATGAGCGCCGCTGCGAGCTGCGTGGCGGCGCGCATGGCTTGCCCATCCACCTGTTCATTCGTCACTCGGTACGACACCCTGAAAACTTTCGAAACTGCGGTCACCACCCTTCTGATGATCTGCTTCCTGGGCGCGCTTGTGGGATGAGAAATCGGGCTCCGAGGAACAGGGAGGTAAGGACGGCCACAGTCACAGTCACAGTCACAGTCACAGTCACAGTCACAGTCACGAATGACAAACGCGACCGCGTTTGTGCGGAATAAGCTGCTTCTGCTGGGCGGACAGAAAAAAAGCGGGCCCATGGGGCCCGCTTGAAGGCACATCACTGCACCAGGAGGAGAAAAGCAGAGACTGGAACTTCTTGCCAAATTATCGGCAGGCGACCGCTCGACTTGAGCAGGATCAGTGGGACGGGTCGGCGCAGACGGCCGCCATGTCGATCTTCGCCGCGATACCGACCGGGCTCTTGATGGCGCTGTCCATCCGGATCGCACCGACCGCGTGGCCTTTTCCAGCGCGTGCCGGCGGGCTGCACAAGCCGCACACGTAGTGCTTGGCGATTTCGTGCGGATGCGTCACGAAGTAGCCTGCGCAGCGCGAGCACTTCGTCATCGTCAGCATGCCGTTGTCGATGAACTTGACAAGCCGCCAGGCGCGCGTCACCGACAGCAGCGCTTCCAGGCCCTGCGCGGTGGTCTGTTCGAGGTAGAGCTGGTAGGCCTTGATGACGGTGTCGATCTCGTCCATCTCGGCGACCTTGTTCAGGTACTCGTGAATGTTCAGGAACAGCGAGGCATGGATGTTCGGCTGCCAGGTCATGAACCAGTCGGTCGAGAACGGCAACTGGCCCTTGCTCGGCGACTTGCCTGCCACTT